>OCTW013424345.1_pt1 | contig 77759 bp, 115 predicted proteins | sample 1539671 | NCBI WGS metagenome assembly OCTW01 (sample SAMN02144230, study PRJEB22623) | gut metagenome | biome: sheep rumen | host: Ovis aries | place: New Zealand | reverse complement strand
ATTAAAATATATCGGTTTATCATCAGATCAAGCAAATAAATGTAAAACATTAAGTAATTATTCAGCATTTACTTCAGCTGGATGGACTACTGGATATTAAAGTATTGACATTGAAATAAATAATTGGTATAATATCAGACAAGAGGAGTGTTGTTTTATGAAATTAGACCAATTATTATTGGGACAAATACCTGAAGCCATATATTTTGCGTTATTTATGATATTGGTTAAAAATATAAAAGAAAAACGTATATTATTTATGGTTTTAATGATACTAGAATATATATTATTGAAATTAGCATTTCCATTTAATATGTGGTTTCAGGTTACTTATACATTTATGACTTATATAATATTAAAATTGTTATATAGGGAAAAGTCACAAATTACAGATATATTTACCTTTGGTATAAGTAGTATAATATTGATGATAATCAGTATTGTGGTATGTTTGTTATTTAGAGATAATATAATTGTAATTGCGATATTAAGCCGATCGTTGATGTTTGGGTTTTTATTTATATTTCGACATAGACTCAATAAAATACAAAATTTATATAAGTCATTGTGGAATAGAAACGACAAACAACCAAAGAAAATAAAAAGTACAACATTTAGAGCGGTCAACGTAGTTGTATTTAATTTAATGTTCTTTGTAATCAATATATGTTTACTTTATGCACTATTATTTGTAAAGTGAGGTGATTAGTATGTCAGGATGGCCTTGGGATTCTTGGTTATGGATTTACAACCCAGAAGATGGAGAATAGGAGAGAAACATTATGAACAGAATAGGAAGATTGATACCCACTCTGATTTTTAATTTAGCAGAGACTGCAATTATATTTCTATCTGGTGTCGCTCTTAAACTAGATATGAGGTATGTAGTTATACTAATGCTAACATTTATGATTAGTAGAGGGTTATTTGGAAAAGCGCTACATTTTAAAACTTGGTATAGGTGTTTAATTTGGAGTACGTTAATAATGCTTAGTATATTTGTTTTACTAAAAGTAGATTTAGTCATTTCTATATTATTTGCAATATTTAGTGCTTTTATAATGACTGGCAAGTCAAATATCAAAGATATGTATTTATGGAATACAGACGGCACACCCAGTAAATATGCTGACATAGCCGAATATGTTAAATATAACAGATTTGATGACCGTTTGATTGAATTTGAAAATAAATTAAAACAATTAGACGGTGTAGAATATTTGGTATATAAATATAGATTTAAGGACGAGAAAACTTTCAGTGAAATTAGCGAACTTCTGGATATGGATAATCCTAGAATAGTTGAAAAATTAGATAAAGTAGCGCTTGCAATTAGAATTTATTGTAAGATATGAGGATACAGAATCCTCATATTTTTTTTTGTTCTGTCTGACTGACATTTTGTTTTTTATTTCTATAAAATGGATTTAGATAGGAGGTAATAATTATGTACGAACCTTATAATTATAATAATATATACAATCCTTATACTAATCCATACTTGAATTATAACCAACAAACTCAGCAACAAACCCCAATATCAAGACAAAATCAATATAGACCACAAAATTCCTTACAAGGGAAGGTTGTGGATAGTTTAGATGTTGTAAAAGCTACTGATATTCCTTATGACGGAAGTGTTAGTTATTTTCCACTAACAGATGGCACAGCTATTATAACTAAACAATTACAACAAGACGGTACAAGTAAAGTAGTTATATATAAACCTATGATTGAAAATGAAGAAAATAAAAATAAATATATAACTGAAAATGATTTAGAAAAACAATTAAAAAATATGGATAGTAAGTTTATCACAGGAGATGATTTGAAAGATCAACTTAAAAATGTGAACAGTAAGGATATAAAAGACCTAAAAGAAGACGTAAAAACATTAAAACGTAAGCTAGAAGATATTGCAGACGATTTGAAATATAAAAAGGAGAAATAGTTATGAATCCTATAACAGTTATAAAGCAATATATGCTTCAGGGATTAACTCCTAAAGGTATATTGAATAAAATGAATATAAATAATCCAATTTTAAATAACGTAATAAATATGGCTCAAAATGGTAATACAAAGGGCGTTGAAACATTTGCGAGAAATATTTGCAAGCAACGTGGATTAGATTTTGACACAGAATTTAATAAATTCAAAAACATCCTAAAATAGATATTATTGCAATAATATAAATATTTTAATAAAAGGAGGGAAAAATTATGGATTATGGAAATGGTGGTTTATCTGCTTCTGACGTAGCTTTAATCCAAGACAGAAATAATGGTGGTTTTGGAGGTTTTGGCGACAATGGAGCTTGGTGGATAATATTATTTCTAATTTTTGCTATGGGTGGCTGGAACAACGGTGGCTTCGGTGGAGGTTTCGGCGGAGACAATATGTATCCTTGGTTATCTAATGGTCAAAAAGAAATCATGCAAAACACAAACCAAGGATTCAATACATTACAACTAGGAAACCAATTAAATGATGTTTCTAATGGTGTGCAAAATATAAGCACTCAGTTATGTAATGGATTTGCTGGAGTTAACCAAACAGTAAGCTCTGGATTTGCTAATGCAGAAAGTTCTGCCAATGCAAGACAAATGGCTAATATGAACCAAAACTTTGCTAATCAAACAGCAATGTTGCAAGGATTCAATCAATTAGGTTCTCAATTTGCTGATTGTTGTTGTGAAAATAGATTAGCAAATTGTCAAACTCAAAACATCATTCAAAACGAAGGAAATACTACAAGATTTGCTGATGCTAATAATACAAGAGATATTATCACTAATGCTACATCTAACACACAAGCTATACTTGATAAATTGTGTCAATTAGAATTAGATGGTGTCAAAGCCCAAGTTGAGGCTAAAAACGACAGAATTGCAGAGTTACAAACTCAATTAAATATGGCTAATCTTTCTGCAAGTCAAACCGCACAAAACGCATTCATATCTCAAGGTTTTGCGAATGAGGTAGATCAGTTGTATAACAGATTGAACAGCTGCCCAGTACCAACGACTCCGGTCTATGGACGCACTCCGATATTTACTTGCAACAATAATGGTTGCGGTTGTAACGGATTCAATACATTAGCTTAATTTTATATAAAAAAGCAATCTTAGATTTTATCTATTTTCACATTGTATGTGATTTTTGCTTAAATTTTTTAAGGGGATAGATAGGATTCTATCCCTATTTTTATAGTAAAGGAGGAAGTAACAAAATGATAAATGCTATAAATAATGCTCAACAAACAGTTTCACCAGGAGCCAATATATTATTTAATGGCTCAAATGTAAGAACTAGGAGCTGTAGTTCTTGTTGCGGTTGGTTAAATCATAATATAAACAGTGGTTTATTTGAAATTACAAAATCAGGTATATATGAAATTACATTCAGTGCGAATGTTGCTCCAACTGTAGCCGGACCAATAACTTTAAATATAACTAATGGAGGAGAAAATATAATAGGAGGAGAAATGCGAACAGCTGGGACAACAGAGGGTGTATTTGAAAATGTAAGTGCTACCATTTTAGTAGAAGTTCCTTGCAATTGTTGTGATACTTTTACAATTAAAAATAATACCCCAACTAATCCAATAACTGTAGGTATAGGTCCTTCTATCGCAATTACAAAAGTAGCGTGATTAGTTATAAAACTTCTGAAAGGAGGTAAGTAATGGAGGAAGAAGAAAATAAAAAAGAAGAAGAAATTTGTTACACAGATAAAATCAAAGCTATGGTGGTGAAAGAACTTGAACAGTTTTCGGACGTAGATTTAACTGGTGACGAATTAGATGTGCTATACAAATTAGTTGATATTGATAAAGATTTAGAAAACATTGACTATTGGAAAGTTAAAAAGGAGGTTATGAAAATGAGATATGAAAATTACGGAGATTATTCAGAAGGTGGATACTCAGAAGGAAGATATGGTAGACGTGGCGTACCTGGTACAGGTAGAGGTAGATACAGAGGTCACGACGATGGAGAAGATATGATTGAAGATATGAAAGAAAGTTATTCTGCATATTCAGAAAGTCGTTCTGCATATAATAGAGGTAATTATAATGCAGGAGAAGATAGTATGGAAGCATTAGAAGATACTATGAGATTGTTCACAGAGTTTGCTCAAAAGATGATCAAAGAAGTTGATTCTCCAGAGGCAAAACAAATTATTAGAAAACATTTAAGAAAAATAAGTCAAATGGGGTAATGTAAATGTATAAATATTATAATGCTAATGAGCATAATAATTTTGTGAATGATTGTGTAATTCGTGCTATTTCTACTGCGGAAGACAAAAGTTGGAGTGACACGTATGACGATTTAAGTAGAATAGCAAAGAAAAACGGTATCTTACTTGATGATGTAAATTTTGTTGAACCTTTACTAGATTACAGGTATGACAGAGTTGAAACTTATCCAGACGAAACAGTTGGTGATTTTGTCGAAAGATGTCAAATAGGAACATATTTAATAACTATGCCTAATCATATAACTACTGTAATTGACGGTGTTGTATATGATACATTTGATTGTAGAGATAGAGAACTTTGGGACGTTTGGAAAGTTTTATAAAAAAAGTTAAAATATCTCTTGACTATTCTGTTCAATTTTGTTATAATATGAACAGAAATAGATATGTCCTGGGGGCATACGATATTTGGTATGAAATTCGGTCCAAGTTCGTAGCAAATGGGATGGGTAATATTTCTATATAACGTAACAGTTGTGTAGTTAGACCCATTCGGTTTGCTACGAACTTGTTTTAGTTTAAAAAAATATAATTTAAAGGAGGATTTATTATGGGCGCAGTTAATTATGCCGAAGCCTACGAAAGAGCGTTAGCACAAGCATATCCAAACGTATTAAACTTTGGTGAATTATATAATGTGGCTAACAACAGAACATATAAGTTCGTAGACGCAAAAACAATTCATATTCCATCAATCTCTGTAACAGGTAGAAAAAATGTTAATAGAGATAGTATAGATGGTGTTTTCCAAAGAAATGTAGATAATGATTGGGAGACAAAAACTTTAACATTCTACAGAGAGTGGTCAACAAGTATAGACCCAGCAGACGTTATGGATACTAATATGGTATTAACTATCCAAAACGCAACACAAGTATTTAACGAAACACAAAAATTCCCAGAAAAAGACGCATATACAATTTCAAAAATATATGCTGATTGGGTAGCTGAAGGAAAAACAGCTGATACTACAGCACTAAACGTAGACAACGTATTAGCAGTATTTGATAAGTTAATGGAACAAATGGACGAAGCATTAGTACCTGCACAAGGAAGATTACTATATGTTACTCCAGCTGTTAAAACTTTATTAAAACAAGCTAGTAACATTGGTCTATCAAGAAGTGTTCAAAATGGTGAAAATACTATAAACAGAGTTGTAGATAGACTTGACGAAATCAAGTTAATATCTGTACCTTCATTCTTAATGAAGACTGCTTATACATTCACTACAGGATTTGCACCATCTGATAGTGCTAAACAAATTAACTTATTCTTAGTACACCCATCTGCTATCTTAACACCTAGCAAATACGCATTTGTTGGTATGGAAGCTCCAGCAGCTGGAACTAAAGGTGACTATATCTATTATGAAAAAGAATACAGTGATGTATTTATATTAAATAATAGAACAGGTGCTATTGCATTCAACGTAGAAGCCTAAGAATAACTAATAAATTGTAAGTAAAGGAGAAAGGTTATGTTATTGTCAAAGCTAACACCGGTCGTACTTTACAACCTTAAATCTACAAGAGGTGCGGACGGTGACTTAATCGAAGAATATGAAGATATATTCCACGCTGACGGAGCTGTGCAGTATCTTGCGTCAGATGAAATTGCTCAAAGTGCGTACGGTGCTAACCTTGACAAGACATACCGTTTCAAATCTATATACAATGACTTAGAACCATTTTTATTGGAGAAGACTAACAATTCTCCAGACAACTTAACAAAGTATTTAGTTGAGTGGAAAGGAAATAAGTATGCTGTTGTGAAGGTTACTCCGTTATACATAGATATACAATGGAGGTGATTTTATGGCAGTTTCTCATTATAGAGATAACTTCGGTAGGTGGCAGCAAAAAGTCACTGTAAATATAACTAAAAAGTTAATAAAAGAAGCCGAAGATATGAGAATAAATCTTGAACAGATTGTAGCTGATAAATTAAAAGAAACCCATAAAGCAAATGTAGAAGCATCTTACTATCCTCGAGCAAGAAACGAACAAGAAAAGGTTGAATATAATAAAGCTAAGAAGGCAGAAGAAGCTGAAAAAAATAAAGGTAAATATGGTGAAGATAGAAAAAGATTAAGTCGTAAAACACTTTCGTATGAACATACTGGAATACTTGTTAACCAAGCCATTGACACCAAAATCGAAAAGAAAAGTAGGTACGAAAGTAAGGTTAGTATTATAGTAAAACCTATCCCATATCCTAATGACGGTCACAGAAAAAAAGTGGTTACTGCGACGCAGGTATATGAATGGTTAAGAGAAGGTACTAGAGGTGGAGGTCATTATTGGTTTTATAATGAAGAAGCCGAAAGACCGACCGCATATAACTATTCAACACCAGCCCATTTATTTGAAATGCACACTTCGCTTCAAATGAAAGGTTTTATGCAAAGCTTAGACCTTAAAAAAGAATATAAAAACACTAGAAAATATAGAATAAAATAGGAGGTAACGTGAATGAGATTAGTGAACAATCTTCGTGTAATGATACAAAATAAATTAACCGAAATCGAAGGTTTGGAATCTGGTATCATTATACCTCAAGAAATGGTCGAAAAAGGTAGATATTATTTTGGATATGATATAAGAACTAGCTTGAACAAAAGAGACTTATCATACGATAATGAACAATATACAATCTCAATCGTTGGGTATTTATCTACAAAAGGCGGTACACAAAAACAATTTGACGACTACTTAGACGCTATATGTGAAAAATTAGGTGAATTAAGATTTAGACCTACAACACAAGACAGTCCTATTACACCAGACACAGGTTACCGTGAATGTATGCTAACTGCATACGCACAAGCAAATACTTTAGAAGGGACATTAAGATAGTCCACTGAACTAAATACTTTGTTAAGGAAAATATTTTATAGGAGGTAATATTATGGATCCAGATGCAAAAATTCAAGTAGCCACACTTGGTACTGCGTTATATTTCAGTAAAGATAATGTTGGTAGATTTATTGGAAACGCAGGTTCTTATAATAAATCAGACCTAGACACAGCTTTAGGTGGATACACAAGAGTTTACGGTTTGGCTTCAACACCAGATTTTGGTGGACAACCAAATACAATAGATACAACAACATTAGATAATACTAAAGCCGAAACATCAGTTTTAGGATTACAACCAGCCGCAGAAGTTACTTATGAAATCAATATGATGAGCTTTAAAGATAACGCTGGGGTTGCTCACAACTTAAGAAGCGTTAAAGAAATGGCTGACGCTGACCCTAAAACTAGAGCTCACTGGGTAGTTGTTAAAGCCTCAGGAGTAATAATTGAATATGATGCAACTTGCAGTATAAGCTATACAGCTGATGCTCAACAAGATATTGAAAAATTCAGTATCTATCACGACGTAAGAAGTGATATAAAAGTGTCATTACCAAATCAAAATAGTCTTTAATTAAATAAAACTAAACTTAGGTGGTCAGTTTAGCCAGGTCAATCTTCGGGCGTTTACACCCACCATTTTATTAAATAGGAGGATTGAAATCATGGACAATGTAGTAATTATTAAAATAGGTGGAGTAGAATATGAGTTCAAATTAAAGAGTTCAAGTATTCTATACTTAGAGAAAAAATTAGGAAAGAATATATTTGAAGCATTCCAAAATCCAGACTTTACAACAATGGTTAATTTATTCTATGCCTGTGCAAGCCAAGCGTGTAAAGTAAAATATACAGACGAAGGAGATTTATTTGACGCATTATTAAAAGAATATGGAATGCAAGAGCTAGCTGAAAATTATCTAAATGAGCTAGTTCAAAAATCAGGCTTAGTACAGAAAGAACAAGAAATACCTATGACACCCAGTACAGAAGCTAGCAAAAAAACTTGGAATAAATAAGTGGATAGATGATACAGCAAATGAATATGACCCAATAGCAGGATTTCACATTGTTCACGATATATATGTTGAATTAGTAAAACAGGGTAGTGAGTTACGAGATTTATACGATTATTCTTGTAAAGAATTATTATTTATGCTGAAATATAAACGAGAAGGATTAGCTTATAAAATTTGGCGTATTGGTAGTATGAATCGAGCCGCATTCGGTGCTAAAACCTATCCGGGTAAAGTAAACGAAGCACTCCCTGAATTGTTTGAAAAGAAAGAAAACGCACCTATGCCAGATTGGTTAAGGGAGGATTACGAAAAGAAAATTAATAAATCTGTTAAAAAACATACAGATTAAAATATAGGTTGTAGGAGGTAGTAAATATGAACGACGAAATAGAATCTCTTTATGCGTTATTAGGCGTTAAACCTGACGAAGCAAGTGTCTCTGATTCAGTAGACAAATTGGTTAAAGCCGTACAATCAAAACTAAAATCATCAATTTATGGTGGTAAAGACGGAGTTATTACACTTCCCGCAACTATTGAAGGTAAGTTTAAGAACGGTAAAGAGATAAATCAAGAAATAAAAGACGCTTACGCCGCCATCTACAAAAAAGCACAACAGATGGCTGACGAAAGCGTCTCTTTAACATTAAATGATATAAAAGATTTCAAGGCTCAAATTGATAAGTTTGGTAAAAAAACCGCTAAATATAAAGGTAGCGATATTATTGCTAATGCTAATAATAATTTGAGACAAATGCTATCTGATTATCAAGATTTTGTAAATGGCTTAAGAAAACAGGCAAGCGTTCAACAAAAAACTCAAATAAAACAAACTCAAAAAATAAAAGCACAACAAAAAGCAAAAGCCAAAAGACCTTATCACGGTATAACAGATGAAGAAATAGAATCTAATATCCAAAGTGAACAAAAAAGACGTTTAAGTGGAATAAAACAAGCAGAGCCAAGAGGATATAAACGTTATGTAGGATTTGAAGGCGGTGTAGCAACAGATAAAACACTCAAAGCAAGCGACCGTGGAGGACCATACCCAAGTAATTATGCTCGACAAATGAAGTTGAGTGAACTAGCAGCAGTCAAATGGATGAAGAAAAGTTTAAAAACTTATCAGAGTGAAAACATTGCTGACGACTATGCTAACGCGTTGCAAAATGGAAAAAATAAGAATAATATTTCAGATAAACAAAAAGCAGATGAAACAGCTAATCTAATTTCAAATGAACTTGCTAAAATATTAGGAGGATTAGAGGCTAACCGTCCTGATGCTAGTATAGACCAATTTAATAAATATCTTGAAGCTACTTTACAATCTGAGAAAAATGGTAAAGGTGGCTATGACGCTATATTACTAGCGTTAAATAAAACATTTCATAGATATTTTAATACAGACGGTACGATTGGTATAACTGATGGTGGAAAAACAGGAGTAGGTGAAGGCCATCGTCAAGCACAAAGAGCTATTACTGGGATGATAAAACTATTCAAAGAGAAATTAGAGACTGGTTTTGCTGACAAAGTAGTAAAAGTAGGAGAACAGTTAGTTAATGTATCAGCAGAAGAATTACGTCAATTAAAAGTATTAGCGAGAATAGACCCTAGAGCAGCAAGTAAAGAAGTAGACCGAATATTAAATGGTACGAATGTATCTTCAACTAAACAAGGCTCTGGTAGTAAATTAGACCAAGAGGTAAACAGACTTGTACGAGAATCTAAAAATACCACTAATGCAGTAAAAGCTGGTACAAAAGCTACAAATGTTCAAACTGTTTATGATAAAAACGCAAATGTCAAATCTGATACAGATATGGCAAAAGAAATAAAAGTAAATGAAGTTAATAGAGATATAAACAAAGACACTGCACGAGCAGTAAAAGCAGATGAAATTAGTGGTTTCAATACTGATACAACCGCTAATAAACTTATTGGAATAGTGGAAGATATACGTAATAATTTAGGTAAAGCAAAAGACATCACTTCTAAAATAGAATTACCTGCTAGTACAAAAGATTTATATAAGAAATTAGCGGACCCAAGTAAGATATTGGGATTACCAAAACCAGACGGAAGAAGAAAGAAAATTTCAGACGGATTAAAAGATGAAAACCCACAATTAGGATTGATACCCGTACAAAACGCAATGAAAAAAGCATTGGCGGTTATACCGGGAGAATTTGCAAAAACATTAAAAGAAGCTATCCACCCTTCGGTATTAGATAGGCAAAGACACATTGACAGACCAGAAGGTACTGATAAATTTGAATATGATGAAGATATGCTACGTAGACTAGCAAATGCGTCAAATGCAAGAAAAGAAGCAAGGCGTAATCAAAATGGAGATATTACAGCTCCTCCTAGAGTAGTAATACCAGATTATCAACCACAAGTTGAAAAATCTAAAATATATGCGTCTCCAATAAAGCAAACTGTTTGGGATAAATTAGCAGACGCATTAGGAGATTTAACTGGTGCAACTAAGGCATACAAAGACGTAATGAACGCTGCCGCAGAAGACCAAGATAAAATGGCGGCAGAAAGAATTGTTCAATATGGTATGAATAATGGTAGAAATCCTAATGATACTGGTGATATAGCTGGTATGAGACGTATCTTGCAACTATATAGAACTAACAAAGCAAGCATTGAACAGAACCCAGAATTAAGACAAAAAATAAAATTGACTGGTGGTAGAGATGTTGATACTACTGCTATTACTAAAGCATTCAACAAGGTACTATCTGGTAAACAAATGCGTAATGCTCAAATGGGAGGAAGTCCATTACGTCAAGTAGCAGGTGCATTTACTGGATTTATAGGAATGCCATCTCTTGAAAAATCAAGAGCGCAAGCAGACGGACTAAATCAAATATTAGGAAATATAAATAATGCGTTAAATTCTGTATTGGCAAATATTCAAATGAAAGAAACTGAACTTACTGGTTTAGAAAAAGAAGGAAAGGCTAAATTTAACGCAGATGGAACGTTGACAGAAGATTCATCTAGTGCAGCTTTCAAAACGTTAGCCGATTTAGAAGAAGAAAAATTAGTATTGGATACAATCAAAGCTGATTTATTAACAAATGATGAAATTATCGCAAGAACAGGTGGAAAGTTTAGTAAATTAGTAAGACAATTATCATTCACTTCTCCTGTATTAAGAGATAATAATAGCATATTAAGAAATATAAATGCGGGATTAGATAAAAACGGTAAAGCGTTAAGGTTTCAAACAAGAATGGCAGAAATCTTAAATTATACATTCCAGTTAATAGGACGTAGTATTGGTCAATGGTTTAAGAAAATTTTAAGCATGCTAAATCCATTGAATATGATCAAAAATACATTCAAAACTATAACAGGTTGGATTAAAAGCGCTTTCCAAGATTTTGGAAGTTATGATACAAAATGGCAACGTACTATGAATGTAATTAAAATAAACTTCCAAAGAGCGATAAAACCTGCGATGGAATGGATAGCACAAAAATTAGTAAATATTATAGGCTTCTTTAATATAATTTCTATGAAAGTACAAGAAGCGTTTGGACAAGTCCCAGTTGATTTGTTTGACCAAGCGGGTGCAAATGCAGAAAAAATGCGTAGAGAATTAGAAAAGGCAGCAAATGTTACAGCAGGTTTTGACGAACTTCACGATATTGGTTCAGATAATAGTGGAGAAAATGATTTACTCGGCGATATTTATAAACCACAGCTATCACAAGATTGGATAGATTTAGCAAACCAAATAGGAGATACTTTTGCACATTTAATTAAAGGTGATATGGGCTTTGGTGATGTTTGCAAAGAAATATTGAGATTACTTGGTGAACTATTAGGAAAAATAGCAAAAGTTATTTGGGATTGGTTCAAAGAAACAGCTTTAGGTAAATGGATAACTGATCATTGGAAAGGACTACTAGCCACTTTATTAGCATTATTTGTTGGATGGCAATTACTAAAAATATTTGGTCCTACATTACTTAGCAAAATAGGTGGGGCATTCAAAACTTTATTTACTAAAATTGGAGGATGGATAACCACATTACTTGGTGCAAGTGGATTTGGTCAAGGAATTCTAATGGCATTTCAAACTTTGTTCGCGGGTGGTAAATATAGTCTAATTGGAACTTTGAAAGAAATGTTTACAAACTCAGCCGCAATTACAGAAGCAGGGTCTTGGGGCTCAATGATAGGTTTTGCTGTTACAAAAGGATTGTTGGCGGCGTTAACAGGATATGCAACATATAGAACAATAGATCATTTTGGAAATAAGCTAGCTGATAAAACAAGTTATAACTTAGGCATAGAATATGCCGGAGGAAAAGATAAAGACAAAAAAGGAACTGCTTTGAGTAAAGCAGGTGCAATTGGCGCTGGTATAATTGGAGGTGCCACTACAGGAGCACTTGTAGGTGGTGGTTTACCAGGGGCGGCAATAGGCGCTGCTATAGGTGGTATAGCTGGAATAGTTCAATCTGTATTACGTCCTTCATTAGAGGAAGCTGAAGCAGCTGCAAGAAGTCTGAATGGTGAGTTGCAAAACATACATTTCAATGAAGCGCAAGTGCAAACATTCCAAGAGCAAAGTGATGCATTATCAGAACAACTAGATTTATTAAAGCAATCTTTAGACACAAGTACTCAAAGTGTATACGATCAAGGAGAAAAACTTGGAATAAGCAAAACTCGTATGGATGAATTAATTGCATCAACACAAACTGGTACTTTTAATACAGGTATGCTAACCGGTGCAGAAATAGGATTATCTGATAGTTTAACTGATTTAGCTCAAAAGCAAGAACACTACACAAATGTAACAAAAGAAGCAGAAGAAGCTGAAAAGAAATTATTAAAGGCAAAGACAGATTTAGCTATTGAACAAGATATGGAGGCAGGCAATTTTGAAGTAGCTGCGGCTAGAATTGAAGTCGCTGAAGCACAAAAAGTATATAGTACCGAAGAAGCAACAGATAGACGTATTGAATTATTTAAAAACTGCGCAGATGAAGAAAGAGCAAACTTATTACAAGATTTAACTCCAGACCAAAAGAAACGTATGACTGATTTAAATAATCTTACTGACATTGAATTAGCAAAAATGAATACTTCATGGGACAATTCTAGTGAAGCAACTCGTAACGCTATATTAAATGGATTAGATGAAAATACACAAGCAGAATTTAAGCGTAGAATGGATCAAATCGACGACGAGATCGAAAGTCATACAGGATTTTGGCAACGGTGTTGGCGATACACTTCGTGAAATATTCTCATTTGGTCATGCCACCACATGGACATTTAATGGTAATGAAAAATATGAAGATGACGTAAGGAAAGGAAAAATAAAAATACAGAAAAACGCACTTGGCACAAATTATGTTGAAGCAGATGGTTTACAATATTTACATCAAGGTGAAGCTATTATTCCTAAAAAATATAATCAACCATATCAACCAGGTGGTATGTCAGCAGAAGAACGAGCTTATATGGATAGGATGATAGTAACCATGAATAAATTAGACGGTACAATTTCGCAAGGTATAAACGTAAGAGGTGAATTTAGACAACGTGGAAATGACTTAGTTGCAACTGTAGAAAAAGCCAGAAATAGAAATGGCAATCAGCCATTAAATAACGCGGCTTTTGCAAGATAAAGGAGGTAATTGATTTATGGGTTTATGTCCAAAAACAAATTCATTTGCTCCATTATTAATTATAAATGGTGAAAATTTCTATTTTCACGATCCAAAAGGTAACCGATTGACTGAGGATTATTCGCAGTTTGATTCACAACATCCACACTATAATACTGTGAATAACCCTGCCATAGGGTATCAAGAAAAATCGGAGCAATTAGTAAGGTCTACTAGAAACGCTAAAGGGCAAGTCGTCGCACAAACAATAAATCGTAGACTTAACAAATTTGAAAATTTATATTGGCCATATTTATCACGATATGACGTAAATTGGCTAAAAAAACAAATTGCAAAATTTGAATGTGAGTTATGGTATTGGGATGATGAATATGAACAATTTATAAAAAGAAAATTCTACTGGGGTGACTTTGAAGCCACTCCATGTGAATGGGAAACTATAAAGTACACAACTGGAGGAAACTATTTATACGCAAAACGCCCAATATGGTATAAAGATGTTAAGTGCAACCTTATAGATATGGGTTATTAACTCTATTGACTTTTATAACATCTATTTCAAAAATATTAAATGGTCAACGTAATGATAGAAAAGGTTATATATTAAAATATAATCAGAAAGGAATGAAAGATGGCACTAGAACAAAAATATTTAAACGTAACGACTAGAGCAGAAGGCTATATAGATATCATGATGTACACACAAGACGCTAAAGTAGAAATAGCAAATATTACTTCGAAAGATGTATGCACTTATTCAAACATTGAAAAACTTAAGAATATTAAAGATTATACAAATACAACGTTTGCTACATTAGAAGAGAATATGTGGTTACTAAATGGTCGATTTGTGAATCCTACTCCAGGAGTTAAATATAACGGCTATGTTAGTAATTCTATATCCAATGAAAATGGTGAATTTACAACAAATCCAACCATTAGTATTGAACTATCTACACTTTCTCAAGTAGAAGATTTTAGCTTAATTTTAAATTCAGCGGTGCCATCTGGATATCCAAAAAGTATAAAATGCTCATTTTATAATAGTAATACGTTACTTACAAGTTTAACTAAAGACTTACAAAATGAAAAGGCTTTACCAAATGTAATATTCAATGTTAATCAAAATAACGTGTCCAAAGTAGTTATAGAATTTATTGGTACAAGACGACCAAAAAGGAGAATTAGACTATCCAGCGTTATGTTTGGCAGAGTGATTAATTTAAACCAAGACCAAGTAGTAAGTACTGACTATACTGACAAGTGCAGTTATGTGCCAGATAGTATACCTAGCAGAGTATTTAGTTTCATTATGAATAATTATAGTAATCTTTACAATATAGATAATCCTGAAAATGGTTATATAAATTTAGACAGAAATACAAAAGTGCTAGTAAGAAATGGCTACAATATTTATGGTTACGATGAAGAGACACAAAGTATAAACAATACAAACGATATTCAAGAAATTGAATGGGATGACTGGAAAGAACTACGTCTACTTAATATTACAACAAACGAAGATACTTGCACATTTGAATGTGGCTCTGTATTAGATATGATGGACGACACATATACTAGTGAAATGTTCGGAAATGATAGAAGCGTAGAAAGTATTACGGACAAACTTATGCAATTTGAAGGTTTGCCAGATAATACAATTATTTTTAGTAATGACGATAACGGTAAAAGTTATGGGGCGTACACAATTAATACAGTATTGCCTGAACTACCAGTTAGAGAAATTATTCAACTATTAGCCTTTTCAATTGGTGCAACACTTCTTATACAAGATGATGGTACGATTAAATTTGCAAATCTAAAACTAAATGACCTGAAATCTTTTACAAATCATCATGAATTTAACTACAAAGATTTTGAAAGTGTACCAGCCGCACAACAATTAAGTCATACGACTAATATATCTTTACCAAAATATAATTCTGTAATAGATAAAAATACAACTGAAATCACAAAAACTAAAATCACGCAAAACCAAGTAGAAATAACATATAGTGAATGTGTACCAGTAAGTGCTTTACCAGAAACAAAAGTACAAAATATACAATTATTTTGCAGAAGAGCAAATATGTTTGTTACAGTAAGCGACGCAGAGCCAGAAATTGAGGTCGCTATCATGGGTCATAAAATCGAAACGGTACAAACTCAAGAAAGAAGCGTAACAAAAGACACATTAATAATAGACACTAAATTAATGAAAGAAGATCCTGATAATAAAATTAAAGAAAAATATAAATTATGGTATGGAAAGCGTTTTAAATACACAATGAATACTAGAGGTGAGCCATTAGTAGACGCAGGCGATATAGTTAAAATTCAAACACCATTTAGTGGAGAAGATAATTTAATAACTGGGTATGTATTGCAAAACCATATTACTTTTGATGGCACTTGGAAAGGAGATATGGAGGTGATTAAGCTATGAGTTATTCAGTAGAATGGATAGAACCAATCTATGACAGAACCTATGGAGATGTGCAAATATTAGAAACCGACACTACTAATTTAGATGTAAAAGGCTCTTATAATTATTTTGACTTGAACAGAATAGAAAACAATACTAAATATTGTGCTGAGTATATGGTAAATCATAAAATTGTAAGAGTACCTCCTTCTATGGCAATAAAAACAGATTGGACTGAACAAGATATTCCAACTAGAGATGATATGATACGTATAGTTAGAAATGTCATGATATTAATGAATAGTTCAAACCCAGTAATAACAAAAGACTTTATCGAACTTCATGAAGCAGTTCAATTTACTTATCAAGTCGCCAATGCAATTGAATATAACTTAAATTTAATGCACAACCAACCCGATTTACCAATAAAGAAATGGCTACTGACTATTAAAAATGGTATTATTCAAGAATATAATAAACCTTCAGAATTTATCGCAGAAGACGAAACGGTTCACATACAAGGTGTTGCTGATGGAGAGGACGCTCCATATATGATATTTACTAATTGGAGTGGTAATACTGACGATCTTCAATATGTAGGAGCAACAAATGCCCAAATAACTACATTTAAAATGGTATATCATGAAAACGAAAATTATGAAACAATATTAACTGCTAATTTCAAAACAAGATTTCCTAGAACATTGACACTGCATGGAGGCTCAATTTATGATGATACAGGAGGAACAACAAGACAATTTTTTGCAGGAGATGAAATTAGAATTTTAGCTGATACTGCTGCAATAGGAAAAGCTTTTTACGAATGGACAGGAACGGAAGAAGGATTAAAAAACCTCACAGGTGGAGCAGAACCATCCACATCTTGGCTTACTATGCCAGATTGTGATGTTGAATTAACTTCTTTCTATATAAATGCAGGACAACATAGTGTAAAGATTGATAATGAACTTCAAGGTTGGTATGATTACAAAGCTAATGTATATTTACAAGCCAAATCCAAAGGACCTAAATGGGAGTTTGCTTATTGGAGTGGAGACACTGCATATCTAAAAGATGTGTCATCTAGTTCACTGGTAATGCCTGACATAAACTTAAGTTTTACGTCCAATTGGAACTATATTTATTCATACAACACTGTTACTATGACGCAAGGAACAATTGATGGTGAAAGCAAAATAGAGCAAGCAAAAGAAAAGAGTGGTCATCAAATAATAGCTCCTGCTGCACCAGAAGGAAAAGTTTTTAACAAATGGATACTTGAGGGAGTTGGAAGTTTTGCAGACATAGAAAGCGCTACTACTACTTTTTATGTAGGTGATGGAAATGCAGTACTTGATTGCGAATATGTAGACGCCAGAACAGTTACAATCGAAAACGAAGGAAATAATGGTGGTACCAGAAGTATGCTTGTTGGAATAGGTAAAAAATATAGTATTTTGTCAGAAGAAGTATTAAGCGACTACATATTTGACTATTGGACAAAAGATGGTGTGAAATATGGAACTTCTCATTATTATAATAATATTGTTATGGGAGATAGTAATATAACGTATCATGCTTATTATCGTAACAGAAACTCTTATAATTTAACTGTTAATAATGGTTCAGGTAGTGGAACCTACAAGGAAAGGCAAACTGTAAATATTTCTGCGATTAGCGTACCAGAAGGATATAAATGGAATAACTGGAACGGCAATTGGTATTCTATAATAAACAGATACAGTATGAATACTTCAATTATAATGCCAAGTAATGATTGCGAAGTTACTGCTAATTTTATATCTTATAAGCCATTTCATAAATTGACTGTTATAAATGGTAGTGGAAGTGGGACATATGAAGAAGGTTCTATTATAAAATGTTATGGCAATCAAGCTCCAGAATCATATGAATTAGCTTATTGGACTGAAGAAGAAAACATTATATCTTATTCAAATCCTGTATCAATTACTATGGGAACAAATGATAGAACTATTACAGCAAATTACAAACCTATTCCATATTTCACAATTTCAGTGATAAATGGTAAATTAGCGGATGGTAGTACGTCAGGCGTATTCTTGAGAAATTCTAGTCCTCAAATTATAATGAACCCTGCTCCAGATGGGATGAAATTCTTACAATGGGAAGTACTAACAGGCGATGATAATGATATAACTCAACCATTAGCTGAAAATACTACAATTAGAAATTTGACACATGACGTTGAGGTGCAAGCAAGCTACTACGTACCAAATCCAGAAGTAAAATATACTTTAACTATAACTGGTAAAAATGGAGAAATTAAAACTTATAATTATTCAATTGGTGAACAAATAAATATTTATGCTGACAACCCAGACGAAGGATATAAATTTTATAAGTGGGTTGGAGACACTCAATACGTTAATGACAAATATGCGGATAAAGCAATTGTGAATATGCCAGGTAAAAATATAGTACTAGGAATGAGCTATGAAAGAGAGGATTTTACTACTACTTACCATGTATTACTTGAAGGTGGCAAAATTCAAACAGAAGATGATCGTTGGGAAATAGAAGGCAAATTTGAGGAAGGTACTACTTTAAATATTAAAGCTGACGACCCAATGCTTGGCTGGGAATTTGTACAATGGAAAAAACCAGATGACGCTTCTGCGGATGATAAATCAGAAGAAACTGTTGCTAATTTAACTGAACCAGAAACTACTATACAAGTACAAAATTTTGATATAAAATTATCTGCAAAATGGAAAGAAAAAGATAAATATGTAATGACGGTTAATCATGGTTTTGGAAGTGGTAGTTATTACGCTAATCAGCCTGTCCAAATATACTTTAATTTAGAAGATACCCAAACAAATCATTATAAATTTACAAAATGGTCTGGAAATGACACTGCATATTTAACTCTTATGAATGGCAAAACATTTGATGTATTCAAGAAAGAAGAACAAGCCGTAAAAATGCCTGCTAGAAATATAGAAATAACAGCACTATATAGTACAAGCTATTTACTTTCAATAAACAGTATTGAAAATGGATATTACTTAGAAGGTGAAAAAATTCAAATATCCGCAGAAGAAATAGATGGCAAAACATTTCGATGCTGGGACGGCAATATAGAATACGTAGACAATAAGTATAATCCTAATATAACTGTAACCATGCCAAAAGGTTCAGTGAATCTAATACCTGTTTATAGTAACACCAGCGAAAGAAACTCTATAGGATATACATTGACTGATATATATGATAGTGCTACAATAGCAGTAGAGGATGTGACAGTTATTTCTGGAGAAATTAAAGTAGGATTTATCATTACAGATATTTCGGGGCATATTTATGTAGTCACAAATATCACAGACAACCAGTTAGGAATAACTAGACTGACCGTAAAAGATGTAGGAACATCTAATAAATAGGAGGTAAAGAATAATGGCGAATAATATCGGAATAACAACTGAAACTTTGCCTAGAATAATTGGTCAAACCATAGATTTTGATACAACAGGTGAATGGAATTCCATTACTATGTTTTCTGGTCAATTAGATTTAGGAGCAATTATATTTGACGAAACAGGCACTATGGGAGTATGTTCTAATTTCACGAGAGATAGTAATAATAACCCGATTTATACTGTGAGGACTACTACATTAAATACACAAATTGATGTACAGTCAATATTAGGAAAAAGTTATTAGAAAATATGAATAGAAAAATTAGTAAGAAGTAAGCGTAGTGAACAGAAATCCGGCTGATTAAAAAACTAAAATTAAAAAATGATTTCTATTACATATTTTATAATTATGTAACCTAGATGACGCGTCAAAATGGCTATAAATTGCTTTTCATATTAGAATAATAAAGTTATACTCCTAAGGGGTAAAATAGCTGTATGGGCGTTTTAGAGCATTATAGCACTATATGGTTATTTTACCCCTATTTTTAATACTGTTTGTCAGAATTTTGACAAGGTTCGACAAAAAATGACAAGCTACGACAACAAAAAGTGAACAGAAATTAGATTGAGTCATTCTAAGACTCATCTTTGCGTCTTAAAACCGTCCGTTTAAATCTGTTCACTTTCTCATTAAATAATAATAAAAATAAAATGGGGGAATTAAAAATGAGTAGTAATAAAAATGCGAAACAAGAACTAATAAGAAGATATGGAGCAGAATGTTTTATTGAAAAATTACATTTAAGAAAAGATACTACACCCAGAAAATACAAAGGCAAAGGTCAAATGAAACGAATGAAACAATTGACTTACCATCATATAAAAATGAGAAAAGATGGTGGAAAGGCGACCGTAGAAAATGGTGCATTATTATCCGCAGAAAATCATTCGTGGTTTCATCAACAAAGTCCTCAAGCACAAGAATATATGAATGCAATATTTCAAGAATATAAAAAACAAATAGACGAATGTACAGTTATATTTACAGATGAAGAATTAAACTTGCCATTTGAAGTGAAAGTTGCAGAATTTAGTATTGACGAAAAAGGAAAATTTAATCGTGCAAAAGAAAAAAGAGAAACGCAAAAAATCATAGATGAATATTATGAGCAAGAAAAATGATACCGGTTTTTATACCGGTATCAAAATTTTATGCAAGCTCTAAATCTACATTTCTAAATTCATTTCCACTTGATTTTGAGACAGTAGTTTTTATGTGCATTTGTACTTTAGTTCCAACTAATTTTTCTGCACTTGTTAAGAAATCTCCTAACTCAACACCTTCTACACCTAATTTTCTTAATTGTGTTACAGCTCTTGCTACGTTAGTTTGTGTTGATTTTAAGTCATTACCTGCAAGCATTAAATATTTGAATTCTTTCTTACCATCTTCTACTGCTATTGTTATAACAGCCATAGGTTTTCCAGATGATTTTGAATTTTTTGTTTCAAATTTTTCAATTTCTCCTATATAATCCCCATCTGGCAAATTTTCAAAATTATTTGTGTAGTCTTCTACTTTATCTACACCACCCATATCTTTGAATATAGCGTTTAATTCTTTTAAATCTTCATTATTCATTATAGCATTCTCCTTTCAAATTAGCCTATTACAGACCTACGTTTTGGTTTTTCTTCTTCAGCTGGTTTTGTATCAGCTACTGGGTCTTTTTCCCCACGTACAATTTTTTCTGCGTCATATAATTTTTTGAAGTTTTCGTCAAAATCTTTTTTAGTAAGTGGGATTGCTGTTTTCTTTATTGGTAATCTTGAACCACCAAACTCGTCATCAGAATTTGAAATATGTAATTCATATTTTGCTGTACCGTCTTCACCTGTTGATTTAACTGTCCTAGCAATTATACCCATAAGTCCAGACATTTGATCTCTAAGTTTTTCTTCAAATACTGGTTGAAATTTAGAAATTTCTCTACCGAATTTATTTTTCTCTATAATTTCTTGCTCGTGTGAAATAAACATTACATTATCAAAAGCATTTGCGATAGAGAATATACTTTCCCATAAGAAACTTCTAAGCATTGTGTAACCCTTATATGCTATTTCTGATTCATGCTCAACACCATTTTTGTCATACCAGTAAAATCTTAGATAATCAATTAAGTATGAAGTGGTATCAACAATTACCCATTTAGGTTTTATTGTTTTTAATTTTGTAATAGCGTCGTTTAATTCTTTGTAATTTCTAACTCTTAAAATTTTATCAGGAGCAAATGTGTACTCTGCGTTACCGTCAGTTGAGATAATATACGCATTTTCAAATTGACTTGCGAATGTGGTTTTACCAGACATTACCTTACCATAAATCCATAATTTCATATCCTGTATCCTCCTTTCTATTAAATTAAAAATAGACCTCTTTGAAGGTCTACAGGATTATTTATATCAGTAAAAAATTACTAACTATTCTGTTATTGCGTTTAATCCTGTAAACGACTTACTTGTTCTCTATTTATGAATGTATTATATATTATAAAAAATAAAAAGTCAAGAGATTTCTTAACTTTTTCTAAATTATTTTATTTCATTTAATCTACGTCTAACTTCATTAAATAAAAACGCCAAAAAGTTGCTACTTACACCTAATTTTTCTCTATAATATCCTGGGTCAGTATCTGGAATATTTATACTAAATCCATAAGCGCCAAACCCTACGACACCTATCAATAAGTCATTACTTGTTATACCTCTTTGATGATAACCGAAGTTATTTGGTTTATACATAAACATTATATCATATTGTGAATATTCTTCTTCAATTTGAATATTCATAAATATACTACCTCTATCAAGTAATGCTGCGACAATAATACTGGCATAACCATCAATTTTATTTTCTATTTCTTCGTCTATTTCCACTAATACTGTCCTCCTTTTTTAATTTTGTTACTCTACCACCTATGATGTAATTCCCAGTTTCGGTACGAGGTGCATAAATGTTCCCCGACCTTTTTAGGTCACGTTTCTTTCTTAAAAATCCTTGCAATTTCATATACATTTTATAGGCTTGTGCTGGTGTTGCATCTAAAAATTCAATTTTATGAAGCATATCAACAATTCGTCTATCATACTGTGAAATTAGTTCGTTGTTATTCTTTAGTTTTTCTTTTTCTGAATATACAACACCAGGAGTTTTATTTATCCTGTTCATTTGTATTATCCCCCTCTAGTTTTAATGGTTCTTCTGGATATAGATTATTATATCTATCAACTTGTTCTTTGACAGCATTACTCATTTGCTCCCAAAATTTTTTATCTTCTTTGTTTCTTCTGATTTGGCATATTAACATATGCACCAATACTACAATTTGTAATACTAATAAAGCAATTAGTAAAAATTTTATAACTAAATCAATCATTATTTTACCTCTTTTCTATATAAATTCCCAATGATAACCGTGAGCGGTTTTGTTACCATTTACTTTATTACAAACTAAACTCAAATGAGCGTGAGAAATTCCTGTTTTAATTTCTGCGTCAGTGATAGAACTGTAAATAACACCTGTTTCTATACAACGCACTCGTTTCCTGCTAGGTGCAGCACGTCTTTCAATGCCTGTCCCGTAATTGATGTTTTCTTTTGGCGTCATCCACTCTAAATTAGTTACACAATTATTTGCTGGATTTTCGTCTCTGTGGTTCACTTGTGGCTTGTTTTCAGGATTAGGAATAAAGGTTTCAGCTACTAATCTATGCACTCTGAATGTTTTACGTTGTTTATTTTTCACAAGAACCAATTTCAAATATCCATCTTTGTCTATACTAGCGACTCGTATGATAGGCTTCTCTAAATGTGTGCGAGTTAAACTTCTTATTCTACCTAAAGTGCTAGCTTGATATAGACCTTCGTAATTAGGAATATCTTTCCAGATTTCTTCTATCTTACTCACCTCTTTTTATTATATCGGGGAGAAACATTGTATAATGTCTCTCCCTCAACGGTTTTATCGTTTATTCCGCCTGCAACCTCGCCACTTGAAGCGACGTAGAGGTCACGCTGCGCGCCTCCGTATGGGACCGTTATAACGACGCCAGCCAACAAAGATAGTGCCTGTGTGGAAGAACACCTATCTGCCCATTTTCAATATGGAGCTACCATATTCCTCGTGCGTCACAGGGGCTATTCCCTAGAACAGAAATGTGACGTCTCGCTACTAGCCACGATAAACTCCCTTTTGTTAACGTCACTAGGGACCAGCTGACGTGCATAGATAAATATGCAATCTAAGCAATACACTTGCCCCTCTACTTTTACTTAGGCGGAATAGTGCGAATCTTCTCCAAGGGTTTATGGTTTTCCTTCCCTGGTGGGTCGTGTTGGGCTCGAACCAACTACCCTTACATTAAAAGTGTAATGCTCTATCTGATGAGCTAACGACCCAAATATTAATATGAGAACAACCAAACTCATATTATATTATATTTGGAATTATCTTGATATGGCTGTTTTTAATGGTGGGTAAGGGTGGAATCGAACCACCTCAGCCTTTCAGCAACGGTTTTACAGACCGCCCTAGCTCTCCTACTCTAGCGCTTACCCATATTAACAATAGCCCATTTCTTTAATTTTTTTTATTAGTTGCTTCTACAATTGGCATAACATCATCTTTATATTGTTTTTGCCATACTTTTTCTCGTTTCCAAAATGGTTGTTTATAGATTTTACTTGCAGCGTCACAGCAACATATAGCTTCCACCATATCCCAACGACCATCAGCGGCTCGATCATTACACCATGCTACAAATTCTTTAAAATTCATTTTAAATCCTCTTTCATAAATATTTTGGCGCCGAGAGCAGGATTCGAACCTGCGGACCCCGTTACTAGGTCGACGCGTTAGCAGTGCGTTGGTTTAAACCACTCACCCATCTCGGCATATTATCTTTCTTCTTCGTCTTTATCTCTATACGTTTGTATTATTTTACGAGTTTCTTCTTTTCTATGTTTTGTTTCTTCGATAGCAGATTTTGTTCTTTCTAATAATTCTTTTGATTTTTCTATTTGTTGTGTTTTGTAATCCATTTTGCACCTCTTTTCGTTTTTGGTAGCGCTCTCGAGAGTTGAACTCGACACCCCAGCGTGAAAGGCTGGTGGCTTAACCGACTGCCCCGAGCGCCATATGAAGGGGCTAACCGACCCCTATTTTCCAATAGCAATACCAAGCTCTCTACGAACTTTTAGTATTTTCTTGGCTTGTTCTGATTTAGATGTATCGACTTTCGCCCATTCTTTTAAATCAGTTGTTTTGCAATATATTTTGCATAATAGGTATTGAACTGCGTGTGGAGTTCTACCTAGTCTATCTGCTAACCAACAGATATTTCTCCAAGTTGGAGCGAATGAACCTACAAAGAACATATCTTCTTCAGTCCAAGGTTTTCCTGCATTAACAGGTTTTTCTCGTTCTCCCATTAAGAACTACCTCCTTTTGAGTTGTTTTTATTTATATTATCCTATTGATAAATAAATACTATTTTCTTTTATGGAATTTAGCCCAATCATTGATTGCGTCTTCTAAACTCCAATCGTGCAACGTTCTCCAACCGTCTTACTCCATTTGCTAAATCTTTTTGGTCTTGCTCCCAACGGTCAATCGCGTCTTGTTTTGTTTCTAAAAATTTGAATTCCCATAAATCCCAACTATCTAACCCTAAAGATTTATAATGTCTACCATTACCAACTTCAATATTAGGGTCTTTTAACTTCCTTCTGATTTTACGGTTAGCATATTGCTTTCCTTTTTTCATTGACCTACCCCATAAAGCCATTCTTGAAATAGGGAATTTTTTGTAACTTCTACTCATTCTATCGCCTCCTTAGGCACGAAGCCCTAGAAGACGTTACCTTTTCTATTCATATTTTCCTCCTAACCAATGGCATATCCTATCATACCTACTCCACCTTTTGGATTTACAAAATCAGGTTGTTCACATTTTACATATCCTAATGCTAATTTATGATATTTATACCAAGTTGGGTGAAAGTCATATTGATATAGTCCTTCTTTTATATTTTCAATTACAGCATAATCATAACAAGTTTCCCATATATCATACGCATTTTCCATTACTGCTCGCTCGGCTTCTTCAAATGTTTTATAGTAGCCTACACAACGTGTATCTTTAACATCTCCTTTTTTGGTTTCAATTGTTGTTATGAAATACATAATAATTCTCCTTTTCATATAATGGCTGGGGTGAAACAACTAACCCTCCCCAGCAGTAATTGTCGGTATTTACCCACTGCTCGTGTATGCTCTAGGTAAAGTTTGTTACCACATATCAGGGTTTTTCAATAATCTCGTGCATACAGATTACGGCTTATCGTTACTCTAGTTGATTTGTTGTGACTGACCCTCACAACTAGGTGACAGCACCAAGGCTATCTGGTGCCGACTAAGTGACTTGAACACTTAACCTATCGCTTACAAGGCGATTGCTCTACCAGTTGAGCTAAGTCGGCATATACAATGTTATATTCAATCTTTCCTATAGCGGATTTTCACCACTCTCCCACGTCAATTAAGATAGTAGTCGCAGAATCGAACTGCTCGGACTGAATGTTGTTATATAGTTGCCCTCTTATGAGGTGGCTCGGGAGCCTAGACTCGAACTAGGAATATATCGGTCAAAGCGCTATGTGATACCATTTCACCACTCCCGAATGTTATTTATATGTTACATTATTTAGTACGTAAGACATTGTTGAATTTGAAACATTAAAACGTTTTGCAAGTGAAGTTAAACCATATTCTTTATCTCTAGGTTTATAAACTTCTCTACACCATTCTACTTCTGCTGTTGTAAGTTTTGAATTATGAGAGTGTTTACCACGAGCTTGACTTGACCAACGCTCTTTTACCCATTCAAGATTACTTGCTTCATTATTCAAAGTATTACCGTCAATATGTCTGACCCAAGTGTAACCCATAGGATTTGGTACAAAAGCCATAGCAACTAAACGAGCTACTATATAATATTTTGCTTTTCCTCTTTTTCCTAAGGATAAATTCACCATTAGACAATTACTTTTATCAAGTTTTTGTTTTAATATTTTTCCAGTCTGTTTATTTCTAACGTCTCCATATTTTGAAATTTCGTAATTTGAACAGACACTACATTCTTTCCACATTCTAACTACCTACCTACTAAATCATTGGTTGCGGGCGTAGGAATCGAACCTCGTCTCTGGGTTATGGACCCAGCGTGCTACCGTTGCACCACCCCCGCGATATATGAGTGGGGCAAAGCCGAGGGAGGACTTGAACCTCATCTACCCGCGCGGACTTTCACCCGTGACGTTACCCACTATACGTCTTTTAACCTCAGCTATGTTAATTAAATATTGATTTTATTTTATATAACTTTTCTGGGTGAGCTTCATAATGATTTTTTTCGCAATATTTTTTATAACATTTTTCATCGCAAAAATGTTGATTATATTCGTTTACACTTCCCCATAAAATTATTTTCTTACAATTTTCACAAGTATAGGCTAACATATTTTTCTCCTATCTATACCAAGATTTTTTCTTTTTTATAATACTTCCCAAGTTCTCTGTATTTGGTAGTATAACATCTTCGGGCGTTATATCGTTTACACTATTGCCAGGTTTTAATTCAATATAATGAATTACATTTTTGTCAGATAACTTTATTACTACACTACCAAAAGCAGGACTTTTTCCTGTTTTACCTAATCCACTTTCAAAATTTATTCTGCCTTTAGGCACATATAATTCACATTTACAATGTAAGTTGTGAAATCTAGCGGTAGTTAAAAATTCAATGGGGAATAAAACATATATAGTATTGTGAGCTTTATTATAAGTCTCAACTGCCTTTGCTAAAAACTTGTGTTTATCCGTAAATGGAGGGTTAATCCAGATACGGTCATATTTTGTCCAGTCTTGTGCAAGACCATCTGTTTCTATTGTATCATAATGAGGTACTGCGAATTCTTTTGCTTTACCTTCACAAGTTGCTGGGTCATAGTCGAAACCATCAGGGTAGAAAAAGTCTACTACATATTTTGGTGTATAATATTCATTATCCTTGCTAAATACTACGCTCGCTTTTGCCACGTCCTTTTCCCCCTTCTTCACATATAACATTTGTCCAGCCATTGACTACCTCTCCTTTGAATATTTCAAACTATCTAATAAACCTTTAATGCAATCTAAATCCTCAAAATGTTCTTCTTTCAAGAATAATATAATCAATCCTTTTTCATTTGCTTTTTTTAATCTTCTACGTATCATTTCTTTGTATCGTGCATTACTGATTGATACAGATTTAATATCAATAGTTATAAGTATTCCGTCGTATTTATTCAATAATTTTGCTTGTACTGGTATACCTTCTAACGCACTTCTGTCATTTGGCGCGTATGAAATATCATTTTCTTGTAACCAAGCAAATAATTGCTCTGTATATTTTTTAATATCTTTCTGCTCATAAGATGCTACATATTGCCCAAGTTCTGGATATTTTTGAAAATACCCTGGTGACAATCTTGTCTTACCTACTACTTCGGCTAATTCTTTTCTTGTTACTAATCGGTCTTGAGCTTTAGCCCATTCAATTAGTTTCTCTCCGTCGTTTAATACAGTATGAGACCCTTTAACCATAGAGTCATGTCTCAGTTCTATATCATTTCTTTCTAAGATACGTCTGACGGTTGTTGGATATGTACCGAAGGCACGTGCTATCGCGTTCAAGGATTGACCATTTTCATATGCTTCGATTATTCCTTGTGGTTCTATTTTTGTCTTCATTTTATACCTCCTTTACCGCGTCTTCATATATCTTTCTGTTATCGTCGTTTAAGTCGCATAGTCTTATGTTATCAAGTGCTACTGCTCTATCTCCCAATATTTCATTAACTTTTTCTTTCGGTATATTTTTCTCTGCCATAATCACGTCTAATAATGTATTTTTTCTACCAAAGAATTCTGAGTCTAATAAGTCGTACGCTACGTCAATAAACTCTTTGTGAAGTTTATTACTAAAGAACCTAAACATATCTGCAATATAAGGTGAGCGTCCTTTACCTAAGTATGTACTCTCGCCATATAGCACACGTCTATATGAAGTTATTTGCATTTCTGGATAGCCATATTCGGTTTTGAATTCCCTATATAGGTGAGCTTTATTTAGCGCCCTATATTCGGATAAGTCTTTCATAATTACTTCTTCCTTTCTTTTGATAAAGTCTATAATATAATTATATAATATTTTACGGAATTAGTCAAGAGGTTTCTTGTTTTTCTTTTTCTCTCATTTCTATATTTCCACCGTCTAACATATATAATAAAATAGATAACCAATAAGTAGGTTTATCTGGGAACCATAGTCCATATTTGGCTTTTACTTTTACACATAATGCTAAGCGTCCTATGTCGTCCACATCTCTTGTTGAAGTCTCATTATCAATCCATAATTCTAAACGATTATCTTTACTAGCACGAAATCGAGGTAACATCCCCCACTTACTTTCACACAATACTATATCTATATCATCAAAACCATAATATTGTAGCTTTGAAGTAATCCATTTTGGGTTACGGTCAATCTCTTTCATACCATGATAAACCATTTTAGGAAATATAACTTTATCGAATAACTCCCACATAAGATATGAACCACTTATTACACCTAACACCATAACAAAATCGGTCATTATTCTTTTCCTTCTTTCTTTGCAAGTTCAGCTCTTTTCTTTACCAAATAGTCTGAAACTTTTTGTGACATTGGTTCATCTTTTGTCTTGAAGTGGTGACTATCTAAATGTCTTAAATGCTCTACACATATTTTTTCACTTGCGTATTGTTTATAACCAGCTTCATATAATGCGATATAAAAAGCCACATTTGGTATTGCTATTTCTGGATATAAAGGACATTTATCTTCGTCTAATATGGTGTACGCACAATATCCTCCCCAGTCTCCAGGGTGAATATCTTTATATGAAGTTATAGGAGTAGTACCAGCTGTAAAATTATTAGCGCCTTGATTAACGTAAAATTTGAACATACAAGCTGTATTTTCGGTAGCTTCACTAAGTTTTACTAATTCACGAATTGCGTCTTCTTCTTTTATTGCGTCGTCAATAGGGAAGTACCAGAATACTTTTTGATCATCTGGATACATAGTTCTAACTTTTTCTCTTAGTCCATTTCTTGTTGAATACATAATATTATCTTGATTATATTTATGCTTATCACTCACTAAAACTAATTTTTTACCTGTTACGTCGTATAATTTCTGTACTTGCTCCTCTGTTGTAAATCCTTCAATATCATTGGCGTATACGATTACAGGGTCTGCTATATCTGTATAATTTGCACCTACTCTTATCAATTCTTTGAATAATCTTATATAGTTATCTACAAAAACATCTACATATCTTTCTAAATAGCCACTCCAACTAACACTGCCAAAACAATATTTCATAACTATTCTTCCTTTCTTTTTCGTAATTTTTCTAATACGTAATCAATCCCTCCGAAGTTATTATCGTCTATATATTCATTACAAAAAATCTTTCGTGGGTTATTACCAAACCAATCCTTCATGTGAGGTAGATTATCATTCACTGCATTAAATTTAATCCCATGGTCTTCACACCACATAAGCGCTCCTTCTAACGCAATCCCTTCACGCATAGTCACAAGCACTAAATAGGCACCTTTTCTTTGTTCTTCAAGTATATAATCTATAATCTCTTGGATAGGTTCTCCTATATTAGGATAAGGGGGCACTATTGTGGCCAGTGTCCCATCAAAATCAACACCTATTATTCTATTTCTTTTCTTCTTCATTTTCATTAACAGGTTCCTCCGCTTTCTTTTTTCTGGTACGTTTCGGTTTTCTTTTCATAAATAACATTTCTTTGTTATCAAAATAAACTTTATCGTTACCATTATCTTTTTCATCTCCTTCAAATTGAGGACGCATAAAAGATATATAAGCGGTTCCGTATTTTTGTACACATTCTCTTGTACGAGCTAATTTTTGACAGTCATTTTTGAAACCTAAATTTATAAAATCTATATCGTCTTTTTTATCCTCTGGTAGATTATCTAAATCAACTTTCACTTCAAATGCGTCAGCCACCTCAAACTCGTGCTTTTTTGTTCTGTGTAAATAAACTCGTAGTATCATTTTATTCTCCACCTCTCAATAAATATTTATTAGACACAACTTTAAATGAATAGGTCATATCTTCTGTTCTAAACACAACACCTTCTGCAATTTGACTTGGTGAAGCGCCTTCAAAATATTTTTTATATTTTATATCATCAACATATTTCAATAGCTTTTCTACTGTGTTATCCACCGTTTCCTCAGGGTCAAATTTGAATTTATCTTCTGCGTCAATTAGAGGTACGTGCTTCAAACCAAATTCTTCGCACAATTTTAACATATATAATAAGTCGCATTTTACATAGCTTCCGTTTTTACCAGTTTTACTTACAAAAGCATTGAATATAAACCATTCTTTTTCTTTAAGTCCTAATTTATTTCCTTGAATACCCGGTCCACATAATTCTCCTTGGAATGCTACATATATACTATTTATAGCTCTATAATTTTCAAATTTCTCTTTAGCTCCATTTTTAAAATACTTATTAACTGTAGTGGTATACATATTTTCGTCTTTATAAAATTGATTTCTACCACCTATTAAAAATGCGTCGTCGAATAATCCAACAGTACAAGAAGTACCGTCAAGTTTTATTGAGCTATACCAATCATCTTGCTCACTATTCATATACGCTGGTAGAACGTCTGTTGCACAAACTTGAATTCTCTCCTCATCAGTTTTTGGTATATACCATTCGTGATGAATTATATCACCTAACGCTCCGTTCGAAACTGATGGTTCATATTTTTCTATTTTTAACAATTCAGTTAAATCTGTACCTTCTACTGGGTTCATCATTTCTTCTGGTAAAGCTGTATCTGCATAATCAGGATTGATTTGGTCATATATTTCAACCGCTTGACTAATCGGTATAACTAATCCTTGTGAAATTTGGTTTCTAAATTTATGTGTTGAGATTTTATACTTACTAAGTTTTTGTGACCAAGAAGAACCTTTTAAAAATTCAAATGCTGGTATATCAGGTAGTAAACTATCAATTTCAAAATAAACAACTTTATCTCCTACTTGATATTCTCCTTTTCTAGCCACACAATCCCAGTTTAATATTTGAACAATCTCTATTCTATCGGCACCTTCTATCGGTTTTATCGCCTTGACCGTCTGCACACTTGCTAACTTTCTGCTCATTTTTTGATCCTCCTTCTCTATAATGGTCACAACCAGGACACCCCATTTTCTCTACTCTACAGTGGTCTATATCATATCCTGTGCCCGTACATATTCTCATTATAACTACCTCCTCGTAATATTATTTCACTAATTCACGACTAAGATTGCTTACAAATTCATTTATTCTAGTTTGCATATATTCAGCGTCTTCCATTTTCGTACAACTAACTGTAGGTAAGTTAAGTTGATACTTATTGCTACCTAATATAGTTATGCCATTTGAAAATGTTATACTAATTGATTTATCTTTTCCTTCTAATGTAGTCATAGTCATTACATACCTCCTTCTCTATCCAATGGTGGGCCAAAACCAAGTTGTGTTTTAGTCCCAGATATATTGGCTAATCGTTCATAGACTTCTAATTTTGCTTTGGCTACAGCTAATTCATTTTTTAGTTGTGCGTTTTCATTTTCTAGTGTAAACACTCTATTCATTACAATATTCTCTATTTTGTCATATGCGTTGTTTTCTGTTTCTACTTTACGAGTAGCCATTATATCCTCTCCTTAATCTATTATTTATTCATATTGAATAGCACAGTAGGGTCATCACTAAGCATTGTTGTAGGGAATTGACCGTTCCATTTTTGTATCATTTCTCTTTGTATTTCTAATCTTAGTTGTTCTAATGATTTATCAGTTACAGATTGTGATTGTAATTCTCTTACTTTTGCTTCCGCCTCTGCTGTATTTATTTTTTGTTCATTTTGAACTTTTATGATTTCTAATTGAGCTTTTTCTGCTTGAGCTTTTTGCTCGTTAGTTGTCTTAGCTTCGATCGCTTTGTTGTATTCGTCTGTAAATCCTATATTTTCAAGGTTTACGGCACTAATTATAAAATATTCCTCCAAAGCCTTGTTTAATTCTTCTGTTATAGTGGTAGCAACTTCTGCTCTTTTTGTTATCATTTCTTCCGCTGTAAATTGAGCCATACTGGCTTTGAGACTAGATTGCAATGCAGGGTTCAATATTACATCATTATAGTTTGCTCCTACTTTTGAGTATAATTCAGAAGCCTTTTCGGCTTTTATTTGATAATTTATTGACATAGTAATGTTTACTATTTGAAGGTCTTTTGCACTACCTTCTACTGTATTTGAATATTTTTGTGTTCTTATATCTACATCATGTACACTTTCAACGAAAGGTTTTACAAAATGAAATCCTGCGTCTAAATATTTGTCTTGAACTTTTGAATATAAAGTTACTACTCCTATGTGTCCTGTTGGTACTATTGTTGTACCTGCAAAAAATATAATCATTCCTATAAATAAGGCCACCACTCCGATTACTAGAGCTACTGTTTGTTTTCCACTCATAATTTCAATCCTCCTATTATTAAATCCAATTATTTTTTAAGTTCTTTTAATTTTGTTTCAAGTGTTTCAATCTTATTATATAATCTATCGACTAAATCATTAAGCATTTTGTTATCGTTTTCTTGTGATTTGATTTGTCTCTCTTGCATTTGAATTTTAACTTGTGATGGTGTGTCTTCCTTATATTTATAAAACGCATAAGATAGAGCAATACCAATAATTACACCAATCATAAATACTGGAAACATAGTCATCATTGTAAATATCCTCCTTTCAATAAATAGTCTAATGTCACGGGTTTATAATCATATAACATACACCCTACGTTATATCTATTTATATCAGGTCGGTTATCTGGTTTGTGTGTATGACCGTGCAAGTGAATACTTCCGTGTTCTTTACAATTCCAGCTTTCTATTGGATAATGTGATAAAATTATAAATTTACCGTTTATCTTTAGCTCTTTATAGTGAACCATCTCCTTGAAGTATCTAGGATTAAACGCTTGCTTATTTATATACGTATCATGATTTCCAATAATCAAATGCTTTTTTCCGTTTAATCGGCTTAGCACATCTGTTATCAAAAATGGTGTCATATATGAGTTTTGAAACGCAAAATCTCCTAAAACATATACTTCGTCGTTAGGTTTAACTACCTCATTCCAATTTTTAATAAAACCTATAGTCATATCTTCCACTGTCTTCCAAGGTCTATCTTCATATTCAATAATATTTTTATGACCTAAATGTAGGTCGCTTGTGAAATAAATCATTATATATCTTTATCTAACTGAAAGCAGGCGTTCAATCACCGTTTTTATTTCTCGTCCTGCTTCAGCTTTCCTTTCTTTATTATTCTCCAAGGACAACGTTTATGTATTTTATCTGGGTTACTATCGTCAAACGTGGTTATAGAATAAAATTGTGTTTCTGGTTTATTAAATTTTATATTTCGTTCGCAATTGCAATCTTCACACTCTGTAGCACAATAACTTTTATCATACATACTCATAGTCCTATTAGCCCTTCTTTCAATACATAGTCTTTTACGTCTTGCAAACTTTTTGCAATAATAAAATGCCCTCCGGCTTTTTTAATTCTCGCTCCTTGTGCTAATTGAATTGCGCTAGGTTTTCCTCCTGGGTCTTTAACTTCTATGCCGAAGAATAATCCTCCCCAGCAACATAATAAGTCTGGTATACCCGTCTCTTGATATAAGTCTCCACCATGAATTTTATAACATAATCCACCCAGACTTGTTATATATTCTTTAATTTCGTTTTCAATAGCTTTCTCTTTGTGTGGTTTATAATTCCCCATTTTTATATAGCCCCTCTCTTAATCTAAGCATTAAATTATCAGCACATTTGCATATAACTGGTCCAGCAACACTCATAAAATCAGCTGTTTCTTCTTCATTTAAAACTCTATCTTGTTGTCCTGTTTCCCATAAATAAACGTGTGTGAGCTCGTGCCTTAATGCTTTTCCTAAAAGAAAGCCATCTAAATCTTTATCAATATAAATAGTTTGTGAAATATATTCTGTTATTCCATGTAATCTGGCTTCTTTGTCGATTGGTCTATTTTCATAAAATATCTTGTTCATTTCGTCCCTATTTTTAAAACATAATTTCCAAATATTTTTTGGATTAACAGGCGATACAAATTCCATTATTTATCCTCCTTTTTGAATAATAAACTTCTTATGGCACTTGCTAATAAACATATTGCAAATGCTTGTATAAAATTCAAATGAAAGGATAAATGAAACGCCCAACATACAAAATTCACTACTAACCACAATGGTAAACACCATAAAATAGCGAATAATATTAAGATTAAAATAAGTACAATTATTTTTTCCATATCTCATTTCTCCTTTGTGCATATCATATCACAATCACCCTAAATCGTCAATGGGTTTGTTGTCTGTTTTATAAATTATTTTTAGAATGGAACACCCTCCTCAAAAAATCCTCCTGTATAAGTCCAGTCTCTAATGGTTTCATACTCATTATTAGGGAATTCAATAGCAACTAATTCAAGATATAGTTCTCCATAATCAGCTGGGTCTAAAATTCTTAAATTAACTCCTGGTGAATCATTTATTTCTATCTGTTCAGGAAGTGGTCTACCGTATTCGTCAAAACGAGCAATTATCGGCATTTTCTTTCCGTACATTCGATTTCGTTTACTAGCTTGAATTATATTTTTCCTTACTGCGGGGGTCATACTACATTGAAATTCTTTTATACGAGTGGGTGCAATCTCCATCATTAACCTACCTTTTACCGCAGACAAAGTAACGAGTACCTTTTCTGGCAATAAATTAGGTGTATCTTTAACACAACATACATACTTCCCTTTGAAGTTTTCTACCTTTACCTGCACTTTTGACTCCTCCTCTTTCTCAATTTTTTTCATAAAATCTTCATAACTTAGCGTAGTTGAATAGGGGTCCCAATGTTCCGATGGGTAATACACCTGTCGGGTTTCACCAGTAGAACCTGTATAAGTTAAAGAAGTACCAGTTGTAAATGGACTTTGTATATAACTTTTATATGGGTCTCCCAATGAAGTCACTTCTATCGTATTAGGTTCTATTGAATAAGGACTTAAATCATACTCAGGTGGCACTAATGTACTACCAAACGGAGTATGATAAATTTCTGGTTCTTTCTTTTTCTCTCTTCCCATAATTATTCCCCCTTCTCTAGCCATTCTTCAAACATTCTATCATCAAAATCTTTACCTTCTTTTAAGTTTCTATAAATGGCTGGCTCAACAGAATTCATAATTTGAAGATAATAGTATACAGGCTGTTTTGTTTGTCCAATTCTATCTATACGACCTTTTGCCTGTTCAAAATCTATATGATTTTCTGGTGGTGAGAAAAATATAGCAATATTAGTTTTAGCAAAATCGTTAAGACCTGCTCCTCCTGCTACTACGTTTACAATAGCAACACAATCGTCTTGCTCATACCAATCTTTTAAGTCTTTATGCGCTCCGTCGTAAATGACACAATGTCTTTTTTGTTTATTACATAATGCTTTTATAATATAAGTTTCTGTTACAAAATTAGTGAATACAACAATACGACCTTCGTTTCCGTCTAAAAAGTCTTCTAACCATTGTAATTTTGGATTATCTTTTAAGTATTTATCGAATATAAATCCACTACAACTTTCACGCATATAAATATGGTGCAAGGTTGGTCTATTAGCGATTATTATATCCTCATTGAGTAATTTATCGTCTCCACTTTCTAAAGCGCTTAAAAACGATTTCTCGTCCATTCTGGGCCATACTTTTTTCTCCTTAAAATATTTCATATCAGAAGTCATTTTGAATGATTGAGGTATTTCAATAGGACGGTCATATTCACTTTCATATTTTTTATAATAAGTATAATCATTTACGGCCTCGTCCATTTTTTCAGTTTCTCTATATCCTACTATTTCATTGAACGGAAAACGAGCTTTTCCTGCTCTAACTAAATTCCAGTTTTGAGCTTCAATACAAAATCTTTGCTTAAAATCTTTTGGTTTAATATTAAATAATGGGTGTCCTAAGGCTTTGTATTGTGGGTATAAATCTATATATTTTTTATTTTGTGGTGTAGCACTAAGCACTAACATATAAGGTTTATACGTTTCACTTAATGCTTGTATGAATTTACTCTGCTTACTATCATACGTCTTCATTTTATGACCTTCGTCTACTATTACTAAAGTGTCTACCATTTTGCATACATATTCTATCTTAGCCTTATTCTTTTCTCTCCAAGCACTTTGAAAACTAGATACAAATTTCATTTCTATTTCAGGTACTTCATATTCTAAGTCTCTTTTCCAGTCGTCCACTTTTGAAACTGGGCATATTACTACTACACCTTTTATCATATGATTTTTATATAATTTTTCAGCAACAGAAAGGGAGGTTACAGTCTTCCCTGTACCTGTATCAAAACCCAAATAAGCTCCTCGTTGGTCTGTATTACTCATTCTGTAATATATATCATCTGCTGTAACTCTTTGATACACATATAAATCAGTTTTCATTAGACTGAGCCTCCTTTTTCTTTTCATAATATTCTTTATAATATTTTTGTCTTTCTTCTTTATTCTTTTTATAATGCTCTTTATAATATTCTTTTCTTTCGTCTTTATGCTCCTTATAGAATTTATCATAATTGTCTTTCTTTTCTTTTTGCAATTCTTTACTTTCCGCGTAGTGTTTATTATTACGGGCTTTTATTTTATCTTTATTTTTCTCATAGTATTCTTTAAAATATGCTTGGCGTTCTTCTTTCTTTTTTCTATAATACTCGCGTTGATACGCTTTTCTGTCACTCATTATTTACCTCCTATATCTTCTAATTTTACAGTTGCAACAACTTGTGTAGTTTTGGTAAACTTCTTCGCGATTTCAGGTTCCTCCTCTTTTAGTTTTTTACTATCTATTGTATTTCTTGTACTAGGAGAAACATAAGTTAATTTTGCTCCACCTACTATTACATTCTTTGGTAAGTTTTGTGTTTCGTGTAATTTAATAACTTCTGCTTTTAATGGTTCATATACTTCTTTGAATTTTGCCTCTGCTTTTTTCATAGCTTGGTATTTATCATAAAATTCATCAGACGTACAACCCATAGCTTTGCGTAGAGCTTCTGCGAAGTCAGATATTACATCACCAACAGCCTCATCTTTTGTTTCTTCTTCCTCTACGTCTACGTACATTTCAGTAATTTCAAATGTTTCTTCGTCAATTTTAATTATTTTCTTTTTCATATTTTATGCTCCTCCCAATGATTTTTTATTCTTTGATATACATTACGAGCAGTCAATCCACCCATAACAGGCTCATCTCCATACTCATATCTTTCCCAAGGAGTAAAACCTCCCATTATTTCTAATCTATCTTTCTCGGCTCCAAATGTACCAAAACCTTCGATCACACTTATCCATCTATGTTCAGTCCATCTATGTTCAGGGTCAAAAACTGGATAACAGATTTGATAATGCTCCATAAGGTCTGGAGCTACTTTTTGTAATTCTTTTAGTTTTTCTTTATCGTAGCCCCAACCTTCATTCCAACTGAACGGAATCCCTGCTTCCTCAAGCATTTTTTTAAGTTTGAATATTTCCTTATATTTTTTACTCACAATTAAGCCTCCTCTTTTTTGTCGATAAATCCTTGTACTCCTTTTTGTGTTCTTTCAAACGCTCTTGCTTGGTTTGCTTTATTTAATTCTAATTGTCTTCTCATTCTTTCTTCTTTAACTAAATGAGCTATTGAAATTTTATCTTCTAACTTCATATTATAGTTATATACATTTTCAACTTCTCTTTCACAGTCTGTATTTAATACCCAAGGTGTTGCATTATAAATATATTTCTCTACACTATAAGCAAGCCTTTTCTTATCAACTTCTGGATAATCAAAGTAATAAATAACAGTTTGCATAAGTGTTACTAAACTTCCTGGTATTTTCTTTTCATCAATACTTTCTAACAATGGTTTAATAAATTCTAGTCTAGGTATAGCTTTTTCATATTGGTCTTCTGTTAATTGTAAAATACCCTCTTTTATATCTCTATGTTTTGATTTTGATACTCTATAAACTGCTGTTGAAATTATATCTAAGTTTCCGTTTGCGTATTTACTCATAAGTCTCAATAATCTTTGATAATTTTCGTTTCCTTGTTCTGCGTATGATTTGATAAAGTCTGGTAATTTCCAATTTACCATGTTCATATTCATATAAACACATTCTTTTGTGCCTGCTCCTGGAGCTATGATATACTCCACTGGCATTTTTAATCTTTGAAGTGCTGTAAGTCTACCTTGACCGTCGATTACTTCCATATTTTCATTCACTACAATAGGATTATGTATCCAGCCTATTTTTTGGATACTATCTACTATCTTACTAATTCTACTCTCCGGTATATCTCTATTTCCTACTAATCTTTTGAATATCGAATAATCTCTTGTAGTGTATACATTATATGCTACACTGTCCTCTCTTTCTTTTCCAAACATAATTATTTTCCTACCTTTCTATCTACTAATTTATATCTTTAAAACAAAATTCTCCGAAGTCTTCTTCCTCTCCTTTATCATTTGTTATCCATACATCAAATGGGTCTCCATAACTTGTTATCTTATGTACGTGATATATTTTACCTTTGGTTATTGTGTCATAATCCTCAATCGCTCTAACAAATATGTCTGCGTCATAGTCTACTCCGTTGATATTTCCTAAACATTCTGGTACGTCGGCAAGTTTTCTAAACATCTATCCCACCTCCCTCGTACATCTCGTCTAGCAAGATTTCCTTTTCAACTTCTGTCATACTATCTGGGTCAATATCATACAATATTAAGTCTGAAAATGGGTCCATTATTCTTCACCTCCTGTGACAGACGGTGTATAACCGTTTGCTGTAAGCCAACTATAACTTTTTTCATATTGGTCTAAACTAATCTTAGTGCCTGGCATTAAAAACATATTACAAATAGCTTTGTGCATACCTGCTAGAAATACATTCTCGTCTTCTGGTATATCTATGTCATACTTTTTACAATATGCTTTCATTTTATCTGGGTCTCCACTCGCAAGTGCTTCGTCTCTATCTTTTTTGAATTCTTCTAAGTCCATATTATAACCTCCTTCTTTTATAAACATTATACACAACTTTTAGTAGTTTGTCAATACTTTATCTTAAATTTTTACGAAAATATTGTATACGCTAATATTGGTAAATAAAATAATAGGAAGCATAAAACCGCATATTTTATTCCATAAGCGTATTTTTTCTTTATAATACTAATCAATTTTAATAATAGTGTCGCACTTATCAATGTAATTATATAAATTTTTAAACACATCATTTTAGCTTTCCACCTTTCTTTTTTCTTGTTTTTCTTTCTGGTTTAATTCCTAAGAAATCGTTAATACGTTTTTGAGCTTCTAATATATACCACTCATAATCTATATTATCTAACTCTCCTATTTTCTTACCACGTATATCAGTATTGATTATTAGTACGTGTTCTGGTGTACCTTCAACTTTATCAAGTGAGCCTATTTCTTTATCTCTTTTATGTTTGAATAAACCACCAAGAGTTTTATCTACACTCGGGAATATCCTGTTCACTTTCTGTACTATTTCGTCTCCTGAATCTTTTTTCCAAGTTGGGGTGTCGTACATATTCCCTAGCTTTTTAATCATTTGATAATCAGTTGCTGGATTTTCTGGATTACAAATAGTAGTCCTAATATCTACTCCATTTAAGAAATATTCAACTACGGCTTTGGCAAGGATTGATAGCGTATCCTGTTCATTACCGTCATCATACTTCGTTACATACGCTCCTTTAACTTTTACCTTTCCACTACTATCTTTGAATACGTAATTGTTAACGTCTTTTTCGTATAAGTTGTCAGCAACAGTTTTCTCTAAACTAAATCTCCAATCTTTTTCCCAACCTTTACATATTCTGTCTATGATTTCTTCTGCGTCATCAGTTAATAATTCTAATGCAATACCGTCAGTATTAGATTGAATAAGTTTGAAATATTCCGTTGGATATGGTGATTTTATTCCGTGAATTGTACTACTATCTACTGCCCACGCAGGTTTCTTTCTCTCTTTTCTTTTTGCATTGTGAAGTCTATATATTAAATCTAATAATGATAATTGTCCTAACATACACATTTTAGTATTATATTCGGGGTCATAAATCTTCTTGAATTTATCTTTCATACAACCACTTGTAGTATTAAGTATAAGTTTATATCTTGCTGCTTGGTCTTTTAGTGTTTTCTTTTCGTCTTTACTCAAACTATCGTCGTGCATTTTCTTTTTAATATCCATACGAACTTGAACCATATCTCTAAATGCTTCAACGCCACGTTTATCAATTTGTCTTGATAATAAATCCCACTGTACTAATATGTTAGGATATAGTGAAGATACGTCAACCCATATAATCTTCTTTCCGTCCTCTGGTCTACATATATAATTTTTAATTCCTCCGTGTACTCCTCCAAGTGCAAATGTATGCTCTACCCCTAATATATCTATCACTAAACTTAATTTTGTTTTATCACATTTTTTCGTATCCCAGTTATGCTTTTCTAATTCGTGTAACGCTCCTAAGAAAAATTCAAATACCATTTTTATTTCTGGTACGTCCCAATTACAAGGTAATGTTGATAATTGAAAATTCTTTCTAGCTCTTGTATTTACTCCTCTATTCTGTGATAATAATATAGTCTCTGTTAGTTTTGCGTTTGTTTTACATACATAATTTATAGGTAATCCAAATTCTTTTACAAGTAACATTTTAGTTTTGAATGTATTTTTTCTTTGCTTAAATCTTTCTAGTGTACCAAATAAATCTGCTCTATTATATTTTGCAACGTCGTCTTTTTCTTCTTGTGTTAATTTTCTATCTATATCAAATGGCACAACACTTTCAACTATACTCATTCCAATAAAACCTTCTAGTTGTTTTAATGAGAAGAACGAACCGTCACCCAGCAGGTCGTACATAATAATATTACTTTGGTAATAGTCATTTATATCATATTTTCCTAATATATTAAATATAGGTGTATCACTATCTTGTGCTTTAATTATGGTATTACTGCATTCAAATACTTTATTTTCTGTCATTAATTTACCGGTTAAAATACCGTGTAATAAAATTTTGTCATAATGGTCACTGTTGTAACCGTATCCAAACTTCATCTAAGTTTTTTTTAGCGAACTCTCGTATATCATTTATGTCCCACAATTGTATTACTTCATTTGTTTCTATATTTAAAACACCTAAAAGCGTGTTGTGTTTAAATACTTCAAAATCTGCTACTAACATCATTAACTCCTTTCAAATATGTTTCCAATGATAACCACCTGCTGTATGTATTTTATAAATACGCCCTTTTCTATCATGGCACACTTTATTATGAATAGCACGATTGATACTGGAATGGTCTATCCCCGTTTGCCTTTCGGCTTCTTTAATACTAGAATATATAATCCCAGTTTCAATACATAAAATTTTTATTCCTTCATTCTTTTTTACTTTTCGTAATGTTTCGCTTAATCTTTGATTTCTTGTGCCATAATTGCTATTATATTTCATAGTACACCACTCTAAATTAGTCACAACATTATTCATCGGATTCTCATCTTTGTGATTGATTATTGGTAGATTATCTGGATTAGGTATAAATGTTTCTGCTACAAGTCTATGGATATATTTTATAACTTTGTTTTTATTTTTAGAAAGACTAATTATAGGATAACCGCTTAATAAAACTAGCTTTCATGATTCGTACTTCATTTTTTCCGTTTGTAACGTAGACTTCTAACCCTACCTAAATTACTCACTTGATATAAGCCCTTATAATCTTTAACGTCTTTCCATATTTCGGTCATAAATTACCTCCTAGATAGCCCAAAAATTCAATATAGTTTTATCTTCTAATATATTTCTTAAATATGTTTTTAATACTGGCTCGGGTCCACTTATGAGCTGTCTATGTCCTCGAGCTTTATTACATATTTGTACTATTGAGCTTTCGCACATATCACTATGATACTCAATACTACCAATACTACTAGGTAGCAGATTATACTTTTCATTTATTAAATCGCATAAATCGTCTACACTAGCGTTTTTCTTATCACTATTTACTTTTTTTCTTCCCATCGTCTGGCTCCATTCCAAAAACTTTTTGAATAGTTTTCTTTTTCTTTTCAAATGCTTTTTGAGCCTGTGCATCACTTTTATATTTATCACTTGCATAATCCTCGATTGATTTCATAGCAGTTTCATATATACCTTGAACAATATCTATCTTTTGGTCTAAATATTCAGGCTCGTCCTTATAACATTCTAATATATTCCCCAACTCGTAAACCATTTCTGTAGCGAGGGTGTCCATTGCGATTAGTGTACCCTCTTGAAGTTTACGATTAAATTCTTTCCCCATACGCATTAGCTCTGCGTTATATTCTTTAGTTAATCTTTCTTCTGTCATTTTGATAGCATTTTGTATACCCTCTTGATACATCTTAGGGGTCATACTCTCATAATACTTTTTAATAGCAAAATCTTCGCTCGCTTTTTGTAACTTTTTCCAGGTACTACTCATAACTATACATCCTTTCCAAACATTTTAGGGTCGTCTAAATTCTTTTGCAAGAATTCAACCATTGCATTCATAACATCTTGTCTTTGTGAATTTGAGATATATAACATTTTTTTATCGTCACCTTCTCCAAATTCATAAGCAAGTAATGCAAACCCAAAATTCTCTGGAAGTTTAGCTTTTATGTCTTTTGCTATTTCTTGTAGCACAGCATTAGCTTGTTCTTCTCTTTCTGTCATTTCTTTTCACCCCTTTCTAGTTTTTTAAATCTACCTAATTTATCTTTAGGTCGTCGACTACTTTCTATTCTGTGCCAACAACCACAAGACCTATAATTACTATATGGATATATAAACTGGTCTTTTCGTAACAATATTATATTACCACAATCACATTCACATTTCCATACACTACGACTTTTACCGTTTTTTCTATATTCCATATGACTAAATCCTAAAACAGTTAAATATCCATATCTGTTCCCAGTTATATCAATCAACTTTTGCAATTTTATTTCTCCCTTCCGTCTTCACTACCGTCATTTTTTAATTCAACAATAGTAGTTTTCTTAGGGTCTTCGTGTAAATTTCTATCAGCCATCCATTGTTTGAACATATTATAAGCTACGTCTTTGTCTGTTGCATAAAATACTCTTGTGAATGGACGTCTAGTATTGAATATAGTAGATATACTATCAGTAGTAATTTGATAACGTTTCATTGTACTATCTATTCTATCCCCCGCAAGTAGTATCTTATCATTAGGGTCTTGTGTATAAGCATTCCAAGCCCTTTGCATTTCTATAATTGTGTTTGTTTGATATAGTTTTTTCCAAAAGAATATAGCTCCTTTTAATACACGTCTCCAAGTCAAAAAGCCTTTGAACTTTATATCATCTGCCTCTTGAAAACCATTATATTCCCAGTCGTGTTGTAATTTTCTTTCTACTACATTCAAGGCTTGCTCTAAATCAAGCATTGCTTGTTGACTATTAGATTTTGCAATAGTCATAAATATATCTTTTAATTTATCAGTATTTACAAGTACGTCTAATACGTCCTCTAAACTCTCGTCTGGTATTTCACAACCACATTCTCTCAATATTCTAATAAAACTGTCTTGGTCAGATAATGGGTCTAACGCTTTCTTTATAGGTTTCATCATAGGGTGTTGCTCCACCTCGCCCCCATTAGCTTTTGAAGAATAATAAGTATTATTGTCCGGCACAGTTAATTCTGGTTCTGGCTCCACTGATTTCTCGTGTCTCTTATTTTGCCCTTCTATCGCTCTATCTACTCTCCATTTTTCTTCATCGGATAAATCTAAATAACGAATATATACTTTTCCTCTAGCTTTCATATTAGCTTTTCTTCTCGCACACCTTACACATACTCCGTGTGAGTTTAATTCTTCTACCTCTTTTCCACAGTCTACACATATTTTTTGGTTTGTTTCGGTCTCCATTTTTCTTCTCTCCTTTTTCTTCTCCCTATATCTTAATATTTCGGGTTTAATAAATTGAGTTATAGGCTTAAATTTATCTTTTACTTCTAATACCGTAATTGCTACGTGTGTACCTTTATTATATATAACTTCAATGTCCCCGTCAGTAATATACCCTATCTGGTTTGATTTTCTAGTCGTATAACAGCAATGTCTATACAGTGCACAATCGTGAATTAAATCATCTTTTCCATACCATTTGACACTACTCCTCATAATATTACTCGTATTATATTTTATATCCACGTCTTTTCTTTCTAATAATCTTTGTCGTGCGTGGGGCGACAACTTCATATCTTTTGGTAACTTCATAACTTCTCCTTTCTTATATATAATGTTGGGGGCAAAGGGTATTGTTTCATAAGTTATAGAAGCGGTCTCACACTTCTAGCTCCTACCCTTTGCATAAGGATTTCTGCGTTCCTATGTCTATATTATACAACAATATTATCAACAAGTCAATAGGTTTATTGTCTTTTTTTTTTCTAAAAAATTTTTGCGCTCGTGTTTTATGCAAAGCCGAGTGTTATTTTGATTAGTTTACATAACGCTACAACCCTTGAGTCTACTGCGACAGCGGGTCTTCTAAGGACAAGAGATTTTTTGTCTAAATTTCATAAAATCTATTGAAAATTTTTATAAAAAATGATATGCTATGTGTGAAACATGAAATATGAAATGAGAAATAGGAGATTAAAATGAAAGATTATAGCGATAGCGAATTTTTTAACGCTCCTTATAGGGGTGTCACTAGCGTTCTAAATGCAATTTTTGGTAATAAATTTGAAAAAATGGATATTCCAGAGAGAATATTAAAAGCTGCAGGAGAAAGAGGGACTGCGGTACATAAATATATAGAAGATTGGTTAGGTTGGTATGACCGTAGATTTAAGCCAGAAGACGAGTTTGAACCTCACTTAGATCTTGAATATACACAATATGAAGCTCGTTTCAAAGAGTGGTTAGAAGAAAGAATAGACTGGGATATACACCCACTATACACAGAGCAACGTGTTATAAATAAGAAGTTAGGTGTAAAAGGAATAATAGACTGTATCGCCGTGGTTAATGATAAAATATGTATGATAGACTGGAAAACAAGTAGCAACTTAGACGAATGGTCGACCGAATGTCAACTTCAATTATATTATATGATGTTATTAAAAGGCAATAAAGAGCAAAGAGACTTAGCGAAAAAGATAGATGAATTAAGATGTTTGAGCCTTACTAAAACTGGTTATCGTTGGTTTAAGTTTTCAATAGATAAAAAACTAGGTAATGCTATATTAGAATTATGGAATAAACATTTTAGAGAAATAGCAGAGGCAGAGAAAGAAAAAGAGAAAAAAGGTATAGTAAGGGAGCCAGTGATATTATGAAAGTAAAAAACGTTAACTTAGAATGGTATGTACTTCGTTGGGATTTTAATACTAAAAAAGTAATAAACTATAATATATTACAATGGAGAAAAGAAGATATAGCAAACGAAGTAAGAAGAAAAAGCATACATAATAAAAGTATATTACGTGAATATCTAAAAACTACATTTATGTATGATTACTGGAGCAAAACAGAATGTGAATTTTATATTTCTGATTTGCACGGAGACGATTATGAAAAGATTGATATATGGAGACAAATTGAACCGAATTTAAACCATATAGTTGAGTATGTAAATTCAAAGATGGACCTAGGACTAGAGTAGGAGGTACGCGTATGGCAGAGGTCATTTACAGTAGTATGAAACGAGACAATACCATAAATCCTTACAGTCATAGAAAATTCACAAAAGCAGATTGTATGGAATGGTTAGATAAGTTGGAGGACGAAAGTGTTAACTGCTGGATAATAGACCCGCCCTACAACGTATTAACAGGTAATATGAAGAACAAAAATGGAGCAGCAATATTCCATTCACGATACACAGCCCATGTCTCTCCTAGTGAGAGTGACTTAGAAAAAGGTATGGTAACTCCTAGATTTGAAGTTGCTATTCCGTGGGAAGAAAAATCTAAATTAGAAGACTATAAGAATTATTGTTATATTTGGTATTGTAAAGCTCATCAAAAATTAGCAGACGATAGTTTTATGTTCATATTTTGGAGTATGAAATATTTATATTTGGCGTATCAATTATTTGACGTCAATCGAGTTATATTTTGGCAACAACCGAATATGATAAGTAGTATAACAGGTGATTTTAGTTATGATATAACACCAATTATAGTAGTAAGAAAAGGTAACGCAAGATTAAATAAAAAAGCAAAACTATGGGATAAGACAAGTGTACTAAAATTCGCTAAACCTCAAGGAAATTATAGGGATGATAAACTAGCCCACCCTTGTCAAAAACCTAGAAAATTATTAGAGCATTTGGTATGGCTATCAGACGCAGACCAAGAGGGTTGTGTCATTGGAGACTTCTTCGCAGGTTCAGGAAGTCTCTTACGAGCAGTGAACCAAGCGGACGTTATTCTTTGCGATCTGAATGACGAATATTACGATAAATTCTTTGACACCTATGTAACTGACCCAAGAGTATATCGTTGCGAAAAAGAAAAATGGATAAAATAAGTGAGTAGTAGAAAGGTAGGACGATAGTATGTTAAAAATAACTAAACTTGATTTTGAATTAGGAAAAAATACAGAGAAAATCCCTAACGGTCTATGGTATGTAGTCGCAGATTATGTGAAAAGAGGGGAGGATTCTTATGATAGGGCGAAACGTAGATTTGCAGTCACCACTATTGTATCTGAATTGAACGAGATACGTGAGCGTGATGACGTTGAAGAAACTGACTTTCGTCTTATTTTAATGGCTGAAATAAATCAAATATATGCTAACTACAAGAACCTGACCATCTTTGAACAGGATATAATAAAATATATCGCTGAAATATTCAAAGTTCTAACAGATGGAGGTGTTTTATAATGAGCAAAACAATAGAGTTTACTTTCTGCGAGTTGCCAGAAACACCTCGTGAATTTAATATAGAAAAATTTAAAGAACACGACCCAGAACAAATAAAATTATACAACGATAGTAAAGCGCCTAGACGTAAAAAATTATTGAGTTATGACGATTTGAAAATAGATAGTGGTGACGGTCCTAATTATGCTAGAGTTGTACCTGATGATTGCGTGTTCATAGATTATGATAATGCTACTGAAGCAGCTGAAATGTATGAAATCATCATACGTTCTAAACTAAAATGTTTAATATTAGAGACAGTAAAGGGTTATCATTTTTTATTCCGTAAACCTGATTTTTATAAAAAAGAAATGACTAGAGCTACTAACTGGTTTGGTTATACATTTGATACTAAAGGTCCTGGTAGTGTTCAAATTATAAAAGTGTGTGGTATGGAGCGTGACGAAAGAGCTAGTTGGAGACCTAGTGAGTTAATCGCACCTAAAGCTATAAATATTGAAGATTTAGATATACTTCCATACTGGTTATGGGGAAAGTTAAAAGATACTGAATTACATAAGGGCGGAAAAACTGGTGACAGGACAAAAGAAGACGCAGTAACATATACACTGAAAGATAATCCGTTCACAACTTTGATGAAGATGACCGAAGGGTCAAGACATAATTTCATAGTTGAGCGCTGTAGTTATTTTGGTTTGAGTAACGGCTTTGAAATGAATGAATTCAAAAATTTAATTCAAGCCATACACGACCAATACCTAGTTAAAATTGGTACAGCTATGTCTGACTCGGATTTATTTGGAGACCTACCTAAACGTTGGGAAGACTATGGAGCAATGTTGTCTTCCGAGGGTTGGGATTATGACGAAAAGGAAAGGCGTTGGAAGAAAATAAAATCAAAAGACGATAAAAAGATAGACGAACGTAGAGCCGCCGAGTATTTATTTAAGCAATTTGACTTCTATGGCACAGGAGCAGGAGATGATGGACTTTTCAAAAAATTATTCTACAAAGAATTGGAAGGTCCTTATGAGTATAAGACCGATTTAACCGTACCAAGACAAGCGTTAAAAGATCACAGTGAACAGAATTTCAAAGAAACGTATTTTAAAGAAGTGGAGGTGCAGTTAATGCAAATGTGTGCAGCTAATAACAAAATAATAAGACGTAATGACACTTATATAATTTGTAAAAATAAAATATTATCTTGTATAGCGCCAGACGCATACGACTTTTCTTGGCTTGGCACAAGACCTCCAACAGATGTAATATTTAGGTGGAATTGGTATCCAAAAGAATGGGTTGAAGAACACGAAGAAGATTTGGGTAAAAATATAAATTGGTTTATATCTCAATTATCAAGAAATTCAAAAGGTATTCCTCAACCTATGGTTCAAGATTGGCTTTGGGTAATAGCTGGGGCTAGTATGATACCCGCTAATCAACTTCAAAAGATAGTAATACTTGCAGGTGGAGGACAAAACGGAAAATCTCTTTATACCTCTCTAATCAGACTATGTTTGGGTGAAGATATGTTTAACGAAAGTAAGATATTTGATAGTAACCCTCACGATAATAAATTTTGGGGTGAAGACCTAGACCACGGTATTTTATGCGTAATAGACGACTTAAACAGAGTATATAATAGAGACGCATTTTCATATATCAAAGGTGGTGTAACTGGTACAGATACGGTTTATATAAATGAAAAATTCAAACCTAAAAAGAAACTAGACGTACTACCTCAGATTATTGCTTGTACTAACTTTGAATTTGAACTATACGATAAATCAGAAGGTATGCGTCGTAGGGTAAAAATACTACCTACTGAATTCCACGTTGATGACAGTGTTAAAGATGAATTATTGCAGTGGAAGCTGGTACTGAACACAATGGATAATGCAGCGGTTGCAGAATACAGAATGAAAGAGAGTGCTTATGGAGATAGAGGTACTAAAGTTATGAAAATGCACACAAGAGAGACTGGTGTATTAGATAGTTTAGACCACGGAAGTTTAGCTTGGTTTGCGAATAAAGCTAGATATATGTATATAGATTGGATGTTAGGAAAATTAAAACTAGAAGATACTGACGATATGAGAGAAAAATTAGAAGGTACTTTCTCTGGTGGATTTGACGCCGAGCTAGAAGAATTCCTAGAATGGTATGTGGTTGAACGTAAAGAAGATATTTGGACAAAAGAATTATATTTAGAATATCAAGATTGGCACAGTGAAATGGCAACAGGAGACCAAGCTATGAAAGAAAAAGCATTTTCAATGAAACTAGGTAAAACTATAAGTAAACTAACTGAAAAAGGTTATAATGTTGAAATGAAAAAAACTAGAAACGATAAAGGTATGAGTTTAAATAGATTATTTATAGGAAAGAAAGAAGAAGAAAAATGAAAAAAGTAATTTTATTGTGCGTGATTTGGTTGTGCGGAGGTTTTATATCCGCACTTCTAAAAAACCTAAAAGTGAACGACCGGATTTATATATGGTTTGCATTTTACTATTGGTTATTTTAGTTGTTTGATAATGTATTGGAAAGGAGCGATAATATGCCTAGAGGAAGAAAAAAGAAAAAGGAAGAAGTCTTTGACGCAGAAGAACTAATTGGTACTTTTATGAAAGGCGATAGACTTACAGATGACGAGAGATATAAAAAGACTGTTGATAATATATACAGAAAACTAAAGCCTATTTGGCTACAAGAATGTAAAGACGCAATGTGGTTATTACAAGACGACTATGTTAAAACCGTTGCCGATATAATTTATTTAGATGACCAGATGGGAGGTAATTTAGACCCAACCTCACTTAGCACAGACAAACAAAATTTATTAGGTTGGAAGCAAGTTCAGTCTGTAATAGAAAAATATAGAGCTATGGATTATAGTTTAGTCGACCAAGACGGAATTAAAGCTATACTTAGTAGTATAATTAAAAACAAAAACGCTCGTGACGCAGACAGATTAAAAGCAATAGAAATGTATACTGGAATGTACTCAGGAGAAGGTATTGAGCGGTGTTACATTCGTTAATGATTTATACAAAGGAAAGTTTAAGCCAGACAGTAGTGATAAAGAAGATGAAGAATCAGATGAATAAAAAGTGAACAGAAAAAAGTACAACCTAATCATGCAACCTATTTAATCCTAGTTATATCAATGGTTTGAGGTGTGTTGGTTGCACGGTTGCACGATTTTTTGTAAAAACTTTTTGTTTTTCGAATCAATCAAAAATAAAAAGTGAACAGAAAGAGGTGTTTAGCTTGAAAGTATTAAGTTTATTTTCACGGAATCGGTGCGTTTGAATTAGCACTTAAACGAATAGGTGTAAATGTTGAGTTGGTAGGGTTTTCAGAAATCGATAAATACGCTGTGAAATCTTACTGTTCAGTACACGGTGTATCCGAAGATTTGAATTTAGGAGATATATCAAAAATTGATTTAGACAAACTAAAAGATTTGGACATAGATTTAATTACCCACGGTTCACCTTGTCAGGATTTTTCAATTGCAGGTAGACTTGCTGGAGGAGACAAAGGCTCTGGTACTAGAAGTAGTTTAATGTGGTGTACTGTTGATATAGTTGAAGCGGTGCGTCCTAAATATGTGGTTTGGGAAAACGTAAAGAATTTATTAAGTAGTAAAAACAGACATAATTTTGACGGTTATTTGGAGATTATGGATAAACTCGGTTATGATTCGTACTATAAAGTGTTAAATTCAAAACATTATGGCATTCCTCAAAACAGGGAGCGTGTGTTCACTGTATCAATCAGGAAAGATTTGGGGTTGAATTATGAATTCCCACCAGAAATCGAGTTAACTAAAAAACTTAAAGACGTATTAGAGGAAAGTGTTGACGAGAAATATTATTTAAGTGACAAACTAATCGCTGGGTTAATAGTAAACACTGAACGCCAGAGGGCGAAGGGTAATGGATTTACATTTGAAACTACTGACGGAGACTGTGTGGCAAAGACTGTAACTACTAGAGTTGGAGCGTGTAGGTCGGGAGATAACTATATTCAAGTTATAGGTAAATTAGATATAAAAGGACACGACTGCGTTAAGCGTGTATATTCTGGGGAAGGATTAGCACCCACCCTTACTGATATGCAAGGAGGAAATAGGCAACCAAAAATAATGATAGTAGGTAATTATATGCCAAGTGGACACGATGCTTCAAGAATTGTAGATGAAGAAGGTATTGCTCCTACAGTAAAAGAAAATCACGGAACTGTTACAGCAGTTGCTATAAGAGGAAAATATAATGAACCAGTTATTGCTGCAAGCAGGGGACGAAATCCAGATAGACCTGGTGATAGAACTCCTGGTATCCCTACTGAACAGAGATTGGAAATAAATAAGCAGGGAATTAGTAATACAATAACAACTGTACAAAAAGATAACTATGTTATAGAACCTTGTTTGAAAATAAAAGAAGCCACGAAAGCAGGTTATAAAGAGGCTTACGCAGGAGACGGTGTTAATATCTCTGGAAGAATGAAGTATCAAAGAGGTAATGTTCAAAAAGAAATGACACAAACGTTAATGGCAAATGGAAGTGAGAGGGGTGTTGTTACCCCAGATATGCGTATTAGAAAGCTAACTCCAAGGGAGTGTTGGCGTCTGATGGGATTTGGTGATGAGGACTTTGATAAAGCTAGAGGAGCAGGGATTTCAGACACACAATTATATAAGCAAGCACGGAAACTCAATTTGTGTACCCGTCTTAGAAGCGGTGTTCAAGAATTTATTTAGAGTAGAAAAAGAAAAGAAATTGTGATATAAATAACGAAGAAAGTGAGGTGGAAAGTCCTAATGAAACGAAAATTAAGTGATATAATACTTCCTAATTACTGGGACTTACTCGAAGACGGGATAGGTGAACAGCTGGAACGTTCGCGTAAAATGTTTTTACGTGGAGGACGTTTCTCTGGTAAATCTTACTGGGCGGCTCATCATATAATTTTAACTCTTTTAGCTCTTGCTGCTGTTCACAAAGAGGGCGAACCCTGGGCGTGTTGTTTGGCATTAAGAAAATATAATAATACATTAAGAACCTCTGTATATGCTGAAATTGCTAATGCTATAATCAATTTAGGAGTTGAAGACAAGTGGCAAATGCTTACTAACCCTATGGAGATAAGACTTAAAGGGACTAAATCTGTAATCAAATTCGCTAATCTGAACACAGCAGAAGACTATGGAAAAGTAAAGAGTATTAAGTGGCCCCGGGGGTTACTGTAGGTTAATATGGTTTAACAAAGAAGTTACACAAATTCTTCAGACCATATAAAACCCATTAAATTCAGGGAAAACCCGAACGGAACAGAAAGGATAAACGTGACACTGTTGCTGAGGACAATCCTGAGCGAAGATTATTTAATTGAATATATAATAAATATGTGGTATAATATACTGACCAAATAAAAAAGGAGGTATATTATGTGGAAGCAAATTAAAGATTTCAAAGATTATGAAGTTAGTGAAGATGGAGAAGTACGAAGTCTAAAATACGGAAAAGAAACTATTTTAAAAGGTAGACTTAGTAAAGACGGATATTTACGTTATTCGCTACGAAAGAATGGAAAGGCTTATGAGTTCAAAGGTCACAGACTTGTAGCAGAGGCGTTTATACCAAATCCAGAAAACAAACCAACCATTAATCATATTAACGGAGATAAAACTTGTAATAAAAAATGGAACTTAGAATGGGCAACTAGAGAAGAGCAAATGAAACACGCATATAGATTAGGATTAAAAAAGCCTGTTAATTGCCCACATAGAAAACTTACAAATGAACAAGTTTTAGAAATCAGAAAAATTTATAAAGCACATAGTAAAGATTATGGAATGATAGCACTTGCTAAAAAGTACAAAGTAAGTGGAGCAACAATAAAAAGATGTGTAAATAATATTTATTATAAAGATATTAAATAATAACGTGCAACGACTATCGAAAGGTATCCTGCAAAGAAATGAACAGGAGAGAACGAGTAGAGTAAGCTCCAAGTGGAGTTGAAAAAGTGGGAATTATTATTTTGGTAACAGAAATAATAATTATGATATAGTCTAAACACTATGGTAACATAGTGAATATAAGTGGAAACGACTTATATGTAATGTAAAATTGTGAAGAAGCTGACCAATTTCAATCTAAACACGACGTAGACCAAGTATTACTATCTTTATATCGTGGTGGTGATATATTTGAAACTATATTTACATACAACACACCATTCTCACCTTCACACTGGCTTAATATTGGTTGGAACAATGCAAAAGAAATGGCGGTGGACGTGGAAACGGACAGCGAAGAAGATAGAGGAGACAGAAAAAGATTAGGTGAAAAGGTTTACTTCAAACACGTTAACTTATATGATATTCCAAGAGGTATAGTACCACAACAGGTTTATGATATGGCTGAAGCAATGAAGGAAGAAAATGAACAGGAGTGGAAGCACGTCATAATGGGAGAGGTTGGAGACCCGGCTACTATGGTATTCCCACTACTTAGACCTGTTAGGGTTGGAGACATAGACACGAGGGAATTTGGTAATGGTCCTGAGTGTTGGCGTTGGCTCGTTGGTATGGACTATGGGTATAGACCTGACCCTACTGTCTGTGTAGTTGTAGGTTATAATAAAGTGCGTAAAATATTATTTATAACTGACGAAGTCAGAGGTATCGGTTGGTCAGAAGATGGTATTTATATGAACGTTAAAGAAATGCTATCAAGGGGCGGTGGCTTATTTGATAGGTCGGTTAATATATCGTCGCTAATAAACTCTGAAATAGATAATAGAATTATCGACGGCTTGAGGAGTAAGGGACTGAACATATACCCGGTTAAGAAGGTATCGGGTTCGAGAGATGTATCATATCAATTTCTTACTGGTGGATTTGGCGACGTTAAGGAAATCTGGATTGACTCAGAGAGGTGTCCTGGTTGTTGGGCTGAGTTTGTAGGTGCTGAGTTCTTGCGTAGAGATATAGGTGGAAAAGAAATAATAATTCAAGAATGGCCTAGTGTTAATGACCATCGGGATAGATGCTTGCAGATATGCAACAGTTGATTTATGGTCTGGACGTGCGGTAACTGGTTCAAAGAGGACGCTTTTATAGGTATTGACACGAATATGATACTATGTTATAATCAGTTCATTAAAATAATAGGAGGATTGATTATATGAAACAAATTATTTTTGACGGACACAAATTTACGAGAGACGAAAAAACAGGTTATTATCTAAAAACAACAAAACCAAGAAAAAGACTTCATATTTATGTATGGGAGTATCACAATGGTTGTACTGTACCAAAAGGTTACGAAATACACCATAAGGACTTAAATAAAGATAATAATGATATAAGTAATTTAATATGTATTCCAAGTAAAGAACACAAAAAAATACATAGTGAAATGCTAACTGATATGCAAAGAGAAGCAAGAAGACAAAATATGAATCAGAATGTACGACCAAAAGCAATAGAATGGCATAAAAGTGAAGCAGGTAGGGAGTGGCATAAAGAACGATATAAGGAAACATTAGGTAAATACGAAAAAGTTAAAATCAAGAAAATCTGTGAAGAATGTGGCGGAGAGTATGAAGTGAACAATAGTAATGTAAATACGAGTCGATTTTGCAGTAATAAATGCAAAAGCAGGTGGAGACGTGCTGCCCGGTCTTGATGATGTTGAACGTATATGTGAATACTGTGGTAAAGTATTCAAAACAAATAAATATAAACCTACTAAATATTGTAGTAGTTTATGTGTGAATAGAGCAGTTACTGGAAGTAAAAGGAGTTTATTATAATAAAATAATATTGGAGGTTAATAATATGAAAATAAATATAGATTTAGAAATAGTAAAGCAAACTAATAATGTATGGGGATTTGAATATATGACGGCATTATGTATGGAAGAATTTGCAGAAGTAGTACAAGCAATAAATAAAGTAAGACGAAAAAAAGATAATGAGAGTTTAGACCATTTAAACGAAGAAATTGCCGATTGTTTGATTTGTATTGAACAATTAAAAGATATGGAATTAGTTAATGACGCGAGTATTCAAAAATGGATTGACTATAAGCAGAATAGACAAAAAAATAGAAACAAAAGCGGTGATGATTATGATAGGTGATATGTTGAACAATAATAAGAGGCGTGATGTGAAGACCCGCTTAGACCAGCAAATGTATATGGGTAAAAAATATAGGCAAGATAAAAAGTCCCGGCTACTACGTTTGTACGTCTGGAGATAGAAAAAGACTTCACGTGGCTATGTGGGAAGCTGAGGCTGGTATGAGTGTCCCGGTTGGGTGCGTAATACACCACGTGGACTGGGTTAAGACTAATAATGTGATAGAAAATCTGGTTTGCGTGTTGGTAAGTGAACACGAGAGGATACACAACACTCCCGGTGGACGTGAATTTGGAGAAAAATTAAAAAAAGAGAGAGGTGTAGGTACACCTCCCGGTTTGGTTTGAGGCGGGGAGCTAATTGTTCCCGGTCTCTTTTAAATTCTTGCATTATACTTTTTCCGTTCTTCTGAAAGAGTTAAAAAATATGCAATCCCCTCTTCGTTGAGACCCGGATTTGGTTTGACTTTAGTTTCTTCTGTGTAATAAAAACCTGAATTAGAGTAACCTTCTAAAATACGTGAAAATAATGCTTTATCGTGATTTAGAGCATAATAATAACAGTCTAAGGCTTGTTTTATATTTTTAGTGTTTATTTTGCCACAATCCGCTACATTTTCAATTAAAAAATTGAACAACAGTGAAAGTGGTGCATTTGCATTTTCTGCAAGAGCCGTGAGGAAATTAATATGTGATTCTGTAAGATCAAGCTCTACTGATTGTGTTGGTTTACAACGTTTGGCGTATAATTTTAAAACTAAAGAATCAATTTTATAGTTATTTGGTATTGTACGAAGTAAATCATTTTCATCATATACTTGCAAAATATCCTTTACTTCAATGGTTACCCAGTAGTTATTATAGTTATTATTATCTCCATCCATCATATGGATCCTCCTCATCTTCCACTATTGAATTAGTTCTTTTTTTCTGTTTGTTTGGCGTGTCTATAGTAGTCATAGTCGTAGTATTTGTAGTTAATGTACCTGCGTGTTGACGTAACACTCGCCCTATATATTGTGTCAATGAACGCTCGTCTTTAGTGGCAAGTCGCTTTAATTGTTGATGTGTTTCTGGGTCTAGTTCGATAGTAAGTTTAGCCATAAAAATACCTCCTTTTTAATTGTGATGTACTTATTATATTATATACTACTCCAATTGTCAAGTAGTAGTATTAAAAAAAGCTAAGCAACGTTAAAAAACGTTGATATATCAAGGGTTTGAGCGATTGCGTTGATTTGCTTTGTTGATTTTGACATAGTACATATATTTTTACACATTATTGACTTTATCTATCTACTAAAAATATATAGAGAAGTTAATGTTTTATCAACAGCAGAGCAACATCACAGTATGTCATTGTTGGTAGAGTAAGGATAGACCCCGTTGACCTGCGATTGCCCTGCTTTTATTCAAGATTATATCATTCGACTGAACAGAAATCTGGAAAATATATTTATAAAAACAAAAAACGTGTTGTTGATTTGCTTTTTTATAAACAATTTTTAGCAGAGCAACACCTAGAAAGCAAAGCAACACAGACCCCAAAAAATTCATTCTCAACACCAAGAAACCTGTTGTCCAAAATATACGCATATATACGAACAAATGTTTATGAGCATAGGGATTAAATTTTATTTAAAAATTAAAAATTTTTGTAAAATTTTGTCGAAAGTGAACAAGCTGGGTAAAATTTAAACATACACGTGGTGGAAAAAACGCACACACTGGGGTCATTATATACTGGGGTCATAATATTTATAATTTTTATGTTTTAACGGATCAAAATATTGAAATTGTAATCCGTTCACTGACTTACGAATACCTCTACAATTTTTTGAAATATTACTATGGTCTATATTTAATACTCGTTCCGCTTCTCGTACTCCTTGATATACTATATTTGTGTTTAAACATATAACATAACTATTGAATTTGTCCATAAAAAAATCACCTCCTTTCATCTCAAAAGTGAACAGAATTCACGAATGTGAAAGTTTTCCAGGGGAGTGTGAATATCTCCCCTGGCATTCTTGATCCTGTTCACTTTTTAATACCAATCAACATGACCATCGCCGTGTATAACTGCTGTTATGAATTCACGATTGAAAAAATCAGTACCTTTTGACATATTTAAGTATATATCTCCATCTCTTTCTGTTTCTTTTATTGTATAATCACTTTTGTATGCTTGTTTAATTTTTTCTGCTTTTATTTCTTGTTGTGTCATTTAAACCATCTCCTTTCTTTAAAATTTATTTGATCAGCGTAATTCAAAAAGTGAACAACGCCGGGGTAAAATTAACACACGCCGGGGTAAAATACCCACACACGCGACACACATATAAGAACATTTGTTTCGATCATAGGGGTTAAAAGATAGGGAGCTCTAAGCCTCCCCTTAATTTATAAAGACGGTTTTATAGCACGTCTGGTTTTTGAATTTGCTAAAAGACTCTGACGTTTCTATAGATTGAATTAAATATTTTTTGCGTTTCATAGCTTTTTCGTATGGTAAAAAATGTGTGCTACTATAATTTTTAATATCGTCTTTATTAGCGATAGCATAAAAGTCATTGTATTTTATAATTTGATATATCATATTATTTATCTCCTTTCTTTACTTTAATTTTAATAGGAGGCTTTAAGCCTCCCCTCTTTTCATAAGTGTTTCAACTATTAAGTCAAAATCTTCTGCTTGTCTTTTTTCTTCTTCTGTGAATTCATCTCTGTATTTTTCTAATATATCTTTTATATTTAGTAATGTGTTTTCCATATTATTTCTCTCCTTTCTTTACAAATAATCTTTTTCTCTTGTTTTCTTTAAAGTTTCTCTAATTTTTTGTCTTGTTTCTTCTGATACAGAGTGTCCCATTTTAGTTTTGCTTATTCTTGCACCCTTGGTTCCATAGTTATTATTGTATTTGCTATCACACCATTCCAGGTTGTCTACATTATTGTTCAGTTTATTTTCGTCTTTATGATTTACTTGTGGTAGGTTATCTGGATTTGGTATGAAAGTGGTTGCAATCAGTCTGTGTAATCTACATTGTTTAACTTTTCCATCTTTAGATAATCCTACACAATAATATCTATTGTGTAGAATAGGTTTTAATATATGATTATATTGACTTTGTTTTATTCTACCTAAATTACTGGCTTGGTATATTCCTTCGTAATTTGGAATATCTTTCCATATTTCCATACTATACTCCTTTCTCTTTTTTCATAAATAATTTATAGTGACGATGTCCTTTGTAACCCATAATTACACCTTGATTAGATACGGCTAACCATTCACTCGCTCTTAATGGCTCGATATATAATTGTTTTGCGTCATGAATACTACATCCTAATACATTGGCTACTGCACTTGTAGATAGTCTTCCTCTTTCAGCTACTCTTTGCATAATTAGAAATTCTTTGTCGCTTAAACCAGTTGCACCGTTAATTGCGAATCTAGAGTCTAATAAACTGTTCACTTCCGCTTCTCCTGCTGTTTTTAATTTTTCTGATTTAATAGCACTTTTCATAGATTTGGCAAGAGATAATGCTGTACGAGGTACACCTTTAGCTGCCCTTACAATACTTGGTAATGCTTCTTCGTCTAGGTCTGGGTTAACATTGTGTACGATTTGTTTTAGTTCGTCCTCTGTATAATTTTGAAGCTCTACAAATTTACAACGATTAACAAATGCTTCAGGTAATGGGCTTAGTATATTCGTCGCAAATATGAATTTGACTTTTGGTATCGGTAAGTCCATACATAAATCTGCGTCATAGAATGTGCCCTTATCAATTATTTTATATAGTCCCTCAAGCACTTTACCGTGGCATAGAATGAATTTCATCAAAGAACAATATATCATTATCATCTGCCTCTTTAATGGGTCTTAAAATCGAATTTAAACGGTCACCCCTCATTTGTGTTGTATCAACTGTCTTTGCTCCTAAACTTTCCGCAAACATTGTTTTACCATAACCACTTGGACCATAGATTAGCAATGGTTGTGTTTCGTACTTGTACCAGTCTGTTATGGCTCTCTTGGCTCTGTCTTGTCCTACTACATTTTTGAATAAGTCCATTATGATTTCCTCCTTTCTTCATTTTTATATATTATATCATAATTATTGTAGTATGTCAATACTGTATCATTCATATCTGGCATTCTATATTACCTCCTTTTTAGTTATTGTTATAGTATCGTGTAATTTTGTGAAGTTTCCACTCTCGTATGTCTCGAAAGAAGCGGTCCCTGCTTCCTCATCAATCTGTTCACTTTCCTCCAGTTTGCTGGGGTCACGAACCCACTCCCTCATATCAAGTCCTGCTACCCTGACCAAATTCTTAAAACTGTTCAGTGCGTCCCCGAAGGAAGCATATGCTTCTGTGTGATGGATTAGCTCACCATTCCAGCAACCTTCTTCCTGGATTATAAATATAAATTCAGGATTAAGCTCGTGAAGCACATTGTGAACAACCTTCGCTAAATGATCATCACGTTTTGATAGTGCATTTTCTACATAAGTTAATCTTTCAATATCTTTCTTTGCTATTCTCATATTATCATCTCCTTTTTTATAAATTATAAATTATATCTAGTAAATCAATAGGTTGGCGTTTTTGTTTGTTTTCCTCTGGAATATAATCTTCAAGCTCAGATGAATCGTCATTTATAGTTATGAATTTTAACACCTGTTCGTCAATTCTTAAATGTCTATCTAATTCTCGGATGTGAGTGGGATGACATTGATAAGTGAACACTGCGTAATAACCCTGCTTGTTATGCTTTATTTCATAAGCTAAATTCTTAATGCCCATATCTTCTAGTTTTGCTTTTTTAGTTTTATTCCAGCCTTGAATTATATCAGTAAACTTTCTTATTTCTTCTTTTGCAATGGTTTCATTTGGCTTAAATATTATAACCGTTTTAAACATTTCCATAATAGATTCTCCTTTCATTTTATATTTATTTATTATTATTTTATATATTTCCAATGATAGCCACCTGCGGTTTTTCTTTTGCCCCTCGCTACGTCACCTAAATGTGTAGGATTTATACCTGTTTGTGTTCCTGCGTCTAATATACTTGGGTAAATTATTCCTGTTTCTATACATTGCACTGGTCTACTTATTCTTTTGTTTCTCGTACCATAGTTGCAATTATATTTATGGTCGCACCATTCTAAATTATCAACTCTATTGTTCAATTTATTTTCATCTTTATGATTAATTTCTGGAAGATGTAGTGGGTTTGGTATAAAATGAGTTGCTACTAATCTATGAATACGGTGTTGCTTTCCTTTTTCATGCTTCCATAGATTAACTGAATAATAATTGTTAATAATTGATTGATGTAATAGTTTAGATTCTTTTGTATTATTATAATGCAAACTTTTTACTCTTCCTAGATTACTTATTTGATATTTTCCGTTCATATCCTTTGATATCTTTCCATATCTCTTTCATTTTTATTACCTCCTTTCTATCTATATTTCTGGTATTACTCTTACTCCGAATGCAATTCCAATCACTGGTTGTATGGTTGTTTCTGTTTTTCTTGAAGTTATATATTCTGCTATAATCGTCTGACGTAACGTCCATCCTTTCATTCTTTGGATATGCTGTAATGTTCACTACTGTAGCAAGGAATGATTTTATCAATACACTTCTTTGTTGTGTTGGTTTTGGTAGTGCGTCTGTATTGTCGAAGTTTAAGATAAAATAATTGTCTTCGTCTTGGATAACTATGTACCCTTGCAATAAATCATTCCATACTGCTTGGCTAAAACTGAATATCATTTTATGTACTACTTTTCTTTCCTCGTCTTCACATACTAGCTCGGCTAGTCCGACGCCACCCACGATTCTTTTCAAGTCGAATTCTTTTTATACTTTTTACGTTCATAATTATATTTCCTCCTTTTCATAATATTTCCAGTGGTATCCACCAGATAATTTATATTTTAAGTTTATACGTTGTTTTAATTGTCGTGATGCTTCACTTATACTTGGATATATTATCCCTGTTTCTATACATTGTATTGGTTTAGATGTATATGTATTATTGGGTTTATTTTGTGGTAATCTGCTGTATCTATTTTTATAATTATTGTTGTATTTAATACTACACCACTCAAGATTAGTTACGTTATTATTAGTTTTATTTTCATCTTTGTGGTTGATACAAGGTAAATTATCTGGGTTAGATATAAAATGTTGAGCAACTAATCTGTGAATTTTGAAAGTAGTTTTGTGATTACTTTTTTGTAGATTTACTAACATATAACCGTCTTTATCTAATCTTGGTGTTAGTATTTTATCAGTTGTTACATTTTTTCTTTTTAAAGATTTAATTCTACCCTTATTGCTTATTTGATAAAGTCCTTCATAATCTTGTATGTCTTTCCATATTTCTTTCATATCTATCTCCTACCTTTCTATTAAGCTAACCCATAGATTATATCTAATAAATCTACTGGTTGCTTTGTTTTCTTTTCTTCTACTTTTTTAACTTTTCTTTGGTCTCTTATTGGTTTCTTCATTTTCATTGCTAATTTTCTTAACTCGTCTTTTACTTCCTCACTTACTTTTAAGCTCCATTTTTCTTTAAGGCTTATGAATGATTCTTCGCCTACTGTCTCAAACTTGTAGCCATCCTTGCGAAGTGCGTTCATAATATCTACTGATATTCTTCCTAAGTTAAGCTCTGCTCCGTTGTCTGTGTTTTGTAAGTACACATTTTCTGATGTACCGTATTCTTTGTTCACTCTATACATACTAATCACACTCCTTTCCTGTATAGATTATTTGAATATTTGGGTTTATCTTTTTGACTCCGTCAAGCCATCTTTTTGAGTGACCTACTAAAACTGTTCTCTTTAACTGTTTAATCATATTAACTGACCATGATATTCTACCACCACCGTCTGTGATTCCTATTGGACTATATCCTAACTGTTCAGCTTTGAAGCACATTTCAATTGTTCTGTCGCCGTCGTCTGAATAGCCACTGTCTGCTGATATTTTCATAAAGTCTGCGAATGTACCTTTATAATAGTCGTCGTCTCTACCCTCTGGGTCTACACAACGTTTCATTACGGCTCGACCCTCGTCTCTATATGCGTAACCACTGAACCATACTGTCGGTGTTTTTAATGCTTGTGGAATTGCTTTACCTATAATCTCTTTGAATGTGTCCATATCTCCACCCATACTACCACTTGCGTCAAAACATAAGTATAAACTTGCTCTACCTTTCTTTGACCCTTTGAAGATAGTATGTTGCCCTGTTTGCATATAACTTGGTGTCTTATAACTTCTTACTTTAGTATCTGTTACTAGACCATTCAATGTCTTTGTTATTCTTGCTAGTCTTAACTTTACATTTTTAAGTCTGTTGATTTCTTCTACCCATTCGTTACCCTCACGTTCAGTTATGAATTCTTTACTGTCTATGTCGTCTAGTTTACTCCAGTCTGTTTCGTCGTGATGTCCAGGCGCTTCAGGTTCTGGCTGTTCACTTTCAGGTTCTGTTGTAACTTTTGATTCGTCTTTACCTGTCTTTTCTCTTGGGGTTGTGTCGTGTCCCCCCTCTGCGTGTGCTTTGTCTGTACTTGGTTTCTTCTTTTTGTCTTCTTTCTTGTCTTTGTCTTCCTTTGGCTCGTCTTCTTCTTTGTCTTTTGCTTTTCCTTTGCCTTTGCCCTTACCTTTTGACTTGCTGTCTTCGTCTTTTTCTTCTGTTTCTTCGCTGTCGTCTCCTTCTCCCTCGCCCTCTTTCTTATCTTCTCCGTGTTTGTGTCTTGCATATTCGTCTAGCATTTCTTCTAGTGTATGTGTCTTGAATGTGTATGATAATGAATTACGATCCCTAAATTGTGCAAGGTTGTTCACTGCTGTTTCTACTAGCTCTGGGAATTTACTTGACATCCAGTCGTGTACTAATATATCCATTATAATATTGACTTCGTCTTTTGTTACGTGAAACTCGTCGATAGTATCTTCTTCGTTCAATTTTTCTAGGTATCTAAAAAATCTGTTGTGGTGTTTTAACTCTAGGTGCATACGCTCGTGCCACAATAACCACTTTAACATATTGTCGTCATATGCTGGTAGTATCTTGAATAAATTGTCTTGGGTGTTTAGGAAGATACGGTCGCCGTCTGTGTATGCTACTGCTCTCCCTATGTCTGTAACATATGCTCTTTCTAGCATAATAGCTGTCTCTGTGTCATAATGTGTGCTTGATAAGAATGGGTTTACCATAATTATTTACCTCCTTTTACTATACTTGCGACTTCTTCTTCTGATAGTATCTCTTTAAACTTCTCGATTAGTTCTTCTTCTGTTGATATTGTCTCTGGTCCCCATGCTACTATTCCGTCTTCTTGAAATCTCTCATAAGCTGTTCTTACGTTCTTGATTAAGTCTGCTGGGTCAATTGACTTCATTCCTTTTTGCATATCAATTAGTTTTTGTGTTAATGCTGTTCCTAATTTAGCTCTCATTCTTAATGGGTTCTTTTCAAATTGTAACATTTTAAGTACGTGGTCCATATTTCTTGGGTTGATTTTACTGTCTTGCATTGCCTTGATATACTTGGCTACTTGTGGAATGTTTTTCCATTTCTTCTTTAAGTAGTCCATTGCGTCTTTGTCGCTGTTTACTAATTGGAATACGTCAAACCTGTCTAGTAATGGTCCAGGAAGTTCGTTCAAGTATACTGTACCGTCTGTACCGTCACTCAAGTTACCTGCTGCAACTATTTGTGCAAACTCTAGTGAATGTCCACACCATTCTCTTTGGCTTGGGTCGATATGACAAGGTCCGTATAAACAGTTCATAACTTCTGTTGGGGCTTGGTTGATTTCGTCAAAGAATAATATATAATTTTTACCTTTGACTTCGAACATTGGGGCTAGTGCCTCATTTAATAATAGTGTAAAGTATTCTGTTTTCTTGTCACTGCTAACTTGTGCATATGGTACACCACCAATAAATTCTGGTATCATTGTAGCAAGTGGAAAGACTAATAATGTCTTGCCTTTATCTTCTGCAAACTTTCTAACTATTGAAGATTTACCTATACCTTTGTTACCAAAGACAAGTGTGTTTTCTTCGTCTTCTAATAAAGCGTAGAAGTCGCTTTGACGTATTTCTGGCACGTCAATACCGTCAATTTTCATTGTACTCATATATGTACCTACCTTTCTACACGGTTTCAGTTAGATTAAAGCCTACGGCTTGTCTGATAACCGTTCACTTTCTATTATACTATAATTTTAATAGTATGTCAATAGTTTATCATTAGTTTTTTATGATAGTATCACGCCCTGGTTTCATACTATTTTTAAGGGCTTGCGTTTTAACCTATTATTCTTGCGACTAGCTCCATATAGTCAAACATTTTGTCATAACCTGTTTCGTATGGGGTGATGTCTGCTCCCCCTTTTATCTTACGTTTATGGGTTAAGCCCCATATAGCTTCTGATTTTTTAATCAATACATTTTCAATTTCTATAAGTAAGTCCATATCCTCGTCAGTGATTTTGTAAGGTTTCTTTTCCATACTAATTTTCCTCCATTTCTTTTTTACTCATTGTGTCGAAGCCGTGTTGATATAAGAAGTCGTTAATGTGTCTTGCCGTTGTGCTACTGTACCAGCCGTTCACTTTTACTGTTGGTCGTCCGTCTTCTGTTGCGATCCCGTCTGTAATTTCTGCGACTATTGTTGAATAGCTCATTAGTAGCAAATGTCCTTTGTCGTCTTTGTATACTTTAGCTTTTTTGTAGAATGATTTTCTACTGTCATATTGTGGTTGTAATTCGTATAAGAATTCCATAACTACACCCCCTTTACTATATTATATAAATTATTTAATACTTCTGGCGTTGCTCTATTCTCGTCATAGAATGGATAGTCTGTTATGTCAAAGTATATTCCATTCCAATTGCGTCTGATCCTATCTTGTTTTAATAACTCTAAAAATCTTTTTATTGAATATGGTTTCATTTTATTTTACCTCCTTTTTTAATTTTAGATATTCTAATGCTCCTCTTTTTTCTAGCTCTTTTTCAATGTCTTTTAATTGTTTATTATTTTTAGCCCAAGATATACCTTCCTGGGCCAATTCCCATATTGTAGCAAGTCTTGCTGTTGTACATTTTTCAATGTTTGTTAACATATTATTTTACCTCCTTTTTCGTTACTTGATTTACGATTACTCCTATTTGGAATAATTCTTCACTGTTTAATGTTTGGTCGATTTTTATATTATGCTCTTTGATATATCCCGCTGTTATTCTGTATATCCCACTGTCGTCTATGAATTGATATATTCCTGGTGTTGGTTGCCCCATATATAGGGACGGGCAACGTATTCCGTTTTTTAATATGACTACTACATACATTCCATTTTCTGTTTTGTTTAATAATTTAATGGCGTCCATTTTATACCCTCCTATTCTTTGGGGTAGAGGTCTAGCCCCTCCCCTTATTTTATATTTGCGTTTTTGCTTGCTGCTTTTAGTTGAGTTTTATTTAAGTTTGTGAATTTGCTTGTTATTAGCTCTCTTTTACTTGTTGTATAAGCTGTTGCTTGTAATTTGATTGTATAATTTACTGTTGTTTCTTTTGTTGGTGGAAATTTCTTCTCTAATTCTTTTTTAGCTTCTTGATATTCTTTTGAATATATTGTTTTTGTATAGTTTTGTCTTTTAATTATTAAGTCTTTTCCTTTGTTAATTTCTGTAATTTCTTCTTCTGATAAGTTTCTGATTTCTTCTTTTGCATTGTCAATAATTTCTTGATAATATTCAACCATTGCAACTGCCATTGCAATTTCTTCAATTCTTGATTTTTCCATAATTTTTTACCTCCATAATTTTTTAATTTTTTGATTTTATATGACGGCTTTCAGTAGGGTTTCAGCCGTTTTTACCTACTATTTGTCGAATTAGAATAAATAGCTTTCTATTGTTTGCTTTTGTATTGCAATGCTTTCTTGATTTAATGCAATTTTTAAGTCTTTTGCTATTGTTTCGACTGTTTGTTTATCTGTGAATAATAACTCTATAATTAAAGTGTTTTCTATTACTACATTGCCATTATTGTGTTTATAAATTCCTTTTGATTGTGTTACTGTTGCACCTTCAACATAATTAAGTAAAATATTATTTGTTAAGTTGTAAGCACTTAAAGTATCAATTTTTTGTGTTTTTGTGTTTTTATCGTTTAGACCTACATATAAAATATATTTGTCCATAATACCACACTCCTCTCTATTTAATGATTAGCCATTATCTGTTACATATATTTTTAGTAATGCAACTATACTTGTATACTTTTAATGTGTATACATACATAACAAAAACTATTTTATGAAATGTATTTACTTATAGTAAATACGTTTTTCTTTTTGCTTTTGTTAATTCTATTATACTAAATTTTTGGTAGTTTGTCAATAGTATATCATTATGTTTTTGTAATCTAGGATCAAATCCTGTAAAGCCTTTACTTAGTATATCTTCAGACCTTGCCAGGATGGGTGGCGACTCACAAAACATATATTGTAAAAAATCAGACAACACACCTCTTGTCTAACTATAAGGGGTAGATATTTCGGGCGGTTGCCCGAAATCAAAACATATACTGCGAAAAATTAGACAACAAGGTTCTTGTCTACATTAAGGGGTAAAATATTTCCAGTAAAAATACTGGAAACAACAAGGTTCTTGTCTATTTTATCACATTGTTCAACCCTAGTCAAGTGTGGCTTTCGAGCAACAGCTCGAAAAAAGTCAAGAAAGTTGTTGTACTCCACTTGCAAATTTTGTTCAGTTAAGATATAATGTGAACAAATGAAGAAAGGAGACAAATTTTTTATGATTAAAATATCAAAAAACATAAAAGACGAATACAATGATGGTAAATTACAAGATTTATTGTCAGAAGTCGACAAAGTCCTTTCAAAACGTGCGGAAATCAATGACCGTTATCTAAGAGGAGTAACCAGCACTGACATAGTTTCCGGTGCAACAGTCCAAGTATTTTTCGAAAAATTTATCACCGACTTAGCCTCTGGTTATTTGTCAGGTGAGATAACTTACAACGCAGAAATTGTAGATAAAAGTGAAGAACCAGCTTATAGATTACTTCATCCGTCTCACACCGCTCCATTAGACCCAGATACAGCCGCGCAATTGAAGTTTATTATCACGACTCTCAGCTCAAAAAATGATGACCCTAAAGTTTTGAAGGCATTATTTCACGATGCAGTCCTTTATGGCTGTTGCTATGAGAGACAATTGGACCTTCAGCAAACTCAGGCAGACGCTATTGCTGCAGATGACGCCCCAGACACAACCGACCCAAATTATACGTATTACCCACTATCCGCTCTAAACACAGTAGCAATATTTCCAACTGACATATCTGACATCAGCCAACAAAAACCAGTAGGTCTAATCACACGTTACCTACTAGATAAACGTAATAGCGAAGACAATCAAGAGCATACACTATACTATGTTATTGAATGTAACTCATACACTGGTTTTTATGGTACGTCTATTTATGATAAGACAACTAATGAAGACGCGACAAGTGAATATAAAAATAAAATCACTTTAAAAGAGGAAAAAGAGTCATCACACACCGTCCCAACATTCACAGCATACGAGCCAGACCCACAAGTCAGTATTATAGACCCAATAATTTCTCTAATTACGTCTTATGAACAGATAATGAATAATTTAAACAATATGTATAATTATAACGATAAAGACGCTAAGTTGAAAATATCGGGCTATAGACCAGAGAATCCACTAACGATACCTAATCCAGCGTTTGACCCTGAGAAACCAGTCTCATCTTCAAATCCTGATAAGATTACAAACCCAGCTAGACAGTTAGAAGACGAATACTTAGAGAATTCTAAGACATTCTTCGTTCAAGAAGGTGGAGACGTCAGCTGGTTACTAAAAGAAATACACGCAGAAGACGCTACGAAATACTTAAAATACTACGTTGACAGTATCTTTCAGATTTCTGGTATACCTAATACCTCTGACGCTGCGTTCAACTCAGGAGATATGAATGCGAGTGCAATAGATAGAAAATTTTATACTATGGCGCTAATGCTAGACGACGTAAAACAGGGTGTAACTGCAATGATTAAGCACAGATGGGCCAATTTCTTTCAGCGAATAAACCTCATCTCATCAAACAAATATAATATTGATGACATAACCATAATAATCGGCACAAACTTACCAAGTATGACAGACGAGACTATAAATCAACAATTAGCGTTAAACGGTATAATCTCTAATAAGACACTATTATCTAATCTTGGCTATGATTACGCTACAGAGAAGAAGAACAAAGAAGAAGAAAACGAGACACTATGGGAGACAGTTGCTCCAGATACAGCCTTCGTTAGCCCAAATGATGTTGATAACGCTCAAGACTTATCTTCTCGAGGCAACAATAAAGAAACAACTACAAGCACGACTCAAAACCAAACAAATAATCAAATAGAAAACAGAACAAAAACTAAAACTCAGACAGTTAAAGATAAAACCGATAACATTCCAGCTCTAAAGTCAAGAGAAGGAAGACCAAATAAATAGACCATTCATATCACCAAATCGCTCGCTCCCATAAATCTGTTTCATATATAAATAATAGGAGGATTAAATATGGACGAACAAAATCAAGACGCTATCCAAGATATGGTAGCAAATGCTGATAACACAGCAACAAATCAACAAATCACAAACAATAAGGTGGCTAAACCACAAGAGAGTGACACACAAAACTTAGACGTTCTCTTACAAGACCCTAAACTTCAAGCTGAATTTGACAAAAAATTAGAAAAGGCTATAAATAAAGCCCTTACAAACAAAGAACAAGAGTATTCTAAGAGAGAAAGCGCTCTACAAGCTAGTATTAACACAGAAAAAGAAAAAATGAGACAAAATATCTTAGAAGAAATTGAAGCTAAGAAAAAAGAAGCAGAAGAAATGGCTAAAATGTCAATGGAAGAAAGGTATAAAAAACAAATAGATAACCAAGAGCTTAAAATAGCAGAGTATGAAAAAGAGCTTTCTTTGATCAGACGTAGGGATAAAATCGCTACAATCGTTGCAGATAAAGGTTATGATCCACGTTTATTGCAACTTCTTCGTGCTGAAGACGTGAGTACAGATGAAGAAATTGAAGATTACGTAGATAAAAGAAATCAAGTATTCCTTGAAGCTACAAATGCTAGAGTACAAACACTATTAAAAGATCACCCAGACGTATTGTTAGGCGATAAGAAAAAGAAAAATAACGAGCCAGAGTTTAATTTTAACTTTACGAGTAAAAAATAAAAAGGAGGAACCCCAATGTCAAATAACTACCAGGACATAAAAATTAAATGTCAAGACTGCGGAACAGAATTTGTTTTTAATATCGCAGAGCAAAAATGGTATGAAGATAAAGGCTTCACACCACCAAAAAGATGTCGTTATTGCAGAAATAGACGCAAAAACGAACAATATAATAGAGAAAGGAGACAAAGAAATGGCTAAAAAAGTAACTAAAAAAGAAGAAATAACTCCAGTTGAAGAAGTCAAAGAGGAAATAAAAAAAGAAATAACTCCTGCAAAGGAAGAAAAGAAAGAAAAAACAGGTAAATATGAAATAGGAAGTATTGTGTATGTGTCAAAAGACGCTGACGCAGACTTAAATGGTTTTAAATTATTCCCACAATATAAAAAATATACATACACTGTAGAAGCCTACGACGCAAAATCAGGCGTTTATTCTTTAAGAAGGTTAAATTTATCATTGAGACTTCCAGAAGCTCTTATAATCAGTCCTGACGAGCGTGCGCACGATATGATAAATCGTAAACAATTTTAGTAAGATAAAATATTAAAATAGGAGGTAAAAAATATGAATGATTTTGTTAGTATTGAAATTTTAGGTACAATGGCAGGTTGCTCTCTAATAATTACATTACTTACACAAGTATTCAAACGCTATTTACCTGAAAAAATAGACACAAAATGGCTTGCCCTAGGATTTTCAATTATAGTAGGAATATTACGTATTATTTATTTACAACAATTTGATTTTGCAGGTATTACTTCTGGCATATTTAATATATTCATATTACTAGCAAGTGCGATTGGTATATATGAAATGGCTTCTCCGGTAGCAACAAATATAAAGACTATGTTGGAAGGAGGAAAACACAGTGAAAATAAGAAATAACAAAAAAGAAGAAACGAAACAAGGTGACGCTGAGTTGAAAAGGGATTACGAGGCTAATGAAATAGTCCCTAAAGAGGAGGAGGTGCAAAAGAATGGCTAAAAGAGGTATTGATATATCGACCCATCAAGGGAATATAGACCTTGAAGCTTTGAGAAATCAGATTGATTTTGTAATCATACGTGTTGGATATGGTGTATCTGGTAGTATAGATTCAAAATTCAAAAGAAATGTCAAATTGTGTGAACAATTAGGACTTCCTTATGGTTTCTATTGGTATTCATATGCGCTAAATGTATCAGGCGCTCAAACTGAAGCAGATCATTTCTTGAACGCTATCGCTCCTTATAATCCTACAATGGGTTGCTGGTTTGATATGGAAGACGCGGACGGCTATAAAAAGAGAAATGGTATGCCTTCCAACAGCACTTTAAGAGATATGTGTTACGCATTCTGTGAAAAGGTTGAAAATGCTGGATATTATTCTGGTATATATGCTTCACTATCTTGGTTTAGAAATCAATTAGCAGGCGATAGATTATCTCGTTTTGATAAATGGATAGCAATGTGGCCTACTTCTGGTGGAAAGCAAAGAGGTTTGAATGTATCTCCAGATGAACAAACAGGTTGGTCAATATGGCAATTCACTTCAGACGGATATTTCAAGGGACATAACGGAAGGTTAGACACAAATTATGCTTATACAACATTTCCTAACCCAGGAAAATCTGCTCCAGAACCAAAACCAGAGCCTGCTTCTGCACCAACACAAAAATTTTCAATTGGAGAAAAAGTAAAAATTAGTGGTAATTTATACAGTAGCTCAACAGCTACAGCTCCAGCAGGTACAGTTAAGTCAAAGGTAACAAATATAACTAGATATGTAGCAGGCGCTTCTCACCCATACAACACCACAGGTGACTTAGGTTGGATGAATGAGAAGGACATACAAAAATATACAGCTCCAGAACCAGCTAAAACTATTAAAAAAGGTTCACGTGTTAGATTTACAGGAACACGTTCATATTCTGGAATGAAATTAGCGGCTTGGACACATAATGATGTGTTTGACGTAATTGAGATTTCAGGTGATAGAGTTGTTATTGGTAAGGGGACAGCAGTTACATCAGCTGTTAATATAAGAGACTGCCAAAAGGTTTAGTCTAAAGGCGGAGACCCCGCCTTTATATTTTATTTTTATATAAATAGGAGGATTAGATATGGCTAAGTTTAAACTAAAACCTATGATAGTAGAAGCAATCACATTCGACGATTTAATTCAATATGGATTAACTCAAACCGATAATATTTATAATAATATGCCTTGGTCATTTGAATATAAAGGTGTACCTATTACACACGAAACTGATGATTGCTATATTATTGGGGGTTGTGATAGATTCACAAAAAATCAAATGCTAGTATGTAAAAATAATGAGTTATCTATAGTTGATATGGACGCATTTGAAATTATGAGTGAACCATTGGAGGAGTAAAATGAAAATTAAATGGCAATGGTTTTTAGGAGGACAAACTATGTTTTGGATAGCAAGTATACTCTTATTGGTATTAGTTTTTTCAATAGTCGTGACTTATATAATAGACCCAATTATGAGTATTTATATGAAAGTACAAAGTATAGACGAGACTTCTATTAAGGAAATGTCAGAGAGCTACGTAAAAAGTTTAGGAATAACTATAAGTAAACCTATAAGTTATCGCTTCGTGAAGTATCAGCACGAGGATAGTTTCAAGGTGTGTAAGTCGGACCCAGAAACTGTTTTATTAGGCACGTTTCACGAATGGAATAATTGTTATTATATAGATATATCGGCTAATTTGTATCATATGAATGTGCTATATGAAATAGTTAAACACGAGACTAGACATATGATAGTACAGGAATTAAAAAATGAAAAAATAATAGATTTAACTAAATATACTGAAGAAATTGCTCAAGAAAAAAATGAAACATACAATGATTTATTTAATAGTGGTGTAAAATTATTAAAGGAGAGGCAAAATAATGGCGAAATTTGAAAAAGTAAATAGAATAAATGAAGATATTAAATTACCAGAAAGAAGTACGAAATTCAGTGCTGGATATGATTTTTATGCAATAGAAGATATATTAGTACCTGGTAAAGGTGCAATTACGTACGTTAAAACTGGTGTAAAAGTAAAGTTGGCAGAAGATGAATTTTTAATGTTATGTAATCGTTCGTCTAACCCTAAGAAGAAAGAGTTAATTTTGATGAATGGTGTGGGTATAGTGGATAGTGATTATTATGGCAATCCAGATAATGACGGAGAAATATGCTTTGCGTTTAGTTCATTAAACGAAACAGGAAGTTTTATTAAAAAAGGTGACAAAATTGGTCAAGGAATTATACAAAAATTTATTAAAGTTGAAAATGATTATTCTTCTAATCCTACGGCTATAAGAGTTGGAGGGCTTGGTAGTACAGGAAAATAAAACTTGTACTCCACTTGTAATTAGACAAGAAATATATTATACTGTTCATAGGTAGAAATCATATGAACAAGTAATATGGTTAGTAGACTGGTTGAAAAATAGATTTTGACCGGTCTATATTTTTTAAGAAGGAGGCTAGCAAATGGCAGAAATACCAGATATGACATTTGAAAAAATAGTGGAAAAAACAAAACTTATGCTAGGTAAAAACTATCGTGAGTCAGAAATAGCTGAGATTACTGAGGCTGAATTAGACAAAATCACAACGGTAAATAAAGAAACTGGAGAATTGAATACAAAAGAAATACCTACTGATTTAGAAGATATATGTGCTATGGTAATCAGAGAAGCGGCTCAATGGACAAATAGATTTAAGGAAGAACAATTAACTGAAGTAATGAATGATTGCTGGCCCGTAATTGTTAAGTGTTCTTGCGTAGCATATTTGAATAGGGGAGCCGAAGGATTAGGCTCTCAATCAGAGTTAGGTCAACAAAACGTCTATAATGATTGGGTTAAGTTAATGCACCAACAAATCACTAACAGACGCTATATAATTTAATATACCAAGGAGGTGAAAATATGAGAATAGACTGGGGAGTTATCGCTACGACAATAGGTTCATTACTTGGTGGAGGCGTCATAGGAGCGATTGTGAAGTCATTGACAGAAAAAAGAAAAGTCAATGCTGAAGCTACTAGTACAAATATAAAAAGTTTACTAGAGATAGACCAAAGAATGAATGAAAGAATGTCTAAACTCGAAGCACGTGTAGCAAATCTTGAACAAGAAAACTATAAATTAAAATCAGAAAAATTAAACCTAGAAAAAGAGACCCAAAAATTAAAATTAAACATAAGTGAATTAGAAGAAGAAAATAAAAAATTAGAAGATGAAAATCAACGCCTTCAAAAAGAAATAAATAATATTAAGAAAGGAGAAAATGTAAATGGCTAAAAATAAAAATGACGCAACTTATATATTAGATAGCAAAAAAGGACTACCTAATAAATTGTTGCAAGCAGATGGTTCTGTTACTGATATACAAGGAAATACAATAGTAAATCCTGATAATAGTTGGGATTCAAAGCAAGCATTACCTAATAAATGGTTAAATCCAGATGGTACTTATTCAACATTGAATGAAATAATTGCTAGTATGGTAGACACTTCTATTTATGTGGTGGTAGATGAATTACCTTCTGATGGTAATATTCAAAAAATTTATTTAGTATCTGACAAAAAAGGTGGTTTTGTAGAATATCATTGGACTGGAGAGAAATGGGACCCAATAGGTATGGTTGAGTTTAATTTGTCAGATTATTCAACTACTAAAGAAATGATGAACGCAATTGAAGCTTCTGGAGTATTAACATTAAATTCTGCAAAAGCTTACGCTGATACGTTATTTGGAAATGTAGTACCGGAGGTATATTACTTAACTAAAAATCCAGCGGGTAGAAATTATAATTGGCCGGCAGATGCAATAGCAGAATTGCAAGCCATTATAGATACTAATAGTGATAAACCTTGTATAATTATAGCTAGTGGTTCTAGTACTGGTGATAGCATATATTTTTCAAAAACACATAAATTAAAGGGTTCTTTAACATTTAATATGTTAAAACATCAGTATGAAAATAGACAACCATCGTATGGTTACAGTGTCAGTATGGCGTCAACATTAACTGTTAATATAACAGTGAGTGATGGTATAATAACTAAAGTTACATCAGATTATTCTAATAACGAAATATTACATTTTATTGACCCTACAGTGCCATATACTAATCCATTTGATCCTACACAACCATACCATCCTGCGACAAAAAAATATGTTGACGATAGTATTGCAACAAATATTACAGAAGTGTTAAATAAAAGTTTTTAGGAAAGGAGAATTAAAATGGCAAATATAAGCAATTTAAGTAGTTTTTTAACAGATGTAGCAGATGCAATAAGAGAGAAAAAAGGTACGCAAGACCAAATACCTGCTGAAAATTTTGATACAGAAATAAAAAGTATTGAAACAGGAACAAAAATAAACAATCAAGATAAAGATATAACTAAAAATGGTACTTATACAGCTGATGAAGGCTATACAGGCTTAGGTACAGTAGTTGTAAATGTACCACAAACTGGAGATGTACCTATAAAGTTATTTAAGACAAAAGAAGAAATGAACAGCAGTACAGGAAGTAAAGAAGGGGACTTGGCTGTAGTATATAGAGAAGAAATACAACCAGTAACAGAAGAAAGTGAATTTGATAGTTGTACATTTCCAAATACAGTAGTATTAAAAGAAGCATTTACTGGTAATATTTACGGTGGATTTAGAGCAGTAGACCACAGTGTAATGTTTGATGGTATGGTAGAAATGTCATCATCAAGATTTAGATTTAATGGTTGGAGTGAAAATAGTCAAGTAAGAGTAGAATATACTTCACAAGATGGAATAACGTATACAAGAACTGATGGTGGAGAAGAACTACAAGAATTTGGAACAACCATAAAATGGGAACCTTATGAAGAATTTAATAATGTAATTGGAAACTTTATGCAAATAGGTGAAAGTGTGTTTGAAGGTATATATGCGTATAAAAATAATAGTTGGAAATTAGCACCTACTCAGTTAACAGCAACATCTGGCTATGTTTATAAGCAATTATTATTTTATGGCAAAAATGGTGTTGAAAGTGGCACATTAGGTACACCTGACAATTCATTTGCTGATACTACTGCAAAAGCAGTATATGAAATTCAAAATCAATATGAAAATATGGAGCCTAGAATACTAACAGATACTGATAAAACTATAAATAAAAATATATATTTTATACCAGTTAAAAGAGACGGAACACCATTACTAGATACGAGTGATGTTACTAATATGCAGAATATGTTTTACGGTTGTGAAAATTTAACCACAATACCATTACTAGATACAAGCAGTGCGACTAATATGGGTCAAATGTTTAACGGTTGCACAAATCTAATAACTATACCATTACTAGATACGGGTGATGCTACTAATATGGCCCAAATGTTTTTAAACTGTACTAATTTAGCCACAATACCATTACTAGATACAAGCAGTGCGACTAATATGGGTCAAATGTTTAACGGTTGTAAAAATTTAACAACTATACCATTACTGGATACAAGTAAGGCTATTTATATGGAAAAAATGTTTTACGGTTGTGAAAATTTAACCACAATACCATTACTAGATACAAACAGTGCGACTAATATGAACTGGATGTTTAATGGTTGTAAAAATTTAACAACTATACCAGAATTAAATACAAGTAAAGTGCCTAATATGTCGGGCATGTTTCATAGGTGTGAAAATTTAACCACAATACCATTACTAGATACAAGCAGTACTACTAATATGTCTGATATGTTTAGCAGTTGTAAAAATTTAACAACTATACCAGAATTAAATACAAGTAATGTAACCACTATGAATAGTATGTTTGCATATTGTGAAAATTTAACAAATATACCATTACTAGATACAAGTAGTGTAACAGATATGAATATGATGTTTAATGGTTGTAAAAATTTAACAACTATACCAGAATTAAATACAAGCAAATTGACTACTATGTTTAATATGTTTGCATATTGTGAAAATTTAACAAATATACCATTATTAAATACAAGTAAGGTTACTAGTATGAGCGAAATGTTTAACGGTTGCAAAAATTTAACAACTATACCATTATTAGATACAAGTAAGGTTACTAGTATGTTTAATATGTTTAATGATTGCCCAAATCTAACTGATGATAGTTTAAATATTATAATGCAAATGTGTATTAATGCTGTAAAAATAACATCAAACAAAACATTAAAATATATC
>OCTW013413203.1_pt1 | contig 77857 bp, 55 predicted proteins | sample 1539671 | NCBI WGS metagenome assembly OCTW01 (sample SAMN02144230, study PRJEB22623) | gut metagenome | biome: sheep rumen | host: Ovis aries | place: New Zealand | reverse complement strand
CGAGAGCGCTCCCATCCACTACTGGCCCTTCACGCCCAACGTGCTGAGCAATGGTGGATTCACCAACGGCTACGGCTTCAAGCAGGAATAAGCCAACAGCCCAACCGCAACACCCCTTCAAAGGCAGGACGGAACCATTTCCGCCCTGCCTTTTTTTCTATCTCACAAGACAAACACAGACGATTACGACCATGCAGAAACATTTGTTATTGCTCAAACAACTATTTAAAAGCTATCAGGAGCCCTATTGCTTTCTATCTATATTTCATCTAATAATGATTAATATTTTAATTAAAGTGTTTTTTTGAAAAGACAATGTGGTTTAACTATATTTCCTTATCTTGTATACCACAAGAACCCACCAAGCACTCAATGATGCTCAAATGTGCGGGTCGTTTTTTATAAGTCATACATAAAAGACCTATACAAAGAATGGGTCTATTATGTAAAACATTCAGAGATGAGAAAAAAAACCACAAAAAAGAGTGTAGTTTAATAAATTTTATGTACTTTTGCAAATGCAAACTCACGCCAGCTCATCTCAAAAGAGAATTGGGCGGCTAAAGGGAGGGAGCACTACATATTGAGAAAAGTGTTTGCTTAAGCAACGTTTTTGGTCATATTGAATGTCGGAAACTCAATAACCCAAAACAAAGACATTGCAGAAGTGGACTCTACGGGTAGGTATTTTACTGACACCGTTAGTGTGCAACGATGGCTAACCATGCCATCATGCACACTTTAAAGGTACAAGCAGATTATACCAACGGCGTGGGTGTCAAATCTGTTTGTTTTTTGCGAGGTATCCGACAACCTAATATGACGAACAAGCAGAGCTCAGATACCCCGCTTTTTTTATGTGTAGTTCACAACAACATCTATCAACGAGCCTGCCTCTGGGTATCTATCAGGCATAACTTTTATTCAAAACCATGAAAAAGTTATCATTTCTCTCGGCCATTTGCGCAGGCCTGCTCACCCTGAGCGTCTCAAGTTGCGCGTCTTATCAAAATGAGGCAGCAATCATGAGCCTTGGTAATAATCTCAACACATACGTGGAGGCAGACATCGATTATGCCTCTGCGAAGAAGGTTGAAGCTACAGTGAACACGGCAACTCTTTTTGGTTTTATTCAACTGGAACGCAATGGAAACAAGACTCTGAAGAGCGCCAACCGCTACAAAGGTCTTACAAAGCGCCAAAGCCAAGCTCTTTATCGCGCCAAGCAGAACTCAGGCGTAGACATTATTCTTGAGCCTGAATTTGAAAGTGAAAAGCATAGCTGGTTATTTGGAGTTTACCGTACTTCCAAAACCAAGGTAAAAGGTTGGGGCGTAAATGTAAGGGGTATCAAAGAAGACAAACACCAGAACGTTACTCCAAATTTTTAAGCTATAAGCAAAGTTCTGTACCCCATCTGAAATGTAACGCAGATGGGGTACTCCTTTAAAAGCTAAAACGACATGAAAGGAAAAGTATTTGTATCAATGATAGCAGCAATGTTCTCATTGTCAACAATCGCACAGGTGAAAGGGCAAACTTATGTCGTTGACAAAAATGGGGATATAATGATTACCAAAATTATTGAAGGTCTTGCCATGAATAAGCACGAAATCCTTTCAGCTGCGCAGAAATACATGGAAGAAGCATATAGGGACACAAAATATAAGATTGTTATCAATTCAACTGAGAACGGAGTCGTGGCCGGTGAAGGGGAATACCTACAGTTTCACGAAGACAGAATTTTTCCTTATTCATATTTTCTGAATGCGCCCATGATGCTCCGAGTTGATGCGAAAGATGGAAGGGCCAGAATCGCTATTATCCTGAGTTATTATACGGGGAAGCGTTCAAACATTAACGAAACCGAGGATATCCACGACCGCATAAGTGAGTTTCAACCTGTCAATGAGCAGCAAACTGAACGACGCAAATTATACAATGCTGCGTTTCCCGTATTGGTTCAAAAAGCCCAAATAACACTAAAGGAAGTGGAAGAAGCTCTAAAAACATCGCGTAATATAAGTATTGACAACGACTGGTAATTACTTTTTTATGTGCGAACCTGTGAAAAACCACTATAGGCATAGGAACTACAATTCACCAATTCCAACGGATTCTAATAGAGATAAGCCAATTAGGGAATCTGTGAACAAACGCTTCAAAGGCAGGACGGAAGCTTTTCCGCCCTGCCTTTTTTCTGCCGCAAGCACGCGGAGGCTATATTTGCACTCTCTCCGGCCCCCGTTTTTCTACGGAGGTTTGGAGGGAAAGAGGCGGAACCAGCAATTAGGTCTTTTTCGTATTTTTCTCAACTATCGCAAGTTGAGCGAATGCGAAACTTGAAGTATTTTTATTTTTAGTGTCCGGGGAAAAAGCACCGAAGGTGCGATAGATGACAGACAGGGGTGCCAGCCCCTGGCCTGTCATCATCCAAAGCGTTCAAGCCCCGAAAGGGCGACAGAACGTGTTACTTGTTCAGTATCTGTTATATTTTGGTCTCTGTCGCCCCCTCGGAGCTTTCTTGGTTGTCGCATCATTACACGGGGGCTGGCACCCCCGTCTGTGTTCTTTCGTCTCTTCGAGACTTTGACAAGCCCCATATTCAGCTTTTTGTCCGAAACACTGATGGACAAGAGCGTAGGAGATAAAAGGCGATGTTTTTAGCGGACAGCAATATTTTTTATAGGTCCACCTGCTTTTTTTACGTCACTCAGTAAAAGAGTTTAGGGAAAAATATGTACATTTGCAGGCGAAACGTTTCAAACAGTATAATCATGACAACCGTAGAACTCAGAACAACCATCATAGCAGAACTCGATCAGATGAGCGTCGAGATGCTGGAAAGTGTGTCGCACTACGTGAAGCGATTGCGGCGCTCTTCCCGTCCCACCCACCGTGCTACGACATCAACAAGCAATCATGAGGCTATTCAGACAGGGACAACACGCGACACAGAAGAGTTCACGCCACGGGTTCTGCGCTTCAAAAGAGGCAATCCTTGGTATGCCACCGACGAGGACGTGGACCGTCTGCGCAACGAATATTTAAGCGAAAAGTACAAATGAAGCGAATATTCATTGATGCAAACATCGTTATAGATCTGCTCTGTGAGCGCCACCCATGGTTCAACAGCGTGATGCGAATCTTCAACAAGGCAGACCTCGGACAGATAGAACTCTTTTGCTCATCGCTCTCTCTTGGGACAGCCAGCTACTTGATGGAGACCCGCAAAATGAGTTGTCAGGACATATTCGAGAGCATCGGACTGCTCTGCGAGATATGTAAGCCAACGCCTGTTGACATCACAGTTGTAAGACAGGCACTTAACTCCGACTTCAGCGATTTTGAAGATGCCCTGCAGCATTTCTCGGCAAAGACAGTCGATGCAGACTGTATCGTTACGCGAAACAAGAAGGACTTTGAAGTCTCAGACATTCCAGTCTATGAATTAGATGAATTCATGGCTCTTTTGGATCATCAATAAATACCTGCGCAAACAAGCTTTCTGGTCAACACGGTTTTTACGAACTGAAGCCCTCATGTGGTCAGCTTTCGCATACGTTCTACAAAAGGAATTGCAGTAGTTCAGAACAAAGAAGAGCTGTCATCGACACCGAAAGCGCTGGAATGTATCAAAAGGAGCTAATAAAACCAACATCAGAAACTGCTGGAAACCATCAAGTGCTGAACGCTACAAATTACAAAAGCGGAAGAAAAGCGCCAGTTTTTTCTTATAAAACCGGCGCTTTTTTGCAACTATTCTGGCGGTTTTTCGTAACAAATCCAATGGTTTTGCTGAACGATTCCATTGATTTTGTTCAACGATTTCAATGGATTCGTTGAACGATTCCAATGGTTTTGTTTCGGCAAACTGCCGGTTTTGTGGCGCTCATCTGTCGTTTTAGGCGCTTGTCTTTGGCGTTTTTGGCTGGGAATGCGGGCGGGCAGGCTGATGCGTCCCAACGAAACGGAGGGACGGAGGCGGCGAGGAGGGCGGCGGCGGCGTGCTGTTCAGAAGTGGCAGATGGCGGGAGTCCAGACGGCGATTTCGTTGCCGTCGAGGAGCTGTTTTGAGAACAGGTGGGCGGTGGGCGGTATGGCGGGTGCTGCTGTGCCGTGGGCGATGGCTATGGGGGCGGTCTCTACGCGCAGCTCGTCCCATAGTCCGGCGCCGAGGAACCACTGGAGCGTCCTGGCGCCACCCTCAACGACCACCGACTGCAGCTGCTGCTGGCGGCACTCGGCGAGCAGTTCTTCCCACGGATGGTCGTGGCTCAGCACGAAGCGCACGGGCGACCGTCCGGCCCATTTCCTGACGTTCAGCTGCGGATGCTCGCGCTCGTCGGTGACGCGTCCCACCACGATGGCGTCTTCCTCGGCGCGCAACTTGTGCACCAGCATCTGCGTGAAAGGCGTGGAAAAGGCTACGGGCTGTCCGTCGCGGTCGATGAATCCGTTGCGGCTCTGCGCCCATTTCAGGATGATGTAGGGCCGCTGCAGGCTGTGGAAGGTGAAGAAGCGGCGGTTGAGCCACCGGCATTCCTTCTCGCAGACGCCCACGGTCACCTCGATGCCGGCGTCGTGGAGCTTCTGTATGCCCCGCCCCTTCACCTTGGCAAAGGGGTCGATGCAGCCCACGACGACTCTGCGCACGCGCTTGCTGACAATGAGATCGGCGCAGGGCGGCGTGCGTCCGAAATGGGCACAGGGCTCCAGACTGACGTAGACGGTGGACTCCGGGAGCAGGCGCTCGTCGGCAGCGCTCACCGACGCAAAGGCGTTCACCTCGGCGTGGCCCTCGCCGCACCGCACATGGTATCCCTCGCCAATGACCTTGTCACCGGCCACAATGACGCAGCCCACCATGGGGTTTGGGCGCGACTCCATGCGCCCGCAGGCCGCCAGTTGCAGGCAGCGGCGCATGTAGATGATGTCTGTTTCGGTTGGGTTCATCGCGTGTGTCGTTGGCCCGATGCGCCGCTGTGCCGGTGCACTGCGGACGGTCGGGGGGTTAAAGTTTTGCAAAGTTAAGAATTATTTCCGGTAGAAGGAAGCGTTATTCGTTTTTTTTCATTATCTTTGCCCCAACAATCGGTGCATGCCGACTTACCCTTTCAAAAAACGAGACACTATGAGACGCTTCAGACTATTCCTTTTCGCCGTGCTGCTCATGCTCACGGCCTCTGTACAGGCGCAGACGCTGCGCGACAGTTCCAACCGCAACATCGGCAAGGTGGAGAGCGACGGCACCATCCGCGACGGCTCGAACCGCATGGTGGGCCGCATCTATACCGACGGCACCATGCGCGACTCGTCGAACCGTCTGGTGGGCAAGATTGAGAGCAACGGCACCGTGCGCGACTCGTCGAACCGCAACATCGGCAAGATAGAAAGCGACGGCACCGTGCGCGACGGAATGAACCGCTACCTGGGCAAGGTGGAGAGCGACGGCACCATCCGCAACAGCAGCAACTCCTGCATCGGCCATGCCCGCGGCATCTCTCAGCGGCAGGCGGCGGCGTTTTTCTTCTTCAACATGTTCTGACGGGGCTGCGCGCCATGACCTACGCCGACCTGTGGCATTCGCTCACGCCGCTCTATGACGCCCGCGAGGCGCAGAGCATCGTGAGGTATGTCCTTTCTGAACGCTTCGCGTTGTCGCTGACCGACATTGCGGGCGGTGCAGCCGAGCGGCTGGCCGACGACGAGCTGCGGCCACTGATGGAGCGCCTGCAGGAGGGCGAGCCCGTGCAGTATGTGCTGGGGCGCGCCATGTTCTGCGGGCGGACGTTCTGTGTGTCGCCCGCCGTGCTGATACCCCGGCCCGAGACGGAGACGCTCTGCCAGTGGGCGTCGGAGGAATATAGCGGCACGCTCACGACGCAACCGCCGCGCCTGCTCGACGTGGGCACGGGGTCGGGATGCATCGCCGTGACGCTGGCCCTGGAATGTCAGGGGGCGGAAGTGGCGGCCCTCGACATCTCTGCTGACGCCCTCGCCGTGGCTCGCGACAATGCGCGGCGGCTCGGGGCGCAGGTACGGTTCCTGGAGGCCGACATCCTGGCCGATGCCGACAGGCTCTGCGAGGAAGGAACGCTGGGCGAGCACACGCTCTCGGCCATCGTCAGCAACCCGCCGTACATCTGCCAGAAGGAGCGGGCGCTGATGCATGCCAACGTGCTCGGCCACGAACCCCACACGGCATTGTTCGTGCCCGACGACGACCCGCTGCTGTTCTACCGCGCCATCGCGCGTGCCGGCCGCAGGCTGCTGCGACAGGGCGGCCATCTGTTTTTCGAAATCAATCCCATCTACAGCGACGCCCTCGCCGCCATGCTCAGCGACGAAGGCTACGCCGACACCGCATCGCGCCCCGACCCCTTTGGCAAGACGCGATGCATGAAAACCACCCTCAACACGCATGAATAAGGAAATGACCGAACAGGAAGCGCTGTCGCGGCTGACGGCTCTGTGCGCCAGTGGCGAGCACTGTCAGCACGACATGACCGAGCGCCTGTCGCGATGGGGCATCGACGCTGCCGCACAGGCACGCATCATGGAGCACCTCGTTGGCCACCGATATGTCGACGACGCGCGCTTCGCCCAGGCATTTGCCAACGACAAGCTGGCCTTCAACAAGTGGGGACCGCGCAAGATTGACCAGGCGCTCTGCCAGAAGCACATCGACGCGGCGCTCAGGCAGCAGGTGCTCGGCGACATCGACGACGAGCGGTTCTGCGAGGTGCTGCGCCCCCTGCTGGCCAGCAAGCGGCGCTCCACACGCGCTGCCAGCGACTACGAACTGAACGGAAAGCTCATCCGCTTTGCCATGGGGCGCGGGTTCACCATGCCGCAGATACGTCAGTGTCTGGACAATGCGGACGTCGACGACTTCTAAACGCTGGCATGGACGACACCACAAGACACAGCTTCTGGGGCCGCGTCATCGACGCCATCCTGCCCCGCGCTTGCATCCACTGCGACCACCGGCTGTCGCTGGAGGAGCAGGTGCTCTGCTCCAGCTGCCTGATGCAGCTGCCCCGCACCGACTATGCCAAGAATCCACAGAACAACCCCATGGCACAACGACTGTGGGGCAGGCTGCCCGTGGAGCGTGCCGCTGCGCTGATGTTCTATTCGGCAGGCAACAACTTCGACGACATCGTGCACCGCATGAAATACAGCTACCGGCCCGAGATTGGCGTTTACATAGGCCACCTCATCGCCGGCGAGATGGCGCCCGACGGTTTCTTCGAAGACATCGACCTGCTGGTGCCGGTGCCGCTCACCAAAGAACGCGAGAAGGAACGAGGCTACAACCAGAGCATGCAGATAGCACTGGGCGTGAGCGAGGCCACCGGCATAGCCGTAACGGAGGCGCTGGTGAAACGCGTGAAATACAGCGGAAGCCAGACGAAAAAGAATGCGTGGGAAAGGCAGGAAAACGTGGAGAACGCGTTCGAACTGGCCGACGACGTGCACGTGGAGGGCAAGCACATCCTGCTCATCGACGATGTGCTGACCACCGGAGCCACCATCGTGAACTGCGGGAAGCCGCTGACTGCCCTGAGCGATGTGAAGCTGAGCGTGCTCACCATCGGCTTCACGGAGGATGTGTAGCTAAGGAGTTGCGGGAGGTATAGGAGTTCAGGAGTTGCAGGAGTTCAGGAGTTCAGACAATACTAGTTGAGCAGAGATATTTACTGAGAGGAGGCGGAGAGACTATCGTCTGAACTCCTGAACTCCTGCAACTCCTGTAACTCCCCAAAAGACAAAACCCCAGCAAAACAGCTTCCCTTCCGACAAAAAGAAACTGGAGGAAAGTGCTACCTGAGCATTTCCTCCAGTTTCTTCTTCATTTCGTCGGGATTCAGTCCTCGTGCCACGATGCGGCCGCTGCTGTCGAACACGATGTTGTCGGGGATGGTCTGCACGCCAAGCTTCGCGAGCAAGGGGCTGTCGAACGACTGTTCGTCGCAGATGGTGGACCAGGGCAGCGAGTCGCGCCTCAGGAAGTTGCGACACTCGCGGCGGGCTCCGTCGAGACAGATGCCCACGACATTCAGCCGGGAGCCCTTTTCTTTCTTGACATCGCGGATGCGGCGCTGCACATCCTGGCTCTCATAGTTCCATGTGGACCACACGTGGATGACGCCCACCTTGCCGTGAAGGTCGTTGGAGGTGAAGGAGCGGCCGTTGATGTCGGTGGCCGAGAACGACGGCAGCTGCGAGCCGGTCTGCCCTACCTGCAGCGTTTTCAGGTCGCGATAGAGCCTGCTCAACGCTCCATTCTTCGGCTGACTCTTCATCACCGTCTCGGCCAGCTTGCGCGCCTTGGCATAGTCGGGCGGCACAGACCTCACGAAATACTGGTACAGCAGATAGGCGCTGACGGCCGACTCGGGCTCGTCCTGTATGAACTGTTCGGCAATCTTCTTGCATTCTGGCGGCGACACGTTGGCGATGCGCTGTCGGAAGGCCGTCATGCGCTCGTTGTCGTCAGTGCCCTTCACGGTGAGTTCCTTCAGATGTGAGGCGTCTGCCTTGATGGTGACCGAACCGCCAGACTCCGCGAAGACGGGCTGCTCGGAGAAGTTGGGGAACACCAGCATGAGCACTCCGGGCCGCGTGCACGCTATCTGGTAGGCGAAACGACCGCCGTTCACACGGATGGTGTCGATGCCGTTGACGGTGCCATCGAGGCTATAGACAAAGAACTCACCCTGATTCAGGTTGAGGAACTGGCCTTCAATCTTGAATTGACCGCGGCGTGTTCCACACGAAACCAGCATCAGGGTGAGCCACAATATGAGGGTTGTCTTCTTCATTCGGTAAAACAGCGGCAGATGATGGACGGAAGCAGAGCGGGGTGCGCGATGCGCCGCCCCTCATCCTTCATCCATCATCCGGCGCCTCTTGAAGGGTTTACTTGCTGACGTTGCGCAGTTCCAGGTCCTTGGCGGCATAGGCAGCCAGTCCGGGATCCTTGGTCAGAGCCTGCTGCAGGAACTGAGCGGCGGGGCCGTTGTTGCCCTGACGTGCGGCGGTGATGGCCTGCAGGTAGCTGGTGAACGCGTCCTTGTTCTTGATTCCGTTCAGGATAACCTCGGCAGAAGCGTAGTTCTTGTTCAGAATCTCAGCCAGGGCAGCCGTGTTGTTGAACGAGTTCTTCAGGTTGGCAGCGGCCTGTGCGTAGTTGCCCTTTGCAATGTTGAGGCTGCCCAGCACGTCGTTCAGTCCGTTGGCACCTACTGCCTTTGCGATGAGGTTTTCGGCCTTTGCCACGTCGCCCTGCTGCAAGGCGAGCAGTCCGAGGTTGGCGTTTGCCTCAGGAGCATTGCTGGTTACGCGGAGTGCACGTGCCAGATAGTCCTGAGCCGTTGCGTTGTCGCCGCGGTTGAAAGCCAGCGCAGCGATGTTGTTCAGGGCGCGGTAGTCGGCGGGGAACTGTGCGGCGGCAGTCTTGTAGATCTGCTCCTTCTGGGCGGCATTGTCGGTGAGCGTGGCGGCATAGAGCAGCTCTTCGTTGCTCAGCACCGACGGGTCAGCGGCGTACTGCTGCTGAATCTGCTCGTTGGTACGGCCAATCACGTTGTAGTTGATAATGAGGCGGCTGCGGCGCAGTTCGGGCAGAATGCCGTCGGCAAGCTCGCGATAGCCGGCGCTCATGTTGCGGATCTGGCGCTCGCGCTCCTCGGGATCCTTATACATGGACAGCACGCGCAGGATGACATCCTTGTCCTGGATGTTGCTGGCCTGCACCAGCTGCTGGAAGCCGTCCCAGTCCTCAGCGGTGTAGCGCTGGTCAATCTCAGAGGTCAGCTTGTTCTGGCGGAGCTGCTTGTCCACATAGTCGGCAGCCACATCGCCACGACGGTTGGCCAGACGATCGTTGAAATCGAACGAGCCCTCGGGCGAAGCATAGCCGAGCACCTCTACATTCTGCAGGGCGAGCTTCTCGCTCTCGCGGTTGATTTTCTTGAGCAGGTTGACGAATTCCTGCACGGAGTTGTTCTTCAGCTCACTCTGTCGGAGGTTGGCTTGGTTAACTAGGAACTTCACCTGTGCCTCCTGACGATGTGCAACAATCTGCTTGAACGAGTCGGGAGCGATGCATGCGCCTGTCGACGTGAGCAGCTGCTTGTAGAGTTCACTGGTGGCAATGACGCCCGTACCTACCTTCACTGCAGGCACGCTGACGCTCTTCTTGCCCACGCGGGCGTCGAAGGTGAGCCACAGGTCGCTCTGCTGCATGGCGGGCACATAGCTGAAGTTGCTCTGCATGGTGTAGTTGCCACCCACCTTGTATGAAATGGTCTGGTCGTTGCCCTGCACCTTTTCACCCTGGAAAGTGGCAGCCTGACCGCGGAACACCTCACCGGTGCTGGTGCGCAGTTCGGGAATGACGCTCACCACGGCCTTCTTCTTCATGTACTTTTCGGGGAACTTTCCGTTGATGGTGGTTGGAACTTGGCCAGCCTCTGTCTCAAGCGGATTAGGCACAACATTGAAATTGTCGGCAGAGAGGGCACCCAGTTTTCCTGAGCACGAAGTAAGAGCCATCAGGCCGACAGCTGATGCGAATAAAATAAGATTCTTGCGCATAATGAATAAGATTTACTGAATCGTGCCGCGAGCGGGACTCGAACCCGCACGGCCATCACTGGCCAAGGGATTTTAAGTCCCTCGTGTCTACCAATTCCACCATTGCGGCATAAAAGACTATGCAAAGGTAGCGCTAATTATTGGAACTGCCAAATATTTAGCACATTTTTAGTTTTTTGGGGCCCGTGCGGTGTGCTGCGTGGCTCAAAGTCCTTGTGTGATGGCACGAGGTTGGGCGATGGCTGGAGGGGAAAAAGAAATGGCCACACATCACTGCGCAGCCATTTCACAAACAAAAAGCTATTTACTCTATATAATGAATCTGGAAAATATTAACAATGCCAGCGCGACTGGGGCTGTTGCCCTGCCAACGCGGAAACGGAATGCTACGATGGCTCTCACGCGATGCTCTGCCTCTGCCGTGCGCCTCTTCAAGGATGAAACCTGAAAGATGAAAAGCTCATCGTTTCCTTTTTCCTGTTGCAAAGATAGAAATAAAAACCATTTATCGTATTGATTTTCAATTAAAAGATGTTAAATCACGCGTTTTATATGGAAAAACGTACAAATTTCGCGGTAAAACATCGATTTATCTGGGCTTTTGCCTTTTAATTGTCTATTCTGATAAGACCAAATGGTCCGTTGGTGGTTGCCCTGTAGCGAATCAGTTTCTTGCCGTTTCCGCCACTGCTGATGATGCCGTTGTTGTTCATATCGTATGTCCGTCCGCAGTTTTTGCACGACACCTTGCCGGTGGTGTCCATGGTGAGCATGTAGCGAGGCATCATGGTCTCCTCGTAGCAGTTGGGACACTGCGCGTCGAAGGCACAGAAGGTGACGGGCTGTGACAGCGTGGCGAAGCCCACGATGAGGCCGCTTTCGTTGTACACGCCGAGCATCTTGTGCGACTGCTGCTCCAAGGCGCTGAGGGTGACCTGACTGCTCTGCCCCTGGTTGTTGTCGAAATTGACGCGGCCAGCGCTCTTGATGCTGATGCGGCAGAAGATGCCTGGCGACATGGCGTTCATCGCACTCGACAGCGTAGGGTCCAGATGGAGAGAGTTGTCAAACACGAAAAAGGCGTGGTGGCCCGAGAACTCGAACTCCGAGTCACCGCAGCCGCCCAGCACGAAACACACCAGCAACGCTAACAGACATCTTATCTTTGTCATCATGCTCTTGATTATTTGTTGTGGGAGTTTGGGAGTGTGGGAGTGTAGGAGTGTGGACAATAGTGGTTTCCGCATCTTTAGCGGTTTGCCTGAAAAAGAACTATTGTCCAAACTCCCAGACTCCTAAACTCCCAAACTCCCATAGATCACCTTTCCTTTTACCTTATTTATTATCTTTCTCTCAGCAGCTCGCGCTCTGCCTTTTCCACGCGCTCGAACGTGAACTGTGCATAGATGTCGCGGAAGAGCTCCTGTATCTGCTCGTTGCAGAGGTTGCCGATGCTGCCCTCGTGCGTGTGATGGATGTTCCGGTCGGCGCGGAACGTGCCGTTCTCTATGCTGAGTCCCACCTGCTTGTAGGCATCGCGGAAGGGCACGCCACTGGCAGCCAGGCGGTTCACTTCCTCAACCGAGAACATCGGGTCGTACATCTTGTCGTCGAGGATATGCTCGTTCACCTCCATCTTGTTGATGATATAGGCCGCCATTTGCAGACAGTCCTTCAGCTCGTCAAAGGCCGGAAGGAACACTTCCTTGATGATTTGCAGGTCGCGGAAATAGCCCACGGGCAGGTTGTTCATGATGAGCATCACTTGCTGTGGCAGCGACTGCAGCTTGTTGGCCTTGGCGCGAATGAGCTCGAACACGTCGGGATTCTTCTTGTGAGGCATGATGCTGCTGCCGGTGGTACACTCCTTTGGCAGTCGCACGAAGGCGAAATTCTGCGAGTTGAACAGGCATGCGTCGAAGGCCAGCTTGGCCAGTGTGCCGGCGATGGTGGCCAGTGCGAAGGCCACATTGCGCTCGGTCTTGCCACGTCCCATCTGCGCATACACCACGTTATAGTCCATGGTGTCGAAGCCCAGAAGGTCAGTGGTGAGCTGCCGGTTCAGCGGGAAACTCGACCCATAGCCTGCTGCTGAGCCCAGCGGGTTGCGGTTGGTCATCTGCCAGGCTGCACGAAGGAAGAGCAGGTCGTCGCAGAGACTCTCGGCATAGGCGCCGAACCACAGGCCGAACGATGACGGCATGGCCACCTGCAGATGCGTATATCCAGGCATCAGCACGTCCTTATGCTGCTCGCTCTTGGCAATGAGCTCGTCGAAGAGCACCTGCGTGGCCTCGGCCACCTGGCGCAGCTCATGGCGCGTAAACAGCTTCAGGTCCACCAGCACCTGGTCGTTGCGCGAGCGACCGGAATGGATTTTCTTTCCCATGTCGCCCAACCGCCGCGTGAGCATCAGCTCCACCTGCGAGTGCACGTCTTCAACGCCGTCCTCGATGACGAACTCCCCGCGCTGACACATCTGATAGATGGCACGTAGTTCGGCGAGCAGCTCGCTGAGCTCGTCTTTCTCAATCAGGCCGATGGTCTGCAACATGGTGATGTGGGCCATGGAGCCCAGCACGTCGAAAGGTGCCAGATAGAGGTCCATGTCGCGGTCGCGACCCACGGTGAAACGCTCAATCTCGGCGTTCACCTCGAAGTTCTTTTCCCAGAGTTTGTTTGCCATGTTTGTTGGGTGATGGGTGGTGGGTGGTGGGTGATGGTGGTTGGAAATGGGGGTGATGGGGGTGGATGATGGGCTATTATTCGTAGGGAATCATGGCCAGGGCGTCGGCCATTTTCTCCAAGGCTTCCTGCAACGGCTTGCTCACCATGCCCCTGATGAAGGGGTTCAGCTCTGCGTCGATGGTGCATTTCAGCTTGCTGGTGGCGTCGGTTACGGGAAGCATCTGCACCCAGAGGGTGAAGGGGATGGGCGACTGCGCCGACTCGAACTTCACGCATTTGGGCTCTTGGCGGTCCACGATGTTGAGCGTGATCTGCCCTATTGGGTCCATGGAGATGCTCACCGAGTCGCGGTCGAACGACAGATTCTGGAACTTGTCTTCCGGCAGGCGGTCTCTCACCTGCTCTATATGGCTCAGGTCGCTCAGCATCCTGTAGACGCTCTGCTGCGGATGCGGAACCTGTTTCACGTTACTTTCAAACTTGCTCATTTCTATGTTATGGTTTTGGGTTCATGGGCTTTTTCTTTTCCTTTGGAGTTTGGGAGTGTAGGAGTCTGGGAGTTTGGACAACACTTTGTCGTGCATCTCTCAGCAATAAGGACTATTGTCCAGACTCCAGCGGCTGAGAGTCGCGAAAACACCTAAACTTCCACACTCCTTTGACATACGACGCAAAGCGTCTGAATCATGCATCCACGCGGGACTACTTGCCCCATTCTGCCGGATTCTTGCGCCACTCTTTGAGCAGCTGCTCGTCTTCGGCCTTGATATAGCCGGTGGCAATGGCTTCTGCCACCACGTGCTCATAGTCGGAAATGGTGATGAGTTCCACACCAGCCTCGCGGAAAGCCTGTTCGGCCACGGGGAAGCCATAGGTGTAGCTGGCCACCATGCCCACCACTTCGAAGCCGGCACGACGCAGCGCATCGACGGCCTTCAGCGACGAGCCGCCCGTGGAAATGAGGTCTTCCACCACCACCACCTTGGCACCTTCCTTCAGCTCACCTTCTATCTGGTTGCCCATGCCGTGGTCCTTTGGCTTGGGGCGCACGTAGACGTAGGGCATGTTCAGCTCGTCGGCCACCAGCGCTCCTTGTGCAATGGCGCCCGTGGCCACGCCAGCCACTGCCTCGGCCTGCGGGAAATGCTCCAGCACGGCATGCGTGAGCGCCAGCTTCACCATGGTGCGCAGTTCGGGGAAAGACAGGGTCTTGCGGTTGTCGGTATAGATGGGCGACTTCCACCCACTGGCCCACGTAAAGGGCTCCTCGGGCTGCAGCCGGACGGCCTTCACCTCAAGCAACTTCCGCGCAAATGCTTTCTTCAGTGTATCCATACGTTTTTCCTTTCTTGTTTGATTTACAGGTGCAAAGGTACGGAAAAAAAGGGAAAAACAAGAATCTCTGCCCATTTTATGCAGAAAACGTGCATAAAGAAGGGCGGCACCTGCTGCGCTGCCGCCCTTCTCTCGTCATCCTATGACCGTACCACTGTGGGTTACCTGACGACCACTTTCCTGCCGCTTCGTATGTAGACGCCACTTTTGCCGGGCTTTCCGCTGAGCTTCCGTCCGTCAAGGGTGTAGTAGTCGCCTCCGCCGTCCGCCTTCTCACCGCTGTCCCGACGCAGCGAAGCCTGATCGACGCCTGTCGTAGTGCCGGGACCAACGGGCACAATCCATATCGGCCCGTAGTAGATATCGCCGTCGTAATACATCATTTCCGCCCGCTCGTTGTAGTACAGCAGGTCTGGGTCGATGCCGATACCGGGGTCCTGGTATTCACTGTCCACCAAGTCAAACTCCCGCGCACCGACGACGGGACTGTTCTGCGACGTTCCCGGGTCGGCTTCCAGCCACGAGTGGCGAACGTAGACGAAGGTGTTGTAGCCACAAGAAATGGGATGGCTGCCTTCCACATAGACATCAGCGTCCTGCAGGTTCAGCTCTCCGAAGTCTCCGACATAAATGCCCTTGTCGTAGGCACTGATGCCCAGACGGCTGCCGGTGATGGTGGTGTTGCCAAACAATGCCAGACCGGCGCCGTCGCTGTTGACAGCATCAATGCTGTTGGTGCCGTTGCAGACAATCTTGAACGCTGGCATTCCTTCCAGGTCTTCCAGTCCATTGCTGATGCCGTCGTCGTAGCCGCCAGCCGCAATCGTGGCGTCGGTCAGCCTCAGCGTCTGTGTCTCTGGGTTGAACGTAGCTGTTCCTGAAGCCACGCCGATGCCGTCCTTGTTGGCCGATGTCACCCTCGCGAAAAAAAAGACGGAATTCTTTTTGTATTGCACCCGACTTTTCGTATCTTTGCCGCGGAAAGTAATCTTTAAATACATATTAACCATGAACAGACGAATACTATTGATGCTTTTTGCACTGTTGGCATGGGCCACGGGCGCCACGGCCGACGTATACATCAACGCGACAAACTTCCCCAGCGACAACTTCCGCCAGTGGGTGAGCGACAATTGCGACCTTGACCACAACGGCAGCCTCAGCAACTTTGAACTGGGGCAGGTGACCAATGTCAGCCTCGGCATCGAACAAAAGCCCATGTACACACTCAAGGGCATAGAGTATTTCACCGATTTGATGTTCCTCTACTGCTACGAGTGCGCACTGACCTCCCTCGACGTGTCGAACAACCCCAAGCTGAGAAACCTCGACTGCTCGGGCAACCACCTCACCACCCTCGACCTCTCCAACAACCCCGACCTGCGCACGCTGAAATGCTCCTACAACGACCTCACCACGCTCGATCTGTCAAGCAACACCAAACTGGGCACTGTGCAATGCTTCAACAACGAGATAAAGGGAGCAGGCATGACCGCGCTCATCAGTCATCTGCCGCAAAGAAGCGCCAATCTGGTGGTCATCGCCCCATATATCAGTTCCGAAGGCAATGTGATGACCACTTCACAGGTGGCCAACGCCAGCTCTAAGGGATGGAAGGTGAAACAATGGACGGGCAAAAGCTCACCCCTCTACCTCAACGCCGACATCCTCGACTATGAGGGAACCAACGGCGCCACCCCATACAAACTCCTCATCGCCGGCGTGCGCGTCACCGACGACAACAAGAACGACCTCTCCAGTCTTGACTTCGTGCAAAAGGGCACCATCACGTTCGACGGCTCCAAACTCACGCTGAACGACGTCACCATCAATATTAAGGACAACGACAGCTACGGACTCGACATCGGCACCGACGGCATCACCGTCGAGACCTTGGGAACAAGCCTCATCTATGCTGACACGACGTGCGTGTGCATACGCGACAATGCCACCTTCACCGGCTCAGGGCGGTTTGGTTTCCTCAGCAGAAAGGCGAACAGCATCTACGTGTTTGACGAAGACCGCACGAAGACCACCACGCTGACCTTCAACGATATGACATACGCGCAAGCTACGGGGTTGCTCGGTGGCGTCTACAGTAAAGACAACGACGACTGCGTCGACATCAAGGGAATAATGACAGTTGTCACCGCCCAAGCCAGGGGCGGCATATCATTCGGCAACTTCCATTCCATCAACACCTATAGCGGACTCACCCTGTGTGAACCCAAAGGAGCCACCATCTCCGAAGGAACCGTGGTCAGCTCCAACGGCACAGCAGTGGCCTGGGATATGGTAACCTTCGCACGCGGACTCGTCGTCAGGAAATCGTGCGTCCCCGACGATGCATTCCGCGAATACCTCACGCAATACGACATAGACCAGAACTATGTCCTCAACATCAACGAGCTGACACTCAAGGAACTGTATGTCAACAACCTCGGCATCGCCGACCTCACGGGCATAGAGTATTTCACGTCGCTGAAGACACTGAACTGCTCCAACAACGAGATTGCCGAGCTCGACCTGACGAAGAACACGAGACTCACCAACGTGGACTGCACGTCGAACCAGCTGACTTCGCTCACTTTGTCTCCCAACAGCCCGCTCAGTAGCCTCTCATGCGCCCACAACCAACTCAATGGGCCTGCCATGGACGCGCTGATAGCCTGTCTGCCCGTGACCACAAACGGCACCTTCAACGCAACGGCACCGCTCTTCAGTACTGAGCAGAACGTATTGACCGAGGAGCAGATCATCAATGCATGGAAAAAAGGGTGGAACACCTACTACTGGAATGCCATGAACTGGAACACTGGCAACTACGTCCCGTACCCCATCGCCCTTCCCACGGGCGTCGACAACATCAGCGCCGACACCCCTGCCGACAGTCCTTTCTTCTCGCTCGACGGGCGCCGCATCAACGGCAAGCCCAACCAACGCGGACTGTATATACGGAACGGAAAGAAGGTCGTGGTGAAATAACTGGCCGACATCAGGAGCGCAGCAGCTGCACCTGTTCTCCGCAGGCAGAGCGAACAAGCGCGGGCAACAGACGCCCGGCCTGTTCGCTCTGTTTGTTAGAAGCGGGTGATTGAGCTGTCGTCTGCTGTGCTTTCGTCTGGCAACATCGCCAGTTTTGCCAGGCAGAAACGATGCTTTCACGTAGTTAAAACGGCAGATGGGCGAAACAAAACCATTGGAATCGTTCAACAAATCCATTGAAATCGTTGAACGAAATCAATGGAATCGTTGGACGAATCCAATGGATTCGTTTACAAAAACTGGCGGTTTGCCTTTTCGAAACGGACAATATAGGGGCGAAAGTTTGGCAATCTGCCTGCGGCGCTACACGAATACGCATGAATAGACATGTAATGTTCCGATAATAATTCTTGAGACATTACATGAGTATTCATGCGTATTCGTGTGGCGCCGCAGGCCTATCAATTCAGCACATTCGATGCGGACATCGGCGGAAAACGGTTCAGAGCTCGATGTCGCGGATGGTGGTGCCGTTGGCAAAGCGGTCGAGGTCCACATAGCCCTCGATGCCCTTGATGCGGCCGCGCTCGGAATACTGCCAGATGTTGTACTTGCCGCCGCCCTTGAGCACGGGCTCTCGCTTGCCGTAGCGCGCAATGAAGATGAAGTAGCGGTTGAACTCCGGCGCCAGCTTCTCGTTGTAGAAGCGGTACTGGCTGTATAGCAAGGGGTATTTGCCGTAGTGCTTTTTCATCAGTTCCATGAACTCCCGGAGGTTGCGCTGCAGCCGTTGGCGGCTGACTTGCCGGTTGCCGGTCTCCTCGACATCGACCATGGGGATGAGGTCCTGCTGTCCTTTCTTCACGTGGCGCTTGAACAGTTCGAACTGCTCCCTGGCGGACTTGTAGGCGCGGAAGAAGTGATAGCTGCCCACGCGCAGTCCTGCCGCCCTCGCCTCGCGCAGGTTTTTCTGGTAGTGACGGTCAACCACGGAGGCGCCTTCGGTGGCCTTGATGTAGACGAACTGTATGTTGCGGTCCTTGGCCACGGTCTTCCAGTTGATGCGCCCCTGGTGTTTGGATATGTCGATGCCGTGATAGGAGGATCTGGCCGAGCCCTTTGAAGAGCGAGAGGTGACAAGTGAGAGGTGGGAAGAGAGCGGGGTGCAGAAGAACAGGGCGGCGACGATGGCGACGGCACAGGCGACATAGCCCAGACGGCGGAAGCTCCGCTTGCTCGCCTTCGACGGCGTGAGGAGTTTCTCGAGAAAGCCCTTCTTGCCTCGCTTTGAGGCGGAAGAGCGGCGCTTGGGGCGTTTGGGCGTTCGGGCGTTTGGGCGTTTGTTTGTCATATTAAACTGAAAACTGAGAACTGAGAACTGAGAGGTGGGAAGCCCCCCAAGCCCCCGAGGGGGATGTCTAACTGAGAACAGAGAACGGAGAACTGAGAGGTAGGAAGCCCCCCAAGCCCCCGAGGGGGATGTCTAACTGAGAACAGAGAACAGAAAACTGAGAGGTGGGAAGCCCCCCAAGCCCCCGATGGGGGATGTCTAACTGAGAACTAAGAACTGAGAACTGAGAGGTGGGCATCAGTAATAGGACTTTGTCATGTGGTAGAGTTTCTCGAGGCGGTGGGAGGAGGCGGCGGCGAAGAAGTCGCGGGCGTGCGCCGACTTGAGTCCCCAGAAGCTCTCGCAGCTGCGGCACTGGTGGCCTGGGCGACACTGCCGGCACTGATAGGAGCGGGTGATGCGCACCACGCAGACGATGCCCTTGGCGGGCTGGTTCTGCCGGATGCGCTCATACTGGCCGCCATCGGTCAGGGCGAAGGCGTAGAGGCCGACGTCGACGTAGCGGTTGTTGCCGCCGAGCATGGGGAACTCATAGCGGATGTAGGCATCGGGCGTTCCGGTCTTCGAGAAGAGCGTCAGCGAGGTGTGCTCGGCTTTGTTGAGGGCGTCCACGCGGTCGTTCATCTGCTTCAGGAGCGAACCGCCTTTCTGGGCGCTGCTGAGCTTGTCGAGGAAGCTGTTCCACGTGGCATTGATGGCGCTCAGTGACCGCTGTCCGACGGAGCTGCTGGGGAACTGCGCGCCGTCGCGAACGAGCGAGACGGGATGGAGGGTGTCGGAACGCAGGAACGATGCCTTGACGTCGTACTTGCCTATCATCCGCGCCCATGCCTCGGTGAGCTTGATGCAGTTCCAGGCGTTGTCGCCCTGTCCGAGCACCCATGGCACGAGCCGCGCCTTGAAGTCGTCGCCGTCGTAGAAGCGGTCCATGCGCAGACTGGTGAGCTCGGGACTGACTTCCTCGAGTCCGAAATCTTCCTTGCGGCTGGGGTCGGTGCGGTTGATGAGGGCGGCAAAGGGGTTGAGGTCGACGTAGAGATCCTTGTCGTAGCTGGTGTTATAGAGGTAGGCCAGCCAGTCGGTGAAGGGATGGTCGCGCGTGTCGATGGCGCCGTTTGACGGGGCTTGTGTGGATGATGAGGGGTTGGCGTCGCTGAAGCGCTTGAACTTCAGCATCTGTCCCCGGCCCAGCTCAAAGAAGTTGCTGTTGCCCGAAAGGGGGAGCGTGGTGATGGTGGCTGCGTCCATGTCCTGTCCTGTCATGGCCAATGCGGCGAGCGCCACGGGGTAGACGTCGTCGGAACGCTGCAGGAAGGTGGTGAAATTGCATCCTCCCCAGTGGGTGGCCGACTTGCGTGCCCAGGCGTAGGTGCTCCGTCCGAAGAACGTTGCCTTGGCCTTCGGGTCGTCGAGACTGCCGTTGACACTGTAGCGACGGGGCGCCTGTGTGTCCATGTTGAGCAGCGACGGCGTGGCCTCGACGGCGGCCAGGGCGACCATGGGCTTGAACACGGAGCCGATGGAGCGGCGCGAGAGGGCGGCGTTGCGTGTGGTCATGCGCAGCGCCACGGGGAAGTCGGAGCTGTCGAACAGGGTGTTGTAGAACGGCGATGCGAGGATGTCACCGGTGGCAAGGTCCATGATGGTGACCGACATGTCATACTGTTCCTTCACCTGCGAGGCGGGCTTCTCGCGGCTGATGGTCTGCTGCAGGTCGTGGAGATAGCGCTTCACGTCGGCCTCGAACTCACGCGAGAGCAGCGGGTCTATGGACAGCTGCAGGCTGTCTATGTTGTCGCTGCTGGAGAAATGGCGGGCCAGTCCCTTCAGCATCTGCTGGGTGAAGAGGTCGGTCTGCTCGGGGGCGATGTAGAAGCGGCTGGTGCCGGTGCTGGCATGCACCAGACAGGAGAGCACGCGGGCGGGGTTTTCGCGCTGGAGGGCGAACTCGCCCATCTTCTGGTTCTGCATGTCGTAGACGATGAGTTTCATGCCGTCGCGGAACGGGATGACGGGCGGGCGCTGCGAGCCTGTCGTGGGGGGCAGGAAGGTGAGCGACTGTCCGTCGGCCACCACGTTGACGGGCGTGTTGGCGGAGATGAGGATGCTGTCGCGGGTGCAGCTGATGAGGAAGCTGGCCAGACGGGGCTTCAGCGGCTCGTCGTGCAGTTCAATGCGCACGGCTCGCTGGGCATCGGTGGCAAAGGCCTTCGTGTAGTAGTCGTAATAGTCTATCGGCGCCGGGCGTCGGGGCGTCTGAGAGGTTGGCTCTTTGGTGGTCTGGGACGGCTGCGCTGACGCGAGCAGGGTGCCGTCGTGCATGACTGCCTGGAACAAGATGGGGTTGTCGCGGGTGAGCTTCTTCTGTGTTCTCAGGGGCAGCACGGTGTTTCCATAGCTGAGGAACACGGCATTGGTGTCGCTGAAGAGACAGTTGTCGTTGGCATAGATGGTGCCGGTCCATGGGCTCTTGGTCAGCATCACCTTGAACATGGACGGGATGAGGGTGATGTCCTTGACGACGATGGGCTTCACACCTCCCCTGACGGTCTTGGGAACGGGACTCAGCGTGAGCCTGAAGAAGGTCTCGCCCTTCTGCTGTGACTGCAGTCGGAGCAGCTGCGGCAGACGGCTGTTGTAGTAGAACACGCGCAGATCGTCGTCGCTGATGTACTCTGGATGGACGGCCACCAGGCGGAGGTCGGCGGCTTCGATGTAGGCCTTGTGCTCCTCGCCATACGGAAGAGCGAACTCAAGCGCCTTGTATCGCTTGTTGAGACTGTCGAGGCAGGTGGCCTCCACGCTGGAGTCGACCTTGGCGAGCAGGTGTCTGAGCAGCTGGTTGGACTTGCCTACGAAGCCCTCATCCTCACTCAGGGAGCTGGTGGGGTCGTAGATGTTGTGCTTGCTGGCGCTGCCCAGTTCGGTGCATCCTTGGAAGAAGGTAAGCAGAAAGGCCAGCAGCATGACCAGGAAGGGGATGCCTGCAACGAGGAAAGGCCGCAGCGGCAGCTGCTTGTCGTTCTGTAAGTGCTTGTCTATTCTGGGGTCGTTCATGGGGGAAACTGAGAACTGAAAACTGAGAACTGAAAACTGAGAGGTAATGAGTGATATGTGATTGTCAATAGGCGATGACGGTTCCCTTGGGCAGACGCGACTGCACATACTTCACCACGCGCAGATAGTAGCGGGCGTCCTTGGTGGAGAGGGCGGTGGAGTCTGCGGCTGTCAGCTCCTTGTTGGGCACATCCACCACGATGGTGTCCTGCACAAGGATGGCGCCGATGCGGCAGTTGCGGCTGCAAACGGTGGAAAGCAGTGAGTGAGAACTGTCGAACGACAGCGTGTCGGCCTTGGAAACTGCCATGGGCTGTCCTTTCTCGTCGACACTGTAGACGACGGCCTTGGCGGGCTCTGTCTTCGGTGTGGTCGGGCTGGCGTAGTAGCGCTGGTTGAGGAGAAGGAGGTCGGCGGTCTGTCCGAACGACAGGTCCTTCACGCTGAACGTGTCGACGGTGACGGCGCTGACGTTGTCCCAGTCGGCCATGTCGGCCAGTCGCGCCATCATGTTGCCTTGTCCGTTGTCGGCCCAGAGGATGCTGGTGCCGCTGGTCGGCTCCGTCTTTTCGGGGCCCGACAGCCATTTGTAGAGACTCATTCCGCCATAGGTGAGCGCTGCGCCCACCAGAATGCCGGCCACCAGACAGCCGATGAGCCGGAAGAGCTGGCCACGGCGTGAGGACTTCCTGAGCGCCTTGTACTGTTTTTCTAATTCGTTTGCCATATTCTTGTTGCGTTTTCTTAATGATTGGATGAAGATATCGATGATGGGAAGTGCCGCCTGCGAGCGCATTTTCTTCACGCTGTCGGCCATGGCCTTGTAGGGTGCGGTGGCGAAAAGCTGTGAAAGGCGCTCGGCGAGGAGCGCGAACACGTGGGGCGCCTGTTTCTTGAGCGGGCCGAGTCGTGCCCATTGGTGGGTGTCGAGCAGCATCTCGCGCGGCATGGCGCCCACCGATGAGAAGAGCACGTCGCCGACGGCGGGCAGCACCTGCTGCATGGTGAAGTCGCGCCACGAGCGCGGCAGCCGGCTGGTCGGCGCAAGCAGTCGCTCGCAGGCCGCCACCACCGATTGCTGAGACGTGCCGACGAGCAGCGCCTTCAGGTCCTTTGCCTTCATGCTGCGCAGTGCCTGCAGCTCCACGGCCTCTGGCGCCACCTCCTTGGCATTGACCTTCTCCATCAGCTTTGCCACCTCGTCGACGGAGGTGAACGCCATGCTGTCGACGGCTTTCCTGATCCATTGCTCCACCAGTTTCTTGTGCTCGGGCGCGAGTCGCTGCATGTTCTGCGGCATGTAGACCTTGGCGGGCTGCACGAAGGCCGTGGCCGGCACGAAGGGACATTTCTCCATGAGTGCCACGATGTCGCTGAGATTGCTAAGCTGGGGCGCCACATAGCGGGTCATGAGGTCCTTGAACAACGTCTGCACGCCTGTCGCCCCGAGTCGCTTGTTGGTGGCGTAGATGTCGTACCATTTCATCACGGTGGCCGGGGTGTTGGGTGATGGGTGTTGGGTGCTGGCGCTGAGCAGGTTGGCATCGAGCATCTCCTTGACCCTGTCGTTCATGCCTTCCTTGAAGAGGAACGCGTAGCTGCCGGAGAAGAGATATGCAGGGAGTGCGGCGCGCTGCAGCTGCCGCATCTCGTCGTCGCCGTAGTGCATCAGTGCGAGCAAGGCCTCATCGAAGCCCTTGAGCGACCAGCGTAGCGACGGTTTTCTATATGTCGCGGCCATCTTCTCCCTTGTCTGCGCATCCATGCGACGGCAGATGTCGGCCAGCTTTGGCCAGCTCTCCACCTTCAGTTCCGTGAGCTGTCGGCCGAGCGCGAGCCATATCGGCCACTCATCGGTGCTCAGTGCCGACGGCTGTTTCTTCGCCACCTCCACGGCTCGGTGGAGGGCATTGAGCGGAAGCAGCGGACTGTCGGCGCCGGGCAGCGTCACGCCCTGTAGGGCATTGTAGGCATTCTGGTCGACGGCGGGACGGGTTCCCACGGCCTGCTGCCACGTCATGACGCTGGCATTCTGTGAAGCTGGCACCATCTGACTGCCACTATCCTGCGGGATGACCATCAGCAAGACGTCGTCGAGCACGTAGCTGAAGCGGTTGTCGACGCAGAATCCGAAGGTGGCATAGCGCCGCAGCTGCAACGGCAGATGCTCAATGGCCGAGAGCACGACCGCCAGTTCGGGTGCGCTGAAGATGCCGTCGGCGCGATAGCTGTCGGCTGGCACGGGCAGGGTGACATAGAGCCTTTGGCCGCGCAACAGTGCGTTGAGCAGGTGGTAGGCCAGTGCCTCGGCCTGACCGGACAGCGGCGGATGGGAGACATCGATGGTGCGCTCGCCCTGCGCCCGCCCTGTGGGCATGGTGGCGATGCGCGGCATGGCCTCGAAGAGGGCGGTGAGCGCGAAGTCGATGGTGTTCATCTCGATGCGGCTCACCTCGTAGGCGGCGCGGAACGGATAGTTGCGCCCCATGGCGGTGTTCACCACGTGCGAGCCCTGGACATGCATGAGCATGTATCTGTCCACATCTTTATAATAGCGCCAAACAAGACTGGCGTGGCGTGGCGATAGCACGGGCGGGTTGTCGAGGAAGATGCCTCTGACATCGTTGGCCCGCTTGCTGAACCCCTCGCTATAGAAGAGCGTGGTGTCGCCGATGTTGTCGAGCCGTGACCCGGCTGCAAACTGTGCGATGTGAATGGTCTTATTCATTGCTTTGATGGTTTTATGATGGATGAAGGATGAAGGATGAAAGATGAAAGCTTGATGCTTCTCTTCGCTCACCTATTGTCTTTTCTTGATGAAAGATGAAGGATGATGGATGAAGGCTTGATGCTTTTCTTCTCACTTCTCACTTATCACTTCTCACTTAAAACATCCCCCTCGGGGGCTTGGGGGGCTTTCTCCTCTCAGTACTCAGTTTCCCACATCCCCCTCGGGGGCTTGGGGGGCTTCCACTTCTCAGTTTTCAGTTCTCCACTCTCAGTTATCCACTATATCTCTGAGCAGCTGAAGACTTCCGAAGCAGAGGTGGCCGGTCTGTCCCCGTGTGAGCTGCGTGGTGAACCAGCGCCGCTGGCCGCCGTCGTCGCAGTAGAAACGGGAGGCGTCGTCCTTTTCTTCCTCCTGCAGTCGGTAGCGATGCAGCTCGGCGTCGATGGGAGTGGCCGTGAAGTAGACGTGCGGCGGCATGTCGCCACGGGCAGCCAGCTCAAAGATGGTGGGCTCGTTTCTGAGTCGCTGCACCTGTCGCGCCACGCTGTGTTGCCCCGTGCAGGCATTGAGCAGGTGCCAGAAGGCATGTCCCACGCCGGCACCTATGCTCTGCATGATATGGCGGCGCAAGGGCTCGTCCATGGAGACGACAGATGTGGCGGTGTGCACTCCGTTCTTCAGCACCGATGCTATCTCTTTGCTCGCCGTCGCGTAGAGGTCGCCGCCGGCATCCTTCACCGATGGCTTCAGCAACAGGTCTGCCTCGCGGAACGCCAGATAGACGCTCGGCGGCGCATCGTCCTTGCCTGCGATGTAGTGGGCCAGCGTCTCCAGCAGCTCTCCTACGCCTGTCGGTGCCGAGAGCCGGTCGCAGACGACGATATCGGTCGCCCTGAGGCACACCATCAGCGCGTAGAAATCGTTGATGATGCCGAGGCTTTCGTATTCCGCCAGCTCCAGTGCCTGCCAGCTGGTGATGCGCTTCCACTCGCTGCGGATGGCCGCCATCAACGAGGCGGTGTTCAGATGGGTGATGTCCTTGAGCAGGGCTTTTCCGCTCACTTCCTTGCGGCTCACCTCCATGAACCCCATTTCGGCAGGGAGCGTCGACGACGGATTCTGTCCTGCGTTGACCATCAGCTCGCACGCGCCCACGGCATTGCGCCATTCGCTCAGCGTGAACACGCCTTTCTCCGCGAGTTCTATGCAGCGCTTCAGTTCAAAGAACATGGCCAGTTTGCGCTTTCCTCCGTCGAACACATCGCCGGCGATATTGAGGAAATCCAGGTGCAGACGGCCGAGCGCTCCCTTGCGGAACACGATGCGATAGTGGCTGCTGGGCTGGCAGAAATAGCGCTTGGTGGGCTTCATTCCGCGGCCGTCGGCGCTCAGCGCGTCGTAGAAGAACGTGCCAAGCGTGCCATGTCGGCGGCCCTGACGTTCGGGTTCGGCCACGAATCCCAGCTGCGCGAAGGCGTGAATGAGGTCGAACAGCAGGTAGCTCTTGCCACTGCCGCGACTGCCAATCACCGCCAGGCGCACCTCCTTCCGTCCGCCGCACCAGAGCGGAAGAACGGAAAGCATCTTGCTGAGGTCTGTCTTCTTCAACGTCATTTGTTTATTTATGGATGAAGGATTTATGCTTCTTGGATGAAGGATGAAAGATGATGGATGAAGGCTTTATACTTCTCCTATCTTACCTGTTGCCTTTTCTTGATGAAGGATGAAAGATGATGGATGAAGGCTTTATACTTCTACTCGCTCACTTCTTGTCGTTTATGGATGAAGGATGAAGGAATAAAGATGATGGTCTTATACTTCTCCTCGTTCATATTGTCGTTTTCTTGAATGTTATCTGTCAATCTTATGGCTGCATTTCAACGGTTTTCTGGAACGATTTCAATGGATTTGCTGGGCGATTCCATTGATTTTGTTCAACAATTCCAATGGATTTGTTCAACGATTCCAATGGATTTGTTTCCAGAAACCGGCAAAATGGGCGCGCGAAAGCAGTGGTTTGCTTGCTCCAGATTGGCAGTTTTGCGCTTCGATTACACTTCTTCCTCCTCAATCATCAGCAGCGAACCCTTCTCGAAATCGCCCAGCCGATGCTGCGTAAGTATGTCCATACACAGCTGATAGCTGCCGAAACAGGCGTGGGAGAACTGCTCATGGAACTTGTACACATAGCCGTCTACCTCGCGACTGAAGTCGCTGGCCACCATGTCGCCTTCCAGATAGTTCTGGTAGATTTCGTAGTTCTGGGTGATGGGGGTGCACGTGAAGTAGACGTGTGGCACGATTCTCGAGCGTGCATCGCTGGTTTGCTCGGGTGCATATCCGGTCTTCTGCAGGAGCTTTCGGAAGGCGTGTCCCTCGCCGCCGATGCGTGTCGAGATGTGGTTTCTCAGCGATGCCGCCATGTGGATGTGTCCGTCGGCGCCGTCAAGGTCGACCATGAGGTCGGTGATGGCCGCCGGGTCGGAGGGGATGGCCTTCTTCGCGGCCTCGCTCATCTCGGCAGGCAGTCCGATGAAGTCGGCAAACTCTTTCTCGGGAATATTGAGCGTGGGGTCCACATGATGCAGCATGGCGTAGCTGAACAGCGAGTAGATGGCGTTGCGGCGCCCCTCGGTGCTCAGGCTGCTCAGCGTCTCGTTATAGAGCTTCTGGTATTCCTTTTCCTTCTCGAGCATGAGGAAGTCGACGTTGCGGAACGCCAGGTAGACGTTCTTCTTGTCCTCGGTGCAGTCGTCGAGAAACGACTGAAGGCCGTCGGCAAGGTCGCCGAAAAGCATCTCGTCGGTGTTGGCCTCGCGCTTTGTAAAGATGCGGTCGCAGAGCACAATGTCGGAGGCCAGGGCGCAGAAGTGGAAGAACGTGAAGGCGTTGTCGTAGAGACGGCCGCGGAAGTCGGTCGCGGTGAAGGGCAGTTCCTGCAGCTGTCCGGTCTCTATCATGTCGTTGATGGTCATCATGATGGAGTCGGTGTCGTAGAAGAAGAACGACTTCAGCAGCTTGCGGCCGTTGATTTTGCGGCGGCTTTTCTCGACGAAACGGAAGCCAGAGGCATTGAGGTCGCTGAATATTTCGTTCCAGTCGCGGTAGTTCACGTACAGCGCGCCTTTGATGGTTGGCAGTTGTGGCGAGGCAGACATCGGATTGTTCGTGGCCGAAATGCTGGCGGGGTTGGGCACGACCGGCTGGACGATGAGACGCTCATCGCCGGCGGAGTTCACCCATCGCGACACATAGAACCGCTTCTTCAGCTGGGCAATGCGCGACTTCAGCATGATGTAGGCCTGCAGCCGCGACAGAGCGCCGTTTTCTGCCTTGCTGAATATCTCGCCGGGGATGTTGAGAAACACCAGGTCGTGCACGTCGCGGCTGTTGTTGTAGCGCACGGCGGCGCCATAGAAGTTGCTCTGCCGGCACGCGTAGATGGGCGTTCCGCCGCTGCCGCCGTACTCGTCGGGCGAATAGGTGGCAAGGTCTTTCAGCGGCATCAGCGTCCCCGCCGGCATGCCCTTCATGGGAAACTCCGACAGTGGTGTGAAGACGGCCGACATGCTGCCCAGCGATGTGAGGATGTCATTGAGTAGAAACGACTTGCCGCTCGATGTGGTTCCGACCACGGCGAGGAAGATTCTCTTCCTGCCAGCTACCTGATAGCGGAAGAAATAGCGCAGGCGTTTCATCAGTTTTGAATTCATATCTCTTTCTCTGTTTGATGGTTTCGGGTTTCAACGTTCATCCCTCGATGGTCTTTTTCCTGCACGTCACGGTGACCATGAAGGCGAGGAGGATGGCGCTCTCGAGCGCTTCGCCCACGGCATCCACGCCATAGCCGGGGATGAGACGGCCGGTGAACGGCAGGCGGTCTATGTAGGAGAGGTAGATGTAGAGGCTTGTTCCTATCCACATGAACATGGCCATCAGCCGCCATTGCATCGCCTTGGTGAGAAGCGGGTGCAGGGTGTCGGCAAAGCTGATGGAGAAGTGCATGACCATCCACGCCAGGAACATGAGCATGATGAAGAACACCGCCGTGGTGGCCATGTTGCCGTAGGGGGCGAAGAAGGCCGCGGGCATGGACAGGTCGTTGAGCACCACGGGCGACTGTCCGGTGCTGACGGACGGGTGAAGGAAGTGACGGTCGTTGGACAAGGGGTCGCCGCCCTCGTTGTTGTGCATGTAATGGCTCATGATGACCATGAACTCTGCGTCGCTCTCGCTGTAGCGGAAGCCGTTGCGCTGCAGGTCGTTGAAGCTGGAATAGAGCATGACGCGGCGCGCCAGACGGGTGTAGTTCACCTTGTCGGTGTTCACCAGCCGGCTGCAGACAAAGGGCAGGAGAAGGACGGCCACGGTGAGACCGGCAATGGCAAACTGAATGTTGCGGCGCTCCTTGCGGGCGGCCTGCTGCATGTTGGCACCAAGGGGGCGCGGACGGTCGATGAGGAAGAAGAAGGTGACCAGGCACATGACGATGCCCAGGTAGTTGGTCATGTAGCCGTTGTCGCCCACCATGGCGGCCAGAATGTAGAAGGCGGAGATGATGAGCATGGCCGTGAAGCGTATGATGCTGCCCGACACCGACTCGGTGGCATACTGGTGGACCTGGCTCAGGGCACGCGTGAGGCCGATGATGACGAACAACGAGATGAAGGCGGTGCCGAAGTTTCCAAAACGACTGCCGATGACGGCCACGGCGACGAGCACCAGCAGATGGACGGGACAGAGGATGTTCCACGCAATCTTGAAGGCGTAGACAAGCCACAGCTTTGAGCTGACGGTGGGGAAACGAAGCCGGGAAACGGGAACGGGAGCGTGCAGCTTGAAGGTCCCGACATGCGATAACCGCAGCACGTCGATGACAAGCCACACCAGCAGCACCACCGCTACGGAAAAGAAAAGAGCGTAGGGCACCGAGCGGTGGGTGTCGTTGATGCCATACTGCGTGAGCCAATGCCACGGCAGCAGGGAATAGACCTCGCGGTGGAAATATGAGTCGATGACATGCTGACTGTTGCGCGGATCAACCACGAAGAAGAACAGCCAGGCCAGCGCAGCCAGCAGCAGGGCACACACCAGCCAGCTGCCCAGCCCTCGCCAACGGGAGGCGACGGCCTGGCGCAGCGGTGTGTTGAACAGCATGGCCAGACAGAAGAACAGAAGGATGGCGGTGGCGGTGGCGACGGGTGTTATGGCGGTAATCTTCTCGAAATAGGGATAGGTATAGCTGAGCTTGAGGGCAATGAGCGACTTGCACACGCTGAACACGAACGCTGCCAGCAGGATGAGCGTCAGATAGGTGGGATAATGGCCCAGCAAACGGCTGTTGTAGAGGTTCTTGGCCGACACAACAGGCTGGCCAGACAACGAACGGCCACGCTTGCCACGGCGCGAACGGCCGGGGAAACGGACAGGACTGATGGGCGACCACACCAGAAGGACGAGCACCAGAGTGACGAGCAGCGGCAGGGAAAGATAGCTCAGGAAGAACGTGGCATTGATGATGCCGGCGCGCCCTTGCAGCTCATGAAGTCCCGACTGAAGGCGCAACGGGGCCTTTCCGATGGTGGGGAAGAGCGACAGACCGGGCCTGGCCAAATTGTAGGCGTGCTGGGCGTTGTCGCGCACCACGATGGAATCGTCGGGGTGGAAGAACTCCAGGTTGCAGACATCGAAGTTGATGGCGTTGGAGAAAGGCGGCAGGAAGATGTCGCTCTTCGACGGAAACGCGTTGTTGCTCTGCTTCAGGGTGATGGTCTGGCTGCTGGCCTGCGACGCCTTGCGCAGCGAGTCGGCGGGCGCCACAAAGGTGATGGGCTTGGGGAAACTGACGCGCAGGCGGTCGTCGAGCTTTGAAAGCATGACGTGTCCGGCGCCCCATTCGGTGAGTTTCACACTGGCACGGAGGAAGTGGCGCACACTGTCGTCGATGAGCGTTGTGAGCTCGCTGACGTTGAAGAACTGCACCTTGCACTGCTTGTCTGCCACACTGCCCGAACGGATGTAGGAAACGGTGGTGCCGCCCTCGGTGAGACGGGTGTGCTCGTCGAGTATGACGAGCGCGATGGTGCCGCCGTCAACGTGGAGGAACGAGCTGCTCAGCACCTGCGACGGCTTTGCCTGCGGGGCTGCGAGCAGGTGGAGGGGAAAGTCTTTCTGGTCCTTATAGCGCTTGCAGAACGCCCACACGTCGGCGCCGGTGAGGGTGATTTCGGGGTGATGGGTGGTGGATGATGGGTGATGGCTTGACGGTTGGAGGGTGAGGGTGAGCTGCTGGTCGGTGGTGTTGTTGATGATGTGTCGGTTGGGGTTCTCGTTGTTCACCTTGAAATACTGGAGCGAGTCGTGGTACTGCTCGTTGACACGCCAGTCGTAGCCTTCAGCGGTGGGCGTGATGATCAGGTACTTCTCGGGGACGCCAGCGTAGCAGATGTCGCTGTGCTGACCCAGGGTGACGGGGGTTGGCTGCTGGGTGCCGGATGCCAGCGGGAAGGTCATGGCATCGACGGTTACCACAACGTTTTCCTTCACCCTGAAACCTGCGAGGAGGACAATGATGAAGGCGATGGCGAGCAGGACCGCGCCGACGGTGGCAACGGACCTGAAGGAGGGCGTTTTATAGGAGAGAAGGCTGAGGCGGTTGAGGATGTTCATAAGTGATAAGTGACAAGTGACAAGTGATAAGGGGGAAGCCCCCCAAGCCCCCGAGGGGGATGTTCAACTGATAAGTGGGGCCCTACCACCACTGACGTCGTAGACATCGCGGACGTATCACGTCCTGAAAGAGGTGCTGGGCCGACTGGCTGTCGGGGATAAAGGGGATGCCTGATGAAGAGGCATCACGCTCATCGGCAGCCTCTCCTGCACTGAAGGCGATGGGTTGCCATAGGGCTTTCCTGACCTCTGCGGGTTTCAGCATGCCGTGGCGCAGCAGACTGGCCTGCACATCGCTCCAGAAACGAGGCAGCTGAGCGGTGACGAGCGACTGCGCGCAGTCCTGACGAAAGCCCTCGGGAGTGTTGAGAAGGTCGGCCTTCATGATGAGAATGCGGAGGGCAGAAGTGACATCGAGATAGCGTTCGAAGCTGAGATGGCGGAGCACAGGCGTCAGACGTCCCACCTGCATGTCGAGGTCTTGGCGACAGTCGATGCAGAGCAGGTGAACCTGAGACAGCTGCCGGTTGAGGTCGACATCGGGAAGCGTCTTGCCCGTCAGCGGCACCTCCACGAAGGTGAAGGGGCGGCGAGGGGTCCACCATGCTGGTTTATGGATGGCGTTGACATACAAAGGCTGGGAACTGAGAGACCCTCCCAGGCCATCACTGTTTAGGGAGGGAGAGGTGAGAGGTGAGGAATTAGCGTCGTCGATGCTCATGCCCTCGAGCGAGAGCAAGGCACAGATGGCCGAGGTTTTCCCACAGGACGGACATCCCCAGAAGACAACCTCTGTGGGCAAAAACCACCCCTTAGACCGAGAAAACTCCTGCCTAAACGGGTATTGGAAATGGGTCGTTTGGTCGTTTTCGAGAACTGTCGCCATGCCTGTCTGCTGTAAGGATATACGTTCTATGCGTTTCGTGAAACAGCGCAAAGTTACGAATAATCGGTGTAACGAGCAAACTTTCTGTTGTTTTTTTGAAACAAATGCTTTTCTTCCTTTCCCTTCATCGCTTTTTCATGTGTATAAATATGAGACTCCCGCTCGGAAAAACACAAATGGATTTGGTTTTTCGCTCGCTTCTTTGTATCTTTGCAGGCGATTTGAACAAGAAGACAATGATAGGCAAGCAGATACTCCTGATTAACGACATGGCCGGTTATGGGAAGGTGGCAACGGCAGCGATGCTCCCCATCCTTTCCTATATGGGACACCCAACATATAACCTGCCGACGGCGCTGGTGTCGAACACGCTCGACTATGGCAAGTTTAACCTGATGGACACAACGGACTATATGTGCGGCGTTTTCCCCGTATGGAAGGAGCTGGGGTTCTCGTTCGACGCCATCGCAACGGGATTTATCGCGAGCGAACGCCAGGCGGATGTCGTGGCAAACTACTGTCGCGAGCAGGCGGCTCTGGGAACGGTCGTCTTCGTGGACCCTATCATGGGCGACGACGGAAAGCTGTATAACGGCGTGACACCGTCGACCATAGCGAGCATGCGCGAGATGGTGAGCGTGGCAGACCTGATATTTCCCAACATGACGGAGGCGTGCTACCTGACGGATACTCCCTACAAGAAGGAGGGGGTGACGTGGAAAGAGGCTCGGCAGATGGTGGACCGACTGCGCAACATCGGCTCAAAGTCGGTGCTGATCACAAGCATGCCGGTGGACGGACAGACATCGGTGGTGGGCTTCAACCACATGATAGGCGAGTATTTCCTGCTGCCCTACGAGGAGATTCCGGTGCACTTCCCCGGCACCGGCGACATGTTCTCGGCCATTCTCATAGGACATCTGCTCAACGGTGCACCGCTCAAGCAGAGCACACGCACAGCAATGGACGCACTCTATATGCTCATCGACCTCAACAAGGACAACGAAGACAAGAACCGAGGAATACCCATTGAGCAGTATCTTGGGGTGATAAGTGAGAAGAGATAAATGTAAGCCCCCAAGCCCCCGAGGGGGATGTTTTAAGTGAAAAGTGAGAGGGGAAGCCCCCCAAGCCCCCGAGGGGGATGTTTTTAAGTGACAAGTGAGAAGTGAAAAGAAGGAGGGGAGAGGAAAAAAGTATAAAGCATTCATCTTTATTCCTTCATCCTTCATCAAGAAAAGACAATAAGTGAGCAAGGAGAAGTATAAAGCATTCATCTTTATTCCTTCATCCTTCATCCATAATAACATAGCAGAATGAAGATAGAATATGTATGTCCGCGATGCCAGTATCGGTTCACGTCGGAACGCGATGCTGCCACAGAAGGGGTGACATGCCCTTGTTGTATGATGGTTATCAAGACAGCTCCCGGGGCTCCACCTACTCCGGAAGAGTCGCCGGCAGGCACTCCCTGGCCGCCCTTCCCACCAACGGAGCAGGGGGAAAGCTCACCGTATCCCACCGGCAACGACTATCCTATTTATCCAAAAAGAAACGGTTTCGAGGTGTTCATCAAGGCACTGGCCATCGTTATCTCCATAACGGCGCTGGCCGTAGCAGTGTGGCTCTTCCTCGACAGCAACAAGGGCACCGACAACAAACAGGCACTGGGCGAGGCGCTGGCGACGTACTACGAGGAGAACGGCTACGACAAGCTCTCGGAATTCTTCCTCATCGACCTCGACGGAGACGGAACAGAGGAAGGCGTGGCCAACACCGACAAACGGCTGGTGGTGTGTCAGGCGGGCGACGACGGCCCAAAAACCATCTACGATAAAGAGGTGGCCGAATGGGTTTGGATAAAAGATCGCGGCGTGTTTGCGGTATTCAGCGACAGCAAGAAGAGCGGAAGCGCGTGCTGGATGCAGCTCAAAAACGGCGAGATGATGAAGGACGAGACCCGCGACCACTATCATTTCAAGGGAAAGAAATACTTCTCGAACACGGCCGGACAGGACATCTCCATCACCGAGAAACAGTACTATGCCATGATCAATAGTATCGTTGCGCAGTACACAAAACTGGAACCGCTGCCCTGTGAACAAAAAACTGAGGACTGAAAACGGAGAGGGGAAGCCCCCCAAGCCCCCGAGGGGGGATGTTTTTAAGTGACAAGTGAGAAGTGAAAACGGAGAGGGGAAGCCCCCCAAGCCCCCGAGGGGGATGTTTTTAACTGACAAGTGAGAAGTGAAAACGGAGAGGGGAGAAAGGAGAAAAGCATCAAACATTCATCTTTCATCCTTCATCTTTCATCCAACAAGCATAAATCCTTCATCCATCACCCCTTCATCCTTCATCCACAATAATAGAAAATGAAAAGGTATAATCGTAAGATTTCGATGAGGAAAAAGTATGGCGTGCTGGTCGCAATGCTGTGGCTGGCAACGACGGGCATGGCGCAGACCATGGTGAGCATGAACACGCCGAGCAACCAGGAATACATAGACAACCTGTTCAACACGGTTGTCCACAACGCCAATATCCCTCTGGTGAAGGCACAGGGTTACGGTGCGCTCGACTTCTTTGCAAAGGCCAACCTCGGTGCCGATGCCATATCGTGGGCGGGGACCTACGATGTTGGCGGACGATTCATGCACTCTGGTGTGCTCAACCATGTGGTCGTAGGCGAAGAGGTGTACCGACTGCCCACCGAGGAGGAGCTGGCTTTCCTGATTCCCACCATCGACTCGCCCGACGCTCCCACGTTCTATAAGAGCGGAAAGGCGCTGGAAGTGGCCGAGACCGTCAAGCTGCCGGGGCAGCGACCACTGCGATGCATCAGCGACTATGTGGGGAGCGGCAAGGGCATCATCTACGGTTTGCGCTTCCGACGTCCACTCGGCGAGCACTACGAGAAATCGGCCAACGACGACATCTACGACCCGGTGGTGAGGAAAAACTACGACTATGCCCAGTGCAGGGCCTACAGATACGAATACAAAGGCACCCAGCTCGTCATCAGCATCAAGGAGGTGGCCACCGACGAGAATGTGAAGAAGGTGAAGGATGTGGACAGCGAACGATGGTGGAGCAAGCAGACAGGCGTGAAGACATTCATGCTGCCGCTGGCCGGCAACGGCGAGACCATCTACCAATGTTCGCAGAACCGCAACGTCAGCATTTCGTCGGAGTCGCTCACGTTTAGGAGAAACACCGGCGGAACGGGCTTTGTCAGGCTCTATCTGGACCCGCAGGCCACCTTCGAGCGCGCCACACGGTTCATGCACGCCAGCCTCTATGGGCAGGACATCTATGTGAACGAGCCCGTCGATGCCACCGAGGCAACGGCCGTCAGCTACAAACCTGTCACGCTGAATGTGTACGTTCGCACCAACCCCGGAAGCTCTTCCATCACCTACAACGGAGCGAAACCGTTCCCCTATGGCAGCATCAGCACGCGCCGACTTTCGGACAACACCGTGCTCCACTCCATCGCCCTGAAGACCAACTTCAGCGCCGAGGCCCGGCAGATGGACTTCTCGCTCACTTCCGATGCAGACAACCAGCAGCAGCTGCACTTCACGTTCACCCAGCCAGCACTCGAGATTGAGGCCATCACCGACAGCATTCCCATCGACTATTGTGGCGAGGCGACTCTCAACACCAGCGGAAACTGGATGCTCGACAATGAGAGCGCGGGCCTGTTCAGCTTCAACGAGGCCATAGAAAAAGCCCAGATGAGCGACTACGAAGACTTCCATTTGCCGACGGCAGGCGAAATGGCATGCATCCTTCCCGACCGGCAAATCAGCCTCGACGAACGGGTGAACGAGACGCGAAACGAGACCATCGAGTTCAACAACCGCAACGACATCTTCGTCAGCAGCCAGTACTACGGCGTCGGAAACGGCACTCTCTACGCCCTGCGTTTCACGGGAACCGAGTACAGATGTGCATTCCGCTACCGCTTTGTCGATGAAACCGGACTCGTGGTCGACATCGTTCCGCTGGGATATAGCCACCGCGACTTCAACCGTGCTGAAGATATTGCCGTCGACGAGCTCTTTGACCGCGAGGACACCTACCGATATGTGTTCCCCGCATCCGGCATCACCGACAGGATAGCCGAGGGCGACTGCGGCGCCATGTGGACATCGACGCTGCGTGAGAACGGCACCGAGGCCGTCATCTTCTGCTTCGACGAAGATGCGATTTGGACAGACACCGCCGACCCGTTCGAATACAACCTCGCCGTGCGTCCATTCACTGGGCGCCGCCATCTGGAAAAAGCCCGTGAGCAAAGGCACGAGGAAGACCTGGCCATCGACCCCGTCATCACGCCAGCCGCGCCAGTGCGCACCATCACGGCTCCCATCAGACCTCAGAGAACAAGGACCGAAAGGGCTAAGACAACGCCCAGGCGCACCGCCCAACCGGCCATCAAGCCTCAGAACAGAAAGACGAAAAAGGCGGCAACGGCATCCAAGCCGCAGACGCCAGCTCCTAAAAAATCCGAACAGCAGCAAGAAAAACCGAAGCTGCTCATCATAGACAAGACCAAGTAAGATGAACATAGAAGAACTCAAAGACAAGCGGGTGGCGGTGCTGCTCTCAGGCGGAGTGGACAGCGCCGTGGTGGTATACGAACTCACACGCCACGGACTCCATCCCGACTGTTTCTACATCAACATCGGCCCAGAGGAAGCTGAGCAGTGGGACTGCACCGCCGAGGAGGACCTGGAAATGGCAACTGCCGTGGCAAGAAAGTACGACTGCTGGCTGGAGGTCGTAGACTGCCATCGCGAATACTGGCAGCAGGTGACGCGCTACACCATGGAGAAGGTGAAGGCAGGACTCACGCCCAACCCCGACGTGATGTGCAACCGGCTCATCAAGTTCGGCGCCTTCGACGAGAAACGGGGCCACGACTACGACATCATCGCCACAGGTCACTACGCCCAGACCGAATGGATAGACGGCCAGAAATGGCTCACCACCAGTCCCGACCCGGTGAAAGACCAGACCGACTTCCTCGCGCAGATAGAGCCATGGCAGCTCCGCAAGGCGGTGTTTCCGATAGGTCACTACATGAAAGACGAGGTGAGACAGGTGGCAGAAAAGGAACATCTGGTGAACGCCCGCCGCAAGGACTCGCAGGGAATCTGCTTTCTGGGCAAGATCAACTACAACGACTACATCCGCCGGTACCTCGGCGAACAGCCGGGCGAGGTGGTGGAACTGGAAACCGGCGAGCGCATCGGCGAGCACCGCGGACTGTGGTTCCACACCATCGGACAGCGAAAAGGGCTGGGCTTTGGCGGCGGACCGTGGTTCGTAGTGAAGAAAGACGTGGAGCGGAACATCCTGTACGTGAGCCACGGCTACGACCCCGCAACGGCCTACAAACAGACGTTCCCCGTGCACGGGTTCCATTTCCTCACCCCGCCGCCGGGACAGATGGCGCCCGAGGACTCGCTGCCCACGGACATCACTTTCAAGATTCGCCACACGCCGGAATACCACCGCGCCCGCATAGAAAAAGCCCCCGAGGGCGGCGGGCGCCTCATCATCCACTCCGAAAAGCCCATACACGGGGTGGCGCCCGGGCAGTTCTGCGTGGTCTACGACAAGGACCACCACCGCTGTTTCGGCTCAGCAGAGATAACCGTATGAACGCAATGATGGCCGCAGGTGAGCGTCACCCTGCGGCCATCATTGCGTTTTTCAGTTCGTCCCATCGCGTGCAGAGCTCGCGCATGGAGCCCAGCACGAGGTCGGCACCGGCGTCGGCCAGCATCTCCGGCGGCAACGGTCCGGTGTTCACGCCTATGGTAAAGGCCTTGGCGGCATGGCCTGCCCTGACACCCAGCGGCGCATTCTCCACGACAATGGTCTGCCACGGTTCCACACCACAGCGGCGCATGCCCATCAGATATGGGTCGGGATGGGGCTTTCCGCGACTGACGTCGTAGGCGGTGATGATGTGCTGCTCGTCAACGAATGGCGCGAAATCGGTGGTCAGACGGTTGATGAGAGGCCGCTGTCCGCTGCCCGTCACCACGCATATCTGCAGACCGTCGCGGTGTATCTGCTCCATCAGCCCATAGGCACCGTCCATCACCTCGGCGCGAGGCAGCTCGGCAAACATCCGGGCCTTCACGTCATACATGCGCTGCGCCTCGTCGAGCGTGATGTCGAGCGCCTTCTGCGCCTTCACCATCTGCCTGATGGTGTCGATGCCGCGTGCGCCTTCGGTGGCGTAGGCGTCGGCAGCCGTCATGCGGATGTCAAAGGTGGCCATCGACCGTTGCCACGCCACGGCGTGGTTGGGCATGGAGTTGATGAGCACGCCGTCCATATCGAAGAGAACCGCCTGAGGGCAGCACTGCCCAAAGGCGGTTCTCTCTTTGTATCTGACTATTGTTTCTTTCATCGAAGTCTCGGTTGTCCTAAACTGTCTGGGAGTTTAGGAGTCTGGGAGTTTGGGAGTTTAGACAATAGGCTTTTCGCTCTTTTGCTTGGATCCATGGAGTCGGAACGAATGTCCAGACTCCAGTATTCCCAGAGTCCTGCACTCACAGAACAACTTTCGAAAGCAGAATTCTTTCGTCCTTCTTCTGGTCTCGCTCTCCCCAAGGTAGGGGAGTTGGAGGGGCCTACTCCTGTGCCAGTCTTTCCTTGATGGCCTTCGAGTCGGCCTCGTATCCTGGTTTGTCGAGCAGTGCGAACATGTTTTTCTTGTAGGCTTCCACGCCGGGCTGGTTGAAAGGATTCACGCCAAGCACGTTGCCACTGATGCCGCAGGCAATCTCGAAGAAGTAGATGAGCTGTCCAATATAGTATTCGTTGAGCTCGGGTACGCTGATGCGGATGTTGGGCACGCCACCGTCGACGTGTGCCAGGCGTGTTCCCAGCTCGGCCATCTTGTTCACCTCGTCCACGCGCTTGCCGGCCAGGAAGTTCAGGCCGTCCAGGTTCTCCTCGTCAGAGGGGAAGAGGAGCTTGCGGTTGGGCTGTTCTATGGAGATGACGGTCTCGAAGATGGTGCGCTCGCCGTCTTGAATCCACTGACCCATGGAGTGGAGGTCGGTGGTGAAATCGCACGATGCGGGGAAGATGCCCTTCTTGTCCTTGCCCTCGCTCTCTCCGTAGAGCTGCTTCCACCACTCCGAGATGAAGTGGAGCTTAGGCTGGTAGTTCACCATGATCTCTATCTTCTTGCCGGCGCCATAGAGTCCGTTGCGCACGGCGGCATACTGTGCGGCGATGTTCTCGTCGAAGGGCACGTCCTTGCCACATGCCTTCTCCATCTCGCGGGCACCGGCCACCAGGTGTACAATGTCGAAGCCTGCGCAGGCGATGGGCAGCAGACCCACCGGTGTGAGCACCGAGAAGCGTCCGCCCACATTGTCGGGAATGATGAAGCTCTTGTAGCCCTCCTTGTCGGCACAGGTGCGGGCAGCGCCTTTCTTGGCGTCGGTCACGGCCACGATGACCTTGCGGGCCTCGTCCTTGCCGCGCTGGTCTTCGCACTGCTTCTTCAGCAGACGGAAGGTGAGCGCCGTCTCTGTGGTGGTGCCGCTCTTGGAGATGTTGATCACGCCAAACTTCTTGTCCTTCAGGTATTCGGTGAGCTCTGAGAGGTAGTCCTCGCCGATGTTGTTGCCTGCAAACAGGATGGTGGGGTTCTTCTTGTCCTGTACCAGCCAGGCGAAAGAGTTGCCCAGCGCCTCGATGACTGCGCGTGCTCCGAGGTAGCTGCCGCCGATGCCGGCCACGACGATGGCCTCGCAGTTGTCGCGCAACACCTGTGCGCAGTCCTGGATTTCCTTGAGGAACTCGGCCGAGATGCCCGATGGCAGGTGGAGCCATCCCAGGAAATCGTTGCCAGGGCATGTTCCGTTCTCCAGGGCTTCCTGAGCTGCCTTCACCTGAGGTTCAAAAGCCTTCACTGCGCCTTCCTGCAAGAAGCACGCAGCCTTTGTAATGTCTAAAGAGATATTTTTCATTTTGCTAAAATATTGATGATAGATTCTTACTGGATTAGTGGCTGCAAAAATACAAAAAATTTTTGAACTTACAGGCCTGTCAGGATAAAAAATGAAACAAAATGCGATAAAAGGTGTCTTCGCTCGCCTTCGTTTGCCTCAATGCAGGCATAAAACGCTCTTTCGACGGGTGTTCTTATTTGCCTGCGGCGCTACACGAATATGCATGAATACACATGAATGTTTGTTGTGGAGTTCAGGAGTTTAGGAGTTGCAGGAGTTGCAGACGTTAGTTTTATTAGCTCCCTTTTAAGAGTCGCTCTAAAAGTATCGTCTGCAACTCCTGAACTTCTGAACTCCTGAACTCCATGTATTCCAAAACAACAAACCGAAATCCATTCATGTGTATTCATGCATATTCGTGTAGCGCCGCAGGCGAATACAATCACCTCCTACATCGTTTTCCCAGAGACTTCACGTGCCTGCTCCAGCTCGAAACCGCCGTTTTCAGAGAGCAAAAGCGGTGGTTTGGGGAGGCAAAAGCGACGGATTGGTGAAACAAATCCAATGGAATCGTTCAGCAAATCCATTGAAATCGTTGAACGAAATCAATGGAATCGTTGAACGAAATCAATGGATTTGTCTGTTGAAACTGTCGGTTTGGGTCGCCGAGATTGTCAGTTTCAATGGCCGAAACTGCCGGTTTATTCGCCGTAGGTTCCCAGAAAGCGCAGCTCAGCTTCGAGCATTGAGAGGCGCGGCATGTCGAAACCGGCCTCGCGGGCTATGGCGATGGGTCGCGTGTAGAGGTAGTTGATTTCCATGGGACGGTGGAAATCGTAGTCGAGCTTCATCGACGGGGAGTAGGGCGTCATGTGGTCTGTCATGTCGATCATCTTGTCGGCGAAGGCCTCGTCGAGGTTCTTCACGCCCAGATGCTGTGCCGCTCCTATCACCTCCATCATCTGTTCGCGGATGAGTTGTCGCGTGGCGGGGTTCTTCAGCAGGAGGTCTGTGCGGGTGTTCAGTGCGACGGCCATGCCGTTGAAGGGCATGTTCCACACGGCCTTCTTCCATCGTGCCTCGTGGTAGTCTACGAGTCCGGCCTTCACGCCTGCATGGTTGAAGTCGTCGAGAAGCTGCTGCATGCGCTGCTCGTCGCGGCATGAGTAGTTGCCAAAGTTTATCTGTCCGTAGCACTGATGGCTGACGCGCCCTGGCTCTGTCTTGGCTGAGCAGATGAAGGCCAGTCCGGCGGCGAGCTGCACCTGTGGGAACATGGCCTGCACATCGTCTTCCACGCCGATGCCGTTTTGTATGAGCACCACCAGCGTCTCCGTCTTGAGCAGCGGCGGAAGGAGCGTCTGGAGCAGATGGTTGTTTATGGACTTGAGGCAAACCAGCACGACGTCGCAGGCAGGCATGTCGGCCGTGCGCTCATATACGCTGGGATGGTCCAGATGGAACGAGCCGTCGCACGAGTCCACCTGCAAGCCGTGTTCTTTCACATAAGCGTAATCGCGGTGCAGGAGGAAGTGTACGTCCTGCCCGCTCTGGGCCAGACGGCTGCCGTAGTAGCCGCCAATGGCACCGGTTCCAATGATACCGTATTTCATGTCTTTCCAATTCTCCGCCTGCAAAAGTACAACATTTTTCTCACACACCGCACCCTAAGACAACGAATTGTTATTTTTATAGACAACGAAATATTTTTATTTCGACAACGAATAATTTTTATTTCGACAACGAATTTGACGAATGACACGAAATATTTTAAGGTCTGAACTAAGAAAAATCCGTTGAATCCGAGCAATCCGTGTTCATGAAAAGACACGTAAAATCTTTGTTTTATTGAACACGGATTGCTCGGATTCAACGGATTTCGGTTCACTCGGGGCATGGATAATTCGTGTCATTCGTCAAATTCGTTGTTTATTTATTGAACACGGATTGTTCGGATTAAACGGATTTCGGTTCACACAGGGCAAGGATAATTCGTGTTATTCGTCAAATTCGTTGTCAAAATAAAATTAATCCGTTGTTGAAATAAAAATCATCCGTTGTCGGAATAACAGTTCGCTGCGGGGAAAAACAAGCGGACCATCAGTGATTCGTGGTCGCTGACGGTCCGCTGTATCGTTGTCGGCTCTACCCTACTGCGTAGCTTTCGTAGTGAAGAACTCGGTGTGTCTTAGCGCTTTCCGTGGAAGTTGCCACCGCCTTGTCCCTGGCGCGTTGACGAACCCTGGCGCGTGGTTGTGGTCGTTGTGGTGGTAGAAGAGCCCCTGCTTTTGCCCGAAGCGTTCTGCCGCCAGTTGCCATTTCCTTGTCCGGCCGGAGCCGTAGTGCCATGGTGGGTCGTGGTGCGTGTCGTAGTGGTGGTGGTAGTAGTGCTGCGCGTGGGTCCGTGATGGCCTGTAGCCGGATGGCCAGCGCCGCCGTTCTGCCGCCAGTTGGTGCCTCCCATCGGCGTGGGCTGCGTGTAGTGACGGTTAGCGTAGTGGCTGGTGCCGGTGCGCATGTGGCCACCGCGGTAGCTGCCGTACACCGAGGGCTGAGCGTAGTAGTAGTGAGAGCGGTTGGTGTAGCGTGTGTAGACGCGGAAGCGCCACGACGTTCCACTCCATTCCATCGGACGATAGAAGTAGTTGGCTCTCATGAAGAGGTCGTACTGATAGGCGGTGAGCACATAGCGAAGGTCGCGGTTGCGCATCTGCCAGCTGATGCCGTAGAGGTCGCTCTGTGTGTTGACACTCATCAGATAGTCCAGATTGATTTCATACACATCAGCATACTGCTGGGCGCTGAGGCCAAGCTCGTAGGCCATTTTATCACTCAGATAGAGGGCTTCTTGACGAGCCTGTGTGTATGACATGGCGGAGGCCTGGATGACTATCGTCATCATCATGACCATGATTGCGAACATCTTTTTCATATCCTTAAAGTTTTAAAGGTGATACATTATTTTCTTTTTCTCGTTGCAAAGATAGGAAGATTTTCCCGTCCCCGCAAATGATTTTGCCTATTTTGAAAGGGGAAATTCCTATTGTTGGCAGGAAATTCACCGCAAGGGCGGCATTCTCGTTTTTTTTCCTTACCTTTGCACCATCGTTCAACCGGCCGCAGAGGCTGCTCAGAATTGCAGAAATCCTGGGCTTTTACCGTGCGAATGAAGAATACGAACAATAGAGATATGGACTGCTTTCACCCTCTCACCACCGCCACGCCGCCACCTGCGGCCATGCTGTCGCCCTTTGGCTACGAGCCTCATGCGCTGTGTCGCGAGGCTGCCCATGAGGTGATGGACTACGTGATGCACCACCCGCAGCTGCTCGAAGACGCGCAACGGGGCAAGATGATGGGCGTGCTGGTGGGCGAACAAAAGGGAAGGCTGGGATTTCTGGCGGCCTACTCTGGACTGCTGGCCGGCAGAAACGACTGGCCGTGGTTCGTTCCTCCGGTGTTCGACGCGCAACAGCCCGACGGCCATTTCAAGCAGGAGGAACGCGCCATCTCGCAGATCAACCACGACATAGCGGCACTGGAGCAGTCGGAGGAAATGGCCCTTGCCCGACAACATCTGCAGACCGTCAGGCAGGAGACAGAGGAAATGGTGGAAATGATGAAGAACCGGACCGCTGAGGCCAAGGCGATGCGCGACATGATACGCATGCAGCGCAACATCGATGCGCAGGAACACGCCGCACTGGTGCGCGAAAGCCAGTTCATGAAAGCCGAACTGCACCGCACGAAGAAACACGCCGAGGAGCGCCTCAACGCCGCCATGGACCGCGTCGACCGGCTGGAAGAACAGCTGAAGGCGATGAAGGAGGAGCGGCGACAACGCTCTGACGCCCTGCAAAGGTGGCTCTTCAGTCACTATATATTAAAGAACGCGCGAGGCGAGGAGCGCAACCTGCTCGAGATATTCCCGCAGACACAGCTGCCACCGTCGGGAAGTGGCGACTGCTGTGCACCCAAACTGCTGCAGCACGCCTACACGACTGGCCTGCGGCCGTTGTGTCTGGCGGAGTTCTGGTGGGGCGAATCGCCGCGAGGCGAGGTGCGCCATCACCTGCACTTCTATCCGCCCTGCCGCAGCAAGTGCGTTCCCATACTGGGCTGGATGATGCAGGGCCTCGACGTGGAGCAGACAACTCTGCGTTCGCCCGACGACACGGCGCTTGAGGTGGTCTACGAAGACGACTGGCTGGCCGTGGTCGTCAAACCCGCAGGAATGCTCAGCATACCGGGCAAGATTGACCGGCCGTCGGTGGAGGAGACGATGCGGCAGCGATGGCACGACGACGTGAACCCGCTCATCGTGCACCGCCTCGACATGGAGACGTCGGGACTGATGGTGGTGGCGCGCACCAAATGGGCGCACGCCGAACTGCAACGGCAGTTTCTGGAACGGACGGTGAGCAAGGAGTATGTCGCCGTGGTGGAGGGCCTCGTCAGCGGCAGCGGCAGCATCAGCCTGCCACTTCGCCCCGATCTCGACGACCGTCCGCGCCAGCTGGTGGACCATCAAAACGGGCGCGAGGCAGTCACCCACTACGACACACTTTCCACCGATGGCCGCCGCACGCGCCTCTTGCTCACGCCAAAGACGGGCCGCACCCATCAGCTGCGCGTGCACTGTGCCCACCGCGAAGGACTGTCGGCACCCATCGTCGGCGACGAGCTCTACGGATCAATGCAGCCTGTCGGTCCGGATGTTGCAACAGACAGCCGCCCCGGAAGACTCCTCCTGCACGCCGCCACACTCCGCTTCGTCCACCCGAAGACGCAAAAGGAAATGACCTTCAGAAGCGAACCGCCGTTCTGAACGACGCGCCTTCTGAAGGTCATTTCCTTGTTTTTCCACAGCGAATGAAACGAATGTCACGACTCGCTTTCAGGACTTTTCCGCCTGTGAAAAGCCTGTAACCTGTTTTCTATCACGAATTTGAGAATTGTAGAATTATTGCCAAACCCAAATTCTTCAATTCTTAAATTCGTGATAAAAAGGTCGTAATCCTTTCTTTTTCACGAATTAGAGAATGAGAGAATGATGGCCAACCCCAAATTCTACAATTCTCAAATTCGTGATAAAAAGGTCGTAATCCTTTCTTTATCACGAATTTGAGAATGAGAGAATGATGGCCAAACCCAAATTCTTCAATTCTTAAATTCGTGATAAAAAGGTCGTAATCCTTTCTCTATCACGAATTAGAGAATAAGAGAATGATGGCCAAACCCAAATTCTTCAATTCTTAAATTCGTGATAAAAAGGCCATAATCATTTCTTTATCACGAATTTGAGAATAAGAGAATGATAGCCAAACCCAAATTCTACAATTCTTAAATTCGTGATAAAAAGGTCGTAATCCTTTCTTTATCACGAATTAGAGAATGAGAGAATGATAGCCAAACCCAAATTCTACAATTCTCAAATTCGTGATAAAAAACGGTAAAGCGGGATTGTCTTGTCTTGCGCGATCAGAACTTCACGCTGACAGCCTCGCCCTGATAGCTCACCTGCTTCTGCTGTCCGTCGGGCATCACGACCAGGAACCGGCGGTTGGCGAGCATGCCGGGATAGCTTCCGCTGCGCTTCCCTATCGTGAGCGTGCGGCTGTTCTGGTCCCACTGGAAGGTGATGGTGGCGTAGACGCCCTGCTCGTAGCGGTAGTTGTCGCCTTCGTCCTCGTAGAGCGTGAACGATGCGTCGGCGCCCGGATAGACGCGTATCTCCAGTTCGTCCCACGCTTTCTCGCCCACATACTGCATCTCGGGACCAAGCGGCACGATGCTGCCTGCACGCACGAACATCGGAGCGCGGTCGAACTGCGTCTGCAGACTGACCGTCTGCCCGCCCTTGTAGAGCTGATTGGTCCAGAAATCGTACCAACTGGCGCCCTTCGGAAGGTATTTTGTGGTCTGGCGCGGCTGTGTGAAATCCACCGCAGAAGCGTCTTCCTCGCTGCCGCTGCCCTTCGTCTTCCGGTCCCAGCCGCTCATGGCATCTTCGTGAAGGACCTCTTCCTTGGTGTACTGCGCCTCCACAATGGGCGCGGCAAGGAAGCTGCGGCCGAACATGAACTCGTCGGTCATGTTCCACACACGAGTGTCCTGGGCGAAGTCGCTGAACAAAGGCCGCAGGTAGCTTTCGTTGTTGCTGGTCACCTGCCACGCCGTGCTGTAGAGGTAAGGCAGCAGACGGTAGCGCAGACGGATGGTCTTCTCGATGGCATCGTAGACCGGTTCGCCCTTCTGTCCGAACTGGTAGATCTCGCGCGGTGCGTCGGCACCATGGCTGCGGAACACAGGACAGAACAGCCCATACTGCATCCATCGCACGTAGAGTTCCTGGAACTGCACGTTGCGCGGTGCCGAAGCCGGTCCGCGGGTGTTGTAGGCGTTGCAGAAGAAGCCGCCGATATCAGTGTTGAAATTGGGGTTTCCGGTGAGCGAATAGCTCAGTCCGGCGGGAACCTGTTTGCGCAGCATGTCCCACGACGACACCACATCGCCGCTCCACATGTTGGAACCGTAGTGCTGCTGTCCGGCGAATGCCGAGCGCGTCATGATGAAGACGCGCTTCTCGGCTTTCGGGTCTTGTCCGCCGGCGATGGCCTTTGCGGCGGTCTGTCGCTGGCTTTCATACACGCCTTTCACCGTGGCCAGCGGGAACGCATTGCGATATCCGCGCCACGTTCCCAGTTTCTTCACGAGGTTGCCCTGACCGTCGAGCACGGTGCCTACGGAGTGGTCGTAGTCGCTTTCCCGCGGATCGAAGAAGTCGGGGTCGGTGGAATCCATCCACCATGCGTCAACGCCCTTGTTGTAGAGCGTCGTCAGGTTCTGCCAATAGATGGAACGGGCCTCGGCCGAGAAGGCGTCGTAGACCCGCACGCCCGACGGATAGTCCTTGCGCGGAGGCCAGAAGGTGAGACCGCTTTGAGGCCATGTCTCGAAGTCGTAGAGCAGTCCTTTCGCCGAAAGCTGACGGTAGGCCTTGGTCTGCGGACCGAAACTGGCCCAGATGCTTATCATCAGATGGGCGTGGCGCTGGTGCACGTCGTCAATCATTTTCTGGCCGTCGGCATACTCTTCTGCCAGGAAGTCCATGGCGTTCCACAGATAGTTGGAGCCCCAGTACTGCCAATCCTGGACGATTCCGTCCAAGGGCACGCCCAGCTCGCGGTACTTGTCGACCACGCCGACGACCTCGCGGGTGCTCTTGTAGCGCTCCTTGCACTGCCAGTAGCCGAAGGTCCAGAGCGGGAACATGGGGACGCTGCCCGAGAGATGCCTCATCTGGGCGACGACACCGTCGGCCGTCTGGCCGTACATGAAGTAATAGTCGACGGCCTGTCCCACCTCCGAGGTGAAGGTCATGCCCGAGACATCGTCGTCAAAATGTGTGGGCGAGTAGTCGTCCCAGTACAGTCCCCAGCCCTTGATGCTCTGAATGACGTTCTGGAAGTCCTCGAGATTCGACTGCTCCATCAGCTTGTGCTCGCCGCGGCGGTTCATCTTTCCGTTCTGCAGTGTGCCCAGTCCGTAGATGGGTTCCGACTTGTCGAGCACGAAGGTCTGCGCCACGCGGTAGGCTCCGGCATCGGCGCCGGTGGTGCGCTGCTCAAAGGTGCAGGTCTTTTCGCGCAGCAGCGTCTTGCCCTTGGCGGTGGCAAAGCTGACGGCACCTGTACGTTCGTCGATGCTCACTTTCAGGTCGGCACTGCTCAGGGTGTGGCCCTTCTGCACGGTGGCCACCTGTTCGGGACGCGCCGTCACCACCATGCTGGGTGCAAGGTCAGCGTGGGTGGAGGGCAGCTTGGTCACCCTGACGATGGAAGGGGTGTAGAACTCCACCTTCACTTCGGTGTTTTTCACTCGCAGCTGCATCGGGCCCTGGGCCCAAAGAGCCAGCGCCGACGTCAGCAACGCGGCGCACATAGCCATTCTCTTTTTCATTTCCATGGGGTCTTCACGGTTTTCTTTCCTGTTTGAGTGAGCAAAGATACAAAGATTAGACGAAACAAACGAACGATTAAAGGAAAAAATAATGATTCAAGGTTTAGGAGTTTAGGAGTTCTCTGCAAGCAGAGCGGCCAAGGCCTGATGACCTTGGCCGAGCGCAGGAGTTCAGGAGTTCAGAAGTTCAGACGATACTCTTGGCGCAAACTTTGCGTGTGTTCTGCCTACAAAACTGTCGTCTGAACTCCAAAACTCCAGCGCTCGGCCAAGGTCATCAGGCCTAATCCTGAACTCCCCAAAGATAAAAAACAGACATTTTCCTGATGGCGTTCCTCCGCGACTTCCATACGACTCAACGACCGAATGCTGCGCTCTTTTTCTTTGCGAGGCGCGTTTCAAGGGCCTGTTTTTGGCAAAATGAAGCCCTTAAACCGCAAAAAAGGCACTCACTTTTTGCACTATCAAGAATTATTTGTAACTTTGCGACGCGAAGTGAACCGTTGCAAACAGTCAGAGCGTCTGTAGTTGGCGTCGACGCCAATGGCTCATCTGCCCTCCGGGAAACTTCCCTTTGACAATCAACCATTATTAACTATTTTATTTAAAGACTTATGAACACCAACAAACATTTCCTCTGGCAATGTCTCCTTTTGCTGGCAGCCCTCTTGCCAACTGCCCAACAAATGCGTGCCGCCATCTTGCTGAACAACACGTATTTCCCCGACCCCGCCTTCCGTTCTTACATATCAGAAAAGATGGGAATAGAAATTGGCGGATTCATTTCTAACGCCGAACTCGAGTCCATCACGGATATGTACGACCTTGAAGGCAGAGGAATCAAGAACCTAAAAGGCATAGAGTACTTCACCAATCTGACGATTGTGAACGCGAGCTATAACGAACTTACCACCGTGAATGTAAGCACCCTCACCAAGTTAGAGCATCTGATACTGAGAGGCTGTTCACTGACAAGCCTGGATGTAACCCACAATGTCAACCTGCAGTTTCTGCGAGTTGAGGGGGGATCAACGTACAATGGAACCACATACCACAACTACCTAACCGAACTGGATGTCTCGAAATGCACGGAGCTGAAGAAACTTATCTGCGAATATAACAAGTTGACCAAGCTTGATGTTACGAAGAACACGAAACTGATCGAGCTGCGATGCATGAACAACAAAATCAGGCAGATAGACCTTTCCCAGTGTGTGAATCTCGAAGAATTCTCTTGTTCCTACAATAAGCTTTCAAACCTTTCCTTGTCCAATTGCGCAAAACTAAAGAATCTATATTGCGACGGCAACGAGCTGGCCTATCTGAGTGTCGACAACAATCCACTGCTTGAAAGACTGGTTTGTAGCGATAACCAATTGACATATCTGAATCTTGAGAACAATCCGAACATCACCAACTGGAATGGAATCTTCTATGGTAACAGGCAGCAATCGACGCGCCGTTTCCAGAGAATGAGCTACCTCGACGATGAACACACCTGCTGGGCGCTATATGTGGGCACCAGCGACGCCTCGCGCATCAAGAACCTGAAGATTGACAATGTGAGCAAGACGCCGGTGATGCTCAGCATGGAAGGCTGGATGATGGTGTCAGACGACCTCAAGCATATACCGTTAAAGGTGACCTACGACTACGATACACGCACGTCGGACCATCAAATCATGAAGGATATAGAGGTGAACTACCATGTAATCAACTACGGTGTGTATGTGGACGGTGTGGAGCTGACGTCGCTCAATCTCAACAACATCCCCGGCCTGAAGTCGGGCACTGCCTACGTGAACGATGAGCCTCAGTGGATTGGATGGGCCGGCACTCCCACCCTCGTTCTGTACAATGCCGAGATTGAGGGCGAGGAAGGCATCAGCAATGAAACGGGCTATTGGTTCCATATTAATGTCCGCGGCAACAACACCGTTACCGCTACCGACTACAACGCCTTGAATTGTGAGGTCGCAACATCGACAACTTTGTCGGGTGGCGGCCGCCTGCACGTCAGGGCTACCAACAACGAATGGAACGGTGTCTACCTGGGTGACGTGGCCACACTGAAAATCACCGACGGCACAAGCCTATGGGCCGACGGCGACGGTTACGGACTGTTTGACGACTGCGGAAAGCTGACCATCGATGCGTCCAGCACGCTCGCGGCCTACGGACGGTTCCATGCCAGCGTGGAGCTGCCATCGGAGGAAAACCGCACTTTCGGCGAGGGCATCGACATCCGCTATCCCGAAGGAGCCACGATGGGAGCGGGCTACCACGTCTACTACAAGAACAGCACGACCGACGTGCAGCGCGACTGGGTGGTGATAGGACCTTCGACGGCCCAGCTGCCCACCGCTCACCATCAATACGGACTGACGATTTGCGGCTATGCCGTGGATGAGGTCAACGCCAGCGACATTGCAAGAGACGACCCAGGACTGATGAGCGGAGACATCAGCTTCGATGCCGACACGCATACCCTCACGCTGAAGGATGCCCATCTGAAGGACATAAAAGACGTGACAATATCTACTTACCACAAAAACCCGCTCCCAGACTTTCATATCAAGCTGGAAGGCAACAACGTCATGGACTTCTCTTCCTATACAAGTATCGCTTCAATGGTCCCCACCTATATTGAAGGCCCGGGAAAACTGGAAACCGGCGTCATCAGTATGAGCAATTCCAGCAACCTGTACATACGTGACAACTGCGCAATAAAGTGTGTATGCATTAGTCCTGTTTTCAATACTGCGCAATCGAGACTGACTGTTTCGGGTGAAGATACACGCGTGGAGGTAGATGCCGGCCGCACAGTCTTATATGCCATAGAGAACTTTTCCCAAGTGTATCTTAAGGATGGTCTCGAGGTAAGAGAGCCTGCTGGTGGCTATTATGACACAACCACAAGAAAACTCGTCGACGCCGATGGCAATCCGGTAAAGAAAGCTGTGATAGCCAGCCCAGCATACATACCCACAGACATCCCACAGATGGAAGTAGCCGACGAGCCGGCGCCCGTCTACAACCTGCAGGGACAGCGCGTGGACAACGACTACAAAGGCATCGTCATCAAGAACGGAAAGAAAGTGAGGCAATAGGCTTTGGCGGTCTGAAGGAGCAACAGGCGTGGACGAGTTGCAGGAGTTGCAGACGACGCCTTCAACCGGAACTCGCGCGAGACCGCCCGCCAACCTGCCGGAAATGAACAACTAACGAGGGGGCGGATGCGCCCATCCGCCCCTAAAGACAAAAGAACCAAAGGACAAAACCGCCAAAATGCTCGTCCTAAAGCGCCAGTCTGGCATCGCCAAACTGGCGCTTTTGCGAAACAAAACTATTGATTTCGTTGAACGATTCCATTGATTTCGTTCAACGATTTCATTGGTTTTGTTCAACGATTTCAATGGAATGGTTGCGACAAACCGCCGTTTTATGTGCTTCTTTTCAGCGATTTCAACGCATAAAACTGACGGTTTCCCACCACTCCTTTATCGTGCAAGAGCTCTAGAATTACGGACAAAACCTTAAGCCTTAATTAGTTCTGATTCCAGAAATCCCTGCAAAAGAGCGAAAACACCTATCGTCCAGACTCCCAAACTCCCAAACTCCAAAACTCCCCAAAATTAGTTCTAATTCCAGAAATCCCTGCAAAAGAGCGAAAACATCTATCGTCCAGACTCCCAAACTCCCAAACTCCAAAACTCCCAAAAAGTGCAGACAACGGAAACTTCAATTAAAGATTCTTAAGAATAGCGCCGGTTTCTTTGCCATTACATGGAATCTGCGTACCTTTGCAGGCTCAAAACCATTTACTTAGTTCATCTATAAATACAACAGACCATGGCATATCTATTCACATCAGAATCCGTTTCAGAGGGCCATCCCGACAAAGTGGCCGACCAGATTTCAGACGCGCTTCTCGACCAGTTTCTGGCCTACGACCCGCATGCCCGCTGCGCCATCGAGAGCTTCGTGACCACGGGACAGGTGGTCATTATGGGCGAGGTGACGTCGGAGGCCTATATCGACCTGCAGACCATTGCGCGCAAGACCATCAACCGCATAGGATACACCAAGTCGGAATACCAGTTCGACGGCGAGTCGTGCGGCATTCTGTCGAGCATCCACGAGCAGAGCGGCGACATCAACCGTGGCGTTGACCGCGCCAACGAGGACGAGCAGGGCGCCGGCGACCAGGGCATGATGTTCGGCTATGCCGTGAACGAGACGGAGAACTTCATGCCGGTGAGCCTCGATCTGGCCCACCTCATCATGAAGACACTGGCCGACATACGCAAGGAAGGCCGCGTGATGACCTACCTGCGACCGGACTCCAAGAGCCAGGTGACGGTGGAATACTCCGACGAGGGCATCCCCCTGCGCATCACCACCATCGTGGTTTCGACCCAGCACGACGACTTCGACACCGACGAAGCCATGCACCAGCGCATCGAGGACGACGTGAGAAACATCCTCATTCCGCGCGTCAAGCAGCAGATACACTCGCAGAAGGTGCTCGACTTGTTTGGCTTCGACATCGACTATCTGGTGAATCCCACGGGCAAGTTCGTCATCGGCGGTCCTCACGGAGACACAGGTCTGACGGGCAGAAAGATCATCGTCGACACCTACGGCGGCAAGGGAGCCCACGGCGGAGGCTCCTTCTCGGGCAAGGACTCGTCGAAGGTGGACCGCTCGGCTGCCTACATGGCGCGCTACATTGCGAAGAACATGGTGGCCGCAGGCGTCAGCGACGAGATGCTCGTGCAGCTGAGCTACGCCATCGGAAAGGCCGACCCGGTGAGCATCTACGTGAACACCTACGGGCGCAGTCATGTGGAAATGACCGACGGAGAAATCGCCAAAAAGATAGGCAAACTGTTCGTCCTGAAGCCCAAAGCCATAGAACGAAAGCTGAAGCTGCGCCAGCCCATGTACGTGGAGACGGCGGCATACGGGCACATGGGGCGCAAGAACGAGGTGGTGAAGAAGACATTCACCAGCTTCTATCACGAGACAAAGACCATCGACGTGGAGCTCTTCACGTGGGAGAAACTCGACAGCGTGGACCTCATCCGCAGCGCCTTCGGGCTGGGAAAGTGAAAGACTCATATTTCGGGAGTTCAGGAGTTCAGGAGTTCAGGAGTTGCAGACGTTAGTTTTATTAGCTCCACTTAAGGAATCGCACTAAAAGTATCGTCTGTAACTCCTGTAACTCCTGAACTCCTGAACTCCCACAACTACCGAAACGTCTATGAAAGACTTGTACACATATATCCCTGTGCAACAGGACACCCTTCACCACGCTGCACCGCAGAACGTGGAGACACCGGCGGCGGCGCCCGTGGCCAGTGGCGAGGCCGACGGCGAGGAAGCCGTGGCCACGACGGCCGACGAGGAGGCCGAGGCCGTAGAGGTGCGCCCCGTGCCGCGCTCGCTCAGGCCGACGCCGCCGAAGCCCACGCCCGAGCAGGTGGACTCGGCCACACAGGCCATGTTCCATGTGGACCAGCCGCCGCTGCCCGTCTCCCAGGACACCACCTTCCAGATTCCCTACCCCTATACGAGCCACATCGACCAGAAAGACGTAGCGGAAATCTTCGAGCTCTACTTCCCCAAGGACAGCCTTTTCAACAACGAGCTGACGGGCATCCGCGCCGGTGTGGCCGGCGATCCGCGCCCCTACAGCATCCGCACCGACGACATCCTAACGGGCATTCTGCTGGCCTGCCTCATGGTGGCTGCCCTGGCGCTGAGCCGCACGCGCTTCTTCTTCTTCCAGCAGGCACGCAATTTCTTCCGCATACAGCGCACCGACAACGTGTTCGAGATGACAGGCACCACGGGCGAGAACCGCGTGCAGCTGTTCCTGTGCCTGCAGACCTGCCTGCTCTGCGCGCTGCTCAGCTTCATCTACACCCACAACAACATCGCCACGCATTTCTCGCTCGACTCGCCCTACGAGCTGATCCTCATCTTCATGGGCAGCTTCGTGGCCTACTTTCTCATCAAGGCGCTGCTCTACAGTGTGGTGAACAACGTGTTCTTCGACGCCCGGCGAAACATGCAGTGGCTGCGCTCGTTCGTGTTTCTCACGGCCATCGAGGGACTGCTACTTTTCCCCCTCGTCATGTTGCAAAGTTACTTTAACTTTAGTACCAATGGAGCCCTCATTTACATGGCTGTTGTCTTAATAATCGTAAAATTCTTGACATTTTATAAGTGCTGGGCCATCTTTTTCAGGCAAAACGTAGTCTCTTTGCAGATTTTTTTGTACTTTTGCACCCTTGAAATCGTGCCATTGCTCAGTATGGTGGGCGTTTTGGCCTTGATTGTTGATCATTTGAAAATCAATTTTTAAGACATTCATGGTAAAGAAGATTTTGGTTTCCCAGCCCAAGCCGGCCAGCGAGAAATCACCTTATTTCGACATTGCGCAGGAGTATGATGTAGAACTGGTGTTTCGCCCCTTCATCAAGGTTGAGGGTCTTTCGAGCAGGGAATTCCGCCAGCAGAAAGTTAGTATAATGAATCACACGGCCGTCGTGTTCACGACCCGCCACGCCATTGACAACTATTTCAAGCTCTGCAAGGAGATGCATGTCATCGTTCCTGAGGACATGAAGTATTTCTGCGTCACCGAGCAGATAGCCCTCTACATCCAGAAGTACGTGCAGTACCGCAAGCGGAAGGTGTTTTTCGGCCAGACAGGCAAGATTGCCGACCTGGTTCCTTCCATGGTGAAGCACAAGACGGAACGATATCTCATCCCCATGAGCGACGTTCACGACGACAGCGTGAAGCAGATGCTCGACGCCAAGAAGCTCAACCACACCGAGTGTGTCATGTATCGCACGGTGAGCAACGACTTCACTGAAGAGGAGCGCGAGGCGTTCGACTGCGACATGTGCGTCTTCTTCAGCCCATCGGGCATCAGCGCTTTCAAGAAGACTTTTGGCGACGAGAAGAACAATGACGTCGTGGTGGCCACATTCGGACCGTCTACGACCAAGGCCGCACACGAGGCCGGGCTCAACGTTGTCATCGAGGCCCCATCGCCGAAATATCCTTCCATGACGGGCGCGCTGAAAGCCTATCTGGAAGAAACGAACAAATAAGCAACCCCAACAGACACTTCCTCATGCCTGCAACCACCGCCCTCACACTGGGCCGAAGGGAGCGAATCAAAGGCAAGAAGGCCGTAGACCAGCTCTTCAACCGCGCCGACTGCCACAGCCTGACGGCGTTTCCCCTTCGTGTGGTCTACGTGGAGAAGGAGCGCATCGGCAGTCAGCCCACGCAGTTCATGGTGTCGGTGCCCAAGCGCTGCCTCAGGCACGCCGTCGGGCGCAACCGCGTGAAGCGACAGGTGAGGGAGGCTTTCAGGCTCAACCAGCGCATGCTCAGCGTGGCCGATGACAAGACGCTGCTGCTGGCATTTATCTGGATGGACAGCAAGATATGCACCAGCCGGCTGGTGGACAGCCGCATGCGCGACTTGCTGAGGCGACTGGGAGGGCGCCAACAGTAAAGATGGACATCGTCAGACAAATAGGCCGGTGGATCAGAAAGGCCCTCGTGGCACTGCTGTTGCTGCCCATCGTGTTCTACCAGAGGGTCATCTCGCCGTTCACACCTCCCGCCTGCAGGTTCACACCCACCTGCTCTGAGTACGCCCGGCAGGCACTCATCAAGCACGGACCCGTGAAAGGGCTGTGGCTGGCTTTCAAGCGAATCATGCGCTGTCACCCGTGGGGAGGGTCTGGATATGACCCCGTGCCCTGACAAGACGCCGGATGGTGGCGGCCAAAAAGAAACAACAGAACAAAAAAGAATACCGATGAGAAAAAACTTCGTTGAAGAACTCCGCTGGCGCGGAATGCTGGCACAGATCATGCCAGGAACAGAAGAGCTCCTGCAAAAGGAGATGGTGACAGCCTATCTGGGCACAGACCCGACGGCCGACTCACTGCACATTGGCCACCTGTGTGGCATCATGATGCTGCGCCACCTGCAGCGCTGCGGCCATAAGCCCATCATCCTGGTGGGTGGAGCCACAGGAATGATTGGCGACCCCTCGGGGAAAAGCCAGGAGCGCAACCTGCTCAACGACGAGACACTTCGCCACAACCAGGAGTGCATCAAGCAGCAAGTGGCCAAGTTCCTTGACTTTGAGGGCCAGGAACCCAACGCTGCTGAGATGGTTAACAACTACGACTGGATGAAGGACTTTACATTCCTGGACTTCGCCCGTGAGGTAGGCAAGCACATCACCGTGAACTATATGATGGCCAAGGAGAGCGTTCAGCAGCGCCTCAACGGTACCGCACGCGACGGACTCTCGTTCACCGAGTTCACCTATCAGCTGCTGCAGGGCTACGACTTCCTCTATCTCTACCAGCACAAAGGCGTGAAACTGCAGCTGGGAGGAAACGATCAGTGGGGCAACATGACCACCGGCACCGAGCTCATACGCCGCACCCTGGGCAACGATGTGGAGACCTTCGCCCTGACATGCCCGCTCATCACCAAGAGCGACGGCAAGAAATTCGGCAAGACAGAGAGCGGAAACATCTGGCTCGACCCCAAACGCACCACGCCCTATCGCTTCTATCAGTTCTGGCTCAACGTCAGCGACGACGACGCCGAGCGCTACATCAAGATCTTCACATCGCTCGACAAGGAGACCATCGAAGCCCTCGCCGAGGAGCACAAGCAAGACCCCGGCCGCCGCATCCTGCAGAAGCGACTGGCCGAAGAGGTCACCGTGATGGTGCATTCCAAGGAGGCACTCGACATGGCCATTGAGGCTTCGAGCATCTTGTTTGGCAAGAGCACGAAGGAAGCGCTCGAGAAACTCGACGAGCAGACGTTCCTCGACGTGTTCGACGGCGTACCGCAGTTCGTCATCGACCGCTCTCAGCTGGGACAGCCGGCCATAGAGCTGTTCACCACGACTGCTGCCGTGTTCCCCTCGAAGCGCGAGATTCGCGAGTTCACAAAGAGCGGAGCGCTGAGCATCAACAAGGAGAAACTGACCGACGCCAACCAGCCCATCGGCGAAGACATGCTGCTCGGCGGCAAGTATCTCCTCGTACAGCGCGGCAAGAAGAACTACTATTTGGTCATCGTGAAATAGAACACACCCAGCTTTCGCATCGGCTATCTGCAACTCACCTGCAGCCAAAGGCCCGGGCGAAAGCAACTCTTAGAAACCTTAATTAAGGAGCTATAGCTTTCAGGGGGTGCCGAAGTCTTCATGACTTTGGCACCCCCCTTCTTTTGGATCTATGACTGGTCTGCGGGCTTTTGGCTGCTGGCGACGGAAGGCAAAGGGCCGTCGCCGTACTTTTCTACCCCATCAGCAGGAACCACACGACGGGCACCGCGAGGGCGGGCAGCAGGTTGAGCACCTTGCAGTCCTTCAGTTGCAGCAGCGAAAGGCCGGAAGCGGTGATCAATAGTCCACCCACGATGAGCAGTTCAGCCATCAATGCCTCGCTGACAGCGCTGCTGCTCAGGCGCGCAACCGTATAGAAGAGCCCCTGCCAGAGGAAAAGCACGGGCGCGGCGAGAACCATTCCGAAGCCGTAGGTTGACGCGAAGATGGTGGAAGAAACGAAGTCGAGGGTGGCGTTGGTATAAAGAAAGGTGTTGTCGCCTTTCAGCGCGCTGATGACAGGACCCAGCATCGACAAAGGGCCGATGCAGTAGAGGAGGATGGCTGTGGCCAGACCGTCGGCCAGCGACGAGCGCGCGTCGCCGCTGGGGGTCTTGCTGTGGCGGTTGACAAGCCGCTTGAAGCGCCCGTCAAGGTCGCAGGCCGTGCCCACGATGCCGCCAATCGCCAGCGCCACGATGAACATCACGGGCAGCTGGCTTTTGGGAAAATTCTGCAGCGTGGCGTTCAGGCCGATGGCCAGACTTGCCAATCCGAGGCCGTTATAGAGCGTCAGCTTGTACTTCTCCTTGATGCCACGGTGGAGCAATGTGCCGACAATGGTGCCGGCAACGATGCATGCTGTGTTGACAATGGTACCAAGCATGGTAAACGAGGGGGTTGCGTTGCCCGGCCTCACTCACTCTGAGCGGGCGGTGTGGCCGGTGCGGGAGCCGGTGCAGGTGCGGGCGCTGCCGTGGGCTGTTCCTCAAGTGGCGTCTCCACGGGCTGCGGAGCGGTCGGCTGAACCTGCTGCTCGCCCGAGGAGGAAGACTCATCGCTGGCGTGGCGGCGCTGGTATGCGGCCCAGGCGCGGCGCAGACTGTCCTGGTTGACGTTGGCAGCGGCGGCGCTCTTCTTCGGCGTCCACTTATAGGGCAACAGGTTCATGCTCTCGGTATTCAGGCGGAAACTGCCGTACTGAGTCATCTCCGGCATGCGCTCGTTGCGCTCGGTCACCACGCGCATGACGATGTATTTCTCGTCCTCGGTGAGCTCTGCCTCAACCACACCCGACACAGAATCGCGGTCGTTATAGTAGACAGTCACGTCGTCAACCATCGTCGAGGGGTTCACCTCTTCGAGCATCTTGCTCACGGCGTTGAACTTCATCAGGTGGCCAGAGTTCAGATAATAGATGCTGTGTCGGTCGTCGTTGAACCGTGCAATCACCTTCGAGCCCTGCGGCATCACACTGACAAAGCTGTCTATAACCTCAGTGACGCCGAGCTGTCGCCCCGAACCGATGATGGGTTTCCGGTTCAGGCAGCCCACGGCCACGCCTGTCAGCACGGCCACGGTGGCCACACCGGCCAGCACGTAGTAAAGCATGCGCTTGTTGGTACTGGTCATTTTGGGCGTCAGTTTCTCGCTCAGCGGCTTCTTAGGTTCAAATCCGGTGCGCCTTCCGCACCACGGGCAAATCTCCAGATGCTCGTCGATTTCTTCTTCACATGTAGGACAGCGTCGCATAGATTTCTGATTTTTAGGAATGAAAATGCGTGCAAATGTACGAAAATATTTGTAAATCAACAACTTTTCTCACTATAAATGACTATCTTTGCACCATAAAGTGATAAAAAATACAGGTTTTATATGAATAAAAGAATTGCAATGGCTACCATCATGACTGGTGCTGCCACATGGCTGGCTGCGCAGACAGTGAGCTATCCCGCTACGAGAACCGACGACACCGTTGACGAGTATTTCGGTCAGAAAGTGCCCGATCCCTACCGCTGGCTGGAAGACGACCGCAGCGAAGAGACCGCCCGCTGGGTGGAAGCGCAGAACGCTGTCACCACCAGCTACCTGAACAACCTGCCGCAGCGCGCCAAGCTGCAGCGGCGTCTCACCGAGGTTTCCAACTACGGAAAGGTGGGAACGCCTTCCTGGCACCACGGACACTGGTATCAGTATCGCAACGACGGTCTGCAGAATCAGAGTGTTCTCTACACCATGGACGCCATCGACGGCCCCCAGCGGGTGTTTCTCGACCCCAACAAACTGAGCGCCGACGGCACCGTAGCCCTCAAGGCTTTGTCGTTCTCTCACGACGGAAAGTACTGCGCCTACGCCATCTCGCGCAGCGGCAGCGACTGGATGGAGATCTACGTGATGGACGTTGCCACCGGCCAGCTCACCGCTACCGACCACATCGAGTGGTGCAAGTTCTCGGGGCCGCAGTGGTATAAGGACGGCTTTTTCTACAGTGCCTACGACGCACCCGAGCAGGGAAAGGAGTTCTCCAACGTCAACGAGGTGCAGAAAATCTACTACCACCGGCTGGGCACACTGCAGAAAGACGACGTGCTGTTCTTCCAGAATCCTGTGCAGCCCAAGCGGTTCTACGGCGTGCAGGTGACAGAAGACGAGACCATGATGTTCCTTTATGAGAGCGGCGCAGGGGCAGGCAACAACCTCTATGTGCGCGACCTCAGGCAGGAAGGCTCGCAGTTCATCCAGATGACAAACGACATGGAGTGCCAGTATTCTCCCGTCGAGAACATCGGCGACCGCATCTATATCTTCACCAATGCAGGAGCTGCCCGCAACCGGCTCATGGTGGCCGACATCCACAAGCCGGGCATCGGCGACTGGCAGGAGGTGGTGGCCGAGAGCGAAAACGTTCTGGAGGACGTGACATTTGTCAACGGCAAGATGCTCCTTACGTACAGCAAGGATGCCTGCAACCACGTCTACGTCTACGATTTGCAGGGCCACCGCCTCAGCGAGGTGCCCCTGCCGGGCGTCGGCAGCGCAGGCGTCAGCGGCCGCAAGGAGCGCCCCGAGTGCTTCCTCACGTTCACCTCGTTCACCCAGCCCGGCACCATCTACCGCTACGACATGGAGCAGAACCGCTGCACGGTCTACGCCGAACCGAAGGTGAGCTTCCGTCAGGGCGACTTCCAGACGGAGCAACTCTTCTTCCAAAGCAAGGACGGCACCCGCGTTCCCATGTTCATCACCTACAAGAAAGGACTGAAGCGCAACGGCCGCAATCCCGTCTACCTCTATGGCTACGGAGGCTTCAACATCTCGCTGCCGCCGTCGTTCTCGGCCATGCGCATCCCCTTCCTCGAGAGCGGAGGCATCTACGCCCAGGTGAATCTGCGAGGGGGCAGCGAGTATGGCGAGGAATGGCATCTGGCAGGTACGAAGATGCAGAAGCAGAACGTGTTCGACGACTTCATCGGCGCTGCCGAACATCTCATCGCTCAGGGATACACGTCGAAGGAGAAGCTGGCCATCGTGGGCGGCTCCAACGGCGGACTGCTCGTCGGCGCCTGCATGACGCAGCGGCCCGACCTGTTCCGCGTGGCCATCCCGCAGGTCGGTGTCATGGACATGTTGCGCTACCATAAGTTCACCATCGGATGGAACTGGGCCAGCGACTACGGCACTTCCGACGACTCACCCGAGATGTTCAGCTACCTGCGCGGCTATTCTCCGCTCCACAATCTGAAGCCCGGCACGCGCTATCCCGCCACGCTGGTCACCACTGCCGACCACGACGACCGCGTGGTGCCGGCCCATTCGTTTAAGTTTGCCGCCACCCTGCAGGCCTGCAACGACGGACATTTCCCCACCCTCATCCGCATTGACACCAAGGCCGGACACGGGGGAGGCAAGCCGCTCTCGAAGGTCATCGAAGAGCAGGCCGACATCTACGGCTTCATCATGCACCATCTGGGCATGAAGCTCAGGAAATGATATCATAGGAGTTTCAGGAGTTCAGGAGTTGCAGGAGTTACAGATGTCTAAGGAGTTACAGGAGTTCAGAAGTTGCAGGAGTTACAGACGATAGGTCTGTTAGCTTCAATCCAAAGAGCCCGCGCAGACAGTATCGTCTGCAACTCCTGTAACTCCTGAACTCCTGAACTCCTTAGACATCTCTCCTGAAACTCCTGAATTAAACACCCCCACAAGAAGAATCACCCGCCATGAACGACGCGACACTGGCATTCATCCACCGCCACCGCACCGACGACGTGCACTCGCTGGCCCTGAAGGCTCACGGCCACGACGACGTGGACCTGCCCATGGCGCTGCAGCAGATAGCAGGCTGGCAGACGGCGCGCCGCAAACTGCCGTCATGGGCCTGCATCGACGGCCTGCGCTATCCGCCCCACCTCTCGATGGAACAGTGCTCATCGGAAGACACGGCCCGCTACAAGACCCGGCTCGTGGAGCGGCTTTTGGCCACCCAAAACGACACAACCGAGGGCGAAGAACCCACACTGACCGACCTTACAGGTGGCTTCGGCGTCGACTTCTCTTTCATGGCTAAAGGCTTCAAAAGGGCTGTCTACGTGGAACAACAGGACGCGCTCTGCCAGCTGGCACGCCACAACTTCCCGCTGCTGGGGCTGTCACACGCCGAGGTGTGCTGCAGCGATGCCGAGTCATATCTCCAGCAGATGGACAAGTCCACGGTCATCTTCATGGACCCGGCCCGCCGCGACGCCCACGGACAGCGCACGTTTGCCATTGCCGACTGCACGCCCGACGCCGTCCGGCTCAAGGACCTGCTCATGCAGAAGGCGCAGTGGGTAGTGCTGAAACTCTCGCCCATGCTCGACTGGCACAAGGCTGTGGCCGACCTGCAGCCCTATGTCTGCGAGGTGCACATCGTGGCCGTGGCCAACGAATGCCGCGAGCTGCTCCTGGTGCTCTGCCACCATCCCGCCGCCCCCCTTGAGGTTTTCTGCGTCAACGACGCCCATCTCTTCCGCTTCTCCCCGTCTTCCCCCGCCTCCAGTCCAGTAAACTGCGGCAGTGCCGCAGTCCCCGATCCCCCTTCCCCCCTCTATCTCTACGAGCCCAACGCCGCCATCATGAAGGCCGGCTGCTTCGCCCATCTGTCGCAAGCCTTCTGCCTGCAGCCCCTCAGTCCGAACAGCCACCTCTTCCTCTCCCCCACCCTGTCCGATGCCTTCCCCGGCCGCCGCTTCACCGTCCTGTCCGTGTGCAGCCTCAACAAAAAGCAACTCCGCCAGGCTCTCCAGGACATCGACCGCGCCAACATCGCCGTGCGCAACTTCCCCCTCACCGTCCCCGAACTGCGCCGACGCCTCAGACTCGCCGACGGAGGACCGACCTACATCTTTGGAACCACCGACGCCCAGGGCCAGCATTGCCTTTTCATCTGCACCAAAATGTAGCATCACCGGCGCCCTTCTGCCGTCTTCCACCACGCCATTCACCGCATCACCATCATAAAAAAACTGAAAAGTGGAGCCAAGGGTGCCGCCGTTTCAGCTTTTTTCTGTAATTTTGCATGATTATATACGTACATTATTTATTATAAGAAAGGAAATGGCTGCTGTAGAAATAAGAAAAGTGGAGACGAAGGACCAGCTGCGCACCTTCATCGAGTTTCACTACGACCTCTACGAGGGCAACGCCTACGACGTGCCCAACCTATATAGCGACGACGTGAACACGCTGTCGAAAGACCGCAACGCCGCCTTCGACTTCTGCGAGGCTGAGTACTTCCTGGCCTACAAGGAAGGGAAGCTGTGCGGCCGCGTTGCCGCCATCGTCAACCATAAAGCCAACGAACGGTGGCAGCAGAAAGCCGTGCGCTTCGGGTGGATAGACTTCGTTGACGACCGCGAGGTGTCGGCCGCACTGATGAAAGCCGTTGAGGACTACGGACGACAGAAGGGCATGGACACCGTGGTGGGGCCACTTGGATTCACCGACATGGACCCCGAGGGCATGCTCATCTGGGGATTCGACCAGCTGGGAACCATGGCCACCATCTACAACTACGAGTACTACCCCCAGCACATGGAGGCAATGCCGGGATACGTGAAGGACAACGACTACGTGGAATACAAGATATTCGTGCCCGACGAGATTCCGGAGAAGATGCGCAAGATTGCCGAGATGATTCAGAAGCGCTACCACCTGCGCATCAAGAAGCTGAAGAAGAGCGACATCTTCGAGGGCGGCTACGGCAAGCGCATCTTCCAGCTCATCAACGAGACCTTCAAGGATCTCTATGGCTACAACGAGCTGTCGGACAAGCAGATTGACCAGTACATCAACATGTACCTGAAGATGGCCGACCTGGAGCTCATCACCCTGGTGGAGGACACCTCACAGGACAACCGCCTGGTGGGTGTGGGCATCACCATCCCGTCTCTCTCTCGCGCGCTGCAGAAGTGTCGTCGCGGCAGGCTCTGGCCCTTCGGATGGTGGCACGTGCTCCGCGCTCTGAAGATGCACAAGACCGAGGGCGTGGACCTCCTCTTGCTGGGCGTGCTCCCCGAATACCGCTCCAAGGGCACCAACGCACTGATGTTCTACGACCTCATTCCGCGCTACAACAAATACGGTTTCCGCTGGGGCGAGAGCCAGGTGGAGATGGAAACCAACGAGAATGTGCAGGGACAGTGGGGCTATTTCGAAACCGTCAACCACAAGAGACGCAGGTGCTATCGCAAGGTGATAGGTGTTGGGTGATGGGTGTTGGTGTATAGTGTTTAACCTTATCTTGTTCATCAAGAGTATGGAGACGTTCTATTATAGAAGACTGGAAGTCTATCAGAATGCCAAGCAGCTTGCAATCCATGTAAACGACACCATCAAGTGCTTCCCCAAAGAAGAACGCTACGCACTGACCGACCAGCTGCGAAGAGCATCGTCTTCCATCTTGTTCAACATCGCAGAAGCTTTCGGCAGGTATTCTGCAAACGACCGACTGCGATTCCTGGAGTTTTCCTCTGGATCAGCCATGGAGGTATCGAGCGAACTCGAACTGGCAGAAGCCTACGGCTACATTTCAAGAGAGGATCTTTCTTCATTTGACGAACAAATACTCGTCATTGTGAAGCAACTCTCCAAATTACGTTCCACAATAAAAACACAAGTGTAAAGATATGACCGAGAAACCACTTCCCACCACCACCCAACACCCATCACCCACCACCCAAGGTGCCGAGCCATCACAACCCGCCACCACCCAACACCCATCACCCACCACCCAAGGTGCCGAGCCATCACAACCCGCCACCACCCAACACCCATCACCCACCACCCAAGACTACGGCGAAGAAGCCATACGTCACCTGTCAGATGTGGAGCACATACGCACCCGTCCGGGCATGTACATCGGGCGTCTTGGCGACGGCTCGATGCCGGAAGACGGCATCTATGTCCTGCTAAAGGAAGTCATCGACAACTCAATCGACGAGTTCCGAATGAACGCCGGCAAGCGCATAGAAATAGACATCGAGGACAACCTGCGCGTCACGGTGCGCGACTATGGCCGCGGCATTCCGCAGGGTAAGCTCGTGGAGGCCGTCAGCCAGCTCAACACCGGTGGCAAGTACGACTCGAAGGCTTTCAAGAAGTCGGTGGGAATGAACGGCGTCGGCATCAAGGCGGTGAACTTCCTGAGTTCAAGGTTTGAGGTGCGCTCCTTCCGCGAAGGACAGGTGCGAACGGTGCAGTTCGAGCGCGGACAGCTGATGTTCGACAACACCCGCGACACACAGGACGAGTCGGGAACCTACATCTTCTTCGAGCCCGACGACACGCTTTTCAAGAACTATCGCTTCCACGACGACACCGTGGAAACCATGCTTCGCAACTACACATACCTGAACACCGGCCTCACCATCATGTACAACGGCCGGCGAATCCTCAGCCGAAACGGACTCGAAGACCTGCTCAACGACCAGATGACCACCGAAGGCATCTACCCCATCATACACCTCAAGGGCGACGACATTGAGATTGCATTCACTCATACCAACCAGTATGGCGAGGAATACTACTCCTTTGTCAACGGTCAGCACACCACGCAGGGCGGCACGCATCAGAGCGCTTTCAAGGAGCACATCGCGCGGACCATCAAGGAGTACAGCAACAAGAACTTCGAATACACCGACATCCGCAACGGACTCGTGGCAGCCATCGCCGTGAATGTGGAGGAACCCATGTTCGAAAGCCAGACCAAGATCAAGCTCGGTTCGCTCACCATGAGCCCCGACGGCGTCTCGGTGAACAAATACGTGGGCGACTTCATCAAGCAGGAGGTAGACAACTACCTGCACAAGCATACCGACGTGGCCGACATCATGCTCCAGAAAATCAGCGAGAGCGAGAAAGAACGAAAGGCCATGGCCGGCATCACCAAGCTGGCAAGAGAGCGCGCCAAGAAGGCCAATCTGCACAACAGGAAGCTGCGCGACTGCCGCATTCACTTCAGCGACGTGAAGGACGACCGCAAGGAAGAAAGCTGCATCTTCATCACCGAGGGAGACTCGGCAAGCGGAAGCATCACCAAGAGCCGCGACGTGAACACGCAGGCCGTGTTCTCGCTCAGGGGAAAACCGCTCAACAGCTACGGACTCACCAAGAAGGTGGTCTACGAAAACGAGGAGTTCAACCTGCTGCAGGCCGCGCTCGACATTGAGGACGGACTCGACTCGCTGCGCTACAACAAGGTCATCGTGGCCACCGATGCCGATGTCGACGGCATGCACATAAGGCTGCTCATCATCACGTTCTTCCTGCAGTTCTTCCCCGACCTCATCAAGAAAGGACACGTATATGTGCTGCAGACACCGCTGTTCCGCGTGCGCAACCGACGCACTCGCATCAAGAACAAAAAGGTTGTGGCACAGGCCGACGAGGCCAAGGGAAAGAAGCTCGACTTCATCACTCACTACTGCTACAGTGAGGAAGAGCGGCAGAAAGCCATCAGCGAGCTCGGACCGGAACCCGAGATAACGCGCTTCAAAGGCCTCGGAGAAATATCGCCGGATGAGTTCGCCAACTTCATAGGTCCCGACATGAGGCTCGAACAGGTGACGCTCCACAAGAACGACCAGGTGGCCAAGCTGCTCGAATACTACATGGGAAAGAACACCATGGAACGGCAGAACTTCATCATCGACAACCTCGTCATCGAGGAAGACCGCCCCGAAGAAGACTCCCTCCCCATGGACTAACCCCCGCCAGCCCCCCTCCTTCCCGCCCCGCCTCCATAAAGGAGTGGCCCAGCGCAGGCAAAACCACCGCCCCCTTCCATGTAAAGAGTGGCTCAGCGTAGGCAGAGGCACCGCCTCTGCTCAAAAAAAACAACAAAACAACCAGAACAATGAAAAGACCGTTCATAACCTTTGCAGCCTTGCTGCTCACCATCACCATCAGCGCACAGTTCAGAATCAACCTGGGCAAAGACTCCCCCATGGGCAAGCTGCAGTACGCCGAGATGGCCATTTCCAACCTCTACGTGGACTCCGTGGATGAAAACAAGCTCGTGGAAGACGCCATCCGCGGCATGCTCGAAAAGCTTGACCCCCACAGCAGTTACTCAACGGCCGAGGAGGTGAAAAAGCTCAACGAGCCGCTCCAGGGCAACTTCGACGGCATCGGCGTGCAGTTCAACATCGTCGATGACACCCTGCTCGTCATCCAGCCCACCACGAAAGGCCCGTCGGAAAAGGTGGGCATCCTCGCCGGCGACCGCATCGTCACCGTCAACGACAGCGCCATTGCGGGCGTGAAGATGCCGCGCGACGTCATCATGAAGCGCCTGCGCGGACCCCGTGGCACGAAAGTCAAGCTCGGCGTGGTGCGCAGAGGCGTGCCCGAAATGCTCTATTTCAACGTCACCAGAGACAAGATTCCGGTGAAGAGTATCTCCGCCGTCTACATGATAAGACCGGGCATCGGGCTCATCAGGATTGACAACTTCGGCGCCACCACCTACGACGAGTTCATGGCAGCCGTGCAGACGCTGAAGGCACAGGGCATGAACGACCTCATCCTCGACCTCCAGGAAAACGGCGGCGGATATCTGGAATCGGCCGTGCACATCGCCAACGAGTTCCTGCGAAGCAACGACCTCATCGTCTACACCGAGGGACTGAAGCAGCGCCGCAATGAGTATCGCGCCGACGGACACGGCAAGCTGACCCACGGCAACGTGGTGGTTCTGGTCAATGAGTTCTCGGCATCGGCGGCCGAAATCGTCACCGGCGCCCTGCAGGACCAGGACCGCGGACTCGTGGTCGGACGGCGTTCCTTTGGCAAAGGTCTCGTGCAGCGACCCATAGAACTGCCCGACGAGTCGATGATAAGGCTCACCGTGGCCCACTATTACACCCCTTCGGGCCGCTGCATCCAGAAACCTTACAAGAAAGGAGAGCTGAAAGAGTATGAGCAGGACTTCGAAAACAGGCTCAAGCACGGCGAACTCACCAACCGCGACAGCATACACTTCGACGATTCACTGAAGTATGCCACGCTCCGGCTCCACAGAACCGTCTACGGAGGCGGTGGCATCATGCCCGACGAGTTCGTGCCCCTCGACACGCTCCAGTACACACGCTTCCACCGACAGCTGGCCGCAAAGAACGTCATTGTGAACTCCAACTTGCACTACATCGACAACAACCGCAAGCAGCTGAAGAAGGACTATCCCGACTTTGCAACGTTCCAGCAGTCGTTCAGCGTTCCGCAGTCGCTCATAGACACCATCATTGCCGAGGGCGAGAAGGTGAACGTGAAGCCCAAGGACGACGAGGAACTGCAGCGCACCATGCCCTATCTGAAGATGCAGCTCAAAGCACTCATTGCCCGCGACCTCTGGGACATATCGGAGTATTTCCAGATTATGAACGAGCAAAACCACACCGTGCAGCGCGCACTGCAGGTCATCGGCAAGGCTTCGCAGCTGACACGCTGACCTAGCTTCAGCAGTCTGCCAGACAACGCGCTGTAGAACGAGCCTGCCCAGACACTTTCGCCGCCCAGTTGGATGAGCAATCCAGCTGGGCGGCGAAACTGTCTGGGCAGGCTTTATCTATCGTCTGCGACTCCTGAGACTCCTGTAATTCCTGCGCTCCACCGTTGCAGAAACCTGAATAAACCGACGGAAACCATCCTCGATTCTGGCAGTTTCTCGCGCCTGTTCTGACGGTTTTCCGAAACAAATCCATTGAAATTGTTCAACGATTCCATTGATTTCGCTGAACAATTCCATTGATTTCGTTCAACGATTCCATTGAAACCGCTGCCCGAAACTGGCAGATTAGGCGCCGGAATCTATCAATATGAACACGTGAAAACAGCGTCTTCTGTTCATCAAACTCCTGAAAGCCTGCACGCCAGACGCTCAGAAAGCTGAGCCTCTGCCCTTTTCTCCTATCGCACAAATACCTTCCTCACCGCCCCGTTCCTTTGCTTCACGATGTTGACACCGGGAAGGAGGCGCTGCAGCCTGTGGCCGTTGACGTCGAAAATCAGCGGCGCGGCCTCGTCTGCCTGTACAGTCAGGATGGCCGAGGCGTCGATGTCGTCGACAATATGCGTAAATTTCTTCCAGTACTGAGCCGTGGAATAACTATTCAGACTGCCGGTAGGCACATGCAGCGTTGACGTGTCGTAGTTGCTGAACGTGTCGCCAAAGATGGGCATGGGGACAGCAGCGTGGACAAAGATGTCGGCCAGGCTGGGGCACATGCAGAAGGCATAGTCGCCAATGGCGGCGACGCTGCCCGGAATGGTCACGGTGGTCAGGCCCGAACAGCCATAGAAGGCGATCTCTGCAATGTCGGTCACGGTGTTTGGAACTACGAGCGACGTCAGCCCTTTGCAGCCACGGAAAGCCATCTTGCTGATGGACGTGACGCCGTCGGGAATGGTCAGCGCCTTGATTTCACTGCCGTTCATATAGAGGTGACCGGCATAGGCCAGCGGGTTAGATTCGAATGCTACGTTGCACCAGTTGGCAAGGTCGGCAATGTGGACGGCCGACAGGGCGTTGCAGCCATCGAAGGCATTTTCCTCTATGCGGGCCAGGCTGCGGCCAATGGTCACCGTCTTCAGTTTCCTGCATCCTTGGAAGGCGTAGCCGCCGATAGTGGTGACGCCGTTTCCGACCACCACCGTCGCAAGGCTGGTGCAGTTGTTGAAGGCGTTCACGCCGATTCTCGTCACCTGGTCGGGTATGGTGATCTGGGTCAGAGCGTAGCAGCCGATGAAGGCGTTGACGTCTATCAAGGTCAGCCCCTCTGGCAGTGACACGGAAGCCAGACTGCTGCACTCGGCGAACAATTCCGGCTCGATGGTGCGCACACCGGCGCCAATCTTGACGTCGGTCAGAGCCGAACAATTATAGAAAGCGCCGTTGCCGATGGACGTCACACTGTTGGGAACGACCACCTTCTTCAGCTTGTTGCAGCCCTCGAAGGCGTTTGGGCCGATGGTCGCGATGCCTTCCTGAAGGGCCATCGCCGTCAGATTCCTGCACCAGGAAAAGGTCTGAGCGCCGATGGATTTCACGCTTCCGGGAATCGACACCGACGTCAGTCCGTCGCAGTTTTTGAACAGCTCGTCGGCCAGTTTTGTGACACCCTCCGGAATGACCAGGTCTTTCACCTCTTCGCCGTTGAGGAACAGATGGCGGGCGATGGTCAGCGGGTTGGTGCCCTCGGGCCAGATGATGACGCCTTCGGGCTCAAAGCCACCGAACGTGATGTTGCACCAGGCCTGCAGACTTGAAATGTGCACTTCCTGCAGGTTGCAGCCTCGGAAGGCGGCGGTGCCAATCGTTTCCACGCCTTGGCCCAGCGTCAGCGAGCGGAGCATGTCGCAAGAGCCGAACGCCTCGCAGCCTATCGTCCTCACATTGTTGCCGATGACAGCCGTTTCTGCCACCCGGCAGAGGTCGAACGCGTTGTTGCCGATGCTCGTCACGCCGTCGCCGATGACTATCGTCTTCAGACTGAGGCAGTTAAAGAATGCTTTCGCGTCGATAATGGTCTCGCCGTCGCCCGGAATGTTCACGGCCGTCAGTGCCGTATTGGACAGGGCGTATTGCCCTATTTCCCTTATATGCTCCGGGATGTTGACCGACTCCAGCTTCTGACATCCGTTGAAAGCCATGGCTCCAATAGTGGTCACGCCCTCGGGAATGACGATTGACGTCAACGAAGCGCAGCCTGCAAAGGTGCTGCTCTCGATGCGTGTCACGCCACTGGGTATATTCACCGACAGAAGATTCCCGCAACCATAGAAAGCCGAGCTGCCGATGGAGGTCACCGTCTCGGGCAAGGAAACGCTCTTCAGGCGCGTGCACAGGCTGAAAGCATTGGCAGCGATTCCCACCACATTCGGATAATAGTTGCCTCCCAGATGCAGCGGGCTCTCGATGACAAGGTCGCCGGAGTAGTCCTTTTCCAGCTCCAGTATCACCACGGTATTGGCTGATGTGTCGAAGTCATAGGTCATTTTGCCCTGCTTCACTTTGAAGGCATTCGCTTCGAGTTGCATGCCTGCAACCAAGAGCAAAAAGAAAAACAATCTCTTCATAATGTGAATATTCTTTATTTTCCTGCTATATAACTAAAGTACAGACCCCACCCCTGGCCCCTCCCCTTGAAGGGAGGGGAGCTGCTACCGCCGGAAAGCAAGCCGCAGGCATTCCCCTCCCTTCAAGGGGAGGGGCCAGGGGTGGGGTCTGTATCTGTTACTATTCATGTTTGCTTTCGGTATGACGAAAAGGATGCTGCAAAGATATACACTCTTTTTCATATAAGCAAAGGAAACAGGAAAATTCATTTATCATCGCTCATTTTTCGGTCTTTGCATCGTGTTTCGCATGTTTTCAGGTGCTGCAGACGCTTGCTTCTTGTAGGGGCGGAACGGCGTTTCCGCCTGTTCGGCCGTTGTTCGGTCTTTTAAAAATGGCGGGCGGATACGCTGATCCGCCCCTACAGGCATTCAGGGAATCCTGCAATTGCAGCGTTGCTGAATCGCTCTTGATGGAGACGGCTTATTGCTTAGGCGCGCGAAGCAGGCCCAGTGCCTTGTTCTCGGCGGCTTCCATGAGCTCGCGCTCTCCCGGGCCCTTGTCGTTGATGCCACAGAGGTGGAGCACGCCGTGGATGATGACGCGGTGCAGTTCCTCGTCGTAGTCTTTGTGAAAAAGCTCGGCATTGCTGCGCACGGTGTCGAGCGAGATGACCAGATCTCCGTTGAGGACATCGCCCTCGCAATAGTCGAAGGTGATGATGTCGGTGAAATAGTCGTGGCCAAGATACTCGCGGTTGACCTCGAGAATGCGGTCGTCGTTGACGAACATATAGCCTATTTCGCCCACTTTCTTACCATACGTGGCGGCCACGTCGCGTATCCAGGCCGTGGTCTCACGCTTCTTTATCTTTGGCATTCTTACGCCGTCGGTGCTGTAGGTAATCATTGTTTTGGATGAAGGATGATGGATGAAGGATGAAGGGTTTATGGATGAAGGGGGAAGGATTTATGGATGAAGGGTGAGGGATTTTATGGATGAAAGATGATGGATGAAAGATGAAGGGGTGATAGTTTTCCTTCCTTTTTTTCAGGAGCTCAGGAATTCAGAAATCTGAACTCCATATTCATTAAACAGTTGGGAGGAATTCGCGGACGTCTTTTCCGAAATGGATGAGCTCGCGCACCATGCTGCTGCTGAGGAAAGCCAGCTTGGGGTCGGCATAAAGCAGCAAGGTGTCGATGCCGGTAAGCTGGTAGATGCCGTCGGCCACCTCGCGTTCGTACTCAAAATCTTTCACCGAGCGCACGCCCTTTACGATGAACTGCGCCATCTCGCGCCGCGCAAAGTCGATGGTCAGATCGCTGTATGTCTTCACCGTGATGTGCGGTTCGTTGCGAAACACTTCCTGAATGCGGCGCTTCCGTGTGTCGGCATCCTGCATGTATTGCTTGTGTTCGTTGATGCCCACGCCGATGATGAGGCGGTCGAAGAGCGGCAATGCGCGCCTTACGATATTCTCGTGCCCGATGGTAAAGGGGTCGAAGCTACCCGTGAAGATTCCTGTATTCATGTGATTGGATGAGGGATGAAGGGTGATGGATGAACAATGATGGTTTGCTTGTTTTGAGGGGATGGGAAGGGCGACCTTCGCACTTGCCGCTAATTGTCGAAGAGCTGCGGCTCCATGATGGTGCCGTTGTAGGGATTGCGCCCGAAATGCTTGTAGGCCAGTTCTGTCGCCATGCGTCCGCGCGGTGTGCGCTTGATGAAGCCCTCCATGATGAGGAACGGCTCGTAGACCTCCTCCACGGTGCCCGCATCCTCGCCGATGGCTGTGGCAATGGTGCTGATGCCCACGGGACCGCCGCGGAACTTGTCGATGATGGTGAGCAGAATCTTGTTGTCGATTTCGTCGAGTCCATACTGGTCGATGTTCAGTGCTTCCAGCGCTATCTTGGTGATGCGTGTGTCGATACTTCCGTTTCCTTTCACCTGAGCAAAGTCGCGCACGCGGCGCAAAAGCGCGTTGGCGATACGGGGCGTTCCACGCGAACGTCGCGCTATCTCCATGGATGCCTCCTCGCTGATGGGCACTTTCAGTATCATGGCCGAGCGCTTCAGGATGCGGCTAAGCGTCTCTGGCTCGTAGTATTCCAGGTGCATGTTGATGCCGAAACGAGCGCGAAGCGGAGCCGTCAGCAGTCCGCTACGTGTGGTGGCTCCAACAAGTGTGAACGGGTTCAGGTCTATCTGTATCGACCGGGCCGACGGGCCTTTGTCTATCATAATGTCGATGCGGTAGTCCTCCATTGCCGAATAGAGATACTCCTCGACGACAGGCGACAGGCGGTGAATCTCGTCGATGAACAGCACGTCGCGCGGTTCCAGCGAGGTCAGGATGCCGGCCAGGTCGCCCGGTTTGTCGAGCACAGGGCCACTTGTTATCTTGAAACCCACGCCCAGCTCGTTGGCAATGATGTTCGACAGCGTCGTCTTACCCAGACCGGGAGGCCCGTGCAGCAGCGTGTGGTCGAGGGGTTCGCCACGGTAGCGTGCAGCCTCCACAAAGACCTCCAGGTTCTCCACCACCTTCTTCTGACCGCTGAAGTCGTCGAACCTCAGCGGACGAAGCGCGTTTTCGAACTCTTTCTCGGCCGAAGAGAGCTGCTCTCGTCTGATGTCAAAGTCTTGTTCCATTTGCGTGCAAAGTTACGAAAAAACGATTGGCGGACAAAATAAACGCGTCTATTTTTTATACCGAGACGGAGGAACCCTCATAAAACGGCAAGGAATTTGACTCAAATATCGGGCATAAGGAGTTCAGGAGTTGCAGGAGTTCAGGAGTTACAGACGTTAGTGTTATTCGCTCCTTTTAAAAGATTCCTGCGCCTAAACTATCGTCTGCAACTCCTGAAACTCCTGCAACTCCTGAACTCCTTTAAACATTGGCAAAAATATTGCAGATGGCATCATATAGGCCCGACGCTTATACCCGTAAATCGTCCGCTTGTTTTCTGGCGCAGCCATTCCCCTCCCATCTCAGGGGAGGGGCAGGGGTGGGGTAAGTGTAGACCTTGCGCACGAAAGATTTGTACCCCACCCCTGCACCCCTCCCCTAAAAAGGGAGGGGATTGGCTGCGCACAGATGGAAACACACATGTGAAACGGGATACGAACCTTCATTCCTCTCTTAACTGTGTGGAGGTTCAACTGCTGTATTGTTTCCTAAACATCTGTCCTTTCGGCCTGCCTGAAGATAATTACCAGCCGTCGGGCAGACGGTTCACCAGCACGCAGTCGTTGATGATGGAGCCGGCAAGCTGCGACGTGCGGAAGTATTCATTGCCGTCGCCGTCGAGCACCACGAAGTCGCCGTTCTGGCAGCCCGCCGTAAACCAAGCGCCGTAGACGTTCTGCGCAAACATGCGGGGGCTCATGTCAAACGGCCGCGTGAAGAACGAGCTCTCCACCATATTGCTGTTCATCGCACTGAGAATCCATTCGTTTGTCTTGGCGTTATAGTGAGTGTAGAGGGCCTGCGCGCCGTCGCTCCACACGCGTGCGTTCTTTATTTCATTCACTGCGTCGCCATTGAAAAGGATGTTGGTGTAGCCGTTCTGGGGCTGATAGGTCGTGGCGTTGGCCATGGTGCTATAGTCGAAAGAGCTGATGGCATCGCCGTTGTCGAGCATGGCATAGTATCCGGCCTGCACGTAGCTCTGGTCGTATTCCTGCCCGCACAACGCACTCTCGTCGGCGAAGTCCCATCCACGGGCCACCCATCCGGTGCCGTTTGGCGTGTGCTCGCTGTTGACGGTGGTGGTGCAAAGCTGGCCATCGTAGTTCAGCTGACCGCCGGCAATGAGCCCGCCATTGGCCCAAATGCTCGGCATGGAGACGTCGGTGGCGTTGCGCATGAGCATGAGCATCTGCCGGTCGTTGCCATAGATGCAGGCGTTGTAGGCATTGCCGTTGGGCACCACCACTGTCGTGAAGATGTTCTGTCTGCCGTCGGTGCAGAAGGCGTCGGCGCGGCCGTTGTAGGTGTAGGCCAGCGTTCCGTCAACATAGCATTCGCTCTTCGTGGCCGAGATGTTGGCCAGTTCGCACAGGCCGCGCGAGGGATTGTACATCAGCCGCACCGTGTTGCGCGAGTGTTTCTTCGTGCCGTTCACGTAGACCCCACCCTGTGTGGCCACCACGACGGCCGGTCCAATGTCGAAGAGGGTGGACATTTCGGTGGCCGAATTGGCGCCGGCGGCCTTGTAGCTCACCGCCGTGGGTTCGGGTATGGCCAGGGTTCCCCACACGGTGAGGTCGGTCGACGTGGCTGTGTGCTGCAGCGTTCCCTGTCCCATCTGGTTGAGGGCGTAGGTGCCGCTGAGGGGCTTGGTGAGGTTCCGGTCTGAGAAGGCGCGGATGGTGAGCCGCTGACCGACCAGAGCGCGGGTGTAGGCGGTGAGCAACTGGAAGGTGTTCTGCCCCGGGTATTTCACGCCGAAGAACACCGTATTGGTGGGCGTGACGGGCTGGTTCACCACCGTCACCTTACAGTTGTCGGTCTTGAAGTTCTGCCCGCCGATGCCTCCGTCCACGGTCTTTGCCGTGATGTAGGCCGTTCCCACGGCCAAAGCCTTCACCACGCCGTCCTGTACGGTGGCGATGTTTGGCGCCGATGAGCTCCACGTGACGTCTTTCACCGAGGCGTTCTGCGGCGTCACGGTGGGGGTAATCAGTCCTTCATCGCCCACGTAGAGCGTCATCTGCTTGGGCTCTACCGACAGTCCTGTCACGTGGACAGTGCTGGAACCCTTCACCATGATATAGCTTCTGACGGTGTAGCCGCCTTGGTTGGCTCGCACGCTGATGACGGTTGAGCCCTCGCTGAGCGCCTCCACATGGCCATTGTGAACGGAAGCCACGGTGGGGTTGCTCGACGTCCAGGTGACGTCTTTTATGGAGGCAAACGACGGATTAACCTTGGCTGTGAACTCTGCCGTCTGCCCTACGGTCATCTGCAGGCGACTGTCGAACATGGCGGGCACGCTGTTGAGCATGATGTTCAGCACGGTGTAGCCGCGCACCACTTCGCGGATGTCGCTCAGCAGGATGGGCTTCGAGGTCTGGAGCGTCCACGACGCCGGCCTGCCCGATTCGTTGACACGCAGCTGCTGCTGTTCCCAGAAATACATGCTGCCGTCGCGGGTGTAGATTTCGTATTGGGCACTCGCCGTGGTGGCCATGGCCATGAGTGCCACGAGGAAAGAAAGTATTCTCTTCATGTCTCTTGGTTTTTTGGTGATGGTCGTTGGTGTTAAGGTCGGATAAACTTCAGGGTTCCTGTTGCCGTTCGCACCAGATAGATGCCTTTTGGCAGTGAGGAAGTGTCAATGAGCAGTGTCGTGTCGCAGGCCTTCCGGCGATAGGCCACGCGGCCGTCGGTGGTGAGCAGCGCCACCTCGGAGCCCACCTGGCAGTCGGAAATCACCACATAGCTGTCGGCCACGTCGATGCGCGGCCGGGCCGCGGTTGCTGCATCCACGCGGGTGGGCGTATCGCCTTCCAGACTGAAGGTGGCCTTGTACACGTTGTTGAACCACACGCCCTCATTGTGCTTGCGCATGATGGCAAAATAGCTGGCGCTGTTGCCCAGCGACGATAGCAGGCAGTCCAGGTCTTCGGCAATGTTGACGATGGCCTCGACGTTGCCGTTCTTCTTCACGTTGCCACTCTGGTCGTAGCCCGTGAGATACCATGTCTGCGCCTTGGTTCCTGCAGTGCACGCGGCAAACAGGACCAGCAGGAAAAAGATTCTTGTTGCTTTCATACTTAGTAGCTGTTGTTTGTATTCGTTCTTGGTTTCAGTAATATCGTGGCAAATATACGAAAAAAAACTGAGAAAGCGGCTGTTTTGACGAAGAAAAATTGTTTTTTGGGCGCTGTTTTGTGGAAAACAGGGGCTGCGGACATACCGCAGCCTACGAGGACGACGGCAGACATCCGGTCTTCATGAAGACGAAGAGAGCGCCCTTTCTTGGTGGGCGCTCTCTTTGTCTTTTTCTTTTCAAGCCGTTATTTGGGCTGCTTTCCGATGTAGGCCAGGATGCCTCCGTCCACGTAAAGCACGTGTCCGTTGACGGCGTCTGAGGCATGCGATGCCAGGAACACTGCAGGTCCACCCAGCTCACTTGGGTCGAGCCAGCGGCCGGCAGGCGTCTTGGCGCAGATGAAAGAGTCGAACGGGTGGCGGCTGCCGTCGGGCTGGCGCTCGCGCAGCGGAGCCGTCTGCGGTGTGGCAATGTAGCCCGGGCCGATGCCGTTGCACTGGATGTTGTACCCGCCATACTCCGAGCAGATGTTGCGGGTCAGCATCTTCAGTCCGCCTTTGGCAGCAGCGTATGCCGACACGGTCTCACGTCCCAGCTCCGACATCATGGAGCAGATGTTGATGATCTTGCCCTCGCGGCGCTCCATCATTTCGGGAATGACGGCGCTGGAGCAGATGAACGGACCGACGAGGTCGATGTCGATGACCTGCTGGAACTCTGCGCGCTTCATCTCGTGCATGGGGATGCGCTTGATGATGCCGGCGTTGTTCACCAGGATGTCAATCTGTCCCACTTCCTCGTGGATCTTTTCCACGAGTGCCTTCACGTCGTCTTCCTTCGTCACGTCGCACACGTAGCCCTTCACGTTCTCTATGCCTGCCTCCTTGTAGTTGTTCAGGCCGCGCTCCAGTGCTGCTTCGTTGATGTCGTTGAAGATGATGTTCTTCGCGCCGGCAGCCACAAAGGCCTTGGCGATGTTGAATCCGATACCGTAAGAAGCGCCGGTAATCCATGCGTTCTTACCCTCTAATGAAAA
>OCTW011613579.1_pt1 | contig 77979 bp, 61 predicted proteins | sample 1539671 | NCBI WGS metagenome assembly OCTW01 (sample SAMN02144230, study PRJEB22623) | gut metagenome | biome: sheep rumen | host: Ovis aries | place: New Zealand | reverse complement strand
TGGTGCCACAACGGGACGTCCGCGCCGTTGCGGCTGGCTCGACCTGCCCGCGCTGAAATATGCCGTCATGCTCAGCGGAGTGACCGACCTGATGATGATGAAATCAGACGTGATGGACGACTTCGCGACCGTCAAAGTGGCCACGGCCTACCGTTTCAACGGCAAGGAAACCAAGCACCTACCGTTTGCCGCCTGCACCGAGACGATGGAACCTGTCTATACCGAAATCCCCGGCTGGCAACAGAAGATAGAAGGCAAGATTCCGCAGAAATTGGAAGACTATATCAAATTCATCGAGGACTACGTCGGCGTGCCAGTGAAGTTCGTTTCCTATGGCCCAGACAGAACACAGAATATTATTAGATAAATCCACCCCTGTAGAGACGTTGCGCGCAACGTCTTTACAACACAACACAAAACACAAACCATGATCATTTTAGAAAAACCATACGTATCGGCCCCCTTGGTGGCTTATCTGGAAGAAAAACAAATCCCTGTTCTGCACAACGACATGGCAGAGACGCTGAAACAGCAAGGCCACAAACTCAACCTTTTGGAAGACAAACAGTTTGTTGAGAAATACGAGCAAACGAAACAGCTTTACGCCGTTTCGGAAAACGCCTTGGTGTGGCTCTATGCCCAACTGCCCGAATCGGAATTGGTGAAGAAAGTCAAGATTCTGAAGGACAAGGCCGAGTTCCGCCGCATCTGCCAGCAAATCTATCCCGACTTCTATTACAAAGAGGTGGAGATGAAGGCTTTGCGCGACTTGAATCCCGACGAGTTGCCCTTGCCGCTCGTGCTGAAACCCGCTGTGGGCTTCCTCAGCGTGGGTGTCTATATCATCCGCAACAAAGCCGAATGGCAAGCTGCCTTGAACGACATCGACCAGAACTTTGCGAAGCAGTGCGCCGTGTTCCCCGAGACCGTTGTGCGCAGCGAGAAGTTCGTGCTTGAGCAGTTCATCGAAGGCGAGGAATATGCCGTGGACGCCTATTATGATGCCGAGGGCAAACCCAACATCATCAACATCTTCCACCATATCTTCAAGGACGAGACCGATGTGAGCGACCGCCTTTACTGCATGAGCAAGCAGATCTTCGAAACCAACTATCCGGCTTTCAACCAGTTCTGCATCGACCTGAACGGTGTGCTCGGCCTGCGCAACTTCCCGATGCACGTGGAGTTCCGCGTCGACAAGAACACGGGTCGCGCCATCCCGATTGAGGTCAACCCGCTGCGTTTCGCCGGCATGTGCCTCAACGACCTGACGCGCCACACCTGCCACCTGCTGCCCGTGCAATGCTATTTCGAGGGCATCCACCCCGACTACGCCACCATGTGGGACGGCATCGAGAACGACGTGTTCAGCTTCATCGTGCTTGACAAGCCATACGACACCAACCGCGCCTTAAACTTCGAGCGCATCAAGCGACACTTCCATGGCGTGCTTGAGACCCGCGACATCATGAACCCCGCCATGAGCGTGTGGGGCTTCCTCTTCATGCAGACTAAGCCCGAGCACAAGGCCGAGTTGCAGGAGATTCTGCACTCGAACCTTGAGGAGTTTATGGCTTAGTTTGACCCACTTGTGTACGCGGGGATTGAAATCGCCCGCTTGATTTCTTGTCGCTCTTTCAGGGCTTTTTGGTGGTAAATCCATATCATTTCCCGCTCTTCCGCCTGTTACACTCGCGGCAGAGCATCTGGCAGTTGTCGGCAGTCGTCTTGCCTCCGGCGTGCCACGGCGTGATGTGGTCGGCTTCCATTTGGCTCAGCTCGAAGTGCTGGCCGCAGTCGGCGCAGAAACCCATCTGTCTTTCATATGCTGACAATTTTTGCGCATCGGTGAAGGCTCGAATCGACAAATATTTCTCCTTGCGCGTAAGGATATAGGGATAAATGCCCGACTTTTTGGTCACGTCGTCGTCGAGGATGAGACGTTTCACTTCTTCATCAATGGCTTTGTAGTCAAACACTTGGTCCTTGTATTGCTTATAGAGCATTCCCCACTCCACACCTTTCATGATCTTCTTGCGCTCCTTGGTGGGACGGAAAGTGGTCTCAATCCAAGTGATGACCGACTGGAAAAACTGCCAAAGCGGCGCGGCGCTCGGGTCGTGCTGGTGGTTCGACATGTAGACCTCGATGTTGCCGTCCGAAATCCACGAGATGGCGGTTTCGAGGTAGTCCTGACGAATGGCGGAGCCGTTGAGGTAGTCGCTGCCAATCTTTGCGGCAGGGGCACCGTTTTTGCTGAAATAGCGTTTGGCGTCGCTCACCCACGAGCCGGCATACACCGCGTTGCGCAGCTCCTGCTCGGTGAGGGCCTCGCCCGCGATGTTGATGGTGCGGAACCACTTGAGCTTCTCGCTGTCGGTGCCGCTGCAGATGTAGACTTGCAGCGGGTAGTTGAGGATTTGCTCCTGCTCATCGGGTTGGAGGTTGTGGAAATAGCGAAAGTTGAAGGCAAAATCGCCATTAACGTATTGGCAGATGCTGATGGTGCGCTGCTGCCCGTCAATGATTTCGAAACTGGGTTCGCAACCGTCCCGGTTGCCACTTGCGGACGAGACGTCCGCGAACCCAGTGTCGCGCACGGCCCAATACATCACGTTGAGGGGGAAGCCCTGCGTGAGCGTGTCGATGACGGCATCGCGTTGTTTGTCCTTGTAGACGAACTCGCGCTGGTAGGGCGGGCGCACGTCGAGGCGGCCACCGTAGGCGCGCACACCGTTTTCGTTGTTGTCCACGTAGCCTTGTGTCAGCTCGCGGACGGTGATTTTGTGTAGTTCTATGTTCATATTGCGTTCTGTTTATAGTGCAGGGACTGACGTCGCCTGCTTATGGGTCTGTCGCCCCTACGGGGCTATTCGGCTTGTCGTTTTTGTCGGCAGGGGTTCACACCGCCTGCCTACAGAAGCTGTCGCCCCTACGGGGCTGGGTGGATGCCCTCGGCATTGGTTGGAGGCCAGTAGGATATCCGCCCGATAGGGTCAGCGGGTCATGACCCGCTGTTGGCAAAGCCACGCTATCCTACCGACCCTCTTCCTTCCGCCGCCATCGTTGCAGGCATTTCATTCTGCATATAGGCCACTGGAGCGGGTTGCTTGCGGCGGATGAGGATACGCGCATAAGTTTCCTTGTTGTTGATCGTAAACCGATGTCCGTATTTCGGATTATCTTCCACATATCTATCCAAACCCATGATTTCAAACTGTTCAGGATTGTATTTATCCAAAAACGTTATCGGTACACCCATCACGCCATAGTAATCCATTGGGATTTCAGCCGTTTTATCAACATTGATGGCATCATAATTGTCATATTTTGAATATTCTTCAGGATTATAGGTTTTAAAAAGAATCAAATCCTCGTGTCTCTCTTTATAATCCATATTTGTAAACCATCTTACACCTTTCACACGTATGAATTTATTACCGTTATCATCTTCACGACAACCAGCAGCATTCAATGGATAATCTTTCGGAACTCCAAATTCTCTGTCTCCGCTATGAATGCTTGCCCCCAACCATAGCTTGTTTGCCTTTATCAATTGGAAAGTCTCTTTATAGGAGACTGCATTCACATTACCGATAATCAAGAAAGATTTCTCGTACTTTATCAATACCTCAAGGAACTCCCTAAACAGCGAAAACGGCGGATTGGTCACCACAATGTCGGCCTCTTGCAGCAGCTCAACACATTCCTGCGAGCGGAAATCGCCATCACCCTTGAAGTAATGGATGCCAATCTCCTCAGGGTCGGGCACACGATTGCCGTTGCGGTCGCCATAATACTCCAACCAAATCGCCTGCTCGGCATCGTTTTGGCTGAAAAGGTCACGGTTTTGGTTCTTGTAGCAAGTGGTGATCAACTTCTTCAGCCCCAATTGCTCAAAGTTGTAGCTAAAATAATGGAAAAAGTTGCTCACGCGCGGGTCGTCGCAGTTGCAAAGCACCGTCTTTCCCTTGAAATGCGCCTTGTAATGCTTCAGTTCGTTCTCAATATCAACGAGTTGTGTATAAAACTCATCCTTTTTGGCGTTCTTCGCCTGGTTCAGGTTTTTGTTTGCCATCGTGATTGACAGTTTTTCGCACGGCTATCAATCACTTTTTCGGACAAAAAGAAAGGTGCAGGCCTTTCTATCGCATTCACGGGGAGCGTCGGTGAACCCCGCTACCCTACTAGAAACTGCCCACACCTTAAACAGTGTGAGCATCAACTCTATGTAGGGTAACGGAGCTTTAACGCTTCCGTGAAATTGCTTTTATCCGATTTTTCAAATCAAGAGTTTCCGACGCTTTTGTTTTGAATGCGAATAATAGCTAATGCTTTGGTTTATACTATGTTAATTATTCTCTATTTTTATCTCTAACGATACTTTGGTCTTTATTTGGCGCAAAGATAGCGTATTTTTCTGATATTCGCATTACAAATTCATAAAACCAATCTCCCTATCAATACTATTTCTTCCATGAAAGAAGAATTTCAAGTTTTTCAAGAAAGTTTCTTCTATAAAAGAAATAATTCCTATTTTTGCAGAGAATTTCTTCTATAAAAGAAAAACATTATGGAAAACATCATTAGAAAACACTATATCAATAAGATAGAAAGATGTTTTGGCAAGGAAACCATCATTGTATTGACTGGCCAAAGACGTGTAGGTAAAAGTTTCTTACTAAGGCAATTACGCGATATAAAGCTGAACGAGGCCAACACCAATGTCATCTACATCGACAAGGAGAAAAGGGAGTTCGATTCCATCCAAACCTATCGGGAACTCAACGACCACATAGAGAGCCACTATCAAAAAGGGAAGAAAAACTACATCTTTATTGATGAAATTCAAGACATTGAGGAATTTGAGCGCAGTATTAGAAGCTACCAAACAGAACCCGACGCAGAAATCGTCATCACAGGAAGCAACGCCAAGATGTTGAGCAACGAGTTGAGCACGCTCATCGGAGGACGATACAAAGAGATTTACATCCAATCGCTCAGCTACCAAGAGTTCCTCATTTTCCACAACCTTACCGACAGTGACGATGCTTTGTCGCAATACATCCAATTCGGAGGTTTGCCCGGCCTCGTAAAAATCGGCCTTGAGGAAGACGATGCCCGCGAATATCAAATGGACATATACCACACCGTGCTCTTGAAAGACGTCATCATGCGTAACAAGATCCGCAATGTGACTTTTTTGGAAAATCTCGTGCGTTTTATTGCCGACAACGCTGGCAAACTCATTTCGGCCAACAGCATTGCCAAGTTCATGAAGTCGCAAGGCGAAAACATCACTTCCACCGTGGTTTCCAATTACATCAACTATCTCACGGAAGCCTACATCATCCACAAGGTGAACCGTTTCAACATCCATGGAAAACGCTTGTTTGAGAGCAACGACAAATACTATTTCGAGGATCACGGCATCCGCAACGCATTGGCAGGAGGAAGTCGAGAAGGCGACATTGAAAAAGTGATTGAAAACATCATCTATCAACACCTTATTCATTTAGGCTACAGCGTGACCGTTGGCCAACTGCAAGCAGGCGAGATTGATTTTGTATGTACGGCAAAAAATGGACGACGTTGCTACATCCAAGCGTCCTTCATCATTGCTGACGAAACCACCCGCGAGCGCGAGTTTGGCAATCTACGAGCCATCAAGGACAACTATCCGAAATATGTGATTTCGATGACACCTCTCGTCACCCGGAACGACGACAACGGCATCACCCACCTTCATTTGCGGAAGTTTCTGATGGAAGGATTGGGATAAAACACTACCTTTGCACAAAATATTTCATCATGAAAAACACCATTTTTACCACCATCATCCTTGCCGCGCTGGTCGTCGTTGGCTGCAAGGAAGAACCAAAACAAACCTCATTCGACGAACAAGAGGCCTTGGAATTCCTCTACGCCTACATGCCGCTCGGCGACAGCGTGGACTACTCGGAAGACTACTACCGCGAGTGCATCCATTATGCTTTCTTGGCCAAGCAAGAGCTGCCCTGGGGCGCAAACATCCCCGAGCGCGAATTCAAACACTTCGTGGTGCCCGTGCGCGTCAACAACGAAGGCCTCGACCGCTTCCGCGCCACCTATTATGAAGAGCTGAAAAACAGAGTCAAGGACTTGCCGCTCAAAGATGCCGTCCTCGAAGTGAACCATTGGTGCCACGAGCACGTCAACTACAAGGGCAGCGACAGCCGCACCAGCGCCCCGATGGCCACCATCAAGACCTCGTGGGGACGCTGCGGTGAGGAATCGACGCTCTTGGTAACCGCCTTGCGCACCGTGGGCATTCCTGCGCGACAAGTTTACACGCCCCGCTGGGCTCACTGCGACGACAACCACGCTTGGGTGGAGGCTTGGGTGGACGGACAATGGCATTTCCTCGGCGCCTGCGAGCCTGAGCCAGTGCTCGACCTCGGCTGGTTCAACCTGCCGGCTTCGCGCACCTTATTATTACATACGCGCGTCTTCGGCGACTACGATGGCCCGGAAGAAGTCATCAGCCGCACCCGTAACTTCACGGAAATCAACGTGGTGGACAACTATGGCAAGACTGCCAAAACAACCTTCACCGTCGTCGACGAAAACGGACAGCCGCAAGGCAACCTGCCTGTTGAGTTCAAGATTTACAACTACGCCGAATTCTGCACCGTCGTCACGAAAACCACGGATGCCAACGGCCAGACCTGGCTCACTTCGGGTTTGGGCACTATGATGGCTTACGCCTCAAAAGACGGCAAGTTTGGTTTCGAGGTCTTCAAGGCGGGCGAGAAAGACAACGTCACCATCACCCTCAACCATGACAAGAACGCGACGGAATCCTTCGAGTTCGACATGGTACCTCCTGCCCCGACCAGCGTCTTGCCTGAAGTGACACCCGAAATGCGTGCCGAAAACGACCGTCGCATCACCTACGAAGACTCGCTGCGCAACGCCTACATCGCCAACTGCAAGAAAGCCCAGATGAATTTGATCATGAACACGGGCAACAAAAAACTTTGCAGCATCTACGAGAAGACCTGGGGCAACTACCAAACCATCGCCGACTTCGTGAGCTATGCCCAAAGCAAAAACCAGGAAATCAAGGCCGTGGAATTGCTGAGCAACATCACTGACAAAGACTTGCGCGATGTCACCCTTGAAGTACTGAAAGACCATTTCGACCACACGCCCGACCTCACTTCTTCGGTCGTTTCGATGCCCGTGGAGCATTATGCACAATACATCCTCAGTCCGCGCATCAGCAACGAGAACCTTGGGGCCTTCCGCAAAACCTTCACCGAGTTCTTCAACCCGACCGAAGCACAGCAATACCACGACAATCCCATGCTTTTGGCCGACTGGGTGTGCCAAAACATCACAGTTGACGACGAGCTTAATCCGCAGCGCATCCCGATTTCGCCCCTCGGCGTTCTGAAAGCCCGCAAGGCCGACCGCCACTCGCGCGACATCTTCTTCGTGGCCATGGCCCGCAGTTTGGGCATCGCGGCGCAAGTCAACCCTGTGAATGGCAACGTGCAGTATTTCGATGGCAGCCAATGGCAAAATGTACAATTCGAAAAAGAGGCCACAAGCGTCTTTGGGACAGGCTATCTCGACATACAATATGCGCCCATTACTTCTGTGGCCGACCCGAAGTATTACACCCATTTCAGCATCAAGAAGTTTGACGGAAAGAGTTTCCGCCTCTTAGCCTACGATGCCAAAGACCCTGGCATCGACGACGGCATGATGCTTTCGACATTCGAGAAACCAACGCCCTTGGACGAAGGCATATATATCCTCACTGCCGGAACACGCCTTGAGGACGGTACTGCACTGACCCACAGCCAGTTCTTCACCATCAAGGCGGGCGAAACGACGCAAGTCGACCTCGTTTTGCGCCAACCCGACAATGAGCTTCGCGTCGTCGGCAGTTTTTACGCCGACAGCAAATTCACCGACCTTGAAACGGGCGAAGTGGGCAACGCCAAACAGCTTATCAAAGACAACTACTTCATCCTCGGCCTTTTGGACCAAGGCAGCGAGCCTACCACCCACGCCATGCAAGACATCGCCGCTTTCCGCAAGGACTTTGAAGACAGCAACCTGCCCATCATCTTCATTTTCAGCAATCAGGAAGATTACGACAAGTTCAAACTGAAGAATTTCAGCGAGTTGCCAGAAGGCATCGTTTACGGCATCGACGACGGCACCATCCATGACGAACTCATGGAAGGCTTGAAACTCGACAACGACAGCCGTCCCATCTTCATCATCGGCAACGCCAACAGCGAGGTAGTGTTTGTGAAACAAGGCTACACCATCGGCCTCGGCGAGCAGTTGCTGAAGACGATAGCGAAATTGCAATAAAAAACGTAGAGACGCGCCATGGCACGTCTCCACGAAATTCTTTGAAACAGAATCGCCTACAGTTTGCGGGCGATTTCTTTTTCGGTATAGCCTTCGATGATGTCGCCGACCTTGATGTCGTTGAAGTTCTCGATGTTCAAGCCGCAGTCCATGCCGGCGCTGACCTCCTTCACGTCGTCCTTGTAACGCTTCAGGGAGCCAAGCAAGCCCGTGTAGACCACGATGCCGTCGCGGATGACACGAATCTTGGTGTTGCGGGTGATCTTGCCGTCCAAGACCATGCAGCCGGCGATGGTGCCGACCTTGCTAATCTTGAAGGTCTCGCGGATTTCGAGGTTGCAGGTGACCACCTCCTCGATTTCGGGGGCCAACATACCTTCGATAGCAGCCTTGATTTCCTCGATGGCGGTGTAGATAATAGAATAAAGACGTATGTCTATCTTCTCCTGCTCAGCCATCTTACGGGCGCCGGCGGTAGGACGCACGTTGAAGCCCACGATGACCGCATTGGAAGCCGAAGCCAACATGATATCGGACTCGCTGATAGCACCCACCGACTTGTGGATCACATTGACCTGCACCTCTTCGGTGGAGAGCTTCAGCAGGCTGTCGGACAAAGCCTCTACGGAACCATCCACGTCGGCCTTGACGATGATGTTCAATTCCTTGAAGTCGCCAATGGCGATGCGGCGTCCGATTTCGTCCAAGGTGATGTGCGGACTGGTGCGGCGCGTTTGTTCGCGTTGCAGCTGTTCACGACGGTTGGCGATGGCTTTCACCTCGCGTTCGTCGGTCATCACGTTGAAACCGTCGCCAGGCATGGGAGCGCCATTCAAGCCGAGGAGCAACACCGGCGTTGACGGGCCGGCCTCCTTGACGGGACGGTTGTGGTCGTCGAACATAGCCTTCACCTTACCATAGGTGGTGCCAGCCAGCACCATGTCGCCGATACGCAAGGTGCCGTTTTGCACCAGGATCTTGGCCACATAACCACGACCCTTATCCAAAGCCGACTCGATGACGGTGCCCTTGGCCAAACGGTTCGGGTTGGCCTTCAAATCGAGGAACTCGGCCTCAAGCAACACCTTTTCAAGCAGTGCATCGACGTTGAGACCAATCTTGGCAGCGATTTCCTGCTCTTGGTATTTGCCGCCCCAACTTTCGACCAGAATATTCATCTTAGCCAACTGCTCACGAATCTTGTCGGGATTGGCGGTAGGCTTATCAATCTTGTTGAGTGCAAACACGATAGGAACACCAGCGGCTTGCGCGTGGTTGATGGCTTCGACGGTTTGCGGCATCACGTTGTCGTCGGTGGCGATGACGATGATGGCTACGTCGGTGATCTTGGCACCACGAGCACGCATGGCCGTAAAGGCCTCGTGGCCAGGCGTATCCAAGAAGGTGATCTTCTTGCCACTCTCGGTCGTAACCTCGTAGGCACCGATGTGCTGGGTGATACCACCAGCCTCACCGGCCACCACGTTGGTGTTACGGATGTAGTCCAAAAGTTTGGTCTTACCGTGGTCGACGTGACCCATGACGGTGACGACCGGTGCGCGGGGCACGAGGTCCTCTTCCCTATCCACCTCATCGGTCTCGGCGATGGCCTCTTGCACATCGGCACTGACGAAGTCGACTTGGAAGCCGAACTCCTCGGCTACCACAGTCAAGGCTTCAGCATCGAGGCGCTGGTTGATGGACACGGGCATACCGAGGCTCATGCAGGTGCCGATGACCTTCACCACGGGCACGCCCATCATGGTGGCCAACTCGTTGGCGGTGACGAACTCTGTCACCTTCAAGACCTTCTTGTCCTCCTCCTGGCGCATCATCTCCTCCATCATGTTGCCCGCCACCTGCTGACGCTTCTCGCGGCGGTGCTTCGAGGTCTTCGACTTGCCCATGGGGGCGAGGCGTGCCAAGGTATCCTTGATTTGCTTCGAGATTTCCTCGTCGCTCATCTCTGGTTTCTCTTCGCGTTTGGCTTTACGGTCTTTCTTGCTCGGCTTCGGGCTGTCCTTGGGGGCTTTCTTACCGCCTTGGTCGGCGGGTTTCTGTCCGCCGCCCTTGCCTTGCTGCTGCTTGCCACCGTCTTGTTTCTTTCCGCCGCCAGCGTTGACGTTCGGGCCGGTCGGGTTCTCCGACGAGCCTTCGGGCTTGCCGCCCATGATACGCTTGCGTTTCTTCTTCTTGGAGTCGCCCCTGCCGCTTTTCTTCTCGACGGGCAGTTCGAGCGTGCCCAGAACAGTCGGACCCGTCAGTTTGGGAGCTTCCAGCTTGATGACCCTCGGCTCAGTGGGCTTTTCCTCTTTCTTGGCAGGCTCCACCTTCTTGGGCTGTTGCTGCTGTTGCTTCTTCTCCTGCGGCTTGGGCTGCTGTTGCTGAGGCTTCTTCTCCTGGGGCTTGGCAGGCTGTTTTTCCTGCTTCTTCTCTTTCTTTTTCTCTTCTTTCTTGCCTTTATCGCGAGGTTTGGGATCGAGGTCGATTTGGCCAAGGATCTTCAGGCCAAGACCCGATTCCTTCTCCTCTTTCTTCTCTTCCACAGGCTTCTCAGGCTCAGCGGGCTTTTCAGGCTCGGCAGGCTTTTCGACCACTTCGGTCTCCACAGGTTCCACTTCCGCCTTAGGTTCCGGCTGTTTCTCCTCTTCCTTGGGCTGCTGTTCCTGCGCCTCTACCTTTTCGGGTTCGGGAGCCGGAGCCGGTTTGGGAGTCTTCTTCACGGGCGAAGATATGGTATTCGAGCGAATGATTACCTCCTCATGATCTTCTTCCTCAGCGACTTTTTGCGATTGCAATGCCGAATCAACGGAAACACTACCACCCTTGTAAGAGAGGTTACCCAATTTCATGGCCTCATTCTTCACTTCCTTCTCGCCCTGATATTCCTTCACGAGCAGCGCATACATGTCAGCCGTGAGCTTCGTGTTGGGTGAAGGATCCACCTGGAAGCCTTTCTTGGCTAAGTATTCCACGATGGTGTCCTTACCCACATTGAATTCTTTCGCCGCTTTCGACAATCGAATTGAAAAATTAGTTTCTTCGGACATAGTTTCTTTCTCTTTGTTTCTCGTTTACTGTTTATTACAACGCCTTATTCGGCATCTTGTTCAAACTCGGCCTTCAGGATGCGGAACACTTCCTTGACGGTCTCAATTTCGAGGTCGGCGCGGTTGGCCACCTCTTCGGGGGTGTGCGACAGCACGTCCTTGGCTGTGTCGCAGCCCATCTTGATGAGCGAGTCGATGACCCACTGGTCGATTTCGTCGGAGAACTCTTGCAAGTCGACGTCCTCTTCGGCGTTGTTGGCCTCGCTGTTGCGATAAACGTCGATTTCGTAGCCTGTCAGCTTGCCAGCGAGCTTGATGTTGTAGCCGCCCTTGCCGATGGCGAGGCTGATTTGGTCGTTCTCCATGTAGACGTTGGCCATCGTGTTGTCGCTGCTCAGGACGATGTTCGTAATCTTGGCCGGGCTGAGGGCACGGGTGATGAGCAGTTGCGGGTTGCTGGTCCAGTTGATGACATCGATGTTCTCGTTGCGCAACTCACGCACGATGCCGTGGATGCGCGTGCCCTTCATGCCGACGCAGGCGCCGACGGGGTCGATGCGGTCGTCATACGATTCAACAGCCACCTTGGCACGTTGGCCAGGCTCGCGCACGATCTTCTTGATGGTGATGAGACCGTCGTAGATTTCGGGCACTTCGGCTTCGAGCAGACGTTGCAGGAACACCTCCGACGCACGCGACAGGGTCACCACGGGCGAGCCGTTGACGCTCTCAACGCTCTTTACGATGGCACGCACGGTGTCACCTTTCTTATATATATCGTTGGGGATTTGTTCGGCCTTGGGCAGGATAAGCTCGATGTTCTCGTCGTCGGTGGCCACAATCTCGCGTTTCCACACATGAACCACTTCGGCGTTGACGATTTCGCCCACCTTCTCCTTGTATTTCTGGAAAATGTTCTCTTTCTCATACTCCGACACTTTGGTCTGGAGGTTTTGGCGCAGGGCCAAGATGTCGCGGCGACCGAAGCTCTCGATGCGCAGCTCTTCGTTCACTTCCTCGCCCACCTCGAAGTCAGGCTCAATCTTGATGGCGTCAGAAAGCTTGATTTGGCGCAGCGGGTCGGTCAGCTCGTCGTCCTCGACGACGGTGCGGTTGTGGTAGATCTCGAAGTCGCCCTTGTCGACGTTCACGATGATGTCGATGAAGTCGGTGGTGTCGCAGTCGAATTTCTTGTTCAACATGCCACGGAACACATCCTCGATGATGCGCATCATGGCTTCGCGGTCGATGTTCTTGAACTCCTTGAATTCGGAGAAAGTCTCTACTAATTTGTAGTTGTCCATTTTTGTATGTTGATTGTTTGTTGTTCTTTTGTCGGGCAGGGATTGAAATCGCCTGCTTGAATTAGGGTCGCCCCTTCAGGGCTTTAGAAGATTATTGCCGGTTTGATTTCCGTTTTCTTGCGTTCGAAGAACAGGTTGGCTTGCTCCTCGGAAGGTTTCTTCTTCGAGGTTTTCTTAGGAGCAGGGGCAAACTCCACCTTTTCGGCATCGTAGCTCACCAACTTGCCTTGCATCTTGCCAGTCTCCTTGGTCTTCACTTCCACGTCCTTGCCCACATATTTCTGCAACTGGCGATCCATCTTCAAGGCGCCACTGAGTCCCCATGATAAGACACTGAGTTCATAGTCTTCCACATCGCGGTCGAGCTTTTCGTTCACGAAGCGGGAGAGTTCGGCGCAATGGTCGATGTTGACCGCCGTATCGGAGTCGATGTAGACCTCAATCACGTTGTTGGGCTTCACCTTCACTTCAACGAGAAAGCGGTCGGTTCCGGCGAGGGCTTCTTCACAGAGAATTGCAACTTGTTCTTTTGTAATCATTTAAAATTCAAAGATTTAAGATTTAAAACTTATAACTCCAACCTCAAACAAAAAGACCTGTTACTCAAAGTAGCAGGTCTTTTCTTCCACCTTAAGTTGTCGAGCAAGGATTCGAACCTTGACAGGCAGAACCAAAATCTGCAGTGCTGCCATTACACCACTCGACATCATTCGTTCCCGAATGCGGCTGCAAAAGTACAACAAATTTCGTTACGCGCAAGCTTTTTTTCGTTTTTTTTCAAAAAAAAGTGTTTTTCCATACAAAGAGTCGCTTTTTGCCGTTTTTCAGCCAAAGATAAGCCGAAAAACCGTATCTTTGCGGTTTAAATCTCTAAACAAGAACAACGAATAAAAACACAACACTATGAAAAAGAGCAATTTGATTCTGGCCTTTTTGCTTTTCATCCTTTGCGTGCCATCCACTTACGCACAAGGCGAAAAGACCTTGAAACGCAAGGTGGCCATTGGCCGTTTCACCAACGAAACCCAATACGGGAAAGGCATCTTCTACGACAGGGAGAACGACCCGATGCGCAAGCAGGCGATGGACATCCTGTCGTCCAAGCTGGCCGCCAGCGGCAAGTTCATCCTTCTTGAACGCGACGACTTGGACGTGATTGTGGAGGAAGCGGGTAGCGACATGAAGAAAATCGGCGCCGACTACATCATCCTCGGCTCCATCACCCAGTTTGGTCGCAAGACCGAAGGCGACGAACGCATCTTCAGCTCCACCAAGACCCAAACCGTGGAAGCTGCGGTGAACGTGCGCCTCGTCGACGTGGCCTCGGGCCTCATCATCTATTCCGACGAAGCCAAAGGCCAGGCCGAAACCTCATCGAAGACCACCTTGGGCATTGGCGGCACGGCTGGATTTGACGCCACACTGAGCGACAAGGCCATCTCGGCAGCCCTCACCCAACTCGTCGAGAACATCATCAACAAGTGCATGGACAAACCGTGGCGCGGCTACGTGCTGACCATCGAGGACGGCGACTACGTCATTTCGGGAGGCGCTTCGCAAGGCATCACCCCTGGCTCCAAATTCGGCTTATATAAAAAAGGTAGGACCGTCAACAACCCACAAACCGGAACCAACGTGGAGCTGCCCGGCAAAAAGATGGGGCATGTGACCGTGACTGCCAACTATGGCGACACCCCCGAAACCGAATTCTCCTTTGCCACCTACGAAGGCGAGACAATCGACGCAGAACATCTTGAAAACTATTATCTAATGGAGGAATAAACGATGAAAAAAATCATCATTGCAAGCATTTGCCTATTTGTGGCCACGCTCTTCAACTCATGCGGCGTTGGCAACTATACCGTCACTTCGGGCATTGAGGACAAGGCCGCCATCTGCTTCACAGCCTCAAGCGCCTATGATATCAGCGTTAGCATCGACGACCAACAATACGAAACCTCGACCGTCAAAGATATCGCCCACAAGACCCGACGCGAGATAAAGAACACGGCCAAACACGCCATCAAGACGACGCCTGGCAGGCACCAAGTGGTGGTGAAACGCAACGGCCAGACCGTTTACTCAAAGGAAGTGGTGCTCTCGACCGGCGACACCAAAATCATCGAACTATGAAGAAGCTGCTCATCGTCATGAGCTTGGGCTTGTTGCTGAGTTCGTGCACCACAAAAACCTATCTCTACAACTGGGGCTCCTATCGCAACAGCAAAGAAGCATCCGACTACGAAGTGGTGATGTATGACTACTATCACACGCAAAGTCCCGAAAGTGTTTGCGCCTTGCTGTGCCAATACGAGTACATGGTGAAGCATCCCGGCGGCACGCGAGGCGTGATTCCCCCCGGCATCTGCGCCGAGTATGGCTACCTTCTGCTCCAACCCGAAACCGCCGCAAACTTCCTAAGCCACGCGACCAAGAAGCAAAAGGAGACCTATGGCCAGATGGGCGACTACGGAGCCATGTTCCGCGAAAAAGGAATGGAAATGCTGCAAAAGGAGATGGAACTTTACCCCGAATCGAGCGTTTTCATTGGTCCACTTATCAAGAAATTCAGCCATCAGTAAGCCATGAGAAAGACCCTATTCATCCTTTTGGCGGCCTGTTCCGTCATGTTTGCCTCCTGCACCACAAAAAAGTACACGCGAGGCCAACTCTACCCCAAAATGTACGAGGAAAAGCCGGTGACACTGCTGGTGATGCCTCCTATCAACAACTCCAACAACGTGGAAGCCAAGGACTTGCTCTACACCTCTATCAGCCAGCCATTGGCCGAAGCCGGATATTACGTCATCTCGCCCCACTTGGCCATGGAGATTTTCAAGTCAGAAAGTGCCTACGACGCCGAGAATTTCATCGACCAAAACGTGGGAACCTTCGGCAAGGTGTTTGGTGCCGATGCAGTAGTGTTTTCGGTGATTGACGAATGGAAGAAGAAAGGGTTCGGCATCGAGACCAAGATTTCGTACATCGTAAAGTCGACCCGCACCAATGAGGTGATTTTCGACCGCACTTGCGACCTCTATCTCGACCTGAGCGACAACAACTATTACGGAGGTGGCTTGGTCGGTGCCTTGGCCAACATCGCCGTTTCAGCCATCAACACCGCCGTCACCGACCACATTGTGGCCGCCCGACGCTGCAACGAGTTCATCTTTGAGGACATCCCTCAAGGCAAATACAAGCCAGAACATTTGCAAGACCAAGAAACTCCCGCTGGAGACCAAAACGCAAAGACAACAGTCAAACAATAAATCATTATGACATTCAAAAGGTTAAACAACATTACAGGATGGTTGGCAGGACTGATTGCCACCGTCGTGTATTTTCTCACGCTTGAGCCTACCGTGAGCTGGTGGGACTGCGGCGAGTACATTTCAACGGCTTACAAACTGCAAGTGGGTCACCCGCCCGGGGCACCTCTGTTCCAGATGATCGGGCGATTCTTCTCGCTCTTTGCAGGTGGCGATGTCACCAAGGTGGCCATGATGGTCAACGTGATGTCGGCCATTTGCAGCGGCCTCACCATCGTCTTCCTTTTCTGGACCATCACCCTGATGGCGCGAAAAGTTTGGATGAAAGAGGGCGAAGATTCGCCGTGGATTAATAAAATAGGTGTGCTATTAGCCGGCTTCGTCGGCGCGGTGGCCTACACCTTCACCGAGTCGTTCTGGTTCAACGCCGTGGAGGGCGAGGTTTACGCCATGTCGTCGTTCTTCACCGCCGTCACCTTCTGGGCCATCCTGAAATGGGAGCAAGTGGCCGATGACCCAACGAGTTACCGCTGGTTCATCTTCATCGCTTTCCTCATCGGTCTTTCGATTGGCGTCCACCTGCTCAACCTGCTGTGTGTGCCGGCCATCGTTTATGTGGTCTATTTCAAGAAGTGGAAAAAAACCTCCTTTGGAGGCTTCGTGCTGGCAGGCTTGGTTTCGTTGGTGCTGCTTTGGTTCCTCAACATGTTCCTTGTGCCGCAAGTCATCAACATGGCAGGCAAAACCGAGCTGTTCTTTGTCAACACGCTTGGCGCACCGTTCAACCTCGGCTCCATCATTTATTTCGCAGTCATCATCGGCCTCATCGTTTGGGGACTGTGGTACACCGCCAAGCGCGGCAAGGTGATTTGGAACACCGCCATCCTCTCGCTGATGTTCATCCTGATTGGTTACTCGTCGTTCTTCATGCTGATTATCAGGGCCAACACCAACACGCCCATTAACGAGAACGAGCCTAAAGAAGCCCTTTCCATGCTGGCCTACATCAATCGTGACCAATATGGCAGTTGGCCGTTGCTTTATGGGCCTTACTACAACGCCCCAATTTCCGACTGGGTTGACAATGCCCCGACATACGTCAAGGACAAAGAAGCCGGTCGTTACGTCATCACCGACGACGGAAAACGCAGCAAGCCCGAGTATGCCGACGAGATGAAAACCCTCTTCCCGCGCATGTGGAGTATGCAACCAGGTGGCTCACACAAAAAGACATACGAGAACTATCGCAAGGGCCCGAACGGCAACATCGAGGGCGAAAACGTGCGCGTCAGGAACTACTTGGGCGAAACGGTCAACATCAGCAAGCCCACCTTCGGGCAAAACCTCAAATTCTTCATCAGCTACCAATGCAACTGGATGTATTGGCGCTATTTCATGTGGAACTTTGTGGGTCGTCAGAACGACATTGAGAGCCAAGGCGAGCTGAACCACGGCAACTGGCTGAGCGGCATCAGCTTCATCGACAATGCCCGACTCGGCGACCAGGACAACATCCCTGCCTGCTTGCAGAACCCAGGACGTACGACATACTACTTCCTGCCCCTCATCCTCGGCTTGATTGGCTTGTTCTGGCTTCTCAAGAACGACCTGAAGCAGAGCTGGATTATATTCCTGCTATTCTTCCTCACCGGTTTGGCCATCATCATCTACCTGAACCAAACACCCAACCAGCCGCGTGAACGTGACTATTCATACGCCGGCTCGTTCTACGCCTTCGCTATCTGGATTGGCTTCGGTGTCATCGCCATTATAGATGGCATCAACAAGCTGACCAAGAAACAAAGCATGATTACCACCATCTTGGTGGGGGCGCTCTGCTTCCTTGCAGTGCCCTGCGTGTTGGCCGCCAATGGCTGGGAAGAGCACAACCGCTCGGGCAAGACTTCGGCTCGCGACTGGGCGCGCAACTACCTTGCGCAGCTACCGCCCAACTCGGTCATCTTCACCCGTGGCGACAACGACACCTTCCCCTTGTGGTACGTGCAAGAAGTGGAAGGCTTCCGCACCGACGTGCGCGTGTGCAACTACATGCTGTCGGGCGGCTATTGGTATGTGCACCAAATGGGCCGCAAGGTGTATGAATCCAATCCGTTGCCGCTCACGCTGACCGCAAAGGAATACGACAACGGCGTCAATGAGCAAGTGCTCATCGAGGAAGAAGAATTCTTCAAAGGCAAACGTATTGAACTGAAGCAAGTCATCGACTTCATCCACAACCCCAAGGCCGTGAAACGCTATCCAGGCGGCTCCTACAACTATATCCCCTGCCGCAGCGTGAAGCTCACCGTCGACAAGGAAGCCTGCCTGCGCAACGGCATCGTGCCACCCGAGCTGGCCGACCGCATCGTCGACGAAATCGATTGGGACATCAAGGACAGCAGAGCCATCTATAAGAACGCGCTCATGCTCCTCGACTTCATGGCCACCAACAATTGGGAACGCCCCGTGTATTTCACCTCGTTCAGCGACATGTCGAGTTCCTTGGGCATCGACAAGTACCTCCACATGGAAGGTCTGGCTTATAGGTTCATCCCCGTCGAGGCTGAGGATTACCTCAAACGCTATGGCGGCGTGTATCGCGAAGGCAGCTACGATTTGTTGGTGACCAAGGCCAACGAAGGCATCGTCAACTGGGGCAATCTGAACCAGGAAGATGTGGTGCCCGACCGCGAAAGTGTGCGCAATGTGAGCTATGCCCAATTGGCCTATTCGCGTTTGGCGCAGGCTTTGGTCAACCACGGCGAGTTCGACTCCGCCGTCATCGTGATGGACAAATACCAAGAGTTCTTCCCGAACGAGAAGTTCCCTGTCGAGATTCACACCTACCAGTTCCCCGAGATGTACTACATCTGCGGTGCAACCGAGAAAGGTGATGCCTACCTGATGAACCTCATCAACAACTACTGCGACAAGGTGAAGTACTACGGCGGCATGAAGCCCAAGTTCAGGAAGTATTACGAAGAAGATGTCGACGAAGGCATGAGCCTGCTGAAGCACTTCGGCGACGTGGCCAAGAAATACGGCCGCGACGAAATTGCGCAACTGACTACCGACCGCATGACGGAATTCATGATGGCGTATTACAACTAAAACAAGGGCTTAACCCTTGAAAACGAAACCAGCGTCTGGACGAATCCGGACGCTGGTTTTGTTTTGCCTTTGGCTTTCACTTACGCTTGTTTCCTCGCTCGTTCCAGCGGATTTGCAATCCGCCGGCATCGCGTTGGGGATTTGCAATCCCTTTATTCTGTTTTATTCCGCTTCACAAAGCTCCAAACAATCATTCCAATGCCGATAACGACGAAAGGAACGCTGAGCCATTGACCCATGTCGAAGGTCATGCTTTTCTCAAATTCCACCTGCACGTTTTTCAGGAACTCGATGCCAATGCGCGAGCCGAAGATGATGACGAGGAAGGTGCCGAACATCAAGCCGGGCTGCTTGATGCCAAGGTCGCGCTTGTAGTACATCCACAATAAGATACCCATCGCCACGAGGCAGAAGAAGGCTTCGTAGAGACCCGTCGGGTGGCATGGCAGCCACTCACTCGGCGGACAAGGTGCATCCCACGAGTTGCAAGCCGTGTAGTTGTCGAAAGTGCCGCAAAACTGCTCTGCCCCACGCATGAAGACGAAGCCCCACGGCAGCGAAGTAGGCGTACCGTAAATCTCATGGTTGAACACATTGCCCAAACGAATCAACGCGCCAACGAGGCAAACCGCCACCACGATGCGGTCGAGAATCCAAATGTAATTGATACGCTGGAGGTCGGTCTTCTGCTTCTTCGTCGACTTGTTGTAGTTGCGCACATAAAGCCACAAGCCAATCAAGATGCCGATGGCGCCGCCGTGGCTTGCAAGACCGCCTTCCCAAACGGCAAGCATCTTCAACGGATTGGAAAGGTAATAATCCGGCTCATAGAACAGGCAATGCCCAAGACGCGCCCCGATAATGGTCGACACAAGCATATAAATTAACAACTTGTCCAACGAATCTTCGGCCATGTGCTCTCTCTTGTAGATGCGTTTCATGATGAAATAGCCGATAAGGAAACCCAAAGCCCACAGCAGGCCATACCAACGGACGTGAATGTTACCGATGGAAAACAAGACGGGGTCGACGTTCCAAGTGATGTAGTTTAGTAGCATGATTTTGAATTTTGAGGCAAAAGTAGGAATTATTTCAATACAAAGGCCGGCCCTTCGACAAGCTCATGGACCTTGAACACAAAAATTTCACTTCGCTGTAACTTTTTCGCCCAAACTCCGTATTATTGCAAACGATGGACAGACATCAGTACAACCAGTGCGTGGAGCAATATGCCGACCGGCTTTTCCGCTTCGCGTTCGCGAGCCTCCGCAACCGCGAGCAGGCCGAGGACGTGGTGCAGGAGAGCTTTGCCCGCGTTTGGGAGAAGGCGAAGAACATAGACTTTGCCACGGCCAAGACCTACCTCTTCAGCACTGCCCACCATGCCATGATTGACGAAGTCCGTCGCAACCAACGCTTTGCGAGCCTGGAAGAACAAGCGCCGAACATCGAACAAGGGAGAAACACCCCCTATCCCGACGTGAACGACATCCTGCACAAGGCCATCGGCACCCTGCCCGAAGCGCAACGCAACGCCCTGCTCCTCCGCGACTACGAAGGCTATTCGTACCGCGAAATCGGCGACATCACCGGACAAAGCGAAGCACAGGTGAAGGTCAACATCTTCCGCGCCCGCACCGCGTTGAAAAACAAACTGAAAAGCATCGACAACCTCATAGACCCTGAGCCATGAACATCACTATTGACAACTACGAAGCCTACCTCCTTGATTATGTGGAGGGCAACCTCAGCGAAAGCGAGACGAAGCAACTGCGAGCTTTCGTCGTCGCACAAGGCCTGGACTGGGACGAACTCACCGAGGAACTTCCGCATTTGGAAGCTCCTGCCCTTGCCTATGAAAACAAGGAAGGCCTGAAGAAAAAAGCAACGGTTATGCCGCTTTACGTCAAAATCGCCTCGGCTGCCGCCGCTGCGGGACTGCTGCTCACCGTCAGTTTGTGGCCCGAAAAGTCGTTGCCGAAAATGGAGCCAATTGCCGAGCTAAAACCCGTTGCCGCAACACGCATCGAGAGGCCGCTGGATAGGCTTGCCTTGCAGACAAGGCCCACCCTATTCGTCAAACAGAATGTCGTGGTCGGAGAAAAAAACGTTGAAATTGAAAAGGTTGCCATGGAAAAAACAGAGATGCCACTTGTGGCCGAGTTGCCGTCCATCAAATCAGGAACGATGCAAATTGAAAGTTCCATTTCAGGTTTCATGGAGCCTGATTTCGACTATTTGGCCTATCGCATCAATGCAGGAATGGCTCTCGCACAATATGAAAACCATTCGTTTGAGGAAAACCTTGAAGATGAAGGCGTTTCCCTTATCGGCAAAGGTTTGCTTTGGCTGACGGGCGGTCGCCATTCGAGCTTCGCCAGCCTCATCAACTCGGGATTGAGACAAGCCAAGAAAGAGACCATCGAGGCCGCCACCGACATGGCCTTGGCCGCCTACCAACGCGCTGACGAACAGCTTGAGGAAGCCAAAGAACGTTGGGAGGAAAAACACGGGGAGTGAGTTTTTTTCACGCAGAACACGCAGAATTATGGGAAGCGCGAAGCGACGCTGTTTCTTCTCACGCAGAATGCGCAGAACCTTGGGAATGGTCGCCGCTTTGCGCCGACACGCTTCGCGTCATTAAGCAAAACAAAGCAATCCAGAGAATAACATCCCTGGATTGCTTCGTCGTGCCTCCTCGCAATGACGCAAAGCGACGCAAAAATGGTGTTCAGCAGGTTCCCACGATTCCCACAGTTCTGCGTGGAAAATAATTTGTAGGTCACTACAATTTCTTCTTGAGAAAAATCAAAATCAGAAATTGATGCTGAACCCCAACATGAGCGGGTGCGCCTTGGCTGCATCCTGCCCTTCCATGAAGGTGGGGACAAGCGCGTAGTTGGCGAAGAAGCCCAAATTCTCGCCACCGATACGGAACGAGGCATCACATTTGAACAGGTTGGTCAAGTAGTTGTTATAGGTCTTCACGTTGCTGCCGTCGGCATACTTGATGCGGGTCCAAGAGGCGAGGCGAATGCCGCCCGTCACGCCAAAGTCGATGTAGAAATGGCGCGTTGGCCTCACTTCGATCATCAGCGGGACTTGGGCATAGAGCAAGCCGAATTTACTATTCTTCACGGGGCGGTCGTCGGGCAGCAAAGTGTTGACCAACTCATTGTTTTCCACCGTCATCCTGATATAGTTCTTCCAGCTGTAGTTGTTCCAGCCGATGCCGATGCCCGTGAACAGGCCCACTGTGTGTTTCTTATTGAAAGCAATGCCCACATCGGCGATGTTGAAGCCGAAATACCAGCTGCGCATCGGACGGATGGCCATCAAGTCGTCGGGGCCTGTGTAGGTGTTCATGGCCGACGGGTCGAGGAGCATATTCAAGCCTGCCTCGAAGCCGTTCCAATGGGCATCGAAGAGGAGGTTTCTTTTCTCGCCGCATTTCCTTTCTGAACTGTACTTGTAAGAAAACACTTCCTTGCGTCCATTAGACCAAATCTCGCCCGAACCTGTTGAGTTGAAACGCGATTGATCATAATGCAATTCAGGTATCCGCAAGTCGCCCGAACCAGTGAGCGTGGCGTTAATCATCTTGCATTGTCCCTTGAGCGTGACATCGCCTGATCCAATCATTTTAATGTTGATGGTATCATAATCCACGTCCAACCTAATGTCGCCCGAACCTAACAGGACAATGTCGAGTGTGTTGCCCTTTATCACGCCGCTGCCAATGACATCGCCGGAAGAGCAAAGGATGATCTTGTCAAGCTGCGGCATGGCGACATCATAATCACTTGAGCCTTTAAAAAACACATTGCCATCCACTACATACCTGTCGGAAGCGCCCATGTCGCCACTCGAGAGCGAGAATCCGTCCTGACTTTGCCTGATTGTCACATTGCCGGAACCTTCAACAGTAATGGAATGAGCCTGCGGATCATCATTCTTCAAAAGCTGATAGTTGAAGGACTTATCAAACTTGTCGCCCCACTTTTCCATCTCTTTCCCCCACTGCTCCATTTCCTTGCCCCATTGTTCCATGTCTCTCTCAAACGACTTCCAATCAATGGAATCCGAAAGATGCTGCATATTCATCCCCAGCTCGTGCATCCATTCGGAAAACTGCTCTTGCATTTGCGACAATTCAGCCTTTCGGCTCTTCATGATGCTATCCGTTTTGGGATCAATCGGTTTGGGCTCATTTACCTGCGCCTTCATCGTTCCGAAGGCCAGCAGCAGCAAGGCTGCCAAAATCATTCTTTTTTTCATTTTATTGATGTTTTAGTTGTTTGTTGTTTTTCTTATCAACAAACGTAATACGCAACAACAACAAAAAAGTTACAGCCCTCACTCAAAAAAAGCATGGAAATAGCATTTACGCTCGGCGGTGAGGGTGTCGCCTTCGGTCAGCTCCAGCTTCACGTAAACCTTTTGCAAATCGGCATTTCTCAAATAATCGCCTAAACCTTCCACGGCGTATTTCCGGTTCTCGTTGGCCTTCATCTCCACTTTCACTTTTTGCTCAAACTTTGGGTGGTCTACGAGCTCGTCGGATTTAAGGTCTTCAAAATCGTACACCGTGACGGACAGCTCGCCATCGATGTCGCGCAGCAAGTCGGAGGTGACGAAAACGCCATAGTCTTTCTGGTCGAGGCTCAAAAGCACGGGCGCGAAGAGCGTCTTCAGCCGCTCTTGCAGCACCTTGGGATGACCGTAATAGTCGATGGACGACCACGAAGTCACAGGCCAGGCATCGTTGAGTTGCCAATAGAGCGTGCCCATGTTGTATGGCTTCGCCGTGCGGTGCGCCTCAATCGCAATCTCCATGCCGTAGGCCTGCGAGAGCTGGCTCAGATGCACATATTCCTCAAAGTCCTTGGGCTGTACATCAGGATAATACCGCTTAATGAAGTCGTCGATTTGCCGCGTGCCACGGGCATGTTTCTGGTGTGCAGCAATCACCTCAGCATCCTTGCCCAGCTCCTCCCCTTGCGCGATTTTCAGCAAGGTCTGGTAATCGGGATAGCTTTGGTAGCCGTACTCGCTGTTGAAGCGACCCACCTTCTCACGATAGACCTCGTAAGGCAGTTCGCCCCACCAAACGCCCCAATAATGCACATCGCCTTCGGTCAAACTTTCGGGACGGCCCCAGCCTTTCGAGGGCGAACTCGGCCAATAGGGGCGCGTGCCGTCGTACAAGGTCACCGCTTCTGGTAATATGGTTTCAAAGAGTTGGTCGTATCCTGCCTTAATGGCCTGATCGTCTTCTTCCGACCAATTCAGCGACTTTTGCCAGCCCCAGTTATAGTAGCCTTCCGAGATCTCGTTTCCACCACACCACAAGGCCAACGACGGATGCGAAGCCAAGCGTCTCACCTGCTCCTCCGCCTCGATTCTGACGTTTTTCAAAAACGCTTCATCGTAAGGATACATCGTGCCGGCATACATGAAATCCTCCCAAACCAAGATGCCCAACGAGTCGCAGATGTTGAAGAAATCGTCGGAGGGATAGATGCCGCCGCCCCAAATGCGCAACATGTTGAAATGCGCATCTTTGGCTTGACGAAGCAGCTTCAGCGTGTTGTCGGGATTGATCCAGGTCTCAATCATCTCCTCGGGGACGTAGTTGGCGCCCTTGGCATAGAATGGCACGCCGTTCACCTTGAAATAGAACGCCCGCCCGATGCTGTCAGGCTCATCCACCATCTCGAAAGTGCGAATACCCGAGCGGAACGACCTTGAATCCACGACCTCACCGTCCAATTTCAGTTTTAGCTCGAAATCATACAAAGGTTGCTCGCCCATCTCGTTGGGCCACCACAAACGAGGATGCTCGATCGTGATGGGCAAGTAAATTCCCTGATTTCCTTCTCTAAGTTCAACCTCAAATTGATAAGTTTTTTGCTGATCCACAGCGATTTCCACCTCCGCCAATGCACTGAACCTATCGCAGTATGCAAAGAAATAAAGCCAAAGATTGGCGCTATCGGCATCGGCGGCTTTGGTGACGGTATAAGCATCCTCCAACCACGCACTATTCCATTTCCTTGCGACCAACTTCACGGGTTTCCAAATGCCCACGTTCTTGTACTTCGGTGCCCAGTCCCAGCCGTGCTGGTAGGGTGCCTTGCGCGTGACGGCGTATCTTTCGGGCAAACGCGGCTGATGTTGCTCATACAAAGCCAATTGCGTGCTGTCATAACGAGGGAAATGCACCGCAAGCAGGTTGTCTTTCTCTTTTAGATAGTCATTCACCCATTGCTTCCACGAGCGGAACTGGTTGTCGGCAAAAAAGAGTTTTTCTCCGTTCAGTTTCACATCAGCGTATGTGTCAAGGCCTTCGAAAACCAACTCAACACAATAGTTTTCAAGCATTTCCTTGTCCACGTCGAAATGCAAGGTGTAGTCCCAAGGATGGTCGGAAATCCAGAGCAATTGGTTCTCCACCGTGCCGAGATAGGGATGCGGTATCACGCTGTTTTCATAGAGGCTCTGCTGCACCACCGAGGGCACATCGACCTGCATATTAATATCTAAGGTGTCGCCCGCGAGCGTCCAGCCTTGGTTGAGGAGTTGCAGAACGACGTTGGGCTTTTCAACTTGTTGGCAGCCAACCAAGACGGCCAATGCAAATAAACAATACAGTACTTTTTTCATTGCTACTTTTCTCTTTTCCACAAAACTTGCAAAACCTTCAAAACTCATTTTGAGAGGAAAGTCACCAACCGGCTCCTTTCCGGCGGCAAGGCAGTTGCCGTGCCGCACCAAAAGCTTGTTTTGCCAGTTTTGTAGGTTTTGTTATGAACTAAAACGGGTTCAAAATTTTTTCCATTTCGTAAATCAAATCGCGGTTCGACTCGGTCCAGACCATCGTGGCGCCTGTGGCGTCCTTTTGGTTGGGATAGAGTTTCTCGTTGAAGCGCGGCACCCAGTGGGCCAGCGAGGCGTGGCAATGCACCGCGCCCGTCATGTTGAGGATGTCCTTCACGTTGCCGAGGTTGATGCCGCCGCCCGGCATGATGCCGATTTTGTCGCCATAGCGCAGTTGCATTTCGGCAATCATCGGGACGCCTTCGAGGGCCGTGGGCTTGCCGCCCGAAGTCAGGATTTTGTCGAAGCCGAGTCCAATCAATTGTTCGACGGCCTCGAAAGGCTTCACGCAAGCGTCGATGGCGCGGTGAAAAGTGAACTTCAGCCCCTCGCCCGCTCCCATCAGGGCCTTGATGGTCTCAACGTCAAGCTCGCCTTTGTCGTTCAGCGCCCCGATGACCACGCCCTCGAAGCCGAGCTTCTTGCAGAGCATGATGTCGGTCTTCATCATCTCGACTTCCTCGTCGTCGTAGATGTAGTTGCCCGGTCGCGGACGGATGAGCACGCGCATGGGGATAAACGAGATGTCGATGGCCTTGGCCAAGGTGCCGAAAGAAGGGGTCACGCCGCCCACTTCGAGACATTCGCAAAGTTCGACGCACTGGGCGCAGCCGTCCATCGCGTTCTGCAACGACTTGATGCCGTTGGCACAGATTTCCAATCTTATCATAGTTGTCAAATTTTTGGGGCAAAGATAGGGAATTTGTTGAAGGGTTGGGCGTTTAATTGTTGAATTGTTGTAATTTTGCAATCATTATGAGACACAAATTCCTTATCATCATCCTTTGCCTTATCGGCCTTTGCGCCACAGCGCAAAACACCCACATCCTCCCCACCCCGCAACAGATAGAAACCACTGAGGGACAATTTGTTTGGGACGAGAACGTCGTCCTCACCTACGACGCCTCCGATGCCGAAATCAGCCAAATCGTGACGCTGTTTCGCAACGACTTGGAGCAAATCAACCCGAAGAAAACCGTCTTTACGCGTGGCATCGTCAAAGGCAAACAGTTCATCGAACTCGTCAAGACCGACCACCTCGGCGTGAGCGAGAACGAGGACCAAGCCTACCGCCTGACCATCAACAGCAGCTTCATCCGCATGGAGGCCACCACCAACACGGGACTTTTCTATGCCACCCAAAGCCTCAAGCAGCTCTATCGCCATGCCTTCTTGAAAAGCGATGGAACCGCCGTCAGCCTGCCCTGCATGACCATCACCGACTGGCCCAACTTCAAGCTGCGCGGCTGGCAAGACGACATCAGCCGTGGGCCCATCGTCACCGTCGACTACCTGAAACACCTCATCCCGCAGCTGGCCGAATACAAGCTCAACTGCTTCTCGCTCTACACCGAACACACCTTCAAGACCAAATGCCACCCCGACATTGCGCCCGTCGATGCCTTCACCGCCGAGGAAATCAAGGAATTGGAGGCTTTTTGCAAGCCCTACCACATCCAAATCATTGGAAACCAACAGTGTTTCGGGCATTTTGAGGAAATCTTGTGCAATCCTTTCTACAGCCATTTGGCCGACACGAAATGGAACCTCAACCCCGCCAACCCCGACACCTACAAATTCCTCGAAGACCATCTCCGCGAGGTGGCAAGAGCCTATAAATCACCTTATTTCAACATCAACTGCGACGAAACCGAAAGCCTTGGGCAAGGCCATGCCAAGGCATACGTCGATTCTCTTGGAGCGGAAACGGTTTATTACCAACACATCAACCGCGTCAACAGGATGCTGCGCCCCTACCGCAAGCGCGTGATGATGTGGGGCGACATCGCCGACAAACACCCCGAAATCCTCGAAAATCTCGACAAAGACCTCTTCCTCATCGCCTGGACCTACGTCGCCAAGGACGACTTCAACGACTTTCTGCAACCTTATGTGAAATCGGGACGGTCGTTTTTCGTCGCGCCCGGCGTGAGCCTTTCCGAAAGGGTGTGGCCGAAGCACTACGAGTTTGTGTCGAACATCACCCATTTGTGCCGTGACGGCTACAAAAACGGTGCCTTGGGCGTCATCAACACCTGCTGGGACGACTTTGGCGAATCGCTGACCAACAGTGCTTTATATGGTCTTGCCTTGGGTGCCGAGATGAGCTGGAACCCGCTGAAAGATGGCGACGACGAAATGGCCCAACGGCAAGTGGATGAGAATTTTTCGGCGCATAGTCTGGGTTGCATCGCCACCGAGCCATTGCAAAGTCTCAACGACATCTCCGAATGGACGAAATTCGACGAAATCGGGAAATTCACGGCCATGACCGACCCGATGGTACCTTTCTATCCCGCCCTGATTGACACGACCTTCGAGCAACGCAACATCGAAGCCGTGGTTGAACTCGCCTTGGTTTCCAAGCAGTTGGGCGAGCGCAAAAGGCTTGTCAAGCGCAATGCCGACATCTTCGACAACGCCTTTTATGCCGTCCACCGCATGAAATGGTGCGCCAATCGCAACATCGCTCGTTGCCAACTCTACCGTACCTACAACGACCCCAGCGAAGCCAACATTGCCGAAAGCCAACGGATGCTCCGCGACCTCACCGCCGAGCTGCACGAACTGAAGAAGGAGTACGTCAAAGTGTGGAACATCGAAAGCCGACCATATTGGTTGGATGTCAACATGAAGAAGTACGACGACTTGGCCAAGGAGCTGCAACAACTTGAAAACCTTCCTTTCATCGAGACCACGACCGACGGAAACGGCAATGCCGCCATCGCACTGAAGACCATTTTTGGCCACAAAGAGATTCATTATACCCTTGATGGAAAAGAAGTTACACCCACAGATTCAGTTTACCAGAAACCCATCGTCCTTGAGCGGCCTTGTCTCGTCAAAGCGGCGTGTTTCAACGAAGTGGGCGAGCCAATCTGCAACGAGCGTTATTTTTGCCATCACAAAGGCATGGGCCGACTGAAAAAGCTCAACAGTCCGGCAGGCAACTACCGTCCCGAATACTCAGGCGGCGGCGACGCGGCCCTGCTCGACGGCAGCCTCGGCACCGACGACTACAAGGACGGTCGCTGGCAAGGCTTCTACGGCACCGATGCCGACATCGAAATTGACTTGGGCAAGTGGACAAAAGTCAATGCGCTGAATATCGGCTTCTTGGTGAACGCCTATGATTGGATCCTCTGCCCCACCGAAATCGAAATATACGGTTCCTACGACGGGAAGAACTACACCCTTCGCGGCACCTTCCCCATCACCACCGAAGTGACAAAAGAAGGCAATTTCATCTTCCGCGAGCGCTTCGACATCCCCATCTCGACCCGTCTGCTGCGCGTCGTGGTGAAAAACGCCGGCAAGATTCCCGAAGGCTATCCTGGCACGGGGTTCGACTCTTGGATTTTCATGGATGAAATCATCGTGGAATAATCACCTCCGCGAGCGGCTGTAGTCCAAAGCGACTTCGTAATACTGCGTTTCGACCTCGGCGCCAGCAAGTTCCACTTGCAGGAGGCTGTTCTCGCGGATCAGGCTCCTAAGCGACAGGCGCTCCGTGCGGAACTCGCCTTCCTGCATGTCGCTGAGCGGATAACGTTGCTCGGCCAGCAAATGGTTTCGGCTCCCCCTCTCGACGATGCGCACCACCAGTTCCAACTCGGTCACCTTGCCGGGCCCAAGATTGTGCAAATCGACTTGGAGGCTGCACTGAGCCTTCTTTTCAACAAACGTCGACTCCGACTCAAACCTCACCCCTTTGATGAGCATACTCGGCATGTCGTCAACCGGTACGACCTCAACCTCTGTGCCGAAATAATCCTCCGGAACCTGCCCGATTTGCCAGTTGGGCATTGTGGTCTCCATGAAGTAGTATTTCTTGCCTTGGTAAAGAAGGTAACGGCTTCCCTCAATCTCGTCGCAATGCACGCCCAATGCCATGTGTTCGGGCAAAACCAACAGCACGAAGTCCTTGTCCATCTCATAGAGCAAGGCCACCAAAAGCGCCACCTTGTCCTCGCAGTCGCCGCAACCATCCACCAAAGTCTCGACGGGATAGCGCACATATTCGTCCTCGTCCTTCGAATCGCTGTCGAAAGCATAGGGCAACGACTGCACAAAACTGAGCGCCAACTCGATTTGGTCTTTCTCGGTGAGGACATAGCGACTGAACTCCTGCGCCAAGGCGTGCATCAGGGGACGGTCGTGCTCCGAGAGCATGAAACTGTAGTAATTGGGCGGCACCTCGCCATCGTTGAATTGGTAGACATAGGCCAAATGCTCGCGGTCATTACGATAATAGTCATACAAATCCGTGCTGATATTCAGCGTAATGGAGCAATCCTTTCCGTTGTATTTCCAAGAATGCTCCACCTCGAAATAGCCATCATATTCGACCACGGTGTGGGCCGACAGCGCAACGCTGATGAGCAGCAACAGGAAGAGGATTTTAGAGCGCATAAGAAAGGTTTTTCACCTATTAACGCAAAATTCAGGCCAAAATTGTCTTTTTGGTTTAATGGGTTGTAGGGCTGTCACACTGTGGCAGCCGCATCATGTAACCGCAAGATGCGGCTGCCGTAATACGACAGCCCTACAGCCTTATTTCCCCCAATAATGGAACGCCTCCACCTCTCTCATCAATTCCTTGACGGCGGCCTCTAATTGTTCGTCCTCGCCTTTGGCCATCTTTTCGGGTGTGTTGCGCACCTTTACATCAGGCTCCAACTGGGTGTTCTCCAACCAATTGCCTTGTTCGGTGCGATAACCGATGACGGGCAGACCGAAATACAATGACGGGTCTTGCAGGGTCTCCCATGTCACGCTCGACATAGTGCCAGGCACGGGCATACCGACAAGGCTGCCCATCTTCTTGTATTTATAGACCCAAGGCGTGCCGTGTGCATTGCTGTAGTTGGCCTCGCCGATGATCATCACCGAGGGCTTGTTGTAGCGTCGCGAAGGCATCACGCAAGCCACGCTGTCGTTGATGACTTGCTCAAGGTATTTTTCGCCGCTGAAAAGGATTTCAATGTCCTCGTGCAGGCGACCGCCACCGTTGAAACGTGTGTCGATGACAATGCCGTCGCAAAGATTGTACTTGCCGAGGATTTGCGAATACACGTCGCGATAGCTGGCATCGCCCATACTACGAATGTGGACATAACCCAAACGGCCTTTCGAAAGTTCCTTCACCGTTTCCTCGTTGTGTTTCACCCAGCGGTGATAAAGCAGCTCGTTCATCGCGCCATGGCTGATGGGTTTCACGGTCTCTTCCCAGGTCTTGCCACCGTCTTTCACCGTCACAAGCACCGTCTTTCCAGCCTTGTTGTTGAGCAGTGGATAATAGTCCATGTCTTTCGTAATCTCCACGCCGTCAATCTTCTGGATAACGCAACCCGCCTTCACTTGTGAGCTTTTCTTGTTGAACGGCGAGCCTTCCACCACCTCGGCGATTTTCAGGCCATCGCCTTGGTAATCGAGGTCGAGCAGCACACCGAACTCAGCCGTGGCATCGCCGCCGCGATTCGTGGGACGATAGCCCGAACCCGTATGCGACACGTTCAGTTCGCCCAAAATCTCGCTCAGCATCTCGCTGAAATCGTAGTTGTTGTTGATGTGCTGCAGGAACGGGCGGTAGGCCTCCTTCATCAGCGCGAGGTCGACACCGTTGTGGTTTTTCATAAAGAAACGCTTCTCGATTTGCAGGAAGACATGGTCAAACATGTACTCACGTTCTTGGGCGTAATCGAGTTGCATGGTGGCGTCGAGCTTAATCGGTGTCGACTTGCCGCCCTTATCCAACTTTTGCAAGTTGCCGCCCGAAAGGAGGAAAATATTGTCGCCCTTCACCTGCAACTGTGCGCCGCCCTGGCCTAATTTCTTCAACACCTTCATCGACTTTTCGCGCACGTCGAGTTCCCAAAGGTCGTAGCCTTTCTCGAACGAAGTCATGAAATAGAACTTCTCGCCATCGCCCGAAAGCGCCATTCCGCTCAAGTTCGACGACATCGGCGTCAGCCTGACGACACGGTCTTGCAGATGTTCCAGATCCACTTCTATCTTCTTGGTTTCCTTGGGCTTTTCGTCTTTCTTTTCATCATCCTTCTTGCCTTTTTTCTTGTCTTTTCCTTCGTCCTTCGCTTCATCTTTCTTCGCGTCCTTGTTGCCTTTCTCGGTCTCTTTCAGCAAGGCAAACTCCTCTTTGCTGAGGCGGAATTTGTCGTAGGCTTCCTGATTCAAAAAAGCGATGAAAGCATCATTTTGGCTGCCCCATGAAGCATGGGAGCGCATACCATAACGATTTGAGCGATAAATGATTGCATTTCCGTCCATTGCCCATTGCGGACTGCCATCGATATAAGCGCTCTCCGTGATGTTGTAAATCGTTTTCGAGCCGTCGGCCTTCACTATACCGATGTCGGAATACGGGTCGCGCATGTGCGAAATCAGGGTCAAGGCGAACCATTGTCCGTCGGGCGACCACTCGTAGCTGAAGCCGTAATCGTCGATGTCGTAATGCTGCGTCCCGTCAGTGATTTGACGCACTTCTTTCGAAGCGATATTATACACTTTCAAGATATTACGGTTCTCGATGAACGCGATTTCCTTGCCGTCGGGCGAGAAGCTCGGCGCGATGCGCTCGATGCCGTCGTTGTCGAACAGCGGCTTTTCGTCAATCAACGTGGCGTAAGCGAAGTTGTAGTCCTCCTTGCGCTCGATGGTGGCTTGATAGAGGTTCCAATAGCCATCGCGCTCCGAGGCATAGACCAAAGTGCGACCGTCTTTCGAGAAACTGGGGCTGCGCTCAGGCTGCGCCGTATGCGTGATTTGCTTCGTGGTGGCGTATTCGTCGACGCCCGTCACAAACACTTCGCCGCGCGAGGTGAAGGCAATCAGTTTGCCGTCGTCGCTCAGCGCAAAGTCGCCGATACCACGGAAATCCTGCTTCACCAATTGCTCGGTGTCTTGGTCGTTGACGATTTCAATAGCGACCTTTTGGGGTTCGCTTCCAATACGTTGCGTATAGATTTCACCCATATAGCCATAGCACAACAAGCCATTGTTGGCCACGCTCAAGAAACGCACAGGGTGCGTCTTGAAATTGGTCACCTTCTCCACTTGTTCGAGGTTGTTGGCAGAGGCTTTGTAGACATTGAAATTGCCATTGTTGCGTTCGCTCAGAAACACGACTTCCTGATAGCCAGGCAGGTAACGCGCATCGCGGTCTTCGCCCACATTGGTCGTCATGATCGTGTGGGTTTTCTTTTTGGCATTGTAATACACGATGTCACGGGCCACCGACGAGACGTGATGCTTGCGCCACACGTTCTCGCTACCCTTGCGGTCGTAGTATAGGAACGACTCGCCGTCCTCGTCGAACGACATGCTGCACACCGGCACGGCCACCACCTGCTCGGGTCGACCGCCTTCGGTTCCCACCTTGTATAATTCAGTAATCCAGCCCGTGGCAAACTGCACATTCTCAGCCGCTTTCTGGATTTGGGCGGAATAATAGATTTCCTTGCCATCGGGCGAGAAAGCCAAAGGCATCTCGCTGGCAGAGTTGGTCGTAATACGCTGAGGCACACCACCTTCAGCAGAAACCAAATAAACATCAAAGTTGCCGTTGCGGTCGGTGGCGAAGGCCAAATGTTTGCCGTCGGGCGACCAGATGGGCGAGGTTTCGTAGGCCGTGGTGGTGGTCAGTTGTTGGGCTTTGCCACCGTTGGCGTTCACCACATAAATGTCGCCTTTGTAGCAAAAAGCGATTTTGTCGCCGTTAGGCGAAATCACGTTGTCGCGCAGCCAAAGGGGCTGGGCGGAGATATGCATTGCAAATAAAAGAAAAGCTACAATTAAACTTCTGTTCATATTAGATAGTTGATTATAAATATATTACATTTTCAATATCTCTTCAGCAGAAAGACCCGAGATTTCTGAAATGTCACCAACTAAGAAACCTTTTGACTTCATTTTTCGAGCTGTATTAACCGCATTATTGTACAAGGCGTTATCCATTTCTACAAATATAGTTTCGGCTTGTTCCCAAGAATTCCAATCCATCTCTTTAAGATACTTTTCAACTTGTTCTCGTAAAGGCTTAATGTCTTTTGATGCCGTATCCCATAAATCCGCATCACTCACCTGGGCATAACCATGAACCAACACATTGCGCATTCTAACGATTTGTCTCCATGGTAATTCCTGATATTGTTCCTTGAAATCTCTCGTCAGCATATTAGCAGCCTCACCAATCACTTCAACGTTTTTCATCACCGAATAATAAATACGTATGTCGGAAACGAACTCGTCATAAGTAATGCCTTCCATGATTTTCTCCACATTCAGAGCAAACTGTCTGATGTCTTCCAGCCGACCTTTATCTCTTTTATGCTCTCTCATAAATCAGCCTCCTATCCCTATTGACGTTTTCCACTGCCCATGGCCGAAGGGTGCCTTCCTCAACCAAATCGACCTCAAGCCCTAAAAGATCTTCTAAATCAAGTTGCATCCCCGCAATCTTCAACAAGCCAATCGGTTGACTTCGATCATACTGAACCAAAATATCCAAATCGCTCCACGGCTTCTCTTCACCACGCGCAAATGAGCCAAACAACCAAGCCTTCAATACTGGTTGTGACTTGAAATAATTGGCTATTATCTGAACCAAGGTCTGTGTTCTTGTACTCATAACACCTATATTTTATGCCGCAAATATAACAATTTTATTCAATATCAAACCGTTTTACATTTTTTCCTTCCAAAAACAACTCCAACCGATCCCCGCGCTGCACCTCACCCACACCTTGTGGCGTGCCCGTGAAGATGCAGTCGCCTTCCTTTAAAGTGACGAAACGCGAGACGTAGGAGACGATTTTGTCGAAGCCGAAAATCATGTCGCGGCTGTGGCCTTGCTGTCTCCACTCACCATTAAGTTTCATTCCGAAAGCGATGTCGCTTGGATTCTCCAAATCCTTGACGCTCTTGAACTTTCCAATCACTGCCGAGCCATCAAAAGCCTTGGCCTTCTCCCAAGGATGACCCTTGGCCTTGCATTGGTTTTGCAGGTCGCGGGCGGTGAAGTCGATACCGACGGTGATGGCGTCATAATAATAAGGTGCGTCCTTCTCGTCTATGTCTTTGCCAGTCTTGCAAATGCGCAGCACCAGTTCCGTTTCGTAATGGATTTGGTGGCTGAAATCGGGATAGACGAAAGGCACGCCTTCGGGCAGCAAGGCTGTGTCGGGCTTCATGAAAAACAGCGGCTCGGTGGGCAGGTCGTTGTCCAATTCCTTGACGTGGGCCAAATAGTTGCGCCCGATGCAAACCATCTTCATAAGCCTCAGCGTTTTACGTGTTTTCCACCCATGCGCAATTTGATGGCCGTCACCACCTTTTTCGTATAGCGCGGGAAGTCGCTCTTCATGATCCAATCATAAAAGGCCGGCTCTTTGCGAAACACGTCCTCCACACGCTCGCCCTTGTGTTTGCCAAACATAAAGACCTCCTTGCCATCATCGTCGAAGATGATTTGACCCGAAAGATCGGCATTCTTGTGGTGTGCCGAAAACTCGGCTAACTGCTTCGTATCGTTGACAGGACCCTGCGACTTATTGCCTTTACCATCTTCATAATCAACGCCTTGGTATTTATCCAACATGGCTTTCAAAACATCGTAGGTGGCTTTAGTGTCGGCCATCGCGCCATGTGCACCTTCCAATTCGGCATGGCAGAAATAGCGGTAGGCGCTCTTCAGATTACGCGGTTCCATCTTCATGTAGATGTTCATCACGTCGATGAACTCACGATCCTTGAGGTCAAAGTCGTAGTCGACGCGAAGGAACTCCTCCACTAACATCGGGAGGTCGAATTTCAGGATATTATAGCCCGCCAGGTCGGCATTGCCGATGAATAGGGCAATCTCCTTGGCCTTATCCTTAAAGGTGGGTTTGTCGGCCAGCATCTCGTTGGTGTAGCCATGCACCGAAGTCGATTCTGCGGAAATCGGAATCTCGGGATTGAGGAGCCAGACACGCTGCTCCTCGTCGCCGTTCACGTTGATTTTCAGCACACTCATCTCCACGATGCGGTCGTGCGAAGTATTCAGGCCTGTCGTTTCCAGGTCGAAAAAAGCTATGGGTCGTTTCAGATTCAGTTCCATTGGATTTTTGAATTTTGGTGCAAAAATAATACATAAAAGATAGCAATATTCATTTTTTTGCTACTTTTGCCCCACTTTTCAAACAAAATAGAACTATTAGAAAGTATCAAATTATTGAAAGACATGATGGAAGAAAATGAAATGAGAGAAAAAGATGAATTGTTCTCAAAGGCAGTGAAAGCAGGAAAGAGAACTTACTTTTTCGATGTGAAATCAACGAAGAACGACGAAAAGTACATCACCATAACCGAGAGCAAACGCCGTTTTGACGAAAACCTGCAACGCTTCTTCTACGAGAAGCACAAGATTTTCCTCTACAAGGAAGACTTCGAGAAGGTTTCGAAAGGCCTCACCGATGCCATCAAATACATTGAGACCGGCGAGTATCCTGCCGACTACTACGACCAGCCCGAGCCGCGCCACTACGACCACGAAGAAGAGCCCAAGGGCGAACTCGACAGCGCCATCGACAAGTGGTTCGACAGCTTGGATAAATAAAAACGCACATAAAAACCTTGAAGCCGCGCTCTGTCGCGGCTTTTTTGTTGCCAAACGGCGACAAGACAAAAACTTATCAACAAAAAGGGCAAATGTTGATAACTTTCCGTAGATGACCGCAATAAAAAGGGGCAAAAATGCGTACCTTTGTAGCGAAAATCAAGAAAGACATGGGCAAGATCATAGCGATTGCAAATCAGAAAGGTGGCGTCGGAAAAACCACCACTTCCATCAACCTGGCGGCCAGCTTGGCCGTCCTCGAATACAAGACCCTCCTCATCGATGCCGACCCGCAAGCCAACGCGACCTCGGGCGTGGGCATCGACCCAAGAACCGTCGAAACGAGCATCTACGAATGTATCATCGACCAGGTAGACCCGAAGACCGTCATCGTCGAGACCGAGACACCCAACCTCAATTTGCTTCCCGCCCACATCGACCTCGTGGGCGCCGAAATCGAGATGATCAACCTGCCCGAGCGCGAGCTGATGATGAAACGCCTGCTCGCCCCCATCAGAGGCGACTACGACTTCATCATCATCGACTGCTCGCCGTCGTTAGGCCTGGTCACGGTCAACTCGCTCACTGCCGCCGATTCGGTCATCATCCCCGTACAATGCGAGTATTTCGCCCTCGAAGGTCTTGGCAAACTACTGAATACCATCAAGATAGTACAAACGCGCCTCAATCCCGACTTGGACATCGAAGGCATCCTGCTCACCATGTTCGACACGCGCCTGCGCCTGTCGAAACAAGTGGTTGAAGAGGTCAAGATGCACTTCCAGGACATGGTTTTCAACACCATCATCAACCGCAACACGCGCCTGAGCGAGGCCCCGAGCTTCGGCAAGACCATCGTCATGTACGACGCCAACAGCACGGGCGCCATCAACTACCTCAACCTCGCCCGCGAAATCCTTGAAAAGAACAACCTATCCACCAAAGACTAAAGCACCATGCCCGACAAAATCAGAAAATCATTGGGCCGCGGACTCGACAACATCCTCGGCAGCCCCGAAACCGACATCACCAGCCGCGACATCAGTGGCGACTTCGTGGCTGGTGCCGTGGCCGAAATCGACATTGACCTCATCGAGACCAACCCCTTCCAACCCAGAACGGAATTCGACGAGACCGCCTTGCGCGAACTGGCACAGTCCATCAAGGAACAGGGCATCATCCAACCGGTCACCGTCAGGAAATTGGGCTACAACAAATACCAACTCATCTCCGGTGAGCGCCGACTGAGGGCCTCCAAGATGGCTGGACTCAAGAAGATTCCGGCATTCATCCGCGTGGCCAACGACGAACAAATGCTCGAACTCGCCCTCATCGAGAACATCCACCGCGAGAACCTCAACGCCATCGAGGTGGCCATTTCCTACCAACGCCTCATTGACGAATGCAGCCTCACCCAAGAGGAAGTGAGCGAAAAGGTGGGCAAGAGCCGTAGCGCAGTAGCCAACTTCCTAAGACTCTTGAAATTACCACCAGAAATCCAACTCGCCATCCGCGACGGCCACATCAGCATGGGTCACGCCCGCGCCCTCATCAACATCAACGACAAGGAAGAACAACTGAAGCTCCTCCAACAAATCATCATGGACGAGATGACCGTGCGCCAAACCGAAGAACTGGCCGACAAAGCCAAAGGCAAAGGCGAGAAGGAACGCAAGCAAACCAACTTCATCCCCGAACATTTCAAGAGCAAGATCAAGACGCTGTCGCAAACGCTCAACACCAAGGTGAAAGTGAAACGCGACGTTAAAGGTCACGGTTCGGTCGTCATCGACTTCAAGGACGAAGCCGAGTTTGACCGCATCATGGAACTGTTCGGCAACAAATAATCGCCCCATGCCCCGCCGCATCTTCCTTATTGTCACGATGTTGCTCATCGGTTTTGCCAAAGCCGAAGCCCAAAATGTCGTGTTTGACACCGTTGGCAATGCCGTGCTCAGCGCCGACACCATCGTCAAGGAAGAGAAGGCAACCAAAAAGACAGTCAAAGCCCAAAAGCCACACAATCCCAAGAAAGCCACCATCATGTCGGCCTTGCTGCCAGGTTTGGGACAAATCTACAACGGCAAATGGTGGAAAGTGCCCATCGTTTATGCCGGTTTGGGCGGTTTGGGCTATTTGGTCTACAACAACAACTACGAATACCGATCCTATCTGCACGCCTACGAATACAAGACCGGCGACCTGCCCGACGGCGTGACCCTGAACGAACACGAGGCTGATTTGGCCAACCGCTATGCCGCAAGCCAACTACAGACCTACAAGGAATCGTATCGCCGTGATTTTGAGTTTTATACTATCCTCACCATCGCGTGGTACGGTCTGCAAATCGTGGATGCCTGCGTCGACGGGCACCTCTATACCTACGACATCAGCGACGACCTCAGCCTCAACATCGACCCCTATTTAAGGCCAGTTGAACAACCGATAATGATACCGCAATACGCCCAAGTGGGACTATCGCTTAAACTGAATTTCTAATGTAAACAAAACCTACAAAACATGCAAAACAACCTATCAAACCAAAGAGTGTCGACTGGCACAACCGTGCAGTCGCAAGGAAACCGCCGGTTGGCGGGTTTCCAAAAAGACCCAAAGAAGTTTTAGCAGTTTTGAAAGTTTTGTTCCAAAAACACAAACCATGAAAATAGCAATCATCGGATACGGAAAGATGGGCCACGAGGTGGAACAAGCCGCCCTCGCCCGCCAGCATGAAATCATCGTCACCATCGACAATGCCCAAGAATGGCAAGAACGCATTGAGCAACTGAAGCAGGCCGACGTCGCCATCGACTTCAGCCAGCCCGACCAAGTGGTGGCCAACATCCACCGCTGCTTCGACCTGCACATCCCAATTGTCGTTGGCACCACGGCCTGGCAAGCACATTTCGACGAAATCAGGATGCGTTGCCTCAACGAGAGCCAAAGCCTCTTCCACGCACCTAATTTCAGCATCGGGATGAACATCATGTTCCTGCTCAACAAACAGTTGGCACGATTTGCCGAGCAATACGGCTATCAACTTTCTTTGGCCGAGACCCATCACATCCACAAGTTGGACAAGCCCAGCGGCACCGCCGTGAAACTGGCCAACGACATCCTCAGCGTCAACCACGACTACGACCATTGGAGCATCGACGCGCCCACCGACCACACCTTATATATTAACGTGACCCGCATCGGCGAGGTGAACGGTATCCACAGCGTGGTGGCCGACTCCGAGGCCGACCGCCTCACCCTCACCCACGAAGCCTACAACCGCAAGGGCTTCGCCTTCGGTGCCATCGCCGCAGCGGAGTTCCTGCTCGGCAAGACAGGCTGTTACTCGATGGAGGACTTGATGGGGAATATCTTTTCCGACCCGAAATAATATTTCACCCCTTTTCGCGTTAGCAAGTAAACTCAATAAACGACATGTCATTATTATTGTTCATCCTCATCGTTCCGGCGCTGTTCACCATCCCGTTTGCATTCTGCTGGAAGCAGTTCGAAGCCGCCGGACAAAAGGGCTACTACAGCCTCATCCCCTACTACAACATCTATATCATGCTGAAAATCATCGGCAAAGAGAAAAAGTTCTGGTGGTGGTTCTTCATCGTCTTCCCCTACATCAACATCTTCATGCTTTTGCTCATGCTCGTCGAATTGGGCAAATGCTTCGGACGGTTCAAGGTCTGGGAGGAAGGTATGGCCGCCATCCTGCCGTTCATTTTCTTCCCCATCATCGCCAAAGACGACAAATACCAAGACCCCGCCACGGCCACACGACCCAAGAAGTCGACTGCACGCGAGTGGTTTGATGCCATCATCTTTGCCGTCGTCGCCGCATTGATTATCCGTACCTACGTCTTCGAGATGTTCACCATCCCCACTTCGAGTATGGAGAAATCGTTGTGCGTTGGTGATTACTTGGTTGTCAGCAAGATACACTATGGCCCCAAAGGGCAAAACACGCCGCTTTCGTTCCCCTTCGTGCACAACACTTTGCCAGGAAGCAAGACCGCGAAATCCTATTTGGAATGGATCAAGTTGCCCTACCACCGCTATCCAGGCGTGACAACGATGAAACGCTACGACCCCATCGTGTTCAACTACCCTGCCGGCGACACGGTGTGCGACATCTTCCAAAGCAGCATCAGCTACTACGACCTCGTGCGCGAATACGGTCGCAAGAAGGTTTGGAGCGACCACCAAAACTTCGGCAAGGTCATCAGTCATCCCGTCGACAAGCGTGAAAACTACGTGAAACGCCTCATCGGTATGCCTGGAGATAGCTTGAAAATTGTTGACGGAGTGGTGTTTATCAACGGTGAAAAAGCCTTTGAACCCGAAAACATGCAGCACAACTACACCGTGGTGACCACCACGGGCGGCATCAACAAGCAGGTTTTGGACAAATATAGCATCACGGAAGGATATCGCACCGCCGACCCCAACACCTTCATCCTCAACATCAGCGCGAAGGTGGCCGATGAACTCATCAAGCTGCCATTCGTCACTTCGGTGATGCGCAACATCCAAGCCCCTGGGCAAGGCACTTCGACCAGCCTCTTCCCCAACCGCCCCGACCTCTATCCTTGGAACGTCGACAACTTCGGCCCGATTTATATCCCAAAGAAAGGCGAAACGGTGAAGCTCGACCTCAACACCTTGCCGCTTTACGAGCGCATCATTCATGCCTACGAGTTGCACGACGTGAAGGTGGAAGGCAACCAAATCCTCATCGACGGACAGCCTGCCGACAGCTACACCTTTGCGATGGACTACTATTGGATGATGGGCGACAACCGCCACAACTCCGCCGACTCGCGCTATTGGGGCTATGTGCCCGAAGACCACATCGTCGGCAAGCCTATTCTCGTCTGGCTTTCTTTGGATAAGGAAAACGGCGGCATCCGCTGGAACAGGATGTTCAGGATTCCGAAATAGTTTTCATGTTCCGCTTCGATTAACCAAAACAATCTTACAAAAATCGTAAGATTGTTTTGTTTTTTTGTAAGAATTGTTGTAACTTTGCAGCGCAAACGGTACAGTACGCAAAATGAGAATCATCGCAAAAAACACAATAGTAGAGTATTACACCAAAAATCCTCAAGCGAAATCAGCTTTGACGGAATGGTACGAAAAAACCGATAAAGCCGAATGGCAAAGCCTCGCCGACATCAAACAGACTTTCAACTCCGTCGATTATGTTGGCAATCAGCACTATGTGTTCAATATTAAAGGCAATGATTATCGTTTGGTAGTTGTTGTAAAATTCACCCCGAAAAATGTCTACATCCGCTTTATAGGCACTCATGCAGAATATGACAGAATCGAGGACATCAAAAACATTTGAGTTATGGCACAGATTAAGACAGAAAAAGAATACAAGGCAGCAATGGCTCGCATTGACGAGTTACTTCCACTCACTTGGCTGGATGGAACGCCAGAAGACTCGCCAGAAAACATTGAGTTGGAACTACTTTCCGAACTTGTCGCAGAATATGAGGATATCCATTATCCCATTGGCAAACCTTCACTTATCGACATTATCAAGTTGCGCATGTACGAGATGGGCCTTTCGCAAAAGGCCATTGCAGCATTGCTCGGCATCAGCGAACCTCGCATGAGCGAAATCATGCATGGAAAGGTTGAGCCTTCTCTGTCGCTTGCAAGAAACATAAGTCGAAAACTAAATATTGACGCAGGTATAGTTTTAGGAGTTTGAGGTAGATTTTCTATCAAAAGACACCGTTCTTAAACCAACAATTTTGCGTACCTTTGCACTTCAAAACGAAGACAGAAAATGAGCGCAGGAAACAACCGCAAAGAAAACACTTTCAAGAAGAAGCAACCCGAGCCAGAGCCGATAGACGAGTTGCCCGAAATCATAGAGGCACCCAAAGAGGACAAGCCAAAAAAGGAGTCGCCGAAAAAAGCCGAAAAGCCCTCAAAAGACAAAACGCCCAAAAGGCAAAAGCCCGAAAAGGAACAAAGCCCCAACGATGGCCGCATCCAGCGCATCATCGGTGTCCTATTCATCTGTCTGGCCGTATTCCTTGGCCTCGCCTTGGTGTCCTACTTGGTGAGTTTCTTCAGCGGACACCATCAAGAGTTTGGCTACCAAATATTTAGCCAAAAAGTCAACATTGAGAACCGCACTGGGCGCGCTGGCGTTTTCCTCGCCCAAACCCTCATCAAAGAGTCGTTTGGCATTGGATCGGTATTCTTCGTTTACCTGCTGACGCTCATTGGGTTGCGCCTCATCGGCACGGCCAAGATAAAGATGTGGAATGTTTGGAAATGGGCACTTTTGAGCTTGGTTTGGCTGCCTTTGTTTTTCGGATTCCTCGCGGGACCGAGATGCGCCGTTCCGTGGTGCGCCATCTTGGGAGGAGCAGTGGGAATGTGGCTCAACATCATCTTGGACACCTACATCGGCTGGGTTGGCACGCTGCTGGTACTCATCTTCCTGTTCCTCGTCTTCGCCGTCTACCAGTTCAACCTCACGCTCAACTATTTCAAGCAGTTGCGCGAAAAACGCGAAGAAGAACGCCGCAAGCAAGCCGCTCTCATCGCCGAACAACGCATCAAGGAAGAACTTGAAAGAGAAGAAAGGGAAAAGGAAAACGGAAACGAAAAGCAAAACGAGAACCAAATCGTCGACAAGCCTAACCCCTTTGCCCATGACAACGACCCCGACGACAGCCCCAACCTGCCTCCCGTCACAGCCTTCACCAAAGACCCTGACTTGGTCATTGTCAACCCATTACGCGACGATGACAGCCAAGAACACAAGGAAAACGTGATTGTTAAGCCCAAGGAAAAAGAAAGCGAGCAAGAACAGACCCCTGAAATCATCTTGGATCCCATAGTGACCACCTCAAACGAGGCCAAACCTGAAACCGCCCCAACCGAAACACCTGACAACGAGCCCGAAAGCGAGATAAAGCTGGAAATCGAGGAAACGCCCAAGGAAGTGACCGTCGAGAAAGACAAACCCATCGACCATTTCACCATCGACATGCCTTTCGACCCACGCTACGAGTTGCGCGACTACAAGTTCCCCACGCTCGACATGCTCAACGACTACGGCGGGAAGAAGTCGGAAATCAACGAGGAGGAACTGAACGCCAACAAGAACAAAATCGTGGAGACCTTGGGCAACTACGGCATCGCCATCGACAAGATCAAGGCGACCATCGGCCCAACGGTCACGCTTTACGAAATCATTCCCGCCCCAGGTATCCGCATCTCAAAAATCAAGAATTTGGAGGACGACATCGCGCTGAGCCTCGCCGCCTTGGGCATCCGTATCATCGCGCCCATCCCAGGCAAAGGCACCATCGGTATCGAAGTGCCGAACAGCAAGCCCGAAACCGTCTCGATGCGCAGCGTTTTGAGTTCCGAAAAGTTCCAACACTCGAAATATGCCCTGCCTTGCGCCATCGGCAAGACCATCTCCAACGAGACCTATGTGTTCGATTTGGCCAAGATGCCGCACATCCTGATGGCTGGTGCCACTGGACAAGGTAAGTCAGTGGGACTGAACGCAATAGTCGCTTCGTTGCTCTATAGCAAGCACCCCGCTGAACTGAAATTCGTGATGGTGGACCCGAAAAAGGTGGAATTGACGCTCTACAACCGCATTGAGCGCCATTATTTGGCAAAACTCCCTGATTCTGAAGACGCTATCATCACCGATGTGAAGAAAGTAGTGCGCACGCTCAACTCATTGTGCGTCGAGATGGATGCGCGTTACGACCTGCTGAAAGCTGCCGAGTGCCGCAACATCATCGAATACAACGAGAAGTTCAAGGCTCGCCGCCTACTTCCTACTGAAGGCCACCGTTTCCTGCCCTATATCGTACTCATCGTCGACGAGTTTGCCGACCTTATCATGACCGCAGGCCGCGAGGTGGAACAGCCCATCGCCCGCTTGGCCCAGTTGGCACGCGCCATCGGCATCCACTTGATCATCGCAACGCAACGTCCTTCCGTCAATGTCATCACGGGTTCCATCAAGGCCAACTTCCCTGCGCGTATCGCTTTCCGCGTCATCTCAGCCGTCGACTCCAAGACCATCCTCGACCAAAGCGGCGCCAACCAGCTCATCGGTCGCGGCGACATGTTGCTTTCGACGGGCAACGAGCTGGTGCGTCTGCAATGCGCCTTCATCGACACGCCTGAAGTGGAAACCGTCACCGAGTTCATCGGAGCCCAACGCGGTTTCGCCACGCCTTACGAGCTGCCCGATGTACCTGAAGAAGGCGGCGATGCACCTGACGTAGAGGAAGACGGCGAGCGCGACAGCCTCTTCGAGGAAGCCGCCCGTATCGTGGTGCAAACCCAACAAGGGTCCACCTCGATGATCCAGCGCAAGCTGAAACTCGGCTACAACCGCGCAGGTCGCATCATCGACCAATTGGAGGCCGCTGGCATCGTCGGGCCGTTCTCGGGCAGCAAATCGCGCGAAGTGAAAGTGGGCACCGAAGCCGCTTTGGAACAGATTTTGCAGGACATCTACAACAAAGACAACGGAATCTGACAATGAAAATGAAAACGAAAAACATCATCGCCTGCCTGTTCCTTTTGTTTGCAACACAGGCACTTACAGCACAAAACAACGCAGACATGCTTATCCGTCTCGTGGTCGACCAACTGAAGAGCCACAAGAATGTTGAGATGGTTTTCAACTACCAAATCAGTCCCGATGGGAAAAACCTGGGCGAAAGCGAAAAAGGCCATGCTTGGCTTCAAGGCGAAGCCTACAAGATTGAAATGGCCAACCAGCAAACCATCAGCGATGGCAAGACCATTTGGTCGTATCTTATTGAAGATGAGGAAGTCATGGTCAGCAATGCCACCGATGGCACCGACAACACGCCCCTGAAGCTCCTCACCTCGCTGGACGAAAGCTATGTGGCCACACTAACCGGCATCAATGCGCAAGGTCTTGCCGCCATCGAATTGGCTAACCCAAAGGGGCAATACAAGCGCGTCACCTTGAAAATCAACACGAAAAAGGTGGAATTGAAGAATGCCGACATCTACATGGAAGACGGCAGCAAGCTCGTCGTCAACGTGGAAGAAATGAAATTCGACCAAGAATTAGACGACAAATTCTTCACCTTCGACACGAAAAAGCATCCCAAAGTGGACGTGATAGACATGCGATAATGCAATAAAAACAAGACAACGGATGTTATTGTAGAGACGTGCCACGGCGCGTCTCTACGACAAACGACAATGCAACAATCAACGATCAACAATTCAACAACAATATGAATCTCCTTCAAATCCAAGAGGCTGTCAACGACTTAGGTGCAGCCGCAGCAGAAACCGCAACCCAGCCTACGGAATTCAAGCTCTCCATCCTCGAACTCGCCACCAAAGGCGGCTGGATCATGATTCTTTTGGCCGTTTTGTCCATCATCGCGGTCTACATCTTCATTGAAAGGTACATCGCCGTCAGCCGTGCCACGAAATACGACAACAGTTTTATGGAACGCATCCGCGAGTACATGAAAGACGGCAAACTCGACTCCGCCAAGGCCTTGTGCCGTGGCAACTCCACTCCTATTTCACGTATGATTGAGAAAGGTCTATCACGCATTGGCAGACCTTTGGGCGACATCAACTCGGCCATCGAAAACGTTGGCAACCTGGAAGTCGCGCAATTGGAACGTGGCGTGAGCATTCTCGCCATGATTGCCAGTGCAGCCCCCATGATTGGTTTCTTGGGCACGGTGACGGGCATGATTCGCGCATTCTACAACATGTCGATGGCCGGCAACAACATCGACATCTCACTGCTTTCGTCGGGCATCTACGAAGCCATGGTGACCACCGTCGGCGGTCTGATTGTCGGCATCTTCGCCTATTTCTTCCACGCCATCCTCTCAAGCAAAATCCAGAAAGTCGTCAACCTGCTCGAAGCCAAGGCCACCGAGTTCATGGATGTTTTGAATGAACCCGCCTAAAACCAGCGCATTATGGCTATCAAATCAAGAAATAAGGTAGAGCCTACGTTCAACTCCTCTTCGATGTCGGACTTGGTGTTCCTGCTGCTGATTTTCTTCATGCTGACATCAACGTTGGTCGCGCCCAATGCCATCAAGCTGTTGCTGCCATCGAGCAACAGCAAGACCATGGCCAAGCAGACCGTCACCGTTTACGTCGACGAAAACTATCAATACCAAGTGAACGAAACCAAGGTGCTTGACGAAACCCAACTCACAGACCTCATCAACACCGCCATTGGCAACGACTCGCAAGCCACCGTTGTACTCCGTTCGGACAAGACCGTACCCGTGCAATACATCGTCAACGTGATTGATGCCGTCAACGAAATCAACAACGCGACAAGCAACAACCACAAAGTCATTTTGGCCACTTCGCCGAAAAAATAAGGAGGAACCATGGACAACAAAGAGAAGAAAGACAAAGGCATAGCCGTGGCGGGAACCATAGTCGTGCACGCTTTGGCCGTGCTCGTTTTGTTCCTTATGGCCTTCAGGACGCCTTTGCCCCTACCCGGAGAGGAAGGCGTAGAGGTCGATTTGGGCATGATGGACCAAGGCATGGGCAACATCCAGCCCGAAAAGCCTGCCATCCCCATGGCCTCGCAACCTGAGCAGCAACAGAGCAAGAGCAAGGAAGACATCGCCACCAGCAACGACGAAGAAGCTCCTGCGCTGGAAAAACCGAAAAACACCAAGCCAAAACAAGAAAAACCTGCCGAAGAGCCTAAGCCACAGGTGAACAAGAAAGCCTTGTTCAAAGGCAGCAACAACCCGCAGGCAGGCGGCTCGGAAGGTATCACCGGACAACCTGGCGACCAAGGCAAGCCCAATGGATTGGCTGGAATCAAGAAATATGACGGCCAAGGCGGAAAAGGCAATGGCACGGGCTACGACCTCGGTGGCCGTGGCGCGAAGAGTCTGCACCGCCCCAACGACGACTTCAGCGAAGAAGGCATCGTCGTTGTCGACATTTGGGTCAACCGCTCTGGACAAGTCACCCGCGCAGAAGTGGCCACCAAAGGCACCACGCTGATCAACAGCGACATGCGCCAAAAAGCAAAACAAGCCGCCTTGCGTTCCACCTTCGCCGCCGACCCCGACGCTCCCGAAGAACAACACGGCACCATCACTTATACTTTCGTCATCAATCAATAACAATGGACTACAAAGAGACCCTCGATTGGATGTTCAACAAACTCCCAATGTATCAGCGCATTGGAGCCGCCGCCTACAAGGCCGACCTCAACAACACCATCCAACTTCTTCAGTTTTTGGACAACCCACACCGTAACTTCAAGTCGGTGCATGTGGCTGGGACCAACGGCAAAGGTTCCACCTCGCACATGTTGGCCTCCGTCTTCCAAGAAGCAGGCTACAAGACGGGACTTTACACCTCGCCCCACCTCCGCGACTTCCGCGAACGCATCCGCATCAATGGAGAAATGATTCCCGAAGAGAATGTGGTGCAATTCATTGACACTTACAAAGCTAAATTCGAGGCGATGGAACTCTCCTTCTTCGAGATGACCGTGGGCATGGCCTTCGACTATTTCTCGAAAGAAAAGGTCGACATTGCCATTGTCGAAGTGGGCATGGGCGGACGTTTGGACTCCACCAACCTTATCACGCCCGAGCTGAGCATCATCACCAACATCGACTTCGACCACATGAAGTTCTTGGGCGACACGCGGGCCAAGATTGCCTACGAAAAGGCCGGCATCATCAAGCCCAACGTCCCTGTTGTGATTGGCGAGACCCATCCCGAGACCCAGCAAGTCTTTATCGACAAGGCCAAGGAATGCAACAGCCCCATCTATTTCGCCGACCAGATCTTCGACTGCGACAAAATCCATATCGAATCGCAAACCGAACAGCAATTTGATGTTTGGAAAAACAGCGAACTCTACATGGAAGCTCTCGAAATCCCGCTCATGGGCAACTACCAGCAGAAAAACCTCACCACCGTGATGTGTGCCCTCGACCTGCTGCGCGAGAAATTCAACCTCTCGGAAGACGACATCCGCGACGGCATCGCCAAAGTCATCAGAAACACCCACCTCATGGGTCGCTGGCAAATCCTTTGCAAAGACCCGCTCACCATTGCCGACACGGGACACAACGTGGCCGGCATCACCGAAGTGGTGAGCCAACTGGCCGAGATGAGCTACGGAAAGCTGCATTTCGTGCTCGGCATGGTCAACGACAAAGACATCGACAGCGTTTTGCAACTGTTGCCGCGTGGTGCCGAGTATTATTTCTGCAAAGCAGACATTCCCAGAGGATTGGATGCTAACATCTTGGCCGAAAAGGCCTTCGAGATGGGCTTGCGCGGACAAGTTTATGAATCGGTGAGCCATGCCTACCGTTCGGCGGTCAACAATGCCCATTTCGGCGACGTGGTCTTCGTTGGAGGCAGCAATTTCACCGTGGCTGAGGTCGTGTAAAACCTACATCAAGTTAAGGGAGTAATTCCTTCGCTTCCTTCCAATAACCAATCATTTCATCAATGGTGAGGTGCTGCACGCCCTTGCCTTGCTCGCGGGCGCGTTGCTCCACATGGGCGAAACGCTGGCGGAACTTCTTGTTGGTCTTCTCCAAGGCGTCGTCGGGGTTCGCTCCGATGTAGTTGCCGTAGGCAGCCAAGGCGAAGAGCAGGTCGCCATATTCCTCCTCCACGCGCTCGGCGTTGTCGGGCTTTTGCAGCTCGGCAAAGAGCTCTGCCTTCTCCTCCTCCACCTTCTGCCACGCCTGCTCTGCGTTGGGCCAACGGAAGCCCACGCCCGAAGTCTTTTGGTGCATCCGATAGGCCTTCAAAAGCGAAGGCAAGCCATCGGGCACGCCGCCCAGCACACTGCGATTGTGTTCGCGCTCCAATTTAATGCGTTCCCAGTTCTCCTCCACCTGCTCAGCGTTCTCAACATGCTCGTTGCCAAAGATATGCGGATGGCGACGAATCATCTTCTCGCAGATGCCGTTGAGGACGTCGGCAATATCAAAGACGCCTTGTTCCTGCCCAATCTTTGCATAAAAGACGATGTGGAGCATGAGGTCGCCGAGTTCCTTTTTCACCTCATTGAGGTCGTCGTTGAGGATGGCTTGGCTGAGTTCGTAGGTCTCCTCGATGGTGAGGTGGCGCAGGCTGTGGATGGTTTGGGTGCTGTCCCAGGGGCAGCCCGCACGCACTGCGTCCATGATATCCAAAAGCCGTTTGAAGGCTTGTAGTCTTTCGTCCATGATGAATTGATTTGAAGATGCAAAGGTATGGATTTTTGCGCAGTCGGGCCGACTAAGCGCCCAGAATTTTGTACCTTTGCAGCCCCAATGGAACGACAACGCCGCCATATCCTTTTCGCACTGTGTACCCTATTATTAATAGGAGGTCACGCGAAAGCGCAACTAAGCCACCGCAATTATGAGGTTGAGGCTCGTGTGCACTATGGCTACATGTATTTCCAAAACGATGAATTCCACTCTGCTTTAGGCCGTTACAGTCGGCACACGCCGAGCTACGAGCTGTCGATCCACCGAAACACCTACGGCGAAAACCGCTGGGAGGTGCTGCACAACTACCCTTCCATCGGGTTCACCTTCTATTATTCCAGCTTCGGCAACGACAGCATCTCCGCCGAGTTGGGCAAGGTGTTCGCCCTCTACCCGTTCATCAACTTCCCCATCACGCCGAGCGAGACGAGCAAGCTGACATTCAAACTGGGCGTGGGCGTCTCCTACCTAACCAACAAGTTCGACCCGAAGGAGAACTTCCACAACTACGCCATCGGCTCGCACGTCAACGCGGCCATCAACCTGTCGTTTGAATACCGGCAACGCATCGTCGATCGGCTGCATTGGGTGACCTCGGTCGGCCTGACACACTTCTCGAACGGTGCCACCCGCTCGCCCAACATGGGCATCAACATCTTCAGTGTGGCCACGGGGCTTTCCTGGTATCTGGCAGCGCCCAAAGCCCACATAGACAAGCGTTTGCGCCCGAAGAACTACCTCTTCGAGTTTGACGGCAAGCGGCATTTCGTCACCGACTACCAATACACGCTCGGTTTCAAGGACTTGAGCCAGCAATATGGGGCACACGAGTATTTCTTCGTTCACGACTTGGCCGCCAACTTCATGTTCCAGCTCACCGAGCGCGACCGTTTGGGACTCGGCATCGAACTCGTTTACGACAACTCCGACAAGATCACCAAGCCCGACTGGAACATGTATCTCAAACCAGGCTTCCTGATTGCATACGAGATGATGCTCGACCGCGTCAGCTTCATGTTCAACGTGGGCTTGCGCAACAACGTGCCGCTCAACTCATCATCGCTCGGCTTCCTGTTTTACCAAAAGGTGGCAGCCCGTTATTACTTCAACGACAACCTGTTTGCCACCCTCGCCTTCACCACCTACGACATCAAGGCCGACTTCATCAGCGTCGGCATCGGCTATCACATACAACACAAATACTATTTGCCGCGCCATGGAAAGAAACCACATCGCAGTCCTGTTTTTCCTCGTTAGCATAGCCATGGCTTCGTGCACCAAGGTGGACGCGCTCTTCAACAACGGCGAGCCTATCACCGAGCAACGCAGCGTGGAAAAGGATTTCAACGCCATCTCGATGTCCAACAACGTGAATGTCAAGTTGGTACACGACAGGCAACCCCGATTGGAACTCACATGCCCGAAGAACCTCATTGAGAAAGTCACGACAGAAATCGTTGGCGACACCCTATACATCAAAAACGAAAACGACTTCAACTGGCTGCGGAGCTTCGACTACAGCATCGACCTGACCGTTTATTACGACAGCCTGCGGCTCATCAACTACGCCTCCATCGGCAACCTGCTTTGCACCGACTCCATCAAAGGCATCGCCGAACAGACCATCGACTCGACAGAGATGGACATCGACACGACATGGACCAACAGCTTCTATCTCAACATCAACGAAGGCTGCGGCAACATCGACCTCACTTTCGACTGCGGTGTGCTGAAAACGCAATTCGGCAACGGCACTTCGGAAGTGACACTCAAGGGCCAATCGAGCTACACCGAAATCAACATGAGAAGCTACGGTGTGGTTCATGCCGAAAACCTCAACTCCAACTTCGTCAGGGTGCAGTCCTACTCGACCAACGATGCCTACGTTTGGGCCAGGACCAAACTCACCGTGTGGCTCCATAGCATTGGAAACGTGTATTATAAAGGCAATCCTTGGGTCGTCAAGGAATGCTATGGCGACGGTCAAGTCATCAAACTGGAATAAATGAAAAAACATCGGAAAAAAAACGGATTTTGGTATGAAATTTGTATATCACAAGGTGGATTAATGACCTATTCAAGAACAAATAAAAAGCATAATAAGATGAAAGCGTTAAGACTTCTCCCAATCATTGCGCTGATTGCCTTTGCCAGCTGCTCGTCGAACCGCAACATGGCCAAAGACGACACCTACTATTCGCCTTACGGCAACACGGGGCAGATGGCCACCGGCAACGGCTCATACGTGAGTCCCAGCATCAGCAGCAACTCGGAATACGACTACCAAGCCTACTATTCCGACAGCAAGAACTACGTCAGCAATGCCGACCCTGTCTACCAAACCACAGAAACAGTGACCGACACGAACGGCGTCGTTTACACCACCACCGAGACCTACTATGATGCCGACTTCGCCACGCGCATCAAGCGTTTCGGCACGCAGGCTTCCTCGTCGAGAGGCTACTATGACGACTACTACACCGGTGGCGATACCTACGTTTACGTGAACAACTACGACCCGTTCTATTGGGACTATTACCCAGGCGTCTATGTGAGCTTTGGCTATCGTCCTTACTGGCGCAGCTACTACTGGGGCTGGGATCCTTTCTGGGGTCGCCCTTACTATAGCTATTGGGGTTGGGACCCTTATTGGGCTCCCGCCTATTGGCATCCCTACCATCACCACCATCACCACCATGACTGGCATCACCATGGTGGTGGCCATCACCCTGGAGGCAACAATCACGGCGGCGGCAGTGGCTTCGGCAACTATGTGGCCAGCGTGCGCCACAGCAGCACCGGAGGCTCGATGAGCCACTTAGCCCCACACAATGGGCGCCAAGGAGCCAGCGTTGGAGGCAGCATGTCGAGCCGCCCAACCACGGCAGGCAGTAGCTCAGCTCGCGTCGGGGGCAGCAGCTCAGGACGCACCGGCACCAGTAGGCCAACCATTAGCAGACCCAATGCCAGCAGCAGACCCTCGGCAGGCGTGAGCAGCCGCACTGGAAATGCCTCGGCAAGCCGTCCGTCAAGCTCGGCTAACGCCAGCACGGGGGGTAGCCAAAGCAGCAACCGCCAATCCTACACCTCGCCAAGCAGCAGCCGTCCATCGCGTTCCAGCTCTGAATATGTCCGTCCGCAAGGCAGCAACTCGCGCCCCTCGTCGGCTGGCACCAGCAGAAGCGGATCCAACAGTGGCAGCTATAACCGCAGCAGCTCTTCGTCGAGCGGTAGTTACAGCCGTGGCAGTTCAAGCGGGAGCTACAACCGTAGCAGCTCTTCGTCGAGAAGCAGTGGAAGCTACAACCGCAGCTCGTCAGGCTCAAGCCGCAGCTCAGGAGGCAGCTACAGCGGAGGCAGCCGTGGCTCAAGCTATAGTGGCGGTCGCAGCTCAGGTGGCGGCGGAAGCCACAGCTCGGGCGGTGGTCGTTCGGGCGGCGGTGGAAGAAGATAAATTTCGGCCATCAAAGTCAATTTGAGAATAAAAGACTACCTTTGCGGTCGAAAAGCAAGGTAGTCTTTTTTTATCAGAAGCCATGAAGAGAATCCTTACCATAGCCATCACAATCGCCTTTGCCACAACGGCTTTCGCGCAGGGTGCCGACGACGCGTGCCTGTATTCACAGACTTACTACCAAGGCACGGCCAAAGCATTGGGCATGGGCAACGCCCTCGGTGCCGTGGGCGGCGACATGACCTCCATCTGCATCAACCCTGCCGGTATGGGCATCTATCGCAGCAATGAGCTTACCGCCACCTTCGATCTGCTCGACAACTTCCAGCAATCCACCTATTACGGCACTGGCAACAACGCCAACCAAATGCGACTCACCATTCCCAACATCGGTTGGGTCAGCGCCAAGCAAAGGAGCAACTACCGTCCCCTTCGCTTCACGCAATTCGGCATCGGGCTGACGCGCACCAACGACTTCAACATCCATTCCTTCGCCAAAGGTCTCAATCCGAACAGCTCGAAAATACACAACGAGAACTTCTTCTCACAAATTGACGGCCTCTCCCCCGACGACCTGCCCAACGATGCCTATTCCTATTGGCGCACCTACCTCATCGACGACCATCACGACGGCCAATCCTATTACTACACGAGCAACGTCCCCGAAGGCAACGTGTGGCAATCTGCAGACAACCAATTCAAAGGGCGTTCAGAAGAATGGAGCTTCACGGGAAGTGCCAACTTTCACGATTGCCTGTTCGTTGGCCTGAGCGTCAATCTTGCCCACATCAAACGAGTGGGAACCCGCACCTTTGAGGAAAGCCGTCCCAACGACGTCAACACCGACTTCAAGAACTGGAATTATTCCGAAAGCATCAAGAGCAACGCCATGGGGTTCAACGCAAAAATCGGATTCATCTATCTTGCCAACAGTTGGTTGCGCATAGGAGGAGCCTTCCACTCGCCCACCGTCTACGGTTTCGACGAGTCGTGGCAAACCATCACCGAATCGGACTTTGTCATGTCGGGATTTCACTCCTACACCAGCGAAGAATCCAACTACGAATACACTTTCATCAAACCATTGAAATGGGTTGGTAGCATGGCCTTCCTCATCGGCGAGCAAGGCTTGGTGAGCCTCGATGCGGAATACACCAACTTTGGTGCTGCACGCTTCAAGGCCAACGACTACGACTATGGAAACGTCAACGAAAACATCAAAGCCACCTATGGCAAGACGCTCAACCTCCGCATCGGCAGCGAATGGATGGTGGGCAACTCCTACCTCAGAATTGGCGCGGCCTACTATGGCAGCCCGTTCGGATTGGGCCAGACCGGCGGTAGTGTCAAGACCGCTTCGTGCGGCATCAGCGTGCCCGTGTCGCAAAGCACCACTTTCGACTTCGCCTACGAGCTGGCCTACGGCAAGTCTTTCGCCAATCTCTATGATGTCGCCGACCTCGAATCCATCACCTACAAACAGTTCAAGAACAACATAGCCGCCACGCTCAAAATGAAGTTCTAAACAAAAAAAGGCTACCCGAAGGCAGCCTCATTATCGTTTCAATTCCAGATTATCATCAAGCGTTATACTGCTCGATGATGCCCTTGTCGACAAGGATACGACCGCAATACTCGCAGACGATGATTTTCTTGTGTGTGCAGATGTCCAACTGGTGTTGGGGCGGAATACGGTTGAAGCAGCCGCCACAGGCTTCGTTATGGATACCCACCACAGCCAAACCGTTGCGGGCGTTCTTGCGGATACGCTTGTAGGCTACCAGCAAGCGGTCTTCCACCAGTTTCTCGCACTCAGCCGAACGTTGCAGCAGTTGCTCCTCTTCCTTCTCGGTGCCTTCCACCAACGTATGCAACTCCTCTTTCTTTTCCTTCAGTGACGACTTCAACTCCGTGAGGCGCAACTGGGCTTGGGCCACCTTGGCTGCCACATCGCCGTCCTTCGCCGTGATTTCCTTGATGCGTTTCTCCGAAAGTTGAATGTCAAGATTTTGATATTCAATCTCTTTTGTCAGCGAATCGTATTCACGGTTGTTGCGAACGTTATTTTGCTGGTCCTCATATTTCTTGATCAAGGCTTCCGTCTCCTTGATTTTGATCTTATAGTCGGAAATCTCGCGCTGATGTTTCTTGCTCTCTTCCTTGAAATTGGCGATACGGGTCTCCAAACCGGCAATCTCGTCTTCCATATCCTGGATTTCGAGGGGCAGATTGCCGCGATAGGCACGGATTTCGTCAATTTTGGAGTCGACCTGCTGCAAAGTATAGAGGGCAACCAACTTTTGTTCGACGCTCACTTCGACAGGGTCTTCCACCGGTTTGGGAGCCTCAACCACAGGAGCAGGAGCTTCTTCCTTGGGAGCTTCAACCGTCACTTCGGGAGCAGTCTCAGCCTTAGCGGCTTTCTTGGCCGGTTTTTTGGTTTCCGTTTCCTCAGCGACAGGCTCGGCGGATTCGGCCTCAGCCTTGGCTTTGGTGGTTTTCTTCGTGGTCTTCTTGGTTTCCTTAACCTCTTCTACTTCAGCAACTTCAGTCACCTCAGCGACTTCTTTTGTTTCTTTCTTAGCCATATTGATGATTACTTATTTCTTACAAAATAATGAACCGAATTGGTCTTCGTTTCAGCGATTTCGGCTGCAAAGGTAGGAAATTTTTTCCTAATCAGCTCATATATTAATTCTTTCGTGAATTGTTCGGTCTCAAAATGACCTCCGTCGATGAGCAACATGGCCTTTTCGGGAATGAAAAAGTCGTGGTATTTGATGTCGGCAGTGAGATAGGCATCGGCCTTTTGGCGCAGGGCTTCACCCATGAACGGACTTCCCGACCCGCCACACAACGCCACTCTCTGGATTTTTCGACCCGTCAAGGCGGAATGACGCAGACAAGGCGAACCGATGGTTTCGGCTATAAGTTCCAAGAAATCAGTTTCTTCCATCGGATTTTCAAATTCACCGATCATACCAGCACCTGCCTGCTGGAATTCGTTTTCAAGCGCAAACACATCGTAGGCCACTTCCTCGTAGGGATGCACCTTCAGCATGGCCGCAATCACCTGATTCAAAGCATGTTTAGGCACAACCGTTTCGATGCGAACCTCATCCTCGAAATGCACCTTCCCAATTTCGCCTACATAGGGATGTGCCGTTTCGCCTGCGCGGAACGAGCCTTGGCCTTGGGCGTTGAAACTGCACGAGTCGTAGTTGCCAATGCAGCCCGCGCCTGCCTCAAACATGGCGTTGCGTACCGCATCGGCAGCCGAAAGCGGAACATAAACCACCAACTTTTTCAGATGGCCTTCCAAGGGTTGAAGGATGCGCAGATTCTTCAATCCCAAACGCTCAGCAAGGACGCGACTCACGCCCAAACAGCTGTTATCCAAGTTGGTATGCATCGAAATCATGGCAATGTCGTGCTTGATGGCCTTCATCACGGAACGTTCGATGTAGGTTTGAGGGGTCAAATGCTTCAAACCTTTGAAAATCAGCGGATGATGGCTGACGATGACATTGCAGTTTTTGGCAATGGCCTCGTCCACAACTTCTTCCGTGATGTCCAAGCAAATCAAGGCTTTATGCGCCTCGGCGTTGAGGTCGCCCACCTGAAGGCCCGCGTTATCGTAGCTCTCTTGCCATTGCAGCGGCGCAATCTCAGTAATGCAGTTTAAAATGTCTTTTACGGTCATAATTCTTTTGGCGCGAGACTTCGTGACTCGGGACACGGGACAGTCTCGCGTCGCGTGTCTCGCAGTCCCGTGTCTTTTTTCTGAAATTTGGCTCAAAAATAGCGAAAAATCCGTAATTTTGACCCCCAGAATGCGAATTTTACTTTTACCCATAGCGTTAATCTATCATATCATCCTGATTATCAGGCACAAACTTTATGATTGGCACATCCTGAAATCGTGGCGTTTCGATGAGCCGCTGATTTGCGTGGGCAACCTCAACCTTGGCGGGACAGGGAAATCGCCGCACACCGAATATCTAGCTCGATTGCTGAAAAATGAGTTTAGCGTGGCCATCGTCAGTCGCGGTTATGGAAGGAAAACCAAAGGATTCAAGCGGGTGGACAGCACTTGCACCTATGAAGATGTGGGCGACGAGCCGCTGCAATATTTCAAGAAATTCCCCGACGTCCGGATTGGCGTCGACGAAGACCGCGTTGAGGGTGTCGAGAAGATACTTTCGGGCTTGGGAATCAACAAAGTCATCCTCTTGGATGATGCCTTCCAGCATCGCCACATCAGACCGGGATTCAACATCTTACTCACTGAATACGAACATCTTTACACAAAAGACTTCCTCTTTCCTGCCGGCACTTTGCGCGACCTGAAGTCAGCTGCCAAACGCGCCGACTTCATCGTTGTGAGCAAGTCGCCGAAAGACTTGGACGAGAACAAGAAAAAGGAAATCATCGCCCAGCTGAAGCCGCTGCCAAGTCAAAAGGTGTTCTTTTCCTATTTGGAATACAACGACCTGCAGCCTTTGAACGCCGCTGCTGAGAATTTTGATGCCAACGATGCAGACACTGCCTTGCTCTTCTGCGGAATCGCAAATCCCAAACCATTGATAAACAGATTGAAACAGCAATACAAGCATCTTGAAGTGATGACCTTCGCCGATCATCATGCTTTCACCGAAAACGACGTGCAAAACATTCTGGAACGTTTTGCACAACTTGAAAGCGAGAAAAAAATCATCGTCACCACCGAAAAAGATGCCGCCCGATTGACAAATTCTCCCTATCTTTGTCAATTTGAAATCGCGCCGATGTACGATTTGCCCATCAGCGTGCGTTTTCATGACGAAGCGAAGTTTAACGAAGAAATATTGGACTATGTACGACAAAATCAGAACCACAATTGAATACATCAACCTGAAAACGAGGAACTTCAAGCCAGAAATCGGTGTCGTTCTCGGCTCCGGCCTGGGTGGTTTGGCCCAAGGCATCGCCGTGGAATACGCCATCCCCTACGCCGAGATTCCCAACTTCCCCGTCTCGACCGTGAAGGGCCACAAGGGGCAATTGCTCTTTGGCACCATCGCGGGGCGGCGCGTCGTCTCGATGCAAGGGCGCTTCCACTTCTACGAAGGCTACCCGATGAGCGAAGTCACCTTTCCCATCCGCGTGATGATGCAATTGGGCATCAAGTTCCTCATTCTCAGCAATGCAGCAGGCGGCTTGAACCCAAGTTTCAAAGTCGGCGACATCATGATCATCACCGACCAAATCCACACCATGCCCAACCCGCTCATCGGGCCGCACGACGACCGTTTTGGCGCCCGTTTCCCCGACATGAGTGAGCCTTACGACAAACGCCTCATCCGCATGGCCGATGACATCGCCCGCGAGAAAGGCATTGAGGTTCAACACGGTGTGTACTGCTCGACCACTGGACCGACCTACGAGACGCCCGCCGAATGCCGCTACTTCCGCATCATCGGGGCCGACACGATTGGCATGTCAACCACGCCCGAGGTCATCGTGGCGCGACAGGGCGGCCTGCCCGTCTTCGGCCTGAGCATCGTCTCCGACATGGGCAACATCTACGGCGAGGACCATCCCGTGAGCATCACACACGAGGAAGTCATCAAGGCCGTGCACGCCGTCGAGCCGAAACTCATCACCCTCATCACCGAACTCATCCGCCGCAGCGCCGAAATCAAGTTCTGATGGCCGTCTATTTCGCCACCGATTTCCATTTGGGCATCCCCTCGCTTGAGGACAGCCACGACCGCGAAAGGAAACTCTTGCGCTTCTTGGACATGATTCGTCCCGACTGCGAGGAACTTTACCTAATGGGTGACCTTTTCGATTTCTGGTTTGAATACAAGACCGTGATTCCCAAAGGTTTCGTGAGGCTTCAAGGCAAGTTGGCCGAGTTCACCGATGCAGGCATTCCCGTCCATCTGTTCATCGGCAACCACGATTTGTGGTGTTTTGGCTATTTGCATGACGAATTGGGCATCGAACTGCACCGCGAACCTGTGGTAAAGACGATAAAAGGCAAGAAATTCTTCCTCGTCCACGGCGACGGCAGAGGTCCGGGCGACCGAGGCTACAAGTTCCTGAAAAAAGTATTCGAGTTCAAGCCTAACCAATGGCTATTCAAGTGGTTGCACCCTGATTTGGGCATTGGTTTGGCCTTGCGTTGGTCGCACAAGCACCGTCTGAAAAAACTCAAGAACGAAGTGGAGCGCGGCTATTACGACGACATCCCCAACACCCGCCTCTACCAATACGCCCAAGAGCAAGCCCAACTCGACCCGTCGATTGAGTTCTTCGTCTTCGGCCACCAGCACAAGCCCATGCAGTACAAGACTGGCAACCATGCCTTGACCACCGTCGTGGGAAATTGGATTTACGATTTCAGTTATGCCGTGTTTGATGGGGAGACGATGGAATTGAGGCGGTTTGAGAAATGAAACTATTACAAATTGCAACAGTGGTTACTGTAACACAGGTTGCAATTCGTTTGACACTGTAAAAACAACTTTTCCCTAAAACACGGTTGTTTCTGAAGAAATCCCTATCTTTGCAAAAAAATACGCGGCAATGTCTTGGAAAAAGCTCCATATCATTCTCTTGCTGATGGCGACTGTCTTCATGTCGTCGTGCGCCCTCAATAGATTCGTGCCCGAAGGAAAGTGTTTGGTACAGAGCAACAAGGTCACCATCGAGGAGAAAAAGACCGACATCAGCAAGTCGGAGTTGTCGTCATACATCGCCCTAAAGCCTTACAAAGGTCCTTTGCAAACCCGATTTCCGACATGGGTGTGGTATAAGGCGGAGAGAAGACCCAACAGCAAATTCTGGCAATGGATGAACCGCTCGTTCGGCAGGGAGCCCATTTATTACGACGAGGCCGGAGCCAACAAGTCGGCCAACCAAATGACCCGCTATCTCGACAACGTGGGCTATTTCCACTCCAAAGTGAGCCACACCGTGAAGAAAAAGGGTAAACGCGCCAAGGTAACCTACCACGTCTATCCCTCGAATCCATACTATGTCAACAAGATAGACCGCGTCATCGACGACACGCTCATCAAACGCTACATCATGCGCGACAGTGCCAAGTTTGAGCTGAAGGAAGGCGACATCTACAATGCCTACAAGCTCAACAACCAACGCGAAGTCATCACCGAACGGATGAAAAACTCAGGCTATTACTTTTTCAGTCGCGACGACATCTACTACGAGGTGGACAGCAACTTCATGAACCACACGCTAAGCGTCACCATGAAACTGAAAAACAACGAGTTGGCTTTCAAGAAATACTATATCAACAAGATCAGCATCTATCCCGATTTCTCCATTTTCAGGATGAACGACCGTCCCGTCGACTCCATCACACTCACCCAAGAGGTGGGGCGCCGCAAACGCATCAACCACCTGAATTTCTACTATTTCAACGCCCAAAAAGTGAAGCCGCAGTCCTTCTTGCGCTCGATCCAGATCCTTGAAGGCATGCCCTACAACCAGCGCAGCGTGACCAACACCTACAGGGCCTTGGGCAACTTCCGCCTCTTCAGCAACGTCAACATCGAATTCGACACAGTGAAGGTCGCCTCCGACACGCTCAACCGTCTCGACTGCCGCATCACGATGCAACAAAACGACGTGCATTCCTTCACCCTACAAGGCGAGGGTACCAACTCTGACGGCGACTTGGGCATCAAAGGCAGCTTGGCATATTCCAACAGGAACATCTTCCACGGAGCCGAGACCTTCCAACTCAGCCTTAAGGGCGGCCTTGAGGCACAAAAAATCATCGGCACAGAGGCCTCCGAGAGTGAAAAACGCATTTTCAACACCTGGGAATTGGGCATCACGGCCAGCCTTCTCTTCCCGAAATTCCTAGGGCCTTTCTCATCCATCACATTGGCCCGCGACTACCAACCCACCACTACCATGTCGTTGGGATTCAATGCGCAAACGCGCTACTACTACTCGCGCTACATCACCACGGCCTCCTACAGCTACGACTGGAAAACCAACTATCGGCTCGCCCAAGCCCTTTCACCGCTCTACCTCAACAGCGTGAAAATCGCCAACATCAACCCTATCTTCCAGCAGTATTTGGACAACGAGACGAGCCAAAGGAAAAAGGCACAATACACAAGCCACCTGCTCATGGGCCTGCGCTATTCGTTGACCTACAACACCCAAAGCATCAACAAGTCGGGCAGCTTTTTCTACCTGCGTGCCGACTTCGAGACGAGCGGCAACCTCATCTCGCTATTTAACAAGACCAAAATCGTCTCCACAAACGCCAACGGGCAGCATGAGATCTTCGGCATACCCTACGCCCAATATGTCAGGAGCAGCTTCGACATCAGGCAACACCTCGACTTAGGTGCCGAGACGTGGCTCGTCATGCGCCAATTCGTCGGCATCGGCGTGCCCTATGGCAACTCGCAAGACCTGCCCTTCGAGCGCAGCTTCTACGGCGGCGGCGCCAACGGACTGCGCGGTTGGCTCTACCGCACCGTCGGCCCTGGTGGCTACGTCCCCGTTTCCGACGACATCGAAAAGACCGGCGACTTGCAGTTGGAATTCAACACCGAGCTGCGGTTCCCCGTCTACAACATCATCAATGGGGCTGTGTTCGTCGATGCCGGCAACATCTGGACTTTCCATCCCAACGAGTCGATGCCCAACGCAGAATTCAAGTTCGACAGCTTTTACAAGCAAATCGCGCTCGACGCCGGCATTGGCATCAGGCTCGACGTCTCGTTCCTCCTGCTCCGTTTCGACATCGCCTACGCCATGCGCAACCCCTACCCCAACGACTCGGGCAGCCATTGGAACTTCGGTAATCTACAAGCCAACAACATCAGGCTGCAAGCCGGTATCGGATACCCCTTCTGAGCCATGCCGACCCGCAGCGAACTATACGGACATTTGGTTCAATCCTTCGGTTTCGAGCCTACCGAAGGACAGGCCACCGTGCTTTACCATTTGGCCGCTTTCCTGCTTTCGCAAAAAGAGAACCCCACCTATATCCTAAGGGGGTATGCCGGCACGGGCAAAACCTCGTTGGTCAAGACTCTGGTGCGTACCTTGCCCTCCATCGGCATGAAACACGTGCTGCTGGCCCCCACGGGAAGAGCCGCCAAGGTGCTGAGCAGCTATACCCGACAAAACGCCTCGACCATCCACCGTCGCATCTACCAAGCCATGACCTTCCCCGACGGGAGCATCCGCATAGCGAGAGGCGAAAACAAAGCCAAAAACACTTTGTTTATCGTCGACGAAGCCTCCATGATTGGCGAACAAAGGGATTTCGGCGGATCGAGCCTCCTCGACGACCTGCTGAGCTACGTCTTCAGCGGCGAAAACTGCCGTCTGCTCCTGATTGGCGACACAGCCCAGCTGCCCCCAGTGGAAAGCCGCGAAAGCCCTGCCCTGGATTGCGAATACCTGAAATCGGAGTTTCCCGTCACCGTAGCCACCTTCGAGCTGACCGAGGTGAAACGACAAGCCCTTGAATCGGGCATCCTTTACAACGCCACCGACATCAGGCAACTCTTGGGGCAAAACCTTTACGAATACGAACTGCCCATTTTCCACATAGAAGGGTTCGACGACATCAAAAAGATTGAGCCAGAGACCTTTGAGGAGATGCTTCACAACGCATTTGCCAACAGTGCCGAAAACGAGGCCGTCATCGTGTGCAAATCGAACAAAAGAGCCAACCTGTTCAACCAAGCCATCAGGGGAAGGATACTGAACATTGAGGGAGAGATTGCCACTGGCGACAAGCTGATGGTCGTCAAAAACAACTACTACTGGGCTGAAGGCAACCAAGCCATCAGTTTCATCGCCAACGGCGACATGGCCGAAATACGCAAGATCAAGCGCTTCGAGGAAATGTACGGGTTCCGCTTCGCCGACGTGGAATTAGGCTTCACCGACTATCAAGACCAACCCAACATGGAGGCGAAAATCATTTTAGACACCCTTTACAGCAACAGTCCATCGCTGACAGAAGAGGAAAACAAACGGCTGTTTGCGGCCATTGAGGAAGACTACATGGACATCCCGAACCGCCGCGACCGCTACAAGGAGATGAAGAAAAACCCATGGTTCAACGCCTTGCAGGTGAAATTCGCATACGCGCTCACCTGCCACAAGACCCAAGGCGGACAATGGGCCACCGTTTTCATCGACTCGTCGTTCAACCAAAAGGAAACGCTCGAAGTGGAAGACCTACGTTGGATTTACACCGCCTTGACCCGGGCGCAGGAGCGAGTGTATTTTGTGAATTTCAAGGACGAATTTTTTGGATAAACCCTTAAAACGTTCTTTCCGCGACAACCTAATACGATATATTGGCCAGGCATGGGTCAAGATACGGTTTTCTGTAACATGAAAAAAGATGCCTACAGCTTCAAGCAACCGATGGGCACCACAAAGATGCCGTCGGGGCGGCGGTAGGCATACTTCATTCACCAAGTTGATGGTTTTTCATTCACCAAGTTGAGGTGATTATCTGAAATAAACTCTGGTGATTCCCGTGCCGCCCGTTTCGAGCGAGGCGTCGCAGAAGTGCTCCACCTCGCGCATGTGGCTGAGCTTTTCGCGGATGAGCTTGCGCAGGATGCCGTTGCCTTTGCCGTGGAGGATGCTCACTTCCTTGATGCTCAAAAGTTTGGCTTCGTCCAAATACTTGTCGACGATGTCCAAGGCTTCTTCGGCACGATGGCCGCGCACGTCTAAGGTGAGGTCGAAGTGCTCGGCTTTTTCGCTGAGGTCGGCGGCAATGCCTCTCTGCCAGTTGCGTTGGGTCTTGCGTGCCTCGGCGCGGCTCACCTTGCGGAGCTTGTCGGGGCTGGTGCGCAGGCGGATGCTGTCGAAGAGGATGGTGGCGTCGGTGTCGCTGATGGACAGGATCTCGCCCACCACCTGCATGTCGTCGATGCAAACGGTGTCGCCCACTTTCAAGACGGCCTCGGCTTCTTCTTTTTTCTTTTGCTCGGCCACTTCCTTGGCCTTTTTCGCGATTTCCTCTTTGGTCTTTTCGAGGTTCTGGCGTATCTCCTTGGTCTTGGTCTTCTCGGCTTGTGCCTCCTTGATTTCGCGGATGGTACGCTCAATCTGGCTGTTGGCCTTCTGGATCAGCTCTTGTGCCTCGGCTGCCGCGTCGCGCATGAGTTGTTTCTTCTTGCCTTCGAGTTCGGCGAGCAATTTCTTGTATTTCTCCACCACCTCGGTGAGCAGCTGGTCGGCAATGCGCAGGTCTTGTTCTTTCTTGCGGATGGCTTTCTTGTCGACTTCGAGCTGTTGCAGCTGCTTTTCGAACTTGAGGTGCTGGTCGCCGGTTATGTTGGCGGCGTCGTCGAGGATGTGTTTTGGGAAGCCGATTTTTTTGGCGATTTCGAAGGCGAATGACGAGCCAGGCTTGCCGGTCAGCATGATGTACATGGGCTGCATGAACTTGGTGTCGAACAGCATGGCGCCGTTGATGATGCCTTCGTGGTTGTCGGCCAAGAGCTTGAGGTTGGCATAGTGCGTGGTGACCATGCCAAAGGCTTGTTTCTTGTTGAGTTCCAATAGGATGGCCTCGGCGATGGCACCGCCCAATTGTGGCTCGGTGCCCGTACCGAACTCGTCGATGAGGAACAAAGTCTTTTCGTCGGCATTTTCCAAGAGAGCCTTCATATTAATAAGGTGTGAGCTGTAGGTCGAAAGGTCATCCAAAATGGACTGCTCGTCGCCGATGTCGATGAAAAGGTTCTCGAAAATGCCGCATTCCGAATCGACGCGCATGGGAGGCATGAGGCCGCATTGCAGCATGTATTGCAGCAGCCCCGTAGTTTTCAGGCACACCGACTTGCCGCCCGCGTTGGGGCCGCTGATGACGAGGATGCGCTCCTTTTCATCGAGTTGTAAATCCAACGGGACAACTTGTTTTCCTTGGGCTTTCAGCTTCTTTTCCAAGAGTGGATGTCGCGCCTGCTGCCAATTAATATAAGGTGTGTCGCGGAGTTCAGGCTTCACGCCTCCGATTTCTTGAGCTAACAACGCCTTGGCGCGGATGAAGTCGAGTTCGCCCAAAAGGTTCCAGGCTTTGCGCAACTCGCTGAGGTAAGGTCGCAGCAACCTTGTGAAAGCCATGAGGATGCGGTGGATTTCGCGACGCTCGGCGTATTCCAGTTCCTTGATTTCGTTGGAGGTGTCGAAGATTTCCGCCGGCTCGATGTAGACGGTCTGTCCCGTGGCCGACTCGTCGTGGATGAAGCCACGGATGGCGCGTTTGTCGCCCGCCTTCACAGGGATGACCAAACGCCCGTCGCGGATGGTGATTTCCGACTTTTGGTCGACCCAGCCAGCGGTCTTGGCGTCGCCCATGATCTGGCGGATGCGCTTCTCGATGCCGCCTTGCTTGCGGCGGATGCTCTGTCGGATCTCAAGCAATTCGGTGGAAGCATTATCGGGGATTTCGCCTTTGTCGTCGACGAGACGGTTTACTTCGGTGAAAACTGTTCGGTCGATGAAAATATTCTCAATCAGCGACTTGAGTTCCGGGTATTGCTCGGCACTTTCGGAGTGTCCGAAACGAAGGATGCCTTCGAGTGCGTTGAGCGAAGGCTTGAGGGCAAACAAATCCTCCACGCTGAGGCAGGTGCCTTCGATTTGGATTTGGTGGAAGGCCTCGCGCAGGTCGTGGAAGTCGCGCATGGGGAATGGAACGCCCGTTTGCAGCAGGCGGAGAAACTCGTCGGTTTGCTCCAAACTCTTGACGATGAAGGATTTGTCGGTCGAAAAAGCCATCTCGTCCGCTTTCTCCAGTCCCATCTGGCTGATGCAGTGGTCGGAAATCATCTGTCGGACGCTGTGGAAGCCGATTTTTTGTTCAAAGTTGTTGGGATAGATCACTGATTGGTGAATTTTGGGGTGCAAAGTTACATAAAAAAGCCCGAATGCGAGCATCCGGGCTTGATTTAGGATGAATCTTGATTACAAACTCACCTCATACATGTAGCCAGTGTATTGCAGCGAACCGTCGAGGATGGGGAAGAACAACTCGCTGTCGTGTTCCACATTCTTCAGCTTGAGGTTCTCCATGATGACCGTCTTGGTGCCATCGTCGTTGGAGATGACCTTCAGGGTGCCTTCCTTGGCGATATAGCCCGTTTGGGGCGTCATGGTCCAGAAGTCGGAGTCGAGAGCCACGTGGACGCAAGGGAATTTGGGTAGGTAAGGTGTACCGAAGTTGTAACCGAGTTCATACTCACCGTCAACGAGTTGGCCTGTCAAGTAGCTGACGATGAAAGAGCGTTTGCGGTCTGCCGACATGAAAAGCATGGATTTCACACCGTCACCGAGGATGCCCATTCCGCTGATAGTGGTGATGCCAGCCAGTCCGATGGGGCTTTCCCTGTCGCCGATCTTGAACTTGTTGTCGGCATTGAACTGGTAAGGCGGCAGTGTGCCGCTGAAGTTGATGGCCAACTGGACGGTTTGTCCGCTGGCATTGGTGCCCATGCTTTGCGACAGGATGACAGTGTAGGTACCGTTTTCCTCAGTGACAGACAGCACGCCGTTCATCCAATAATAGGTGTCGCCGTAAAACAGCGTGTCGGCGCCCATGATGAAGGGCAGTTCACCGAGGTTGAACTCGTGGAAACCGACCACCGTAGGGACGGGGTCTTTCGAGTTGCTGCCCATGGTGTAGGTGCCAGGGACGATGTTTCCATTGAAGATGACGGCGATGCCTTCGTTGTCGGCGGCGGTCATCTCCTTGGAAGCGAGGACGATGGCATTCTTTTGTCCATACTTGACGGCTTTGGCAGTGACGATATTGTCGGTACTGTTGCCCACAGTCATTTCACCGGTTTGCACTTCTGGGGTGACGTTGCTGTTGTTGTTTCCGTTGTTGTCTTTGTTGCAACTGGTGCTGATTAGGGTCAAGCCACAGAGGAGCATCAAACTAAAAAGTACTTTTCTCATGACGATTATGATTTTGATGATTTGGTCAATTACACAAAAAGTAATTGCCGCAAAAAATGTGCCGAAATGTTCAAAGATTCAATTTTAGCTGGATTTCTTCCACCTGTTTTTTCAGTTCCTGAACCGTTTGGAGCAATTGCTCTTCGCGGAAGCGGTTTTCGCGCTGTTCGGGCATCTCAGCGCTGATGTAATGCACGAATTTCCACACCTCTTTGATATCGGAGGCGGGCAAATCATACGGATGGTAGAGCGGGTTGAGCGAGCTGAGCGTCAGTTTGCTCTCGTGCTCAATTTTGTTGTCCACGATCTTGAAGACAATGCCGTCGTCCTGCGTGAGCACGATGTAGGGCTGGCCGCTACGGATGTAGGTCCAGTCGAGGACATACTCGCCCGTGACATACGAACCGTCGGGGATGGGCAGCATCGAGTCGCCGCTGATTTGGAAGGTGCGGTACTTGCGGTCGCGCGAGAGGAAGGGCATCGTGAACGTCGGCAGCACCTTGATGTATTCGGGGTCGGCGAAGCCCGTGGCATAGCCGGCCTTGGCTTTCTCTGTGACGAGTTCGATGTTCTCGTTGTTGTCGTTGTTGACCGTGGTGGCCAGCACACGCAGGTTGCTGCCTTTGATGTGCACGTCGTAGCCGCGCTCCAGCTGCGAGAGCTGGCTGGGACTAATCGTGCTCAGGTCGACTTTCACCAAAGTGTCGATGGCAATGCCGAAATACTTGGAGAAGGCGACCAAGGCCTCGAGGTTAGGCTCGGCCACGCCGTTTTCATAGCCGCTCAGCGTGGAGCGTTTCATGTTCAAGGCGAAGGCGAGGTCGTCTTGGGTACGATTTCTGTGTTTGCGAAGGAATTTGATGTTTGAGTTGAAGTACATGATATTGTGGGATTTAAAATTCAAAATTCAAAATTTAAAGATTATTCCTGTTCTATATCGAATATTTTGATTAGATTTACGGCGAAATATTTGATTAAATTCTCGTCAAAAGTACAACTTTTTTGGAACATGCAAGCATTTTGGACAAAAAAGGAGGATTTTTTATGGAAAGGACGATCTTGCACATGGATTTGGACACGTTTTTCGTGTCGGTGGAACGGTTGATCAATCCGTCGTTGGATGGCAAACCCGTCATCGTGGGCGGCATGTCGGACCGTGGCGTGGTGGCCACTTGCAGCTACGAGGCGCGGAAGTTCGGCGTGCATTCTGCCATGCCGATGCGCACGGCGCGACAACTCTGCTCGCAGGCCGTCTTCATCCGTGGCGACATGGAACTCTACAGCCGCTATTCGCGCTTGGTGACGCAAATCATCGCCGACAGTGCGCCCGTCTACGAAAAAATGTCCATCGACGAGCATTACCTCGACCTGACGGGCATGGACCGCTTCCACGACTGCCAGCTGTGGTCGCACGAGTTGCGGCAACGCATCATCAAAGAGACGGGGCTGCCGATTTCGTTCGGCTTGTCGGAAAACAAGACGGTATCGAAAATCGCCACGGGGCAGGCCAAGCCCAATGGCGAGCTTCAGGTGCCCACACCTTATATTAATAGTTTCCTCGACCCGCTTTCGGTGCAGAAAATCCCGATGGTGGGCGAAAAGACCTACCACCTGCTCCGTTCGATGGGCGTGGAGAAAATCGGCACGTTGCGCCGCCTGCCGCCCGTGGCGATGGAACGCGCCATGGGCAAGCATGGCCTCGACATCTGGAAGAAGGCCAACGGGCAAGACAACACGCCCGTGTGCCCTTACCAAGAACGGAAGTCCATCAGCAAGGAACGCACCTTCGAGCAAGACACCATCGACATGGTCGCCCTGCGGCAATGCCTAGCGCGGATGGTGGAGAGCCTCGGCTTCGACTTGCGCTCGCAAGGCAAATTGGCGGGCTGCGTGACGGTGAAGATCCGCTATTCCAACTTCGACACGCACGACATGCAGCAACGCATCCCCTACACCGCCTTCGACCATGTGTTGCAGCAGGCGGTCAACAGCCTCTTCGACCGGCTCTACAACCGCCGTATGATGATACGCCTCGTGGGCGTGCGCCTCAGCGAGTTGGTCAGCGGAGCGCCGCAATTGGCCTTGTTTGACGACAACACGGAACTGACGAATCTCTATGCCGCGATGGACAAAATCAAGATGCGGTTTGGGGAGCAGGTTTTGCATCGTGCGGCGGGGTGATTCATTGGCGGCTGCCGTGGTACGACAGCAATTCTCCTCTCGAATCGGGCAATATTACCTGGTCTATTCAAAAGATTTTTGAAAAGACGGCGATGTCGTTTTGGTGCTGGTTTTTATGGGGATATTATTGTGAAAGGATATTCCACGAAATACAGTTAAGTCCCCCACCTCGTCTGACGGCTTCCAACGAAGAAATCCCTACCATTTCACAATCAGGTATGGCATTGGCAATCTGTTCTAAAGCCTGTTCGTCCTCTTCAAGCCCTAATTGCGGGACGAGAACCAACTTGCCAATGTGCAGAAAATTGATGTAAGCCCAACTGCAAGCGTGTCGTCTTTTGGTCGCATACTTCAACGGGATAACCTCAAAGTGTTTTTCTAACGCTTTTCGGAAGCGTTGGAAATAATAAAGCGAACTGTCATCATAGTTTGTCAAAAGGATTTTGCCGTCACCCGCATAATGGACAATGCCGTCGCTGTGGCCGAAGGCTTCTTTTCGGTCCCACGGCAGAAACAGAATGTTGCTTTGGAAAGCATCTTTCAGGATTTTTTCCACTTCGGTACGTGTTTTGTCCTTGTTTTCGACAAACACTTTTTCCGTCATTACAACGGTGTCACCGCATTTCACCACATTGCCGCCATCTATAACAAGTTCAATCGTGATGGCATTTTGCGTTACTTGTTCCAGACGGTTCTGTGGTGCTTGAAACACTTTTTCAGGGTTGGTCTGAAGGCTGCGATAGTAGGGACTTTGCAAATAGTTGGGCGTGTATTTGTAACACACAAAACGGTCTTCGTCAATCTGTATCGGCATAAAATCGCGGCACCAAATGTCCTTGGTTTCAGAAAGATAGGCATGGCGAATCCTGTTCGCATCCAATGCTTCAACAATGTGCTGGTTCAAGATTGGACATTTCTTTGGCAGAAGGTCAGAGAAATAGACGGTGTTGGTGAGGTTGTCGGTGGTCATAGTGAAGCGATTTTGTTATACTTGCTCTATTCTCGTAAAACTCCAGTTTCGATTGCATTTAACTTTATTTCTTTCAGAATCAAATTGATAAACATTCTGACGTTTCTTCTCCATAGCGGATGATGATTGTTTTCTTGGTGCATCAATCCATTTGACATTATTGCTGTTCCCAAGAGAAAACCCATTTAACAAAGCATAAAGATATGTGGATTGAGTGTTATATCCATAGTCTGTGTTTTTTTCGAACATACTTTTTTCTTTATTCCAAACCAAATACTTTCCATCCTTATCTTTCACCTCATAAGTTCGTATCAAAGCCGATGCTCTATACTGTTCTGCTTCACTTTCAAAAGTAATATCAAAACCAGAAGAGTGTGCGTGTAAAGTCATTAGAGGAAAGTATGGGACATTTACAAAATCTTTTCCATTGCGATGATATACGATTGGATCGTGTATCCCATTTTCTTTTTCGCTGTGGAAATAGAACTCTACGGTTCGAATAAACACCTTGTATTCGTCGTGTACCTGGATATAGCCGCCATAAAGAAATGCAGGTGCGAGCTCTTTAAAGATGCTCTGAAGTTCTGTTTCATTAGAAACTGTGTTAGCTTTTGCTTCGAATTGTTTTAGACTTTCAATTAACGTTTCCATATCATTTGCGTTTAAAATTTGTCGCAAAAGTAGAGAAAATGGTTAGATGGATTGCAAGAAAATTGGTTAAAATTTGTTAAAATTTTCTCAATAGTTATTTGCAACAAAAAAAACTCAAGGCGACAGACATTACAAAAACAAAGTATGTGTTCGGTTAAATCCCTCCCGACCACAGCATCTCGAAAAAATCAAGGACATAAAGACTTTCGATGTCAGCGATGCGCCGGCTGAACTTGTCGATGAAAATGATAACCTCTGCGGTTGTTTTAGTTTAAATTGTTATGTAGCAAATAATAACCTTTATCCTTGCACAATATTTTCATTGAAAATCTTGGACACTATCCAATATTTTCAATCAAAATCGTGTGCAAAGATATGTTTTTTTATTGAATTGGCTACAAAAATGACAAATAAATGACCTTCGAAAACTCGAATCCCATTTTATTCCAAAACTTTTGATTAAATTTACGGCGAAAAAATTGATTAAAAACTAATCAAAACAATTGTGCTGATTGCCGTACATTCATATAACAGCTTGTGCTACGGGACGTTGCCTATTGCAGACTTGGTCAAAAAGGCCGCCGCGATGGGCTATTCAACCCTGCCGTTGACCGACATCAACACGACGATGGGTGTGTCCGACTTCGTGTTTGAGTGCCAAAAACAGGGCATCACGCCCGTGGTGGGCGTGGAGTTCCGCAACGGCGACGAGCTGCTGTATGTGGCCTTGGCCAAAAACAACGCCGGCTTTGCCGAACTGAACCGTTTTTTGACCCAGCACAGCCTCTCGAAGCAACCCTATCCTGAAATCGCGCCGGAATGGGAACAGGTGATTGTCGTTTATCCCTTCGGGAAACGGCGGCCTAATACGCTGAAAGAGAATGAATTTCTCGGTGTACGCTTTTCCCAACTGACGCGGCTCTACAACTGCGATTCCTTTGGGAAATTGGTTGCGATGCAGCCCGTCACCTTTGCCGAGGAAGGCGACTTCCATCTGCACCAATGTATGCGCGCCATTGACGGCAATGTGCTGATTTCGCGCCTCGACCCTAAAGCCTGCGCTGCGCCCGACGAAATCCTTTTGCCCCTCGAAAGGATGAAAACCACCTTCGCGCTTTATCCGCAACTCATTGAAAATGCGGAACATATCTTGGAACAATGCGAAATCAACCTTGATGCGAGCGTGAAGAATAAACGCACCTTTACGGGCAACGTTTACGATGACCACGAACTGCTGCGCAAGCTCGCCTTCGATGGGATGATGTACCGCTATGGCGCGACCAACAAGACCGCCTACTGCCGCGTCGAAAAGGAGCTGGAAATCATAGAACGGATGGGCTTCTGCGCCTATTTCCTTATCGCTTGGGACATTGTTCGCTTTGCGATGTCGAAGGGGTTTTACCACGTCGGACGCGGCAGTGGTGCCAATAGCGTGGTGGCTTACTGTCTGAAAATCACTGATGTGGACCCAATAGAATTAGACCTATATTTTGAACGTTTCCTTAACCCCAAACGAAGCAGTCCGCCCGACTTCGACCTCGACTTCTCATGGCGCGATCGCGACCAGGTCATCGCGCACATCTTCGAGAAATATGGCGCAGAGCACGTCGCCCTGCTTGGCGCAACGGTCACCTTCCAAGGCAATTCGCTTTGTCGCGAGCTGGGCAAGGTGTTCGGTCTGCCCAAAAAGGAAATTGACCAGATGGAACGCAATCCCGCCGAGTTTGCGAAATACAACGCTATCGGTCAGCAGATTATGGCTATTTCAGAGCGGCTCAAGGACTTCCCGCGCCAGCGTTCCATCCATGCAGGCGGTGTGTTGGTGACCGAAAACCCCATCACCGACTATGCCGCCCTCGACCTGCCGCCGAAGGGCTTCCCGACGACGCAATACGACATGTATTCCGCCGAAAAAATCGGGTTAGTGAAAATCGACATCCTCAGTCAGCGCGGCATCGCCCACATTCGCGACGCGGTGGAGATGGTGGAACGCACTCGTGGCGTCCGCATCGACATCCACCAAATCGGCGCACTGAAACAGGACGAACTGATTCGGCGGCAGCTATTGAAAGCCGAGACCTGCGGCTGTTTCTACATCGAGAGTCCGGCGATGCGCGGCCTGCTGCGCAAATTGCGTTGCAGCGATTACAAGACCTTGGTCGCGGCCAGCTCGATTATCCGCCCAGGCGTGGCCAAGTCGGGCATGATGCGCGAGTACATTAACCGCTTCCATCATCCTGAAACTGTGGACTATAAGCATCCGCTGTTGAAAGAGCTTTTGGCCGAGACCTACGGCGTGATGATTTACCAAGAAGACGTGCTGAAAGTCGGGCATTATTTTGCGGGTTTGGACTTGGCCGAAGCAGACGTGTTGCGTCGCATGATGGGTCACAAGATGCGCGACAAATCTGAGTTTGAGGTGGTTACGAAACGTTTCTTCGACAACTGCAAGGCCAAAGGCTATCCCGATGCCTTGGTGCAGGAGCTTTGGCGACAAATCGAGTCGTTTTCGGGCTATTCCTTCTCGAAGGCGCACTCGGCCTCGTATGCGGTGGAAAGCTACCAAAGCCTCTACCTGAAAAGCCATTATCCTCTTGAGTTTCAGGTGGCTGTCATCAACAATTTCGGCGGGTTCTATCAGACTTGGTTCTACTTTAACGAGGCGCGGCGCATGGGTGCGAAAATCCACTTGCCTTGCGTCAACAGCAGCGAATATTTAACCACCTTGAACGGCAGGACAATTTTTATGGGATTCGTGCATCTGCAAGGCATTGATCAACAATTTGTTGGGAGGTTCATTGTCGAGCGAAACGCCAACGGCCCATTTGCCAGCTTCGACGACTTTGTCCGTCGGGTGCCGTTTCGTTTGGAACAACTTATCTTGCTCATTCGTGGTGGCGCATTCAGCTTCACGCGAAAACCCAAAGCCGAGCTGCTGTGGCAGGCGCACCTTAACAAGAGCGAAGGCAAAAAGGAACAGCCCGAAACGCTTTTCCCGATGGAAAGCCAGCATTTCGAGTTCCCCGATTTCGCGACCAACGCCTTGCAGAATGCCTATGACGAAATCGAACTTTATGGTTTCCCCGTATCGATGACGTGGTTCGACATGCTGAAAACCAAGTTCCGTGGCGAGCTGATGGCCTGCCAGATGCTCAACTTCGTGGGGCAACGTTTCAGGATGTTGGGCAAGTTGGTGACGGTGAAATACGTCCGCACAAGCCGTGGCGACCTGATGGCCCTTGGCACTTTTGTCGATGCCACGGGCGAGGCCTTCGACACGGTGCATTTCCCGCAAAACCTGAAGCAATGGCCGTTCCAAGGCGACGGCATTTATCTGCTTTTGGGCAAGGTGACGGAGGAGTTCGGGCAGCCTTCGCTTGAGGTGGAAAAGATGGATCGGATGGGCTATAAGGCATTGCAATAAATGAAAAAAATGTGTAATTTTGCAAACAAAAGCGAACAAAATGGAAAACAAGACAGAAAAACGCCTCTTCACGGCGAGTGAATACATGAAGGAGGAATATTGCGCGAAGATTGTGCGCATCGGCGAGATGAAGCCCATCGAAGGCTCTGATTTTCTGGTGCAAACCTTTGTGGACGGCTTCAGTATCGTGGTCTCGAAAGGACAGTTCACGGTGGGCGAGCCAGTCATCTATTGCATGAACGAGACCGCGCTCAACAAGGACTTTTTGGCCGCCAACAACCAGTTTGATCTCGGCCTTGCCGAACTCAATGCCAACGCCGCCGAAGTGCTCAAGCTGAAAGAGGAAGGCAAGATCGACGAGGCCAAGAAGCTCGTAGGGTTCTTCAACAAACACGGGCGCGTGAAGCTCATTAAGCTGCGCGGTTGCCCGTCATACGGCTGCATCTTCAAGAAAGAGTCGCTTGTGCGCTGGAAGAAGAAACTGGCCGACGAGGATTTGGAAAGCTATTTCACCACCGACGAGAACGGCATCGAACACCCGTTTTCGTTCGACACGATTGCGGGCGAGCTGTTTGCCGAGGCCTACGTTCCGCCCATCCAGTTCCCGAAAACCAAACGGGAGATGAAACGCGAAAAAGGTATCAAGCGTTTCAAGCGCATTATCCCTGGCGAGTTTTTGCTGCATTACGACACCGCCCAACTGCAAAGCAGCCTCTGGCGCTTCAATCCTTCCACCAAGGTCACCATCAGCGTCAAGATGCACGGCACCAGCGTCATCATCGGCAATGTGCTGACGAGGATTCCCGTGCAGATGACTTCAGCGGAACGTTGGTTCAACAAAAAAGTCAAGAAAGAAATCAAGCAGGTCGGAAAACAGCACGTCAATCCCTATTGGGGTAAGGCAAAACAGGAAAAGCGTGAGAAAACGTTGAACGACAAACAGATAGCGGATTTTAGGGTTGATTACGGCCCAGTGTTTTCGTCGCGCACGGTCATCAAGAACCAATACGACTCGAAATACGGCGGCCTCACTGCGGGTTTCTATGGCCAAGACATTTGGACTGAATATGGAAACCTGATATTCAAGTATTTGGACAAGGGCATGACCGTCTATGGCGAGATTTGCGGCTACCTCACCCAGTCGGACAGTGCCATCCAAGGTCAATACGACTACCGCTGCGATCACGGCAAGAATTTCCTCATGCCTTATCGCATCACCGTGAAACAAGGGAACGGCAAGAAAGAGGAGTGGAACGTGCAAAAAGTCCACGACTGGACCGTGAAACTGATGCAAGACCATCCCGAAATCGCCGAGCGGCTGAAACCTATCCCGATATTGTATCACGGCACGGTTGGCGAACTCTATCCCGACCTGCCTGAAGGCGAGGGATGGGGCATGGCTTTCCTCGAACACCTTCAAAACGACACGGAGCGCTTCGGCATGGAGAAGAACGAGCCGTTCTGCAAGAACAAGGTGCCACGCGAGGGCATCTGCATCCGCATCGACGACGACCCCGTGGCCGAGTGTTTCAAGTTGAAGACCTTCGCTTTCCTGAAGAAAGAACAGTCGGAGATTGACGCGGGCAATGTAAACATTGAGATGCAGGACGCCTACGCGAATGCCGAGGCGAAATAATAACTTAGGACGTTTGACAGGATTCGTAAGAAGTCCATAAGATGGATTGGGAAGAGAGAAAAGTTCGGATGAGGGGAAAACTCACTTCAATCGGGCTAAAACAGTCTCCTTCCCTATTGTCTTTTCACCGATTTTCATGCTGATTTCGGCATCCAGAGGCAAAAAGACGTCGACACGCGAGCCGAAACGAATCATTCCAAGCTCTTCACCAGCCACTGCTTTGTCACCAGGCTTCAAGTCGCAAACGATACGCCGGGCCACAAAACCTGCAATCTGGCGAACAAGGATTTCACGACCTTTGGCATCCTTCAAAACAATCGTATTATGTTCATTATCGGACGACGACTTGGGATTAAATGCCACCAAGAACTTGCCGGGATGGTATTTGTAGAAAGCCACCTCGCCGTCGAAGGGAAAAAAATTGATATGCACATTGTAAATCGACATGAAAATGGAAATCTGGCGGCGTTTGTCATGGAAATACTCGTCTTCTACGACCACTTCGTTGGCCGCAATCACGCCATCGGCAGGAGCCAAAACCGCATTCTCAGCAAGAGTCGTCTTTCGCCAAATCGGGACTCGGAAAAAACGGACCACAAGTACAAGCGCCAAGAGAAAAAAAGAATACAATAGATAATGCCACCATGCTTGAACTGGCCAAAACCAATTCACAATGAAAGCCACGACCGCAACAACGGCAAGGGTAATCAATATGGCTTTCGTCCCTTCTTCGTGTAGTCTCTTATGAATCTTCATAGCAACAGCAAATAAACGAAAATAAACGGTACGCTGAACAAAACCGAGTCGAAACGGTCCAAAATACCTCCATGGCCTGGGATAAGACGTCCTGAGTCCTTCACTCCGGCCTGACGCTTCAACATCGATTCACACAAATCGCCCAATGTACCAAACACGACAGCGATGACACCCATTCCAACTGCGGCATTCATGGGCAACCAATCGGCATAATGACCAAAGGCGACAACAGCAATGATTGTAAACAAGAGTCCACCAATACTGCCTTCAATGGTCTTACCAGGAGAAATGCGTTCAAAAAGCTTATGCTTACCGAGTAATTTTCCAGTAAGATAAGCAAAAATATCATTGACCCATAGAAGCACAAAAACAAGGAGCACGAGCCAAGACCCAGCCATCACGCCGAACATGTCTTGCCGATACATGAAAAGCATCATCAAGGATGGAACGGAAAGAAATAAAATCGAAGCATAACAACAAGAAAAAATGGTATCGTGGCGCAATTGCTTGGAAAACAAGGCAAAAAGAAAAGGAATGAACATAAAAAACGTTTCCAACAGAAGCCAGCGATAAGAAAGCAATCCAAGAGCGACGATACAACCGAAAACAAACGATCCAGTGATTAAAGCTTCGACAATACCCAAATGAAGCGGCCCTAATATTCCATGAAGACGACACATCTCAAAAGTACCGATAGAAACGACTAGTAGAAGCAAAAGCGCTAAAGCCCAAGGGGAAAGGATGATACAAGCCACCACAACAATGCCAAAGACCAACCCAGAAATGGAACGTGTAAACAATTCTTTCATATCCAATCAATTGAGATGCAAAGATAGGAAAAAAGGATGAAAGGAGAGGAAAAAAAATTTCCGTCGACATAAAACAGAAAACCCCGCCAGCGGATGCTGGCGGGGATTCCGTTAAGGGAGGGCGACGAACTACTTTCCCACGCGTTGGCGCAGTATCATCGTCGCGGCGGGGCTTAACTTCTCTGTTCGGAATGGGAAGAGGTGCGCCCCCGCGCCATTGTCGCCTCGTGGCTCTCT
>OCTW013428822.1_pt1 | contig 77982 bp, 64 predicted proteins | sample 1539671 | NCBI WGS metagenome assembly OCTW01 (sample SAMN02144230, study PRJEB22623) | gut metagenome | biome: sheep rumen | host: Ovis aries | place: New Zealand | reverse complement strand
TGCTTCGGCTCCGTCGCTGCCTCTCTTGAATCAAGGGCCTCACTGCTCCAGGTGTCCCGAAATAGTGTAGACCAGGAGCAAAACGAGCGTTTTTCGTTCCTAGTGTCCCGAAATAGCGCTGACTAAGAGCACTTGGACAGGGACCTTCCGGGAAAATGGCTCCTAGCATGGAAGGTCCCCCTGAAAAACGCAGGACCTTCCAGGAAAACGACCTCTAGCATGGAAGGTCCCCCTGAAAAACGCAGGACCTTCCAGGAAAACGGCTCTTAGTATGGAAGGTCCCCCTGAAAAACGCAGGACCTTCCAGGAAAACGGCTCTTAGTATGGAAGGTCCCTCGGAAAAACGCAGGACCTTCCAGGAAAACGACCTCTAGCATGGAAGGTTCCCCTGAAAAACGCAGGACCTTCCAGGAAAACGGCCACTAGCATGGAAGGTCGGGGGCAAGGTGTTGTGCGAGTTCCGAAAAATAGCGGTTTTTCGGAACTGAAAGGCGGAAAGGACAGGAAGGTTAGAGTGCGGCGGCAGCGACGGCGCAATTGATGCCGTCGATGGCAGAGGAGACGATGCCGCCCGCATAGCCGGCGCCTTCACCGCACGGGAAGAGCCCCTCTACGGAATCGGCCTGCAAGGTCTTGGGGTTGCGCGGAATCCGGATGGGAGAAGAGGTGCGGGACTCCACGGCAAGCAGCAAGGCGTCGTTGGTATAGTAGCCGCGTACACGGCCATTTTCCACATCCGGGAAAGCTTTCTGGAGGCGTTCTGCAATCATCGGCGGCAACAGTTCATGCAGGGGTGCACTCACCACGCCGGGATGATAGGAAGTCTCCGGCAGGTTCTCACTCTCCTGCCCCTCGCAGAAATCCACCAGGCGCTGGGCCGGGGCAGCCAGCGGATTGGCGGCACCCTTTGACGCTACATAGGCAAACATCCGGCGTTCCACGTCGCGTTGGAAATTCATCAGCGCAAAGGCCCCGTCCGAGGCATATTCAGCCGGAATGTCTTCCGGTTCGATCTGCACTACCACGCCTGCATTGGCCCACTGCGAGGAGCGGGCCGAATTGGACATACCGTTCAGCACCAAAGCACCGTCTTCCGTTGACGAAGGGACCAGGATGCCGCCCGGGCACATACAGAAAGAGAAGACGCCCCGCTCCGGGCTGTCGGGATCCGTTTCCATGGTTTCCTGGACGGCAAAGGAGTATTCCGCCGCCGGCATACCCGGTTCCCACTGCCCGTGGTAGCGGCTCCGGTTGATCAGGGACTGGGGATGTTCCACCCGTACTCCCATGGCAAAGCCCTTGGCTTCCAGGCTCCAGCCTTTGGCATCGAACAGCTCGTAAATATCACGGGCGGAATGGCCGGTAGCCAGGATGACCGCCTTCGACCGGAAGGTCTCGCCCGTCGCGGCCGTTACAGTAAAAACACCGTCAGCGTCGCGGGAGATATCGGTTACGCGGGTATTGAAATGATACGAGCCGCCATGCGATTCGATGCAGCGGCGGATGTTTTCCACAACCCTGGGGAGTTTATCCGTTCCCACATGGGGATGACTGTCGACCAGAATCTGCGGATTGGCACCGAAGGCCACCAGTTGATAGAGGACTTCGCGCACATCGCCCCGCTTGGTAGAACGGGTATAGAGCTTGCCGTCCGAGAAAGCACCGGCTCCCCCCTCTCCATAACAATAATTGGAATCGGGATTCACCTTGCCCTCGCGGGAAAGCTTGGCCATATCGCCCTTGCGGGCATGGACATCCTTGCCCCGCTCCAGAATTACCGGACGTTTGCCCAGCGTCAGAAGCTTCAGCGCCGCGAACAGGCCGGCGGGACCCGCACCAATGACGATGACCGGTTCGGATTCCTGCACGTCGCGGTATTCCGGGAGCGTATAGGGCTTCCAGTTTTCTTCGGCGAGGAAGGCCTGGATTTTATAGCGGTACACCACATCTCCCCGGGCATCGACCGACCGATGGGCAATCACGCAGGTTGCCGCCGCACCGGGATAGGTAGGCTGGAAAGATTTGGTGGGATCCACCACGTTGATAACGGCATTCGGACGCAGGCGCAATTCGCGGGCGGCCACTTTGCGGACATCGTCTTCGCGCAGTTCGCGGCCGATGCGGCAGGTGAGTTCAAACTCTCTCATAATCAATAATCTGCAATTCTTGAAACCGGCGCCACGTCCAAGGGGGTCCGTTCTCCGGAGCGATAGTGGAAATAACCGGCGACGGCTATCATGGCGGCATTGTCCGTGGTGAACTTGAATTCCGGCAGGAAGGTGTTCCACCCCCGTTTGCAGCCTTCGGCTTCGATGGCCCTGCGCAGGCCGCTGTTAGCCGAAACACCGCCGCCGATGGTAACATCCCGGATACCCGTCTGCCGGGCAGCCAGGACGAGTTTTTTCATCAGGATATCGATAAGGGCCTTCTGAAAACTCGCACAGATGTCTTCCTTGTTCTTTTCCATGAACTGGGGATCCTTCGCCATCTCGTCCCGGACAAAATACAGGAGCGATGTCTTGATGCCGCTGAAACTGTAATCCAGGCCGGGAATGTTGGGTTTGGCAAAATGGAAGCGGTCCGGATCTCCCTGCTGCGCCAGTTTGTCGATGATGGGGCCGCCGGGATAACCCAGACCCATCATTTTCGCACATTTATCGAAGGCTTCTCCCACCGCATCATCGATGGTCTGTCCCAGGATTTCAAAGTGCAGGGGGTCATCCACCCGCACAATCTGGGAGTTTCCGCCGGAAACCAGCAGGCACAGATACGGGAACGAAGGTTCGCGGACCGGTTTGTCCGGCTGGCGGACAAAATTGGCCAGGATATGTCCCTGGAGATGGTTGACCATGATGATGGGGATGTCCAGCGCGAGTCCCAGGGCCTTGGCGAAAGAAGTGCCCACCAGCAGGGAGCCCAGCAGGCCCGGACCACGAGTAAAGGCGATGGCGGTAAGGTCTTCCGCCTTGACGCCGGCCAGTTCGAGGGCCCGGCTCACGACCGGGACGATATTCACTTCATGGGCCCTGGAGGCCAGTTCGGGAACCACGCCGCCGTAATCCTTGTGAACCTGTTGCGATGCGATGACATTGGACAACAGGACACGGTCTTTCAGGACGGCTGCGGACGTGTCGTCACACGAAGATTCGATTCCCAAAATTATATCTGCCATATTAAACTTCTTTCAAGGTACAAAGATAAGAAGAAAATTATTATTTTTGTAGATTAGATGAATACGGCCTTGAAGATATTCCGTTTCCTGCTGGCCCTGTTGCTGGTTCTGGTCGCCACCCTGCTGGTTGCGATGCAGATCCCCTCGTTCCAGACCTACATCGCCCGGAAAGCGGTGGAGAAGCTGGAACAGAAAATGGACGGAACCATTACCTTCGAGTCCTTGAAACTGAAACCCTTCAACGCCCTGGTGGCCAAGGATGTGACAGTCCTGGACAAACATCCTTACATCGACCCCGACGGAAGATTTGCCCCCGTGGACACCCTCTTCCATGCCGGAACCATCGTGGCCACTTTTTCGTTCCGCAGCCTCCTGGATCCCGACGGCATCTATCTGGACCGGGCATACATCCGCAACGGCGTATTCGCCCTGGCCCTGGAGCCTGGAGACGACAACCTCTCCCGTATCTTCGGCCTGACCCCGAGCCAGAAGCCCGAAGCACCCAAAGAAGAAAAAGAAGGAAAGGCCTTCCACATCCGGCACGTGGAGTTGAAGAACTTCCACTATGTGATGGTGAATTTCCAGGGAGCCGCCCGGGATATTGCCCGGGGAGAGGCCTTCCCGCAGCCCCACGGCATTGATTGGGACAACATGGACTGTCTCGTCAACGTAAAAGGACGCGACTTCCGCGTGAGCGGGGGTTACATTTCCGGTACGGCCGATGAACTGAATATCCTGGAAAAGAGCGGCTATCACATCCTGTCGATGTCGGGGCGGGCCAAGGTCGGACACGGACAGACGCTGGTCCGCGACATGAAGATGACCGACCTGTGGTCCCGTATCGAACTCCCCCTGTATTCCATGACCTATGAGAACACCGCCTCCTTCAACGACTTTATCGCCAAGGTACGCCTGCGGGGTATCGTAAAACCGAGCATGGTGAGCTTCCGAAGCATCTCCTACTTCGCCCCGTCCCTGAAAGACATGGACCTGCTGGTCAACCTGGAGAATGCCGACGTGGACGGCTATGTCAACGACCTGCACATCAAAGATGCCGTTTTCCATGAAATGCATTCGGGAGTAGAAGGATCGGCCGATGTAATCCTGGTGGGGATTCCGAACTCCCAGAGCATGATGCTGGACGTCCAGGCCCGTCCCCTGCGGTTCACCACCGACGGGATCGGCCGTTTCCTGAAAGGCCTCTCCCCTTCCACGAACCTGGATTTGAGCAAATGGGCGCGCGGGATGAACCTGTCGTTCTCCGGACGAGCCCACGGACCGATGAACCGCCTGGGGATTCAGGGAACCGTCCAAACCCCCTCCGGATCGCTCTCTGCCGATGCCGATATCCGCAACCTGATGGACAAATGGCATCCGCTCACGCTGGGCGGCACGGTCCGGACCGATGAATTGGATCTGGGAAGCATCTTGGGCGTTTCCGCCCTGGGCCCCTGTACGATGCGCACCACCCTCAACGCCGTTCTGGGGGAAGGCGACATCAGCGCCCGCATCGATACCCTCAAGATCGATCGGCTGACGGCACTGGGCTACCCCTATTCGGGCATCGCCGCCAACGGCACCTATGCCAACGATTCTTTCAACGGCAAACTGGTCTGCAACGACCCCAACCTGAATTTCCTCTTTCAGGGAACCGCCAGCCTCTCCCCTGCCAGCCGGAACGCGGTGTATAAATTCTACGCCAACCTGGGTTATGCCGACCTCAACGCCCTGCAGCTGGATAAACGCGGGACATCGAAAATGTCGGCCCAGATCACGGCCAACTACATGCGGGCTGACAATGTGGACCTCCTGGGCGACCTGGACATTACCGACCTGGTCCTGGAAGACGCGCGCGGACGGCATCAGATCGGGAACATTTCCCTTTCTTCCCATGCGAACGAGAACCTCAAACGCATGGTCCTGAACGCAGATTTCATGGACGGCAGTTTCTCCGGTTCCCAGTCCATCACCTCCTTTATCAAGGATATCCAGAAACTGACGCTCTGCCGCGAATTGCCGGCCCTGGCGGGCTGCAGCGATGATTCCTGGTCCGGCGAGCAGTACCGCCTGAGCCTGCGTTTCCACGATTCGCGCGACCTGCTCTCCTTCATCAAACCGGGAGCCTATGTTGCCGACAGTACCTCGCTGACCCTGGATATCGCCCGGGACGGTTCCCTGAAGACAAGCCTGCGATCCCCCCGCCTGGCCTTGGGAAAGACCTACCTGCGCAAGGCGAAACTGGAAGCCGACAACCTGCACGGCTGCATCAACGGTTCCATGACCGGCTCGGAGTTCGCCCTGGGCTCGCTACACTTCCAGAACAGCGCCTTCCTGCTTTTTGCCGACGACAACCACCTGGGACTGGGCGCCACCTATGACAACGAAAAAGACAAGACCGATAAAGGAGAATTTTACGCCACGGCCCGTTTCTCCCGCGACGAGCAGGACAGTCTGGCCATCCAGGCCCATATCCTGCCTTCCAACGTGTATTTCGACGGGACCGGATGGAACATCTCCCCGGCGGTCCTGGATTACCGGAACAACAGCCTTACCCTGACGGAACCGATTTCCGCCACCAGCATGAACCAGTCCATTTCCATTGCCGGCGGCATCTCCCCCCATCGGCGGGACACCCTCTCCCTGAAGATGGACCACTTCGATATCGGCTTCCTGGGATCGCTCATGGAACCGGACTTCGACCTGCGCGGACAGGCAACCGGAAGAGCCCTGGTCACCTCGCCGACCCAGTCCGGCATGGCCCTGCTGATGAACCTTCGCTGCGATTCCACCTACATTGCCTCCCATCCGGCCGGCAACGTGGAACTGAGCAGCGTCTGGGACGATGAAAGCAACCTCTTCCGCATCCTCTGCCGCAATGAGCTGGACGGACGGCGGAACATCGACCTGCGGGCCGGATTCTCACCAAAGAACAAGTCGCTGAAAGCCGATCTGAACCTGGACCGCTTCGAGGCGGGTTACGCCGCACCCCTGCTGGAAGGCGTCCTGTCCACCCTGGAGGGCAAACTGAGCGGCCACATCCACGCCGACGGCACCCTGGACCAGCTGAACCTTTCCAGCGAAGACCTGCGCATCGACGAATCCCGGCTGGCCCTGGATTTCACGGGGGTACCCTATCATGTGTCCGGTCCGCTGCACCTGACCAGCCAGGGTGTATTCTTCGACACCCTGACCCTGCGTGACGAGCATCAGGGATCCGGCACCCTGGACGGAGCCTTCGCTTTTTCCGGACCGGACGGCATGGCGGCCGACCTGCATATCCAACTCGAGAATATGGAAGCCCTGCGGACCACGGAGAAAGACAACAGTTCCTTCTATGGGAATGTTTCCGCAAACGGCCGGGTTTCCCTCACGGGTCCGGTCAACGCCCTGCTGCTGGATATCAATGCCAGCTCGGTGGGAGACGGTTCTTTCCACATCCCGCTGAGTACGGGTGCCAGCGCCGGAAAGAACGACCTCCTCACCTTCCGCGAACCGGCCAAAGTGGTCTATATCGACCCGTACGAAGAGTTCCTGAAACCTGCTAAATCCAAGGAAGGAGGAGATTCCGACATGCGGATCCGGCTGAATATCCAGGCCAACCAGGACATTCAGGCCCTCATCGAATTGGACAAGGACGCCGGCAACATCCTTTCCGCCCGCGGCAACGGCCAGATCCAGCTGGACCTCCGGCCCCGCACGGACCTGTTCCAGATCAATGGCGATTATACCCTTACCTCCGGCAGTTTCAATTACAACGCCCTGGGATTCACCAACCGCCTGTTCAAGATTGACAATGGCAGCAGCATCCGCTTTTCGGGAGACCTGATGGAGAGCGACCTGGACATCGGCGCAACCTATTCCACCAAGACATCGGTGGGAACGCTCATCGCCGATACATCCTCGGTCTCGACACGCCGCCTGGTCAACTGCCACATCCGGATTACCGACAAACTGAAGAATCCGGAGCTGAAATTCAGCATCGACGTTCCCGACATCGATCCGGCTACGAAAACACGCGTCGAGAGTGCCCTGAACACGGATGACAAGATCCAGAAGCAATTCCTTTCCCTGCTGATCTCCGGCAGTTTCATGCCCGACGAGCAATCGGGTATCGTCAACAACACCAACTTGCTGTATTCCAACCTCGCGGAAGTAATGGCCACCCAGTTGAACACCATCCTCGAACGGCTGGATATCCCGTTGGACCTGGGTCTAACCTATCAGGAGAGCGCGGGCGGAACGAACATTTTCGATGTGGCGGTATCCACCCAGCTGTTCAACAACCGCGTGCTGGTGAACGGCACATTGGGCAATCGTCAGAAGATGTCCACCAGTTCCGGCAGCGATGTTGTGGGCGACCTGGATATAGAAATCAAACTCGACCGGCCGGGACAGTTCCGCCTGAAATTGTTCTCGCATTCGGCCGACGATTATACCAATTACCTGGACTATTCGCAGCGGAACGGCGTGGGTATTACCTGGCAACGGGAATTCTCTTCCTTCAAGGAATTTGTCCGAGACCTTTTCTCGTCCAAGCGGAAACGGGCCGCACGCGCCGCCTCGGATACCACCGCCCGCGAACAAGTAATCCTGGAAATCAAACCCTGACGCATGGTTGGCAAACTATATCTTTTCCCCTCGCCCCTTGGCGATAACGAGCCCCGCGAAGTGATTCCGGGACCGGTGCTGGACCGCATGCTGGAAATCCGCACCTTCGTAGTAGAAGAAGTCCGGACCGCCCGCCGCTTCCTTTCGCGGGCCGGCCTGAAAGGGCATATCGGCGAACTGGAATTCCACGAATTGAACGAACATACCCAGCCGAAAGAAGTCGAGGCCCTGGCCGCCCTGTTCGAAAACGGACAGGATGTAGGCCTGATTACCGAAGCCGGCCTGCCGGCCGTAGCCGATCCGGGCGCCCTTCTCGTGGCGCTCTGCCACCGCCGCAGCATTGAAGTGGTTCCATTCACGGGCCCCTCTTCGTTGATGCTGGCCCTGATGGCATCCGGTCTGGACGGCCAATCCTTCGCCTTCTGCGGATACCTTCCGGCCAAGACGGACGAGCGGCGCAGTGCCATCCGAACCGTCGAGAAAAGGTCTTCCCAGCTGCACCAGACGCAGCTTTTCATCGAAACGCCCTACCGGAATGATTCGCTTATGGCCGACCTGCTGGCCAGCTGCCGCGACGATACCCGCCTGTGCATCGCTGCCGATCTGACCCTGCCCACCGCCACCATCCGCACCCGGACGGTGCGCGAATGGAAAAAAGCGCCCATCGAAATCGGCAAACGGCCTTGTGTGTTTTTACTTTTGGCAAAATGATGAAAGGTACGATAGAACTGGAAGGGATGGAGTTTTTCGCCCGCCACGGTTGCATGGAGCACGAGAAAGTGGCCGGGAACCGCTTCCTGGTGGATTTTCGGGCAGGAGCCAGCCTGGACAAGGCAGCGCACACCGATGCGCTGGAAGATACGCTCAATTATGGCGATATCTACAAGCTGGTGGCCCGGGAAATGGCCCGTCCGTCGAACCTGCTGGAGCATGTGGCGGCGCGCATCGTAACTGCCATTGCCGACGCGCATCCCGAGCTGGACAGTTTCAGCATCCGTGTTTCCAAACAGCGTCCGCCGGTGGACGGTCCAACGGCCTGGGCGCGGGTTAGCGTTGATTATAAGCGGGATGAGTAAGATGAAGATTGCCTTTCAGACCCTGGGCTGCAAGCTCAATTACGCCGAGACCTCTACCTACGAACGCGGGTTTGTGGCGGCTGGATGGGAAGTCGTTCCCTGGCAGGACCGGGCCGATGTGTACCTGATCAATACCTGCGCCGTGACGGAGCACGCCGAAAAAAAAGCGCGCAACCTGATCCGCAAAATGCACCGCACGGCACCCGAAGCCGCCATCGTGGTTGCGGGCTGCTATGCCGAATTGCGTCGCGAACAGATCGAGGCGCTGGAGGGCGTAGTCCGCGTGTTCGGCGCCGCCGAAAAAGGCAAGGTAGTCCCGGATACCATCGCGTGCGTGGGCGTGGCCCCGTCTGACGCGGGACAGGCCGCTCCGCTGCGGAAATGCTCGCCGGAACCTGTTCCGCTCTCGCCGGGGTCTTCGGCCACGCAGGTGATGGAGGCGTATTCCAGCGGGGAGCGGACGCGTTCGTTCCTGAAGGTGCAGGATGGCTGTGACAATTTCTGCGCCTATTGCACCGTTCCCTTCGCACGGGGCCGCAGCCGGAACATTCCCATCTGCGAAGCCGTCCGCCAGGCCCGGGAAATCGCCGCCTCCGGCATCCGTGAAATCGTGCTCACAGGCGTGAATACGGGCGATTTCGGCCGCACGACCGGCGAATCGTTCCTGGATCTGCTGAAGGCGCTGAACGCGGTGGACGGAATTGAACGGTACCGGATTTCCTCCATCGAACCCAACCTGCTGACAGAAGAGATCAGTGCCTGGCTGGCTTCGGGGACCAAGTTCCTCCCCCACTTCCATATTCCCCTGCAGACTGGCAGCGACACCCTGCTGAAAAAAGTGGGCCGCCGTTACGACACCGCTTTGTTTGCCAGCCGCATCGATACCATCCGCCGGCATTGGAAAGAGGCCACCGGTCTGGACGGAACCGTGTTTTTCGGGATTGATGTCATCGTGGGACTGCCCGGTGAAACGGAGGAGCTCTTTGAAGAGACCTACCGTTTCCTGGCCGAACGCATCCGCCCGGCCTACCTGCATATTTTCCCCTACTCCCGCCGCAGCGGGACACGCGCAGCCGTGATGCCGGACCAGGTGCAAGACCGCATCAAAACCGCCCGTGTAGAGCGGCTGGAAGCCCTTTGCCGGGAACTGGAAGCGGAATTTATCGCCACGAACCGCGGACGAAAGGAACGGGTCCTGTGGGAAAGCGACAAGAAAGACGGACGCATGGCCGGCTATACCGGAAACTATATCCGGATCGAACGGCCGTACGATGCATCGCGTGTGGGGACCATCGAGGAGGTGACGATATGAAGACAAGGCTGACATTTCTGGGCACCGGGACGTCGCAAGGCGTACCCATCATCGGCTGCACCTGTGCAGTGTGCCGGTCGAAGGACCCGCGGGACAATCGCCTGCGCAGCGCCGTCCTCGTAGAATTTGCCGGACGGACGATCCTGGTCGATGCCGGCCCGGATTTCCGCCAGCAGATGCTCCGGGAAGGTGTCCGCCATCTGGACGCGATTCTCCTCACCCACAACCACCGGGACCATACGGGCGGCCTGGACGATGTCCGCTCGCTGAACTATATTGACCGCCATGCGGCGGAGATCTATTGCGAAGAAAACGTATTGGAAGACCTGAAGGGCGAGTATCCCTATGCCTTCCAGTATCCCAAGTACCCCGGTGCCCCGGAATGGCGCATTCATCTGATTGAGAACAAGCCGTTTACCATCCCGCCGGCAGATCGGGATCGCGAACTGCAGTGGGTCCATGACAAGGGCTACTGCTACCGGAATGCCGACGGCACCACGGAACCCGTCAGCCCGGATATCATTGACCGTGCCGTGGCACCGGGAGAGGGCGAACCGGCCATCCTCCCCATCCGGGGCATCCACGGCCAGCTCCCGGTGCTGGGATTCCGTTTCGGGGACATGGCCTATATTACGGATATGAACGTGCTGCCCGATGCCGAGAAAAGCAAACTGCAGGGCCTGGAGCACGTGACGCTCAATACCGTCGGATACCACCGGCATCACTCGCATTTCAGCCTGGACGAGGCCCTGGTCCTGGCCGGAGAAATCGGTGCCCGGCACACCTGGCTGACGCATCTGAGCCACGCCTTCCCGTGTTATGACGCTTTCTGTGAAGAGATAGACCGCCGCTGTGCCGAACTGGGCGTCCGGACGGTTGTACGCCCCGCCTGGGACGGCCTGGTTATTGCCGGTAAGGAGGAACCGCTCCCTCGTCGATAAGCCGGCGGAGAATCTCGGTCCAGCCAGACACCGTTTCCGTGTTTCCCATCCCGTCCGGGAGGCCGAAGGTCTGCCGGAGATCGTCCAGGGTATAATCCCCTGCCTTCTCATCGTTAATATACGCGCGCAACGCGGCTTCGGTCGCCTCGCGCCGGGAAGGGGTTTCCGCCTGGCTGCGGCAGATATCGCAGGTGCCGCACGGCGCACTTTCCATCTGCCCGAAATAGCGCAGCAGGAACTGCGAGCGGCATTCCGTGGCTTCGCTGACATAATCGACCATGGTGGCAGAACGGATGCGGGACGCTTCGCGCAGCTGTTCGTATTTGCGGGGCGAGAGGGCCACGTTTCCTTCGCGCAGGCGGTCGTGATGCAGGAAAACGACGCTGGTGTGGTCGGTGGGGATGTATCGGATCACGTGCTCCAGCGAGAGTTTGTACAGCAGCTGCCGCAGCGCGGGGATGCCGATGCCCATGCGGGAGGCGACCCATTCTTCGTCGATCGGAACCGCGAAGGAGAAAAGGCCGGCGTACCGGCGCATCAGCACCTCCAGCAGTTCCGCCATCCCGCTTTCCGGCAGCGCAATGTCGTACAGGGCCGTCCGGTCCACAAGGATCTGCACGCGCGTGTCGATATCAACATCTTCCGAATAGGTCCAGTGGTCTTCCCGCTCGATGTATTTCATGGCGTAATAGACCGTCTGCGGCTGCAGGTGGAAATGCGCGCAGAATTCCTTGCTGTCGAAACGCAATTCCCGGCCGGCCCCCGTATCGTACGGAATCCCGAAAAAGATATGGACCTTGTGGTAGATATCCTCGATGGTCTCGATGGACGGGAAGGATACCCGTTCCAGCTGGGAGATGCGCCGGAGGTCGGTGCCGTTCCAAAGGAGCACCGCGAACGAACGCTTTCCGTCGCGGCCGCCGCGGCCCGCTTCCTGGAAATACGCCTCCGGGCTGTCCGGCAGGTCGTAGTGCACCACGAAACGCACGTCCGGTTTGTCGATACCCATCCCGAAAGCATTGGTGCAGACCATGATACGCGTCTCTCCCCTCTTCCACGATTCCTGCCGCTGCGCCCGCTGGAGGTTGCCCAGTCCGGCATGGTAGAACGAGGCCGAGATTCCCTGCGATAGCAGCAATTGGGCCAGCTCTTCGGTACGGGCGCGGTTGCGGACATAGACGATTCCCGAACCCGCCACCCCGCGGCAGACGGCCAGCAGCTGGCCGTTTTTGTCCTCGGTCCTGCGGACGATGTAGGAGAGGTTGGGGCGTTCGAAGCCTCCTTTGAGCAGGTTGCGCCGTTTGAATCCCAGTCGGTCCTGGATATCGTCCGCCACCGCCGGCGTAGCCGTGGCCGTAAGGGCGATGACGGGAGCGTCCACCAGTTTCCGCAGTTCGCCGATGCGCAGGTAGTCCGGCCGGAAATCATAGCCCCACTGGGAGATGCAATGTGCCTCGTCCACAACGATATAGCTGATGTCCATCACCTCCAGGTAGGAGCGGAACAGGCGGGTGCCGAGCCGTTCGGGAGACAGGTAGAGGAACTTGAAGTCGCCGTGGGCGGCGTTGTTCAGCGTCAGGTCCACCTCGTGCCGGTTCATGCCGGTATAGACGCACAGGGCCTTGATACCGCGGTCGTTCAACTGCTGGACCTGGTCCTTCATGAGCGCGATGAGCGGGGTGACCACGAGGGCGATCCCCTCCTTCATCAGCGCGGGCACCTGGAAACACACGGACTTCCCGCCGCCGGTGGGCAGGATCGCGAGGACATCCCGGCCGGCCACCGCCTCCCGGATGATGTCTTCCTGCATGGGACGGAAGGACTCATACCCCCAATACGTCCGCAAAATGTCCAGCGCTTCCATGAATTTTTGCAAAAATTTTGGTCTAAATCATTTTAGGTCAGGCACTCACCCTTTACCTGGCAAAATTTTTGCAGGAAAGTAGTCCGGCCGATGGCCAATCGCTTTTCAAATTTAATAATTATTCGTAAATTTGCGCGATTTTAAAGAGAAAAAGTCAAACTAAATAAATTTTGTTTTATTATGCCCAAAATGGATTTAAGCAAGTATGGGATCAAGGGTGTGAAGGAAGTCCTTTACAACCCGTCCTATGAGGTTCTTTACAACGAGGAGACCAAACCCGGTCTGGAAGGTTATGACAAGGGTCAGGTCACCGAACTGGGTGCCATCAACGTGATGACCGGCGTCTATACCGGCCGTTCCCCCAAAGACAAGTACATTGTCTATGACAAGACCACCAAGGAAGGCAAGCCCGGCGAAATCTGGTGGACCACCGAGGGTTATCCCAACGACAACCACAAGATGACCGAGAAGACCTGGAAAGAGGTAAAGAAACTCGCCCAGAAGCAGCTCAGCGGAAAGCGCCTCTTCGTGGTGGACGGTTTTTGCGGTACGCACGCCGACACCCGCATGAAGGTCCGCTTCATCATGGAGGTTGCCTGGCAGGCCCACTTCGTAACCAACATGTTCATCCGTCCTAAGAACCAGAAGGAATTCGACCAGGAACCCGATTTCGTCGTGTACTGCGCCGCCAAGGCAAAGGTTGAGAACTACAAGGAACTCGGCCTCCGCAGCGAAACCTGCGTCGCTTTCAACGTCACTTCCCGCGAGCAGGTTATCCTGAACACCTGGTACGGTGGTGAGATGAAGAAGGGTATGTTCTCCATGATGAACTACTACCTCCCGCTGAAGGGCATCGCCGCCATGCACTGCTCGGCCAATACCGATATGAACGGCGAGAACACCGCCATCTTCTTCGGTCTCTCCGGCACCGGCAAGACCACCCTTTCCACCGACCCGAAGCGTCTCTTGATCGGCGACGACGAGCACGGCTGGGACAACAAGGGCGTCTTCAACTTTGAAGGCGGCTGCTATGCCAAGGTCATCAAACTGGACAAGGAATCCGAGCCCGATATCTACAACGCCATCCGTCGCGACGCCCTCCTGGAGAACGTCACCGTGGACAAGGCCGGCAAGATCGACTTCAATGACAAGAGCGTCACCGAGAACACCCGCGTGAGCTACCCGATCTACCACATCAACAACATCGTCCGTCCGGACAGCCACGGACCGGCAGCCAAGCAGGTCATCTTCCTGAGCGCCGATGCTTTCGGTGTGCTTCCTCCGGTTTCCATCCTCGATCCCGAGCAGACGAAGTACTACTTCCTGAGCGGCTTCACCGCCAAGCTCGCCGGCACCGAGCGCGGTATCACCGAGCCCACTCCGACCTTCTCCGCCTGCTTCGGCCAGGCCTTCCTGGAGCTCCATCCGACCAAATACGCCGAGGAACTCGTGAAGAAGATGAAGAAGTCCGGCGCCAAGGCTTACCTGGTGAACACCGGTTGGAACGGTACGGGCAAGCGCATCTCCATCCGCGACACCCGCGGTATCATCGATGCCATCCTGAACCACTCCATCGACAAGGCTCCGACCAAGGTCATCCCGTTCTTCAACTTCACCGTGCCTACCAAACTCGCCGGTGTGGATACGGGTATCCTGGATCCTCGCGACACCTACAAGAAGGCTTCTGAGTGGGAAGAGAAGGCCAAAGACCTCGCCGCCCGCTTCATCAAGAACTTCAAGAAGTACGAAAGCAACCGCGCTGGCAAGGCCCTCGTAAAGGCCGGTCCCCAGCTCTAGTCGCTCATTGATACAATTAGAGGTCGACAAGACGGTCGACCTCTTTTTTTGTGCCCATTGCGTTACGGCATCGGGGGTCGCCCTGACCGGGCGAAAGGGCGGAGATGAAAGGCCCGGAAGTTTTATTTCGCCAGTATAACCGGAACCGTTTCCAGCAGCGGGGATGCGGCCATGTCCTGGGGATTGGTTCCGGGCACATCTTGCGGGATGGGGGTACCGAGCCGCGCAAAGAGCTCCTGCCAGTAAAGCGGATACTCCCCTTCTGCGTTTTTCCAGTTCATGGGCTGGTTCTCAAACAGATAGGAGCCGTCGGCGGCACGATAGCTCTCGCGTACCAGTTCCGAGCAGTAAAGAGCCCCGTTGTCGGGAAGGAAAGCCATGTCGTACGACTGTCCGCAGAAAGCCTTGGCCTGTTCCACAAAGGATGCCACCTCGCGGGAATCCTTCAGCCGTTTGATGACAAATACCGGCAGGGAGCCGTCCTTAAGCGTAAAATCGCACAGGAAGGTATCCAGCGGATGCCGATCCACCCCATGACGGATGGTGGCATCGATAATCCAGGTGGAATCGCCCTGCACCTCCGCAATGGCCACGTGGATCAGGTTCATCTGCCCCTTCTCTCCCGTTGCTGCCGTAATGGCATCGTCCATCGAATCCGCTTCTATCGAATAATCGGCCGGAATGCCGACGAATATCAGATCGCCGGTCCGCAGCCCTTCCGGGCGGGGCGTACAGCAGGCCAGGGAGGCTGCCAACGCAAGGAAAACAAAAATCTTCTTCATATCTATGCAAAAATACGTAAATTTGTACAGAAGTAAAAACCGAATATGAAACGAATCCTCTTCTCCCTCGTCTTCCTGGGCGCAGCCCTGTCTCTTCAGGCCCAAACGTTCAACCCCTTTCCCAAAAGCTGGAAATGGACGGACACAAACGAACTGGCATGCAGTTACGAGTCCGCCACTGCCGGAAAACCCGTCTTCCCCGTTCAGCCGGAGGGTGCCGTCAACCTGACCTGGTCGCCCGATTCCACGAAGCTGGCGTTCACGCGCGACAACGACCTCTACATAGTGGATGTCGCCAGCGGGCAGGAGCACCGCCTCACCACCGACGGAAGCCCGCTCATCCTCAACGGATACGCTTCGTGGGTCTATTTCGAGGAGATTTTCGGCCGCCCGTCCAGGTACCGTGCGTTCTGGTGGTCGCCCGATTCGAAGAAGATCGGCTTTTATCGCTTCGATAATACCCGGGTGCCGATGTTCCCGATCTATTCCCCCAAAGGGCAGGATGGTTCGTTGCGGCTCACCCGTTATCCCAAAGCCGGCGAGCCGAACCCGCAGGTCCGCATCGGCATCGCCCACCTGGACGGTACGGAACCGATTGTGTGGGCAGATTTTGATGAGACGGAGGATCAATACTTCGGAACGCCGTTCTGGGGAGCGGACAGCCAGGAGTTCTTTGTGAGCCGCGAACCGCGCATCCAGAACACCCTGGACCTTTACAGTGTCAACGTGGCCGACGGCAGCAAGACCGCCATCTACCACGAGGAGTCCCCTACCTGGCTGGATTGGATCGAGGGCATGCTTTTCTCGGAGAAGGGTCTCTACATGGCCCGCTGCTTCGAGACCGGCTGGTCGCAGATTTACTTCCTTTCTTATGATGGAAAGACCTTGAAACGCCTGACCGACGGTCCCAACTGGCGGATCAATCTCCTGCGGGTGGAGGAGAAGAAAGACGAGGTATATTTCACCGCCGAGCGGGACAGCCGCTACAGCAGTGCGCTCTATAAGGTTGATCGGAAAGGACGCATCACCGCCCTGACCGATCCGGCCTTCCACGCGGCCAGCGTGAGTTTTTCACCCGACGGGAAGCAGTTCGCCGCCGTGCTGTCCAACTACACGAATCCTCCGAAACTGATTACCGCGCCGGTAGCCAAACCGCAACAAATCCACGTAATTGCCGATCAGAAGGGCCCTGACTTCGAGACGGCCGGCCTATGCCTGCCCGAGGTCGTTACCCTTACCACGAAAGACGGCACCACGCTCTACGGAACAATGGTCTATCCGAACGGATTCAATCCTGATCAGCATTATCCCGTCCATGTGGATCTGTACGGAGGACCGGATACGCCCCTCGTGCGCGGACGCTTCCAGCAGCCCGACCCCTGGTATGCCGAGAACGGCATCATCGCCGCCACCCTGGATTGCCGCGCCGCCGGACACGGTGGTCGCAAGGACCTCGACCAGATTTATAAGCATCTGAATACCATCGAAATAAGTGACTTCGTAGAATGGGCCGAATGGCTGCAGTCCCTCCCCTATGTACAGGCCGACAAGATTGGCGTAGAGGGCTTCTCGTTTGGCGGGACCATGACCGCGATGCTGGTCTTTACCGCCCCGGACAAGTACCCCTACGGCATTGCGGGTGGCGGGGTCTATGACTGGGCCCTCTATGACACGCACTACACCGAACGCTTCATGGAGACCCCGCAGACCAATCCGGACGGCTACCGCGATTCGCGCGTCATCAACCACGTCGGGAAATATCAGCCCTCGGACCGTGTCCGGCTGAAAATCACCCACGGAACGGGCGATGACAACGTCCATTTCCAGAACACGCTCCAACTGATCGACGAGCTGCAGAAACAGGGGAAATCGTTCGATTTCATGATCTATCCCGATGGCATGCATGGCTACCGGGGCTATCAGGGAACGCATTTCCGCACGGAAAACCATGCTTTCTGGAAGAAGCATCTCTGCAGCCCTTCCCCCATTACCCTGCCGCGGGCGGATGCGGCCAAAATGGGTATCGACACCACCCACTATCACAAGGTGTGGGACGTCGTCTGGTCCAAGGCCACGGACGAACTTCACAGCCTGATGGTCGTGAAGGACGGGAAGGTGGTGTATGAACGCTACGCTCCTACCCTGAATGCCCAGACACCGAAGGTGCTCTGGTCCGCCAGCAAGACCTTCACCTCCACCGCCGTAGGATTTGCAGTGGATGAAGGCAAATTATCCGTAAACGATCCGGTGATTTCCTTCTTCACGAAAGAGGAACTTCCCGACACCCTGGACGAGCGGCTCAAACGAATGACAGTCAAGGACTTGCTCACCATGTCATCCGGGTTCAGCCGCGATTTACTCGTGGATGCGATTACCTCGTTTGAGGGAGACTGGGCGCAGAAGGCCCTGGCCGTTCCCATGAGCCGCGAGCCGGGAAGCAAATTCGCCTACAACAGCATGAACACCTACCTGCTGTCCGTCATTGTAAGCCGTGCCGTCGGCGAACCGATGGACCGCTACCTGGACCGCAAGCTGTTCCAGCCGCTGGGCATCAAGAACTGGCACTGGGACCATTCCCCGCAGGGTTATCCCACCGGCGGATGGGGCCTCTACCTTTGCACCGACGACCTGGCCAAGGCCGGCCAGTTCTACCTGCAGAAAGGCAGGTGGAACGGGAAGCAGCTACTCTCCGAGAAATGGATCGAAGAGGCCTCTGCCAAACATACGGTCATGGAGTATAAGCTGGATACCCCGCTGGATACCAACCGGGGCTATGGCTACCAGATCTGGCGCTGCAAGCCGGAAGGCTCCTACCGCATGGACGGAGCCCACGGCCAGTTCGTCATCGTCCTCCCGCAGCAGAACGCCGTCATCGTCATCACCGGCCACTGCTCCCAGACCCAGAAAGAACTTGACGCCGTCTGGCAGCACATCTTGCCGACGCTATAGGACAAACATCGAATCCCTGAAATTCACCAGATAGACCTTCTTGACCGCGCGGGTAAGGGCGGTGTAAAGCCATTTGAGGTCTTCGTCGCCCAGGTCGTCCTGCCAGAAGGGGTTGTCGATAAAGACGCAGTCCCACTGACCGCCCTGGGATTTGTGGCCGGTGATGGCATTGGCATATTTGAGTTGAAGGGCGTTGAAATACGGATCCTCCTTCACGGCATCATACCGCTTTTTCTTCGTGGTCAGGTGGGCATAATCCTCCAGGACACCCTGGTAAAGGGCTTCCTGCTGTTCACGCGTCAGGGAAGCCGATTCTGACTCCAACGTATCCAGGCATACCTTCGCCACGATTTCTTCGTCCCCGTAATCCGGGAAGGACAAGCGGGCCGAAGCGAAATGCAGGCCGTAGCGGTCCTCGTACCGCGATATCTTCAACAACTTGGCGATATCCCCGTTGGCGATGTATTCCAGGGAACTGTCCTTTTTGTCAGATGCAAACTGGTAGCAGTTTTTCACGATCATCAACTTCTCGCCCCGAACCAGCCGTTCTTCCTTGAACTGTACCATTGCCCGGATACCGGCGTTGTAGCGGTTGGCCCGTTTGTTGGACCGCGTAAGGACGATGACATTGTCCTCGCCGAAGCGGTCATAGGCGTCCGAAATGGCATCGATCAACTCTCCCCCGCCGATCCGCTCGATATCCTCGAATCCTTTCAGTTCCAGCTGCAATCGCCCCTGATCCGGCTGCGCCGACGCCAAGCCCGAGCGAGCATTTCCGCAGCGGAGCGGTCCGGGACCGCGCAGTGAGGACGCGTTTTTGGGAGCGAGGGCTGCGTCGGTGCAGCCGGGGACATCGCCGGTGATGCGGTAACGGACAAGGGTGGCGTTGTGGAGGATACCGGAAGATTTCTGCTGGCGGACGACGGTGGTGAGGGTAGAGAACAGGACACCGCCGAACTGATCCATAAAGTCTTCCGAGAACGCCGGCGAGGCATCCAGACCGACGGGCGGAAGCTGGGCGGCATCGCCCACCAGAATCATCCGGCAACCGATCCCGTGCCGGACATAGGAGACCAGGTCTTCCAGCAGGTTGCCCGTTCCGAAAGCGGCACCGGAAGAACCGCCGTCAATCCCGATAAGCGACACTTCATCTACGATATAGAGCGTATCCTTCGCCTTGTTCGGCGACAGCGAGAACTGGCCAAATCCGTCACCGGAGATGGACTGGCGCCGGTAGATATGCTTGTGGATGGTATAGGCCGGACGGCCCGTATAAGAAGACAGGACCTTGGCCGCACGGCCGGTGGGGGCCAGCAGCACACAGGGGATCTCCATTTCCCCCATCGTGGCCACGATGGCCGCCAGCGCGGTGGTCTTGCCCGTTCCCGCATAGCCGTTCGCCACCAGGATATCCCCGTTGTCCTCGGTCAGGAAAGCGGCGACATCTCCCAGGAAGGCATCCTGGCAGGTGGTGGGTTCGTATCCGAAATGGGAAAGGAACGAACGGTAAAAGAATTCCCGCCGGTCCATGGCTTAGCGCTTTGCGCGGGAGAAAATCATGCCGCAGGCAGCCAGGACAGGATAAATCTCCACGCGGCCCAGGAACATGTCCAGACAATAAATCACCTTGGCCACGGCCGGTTCCGCACCATAATTGCCAAAGGTACCGATTTCGCCTAGGGCCGGTCCCACATTGGCCAGGGATGAAATGGTAGCCGGGATGGCGTTCGCACCTCCCGATCCCACCAGCATGCAAACCAGGACGGAGACGACCAGCAACATGCCGTACATGGCAATGTACAGGATGTGCGGATACAGTTCCTCGTCCCGCACAATCCGTGAACCAATTTTAATCTCGCTTACCGATGCGGGATGGATATTGCGGCGGAGCTGACGGCCGATGGCCTTGAACAGCATCATCACCCGGTCGCTCTTCAGGCCGCCCGTCGTGGATCCTGCCATGCCGCACTGAACCCCCACATACATCATCAGCAGGCACGGGAACAAGGGCCAGGCGCTATTATCGGCCGTAGCAAAACCACTCGTGGATGCGTAACTGAGAATCTGGAAGGTGCCATCCATGAAGGCACGGTACCAGGAGGGCTCGATCTGGCCGATTTTCAGGTACAGGGCCGTGATAATGGAACAAATCGCCAGCGTTCCCAGATAAAATTTGAGTACCGGATTCTTGAACGGCTTCAGCGACCGGGTGACCACCGCCATGAAAATCAGGGCGAAGTGGATGGAGGCCAGCAGCATGAAGACCATGGTAATCAGGTTGATCAGATCCGAATGGAAACTGCCGATGGACTGGTTCCGGGTACTGAAACCGCCCGTTGCACAAACGCTGAAAGCATGGTTGATGGCGTCGAAAGCGCTCATACCGGCCAGGCAATAACTCAGGAAAGCGAGTATGCAGATTCCCAGGTACACCGATGTGAAAATGATAACCGTCTTGTTCGCCCGCGAACGGTAGCCTTCCCGCGACAGGGAGGAAAGTTCCATATTGGCCAGCCGCAGGCGGACCGGAGAAGAGTTGGGAATCACCAGCAGCAGGAAGACCACGACTCCCAAACCGCCGATAAAATGCGTGGAGGATCGCCAGAACAGCAGACTGTTCGGAAGCGATTCCACATCGCTCAGGATGGTACCCCCCGTAGTGGTGAAACCGGAAACGCTTTCGAAAAGGGCGTTGACAACCGTAAAGGGCCCTCCCCAGAGGGCATAGGGCAGCATTCCGAAGATAAAGGACAACAGCCAGGACAGGAAAATGATGATGTAGCCGTCCTTCAAGGTAATGGCCGCGTTTTTCCGGACAAAGATGAACGGGAAGACGCCTACGATGAAGGTAATCGTAAAGCTGATCATCAGCGCGGCCAGCGCACTGTCGTTCCCATTTGCCACGGAAACCAGGATGGACAGGAACATGAACAACGCACTGACCAGCAGCGCGAAGCCCACATTACGCGATATCACCCTGAAATTCATTTCCTTACTCCGGTTTTGCGTTCAACTTATCCCGAAGGGCATTCACCCGGGAACGCATCTGCTGGTTCTCTCCGATGAGTTCCGTGATACCGGCATTCAGTTCCGACAATTCATCATCTCCCTCAAAGGAATAGGTGTATTTCTTATTGTAGGACCGATAATTCTCCATGCCGTCCAGCATCTTGCGGAGCGGATTGACATAATAGGTAAGGATAAAGAAGAGCAGCATCACCACCAGCAGCAGGCCCACGGAAACAGCCACGATACCCGGAATGATGCTCCGGTAGAAGCCGCGCTGGAAGGTCAGCGAGTTCTTCTGCAGGTCTCCGTAAATCGCCCCGCTGAGGTTGTCGATGTCGCGGCGGAGACGGTTGTACCGCGGTTGCAGCCGGTCGAAATACCAGGTACGCGAGTCGATAAAATCGGAAGAAATCACGTTCTGCAGTTCCAGCGAAGTGAGCATGAAGGCCGAGTAGGAATAGACCACCGAATCGGCCAGCGGGAGCATTTTCACCGAGGTGAGCGAGCGGCGGATGGAGTCGCACCGGTTCATGAAGGCATCCTGGTCGAAGTCCGGCAGCCGGCTGGTGGTTTCATCACCCACGACCGCCAGGATACCCAGGTTGTAATCATTGCTCAGCTGGGCCAGTTTCTGGGAAGCGTTGATGCTCTTGATATTCTCTGCAATCAGGTCTGACACATAGGTGCTCATCCGGCTGTATTCCAACACCGAAATGATGCTGGAGATCAGCAGGGTGGCGGCAATGGCGCTGAGCGCGAGTGTCAGTTTCAGGCGGATGCTCATAAGATATTCATCGATTGTTCACGGATTTTCTCGAGCTCATCCTTCATCCGGACCACCGTCTGCTGGATGAGGGCATGGTTGGCCTTGGATCCGGTCGTATTGATCTCGCGTCCCATTTCCTGGATGATGAACCCGAGTTTCTTGCCCGGATACGGTTCCCCGTCGATGGTATCCATGAAATATTTGCAATGCTGGCGCAGGCGCACTTTCTCCTCGTTGATATCGTATTTTTCGAGGTAGAAAATGAGTTCCTGCTCGAATCTTTCCTTATCCGGCTTGGCTCCCAGTTCAACCAGGGCCTTGTCCAGCCGTTCGCGGACCGCGGCGATGCGTTCCGGATCGAAACGCTCCACCTCGTCTTCAAAAGCGAGAATCTTGGCCACGCGGGAGGTCACATCCTTGTATAAGGCAGCTCCTTCGCGGTCGCGGAAGGCATTGACGGCGGCGAGGGCTTCCTCCAAGGCGGCGGCGACGGCCGGCCAGGCCGCATCGTCCACCACCTCAACCTTCCGGTTGTCCATCACGTCCGGGAACCGGAGAATGGCGGCCAGGAGTTCGTTGTTCATCCGGTCCGTCGCCTCCATGGAACCGCCGGTAAAACCGGGCAGGCCGTTGCGGATGGAACGGATCTGGTCGTAATAGGCTTTCAGCAACTCCGCGTTGATGGGTTTGGCGGTTTCGGCCGCATTGGGTTCCCAACTGACAAAACAGTCTATCGTACCCCGAACCAGTGTTTCGGACAGCCGCTGGCGGAAAATCATTTCCTTGTCCTTGGGAAGGACCTGCGACTTGATGCTCACCTCGGCGGATTTTCCGTTGAGGGTGCGGATTTCAATGGTGAGTTTTCCTGCCGGGAGGACGGCCTCAGCCTTGCCGTAACCTGTCATTGACTTAATCATCGCCCCAAAAAACCTATTTACAAAAGGCAAATTTAACAATTTATTGTTACATTTGTAAGTTAATCGAAAAGATATGGAAGAAAAGAAACTCAATTTCCTGGAGGAAATCATCGAAAACGACCTGAAATCGGGCAAAGTGGACAGCATCATGACCCGATTCCCGCCGGAGCCGAACGGCTACCTGCACCTGGGACATGCCAAAAGCATCTGCCTGAATTTCGGACTGGCCCAGAAATATGGCGGGAAAACCAACCTCCGATACGATGACACCAATCCGGTCAAGGAAGACACCGAATATGTAGATTCCATCAAGGAAGACATCCAATGGCTTGGTTTCCAATGGGATAAGGAATTATATGCGTCGGATTATTTCGACCAGCTGTACGCCTGGGCCGAGGAACTGATCAAGCGCGGCCTGGCCTATGTGGACGACCAGACGCAGGAGGAAATCCGCGCGGGACGTGGCACCGTCGATAAACCCGGCACCGAGAGCCCCTGGCGCAACCGCACTCCCGAAGAGAACCTGAAACTCTTCCGCGAAATGCGGGACGGCAAGTATGCCGACGGCGAGAAGGTCCTGCGGGCCAAGATCGACATGGCGCATCCGAACATGATGTTCCGCGATCCCCTGCTGTACCGCATCAAACACGCCTCCCATCATCGTACCGGGGACAAATGGTGCATCTACCCGATGTACGATTTCACCCACGGCCAATGCGACTCCATCGAGCACATCACCCATTCCATCTGCACCCTGGAGTTCGATGTGCACCGTCCGCTCTACGACTGGTTCATCGAGACCCTGGGCATCTACCCCAGCCACCAGTACGAGTTTGCCCGCCTGAACCTCACCTATACGCTTATGAGCAAGCGCAAGCTGCTGGAACTGGTGCAGAAAGGCCTGGTGAGCGGCTGGGACGACCCCCGCATGCCCACCCTGTGCGGTGTGCGCCGCCGCGGTTATACGCCCGAAGCCCTGAAGATGTTCTGCGAGAAGATCGGCGTGAGCAAACGCGACCAGCTGATGGACATCCAGCTGCTGGAATGGTGCGTGCGCCAGGACCTCAACGAGCGCAGCAACCGGTACATGGTGGTGCAGGATCCCGTCAAGGTGACCCTGACCAACTATCCGGAAGGCCAGGTGGAGTGGTTCGACTGCCCCCTGAATCCGGCCGATCCGGAAGGAGCTTCCCGCAAGGTGCCTTTCACCCGGGAAATGTACATCGAACGGGCCGACTTCATGGAAGACGCCCCGCACAAGTTCTTCCGCCTGAAACCCGGCGGAGAGGTGCGGCTGAAATACACCTATATCATCCGCTGCGATGAGGTGGTGAAAGACGAGCAGGGCAACATCGTCGAGCTGAAATGCTCCTACGACCCGAGCACCCGTCCGGGCAATGGAGAATGGCGTTCGGTGAAGGGAACCATCCACTGGGTATCCACCGCACACGCCCGCAAGCTGGAACTGCGCAATTACGACCGCCTGTTCACGCTGGCCGATATGAGCCAGGTTCCCGAGGACAAGGATTACAAGGACTTCCTGAACCCGGATTCCCTCATCGTTACGGAAGGATACGCCGAGCCCGCCCTGCTGGAGGATGCTTCCGGCATCGCCGTCCAGTTCGAGCGGACCGGTTATTATGTGAAAGACCGCGACAGCACGCCTGCGTGCCCGGTATTCAACAAAACTACGGCACTGAAAGATTCCTATAAACCCGAATAATGGCCGACCGGAACCTATCGGAAAACAGCAGAAGGATCGCACGCAATACGGTCCTTCTGTATTTCCGTATGTTCCTGCTCATGGCCGTGGGGCTGTACACGTCGCGGGTGGTGCTGCACGCGCTGGGGGTGGATGATTATGGTGTCTACAATGCCGTTGCGGGCGTTGTAACCCTGTTTACCATCCTTACGGGCTCCATGACGGCCGCTATCAGCCGCTTCCTTACCTACCAGTTGGGGAAGGCGGAGAACGACCTGAAAAGCGTTTTCTCTACGGCCATCGGCATCCAGTGGACCCTGGCCGCAGTCATCCTGCTGCTCACGCAGTCTGTCGGCCTGTGGTGGCTGCAGCACAAAATGGTCATCCCGCCCGACCGGATGAACGCGGCCTATTTCGTCTTGCTCTGCTCGGCCATCTCCATGATTATCCAACTGGTAAGCGTCCCTTATACGGCAGCGATCATCGCCCACGAACGGATGGATGCCTTTGCATGGATCAGCATTTTCGAGGGAGTGGGAAAACTGGGTGTAGCCCTGTTCATCGCCTCCTTCGGCGGTGACCGGCTCATCCTGTACGCCGCCCTCCTGGCAGGCGTAAGCCTCGCCACCCGCCTGCTGTACGGCATCTTCTGCCGGCGACATTTCGAGGATGTTCGCGGAAAACGGAAAATCGACTTCGCCCTCTTTAAGGAAATGTTCGCCTTTGCGGGCTGGAATTTTATCGGCTCCGGCTCCGGGATCCTGCGCGACCAGGGCGGCAACCAGTTGCTGAACCTCTTTTTCGGACCGGCCGTAAACGCTGCCTGGGGCCTTGCCGCCCAGGTAAACAGTGCCGTTCAGAAATTCGTTACCAGTTTCACTACGGCCATCAACCCGCAGATTACAAAGTCCTGGGCCAATGGGGAGCACGACTATATGATGTCCCTGATTTTCAGGGGATCCCGCATTTCGGTGTACCTGTTGCTGCTGGTCATCCTGCCCGTTTTGTTCCACACGCAGTTCCTGGTAGATCTCTGGCTGAAAGAGATTCCCGCCCACACCATCCTCTTTATCCGGCTGGTCCTGGTCTACCTGCTCATTGAGTCGGTATCCTACACCATGGTAACGGCCATGCTATCTACGGGCGATATTCGCAACTACCAGTTGTTGGTGGGTGGTTTACAGTTGCTGAACCTGCCGATAGACTATGTCCTGCTCAAATGCGGCGCCAACCCGGAAGTGATTTACTGGGTGGCCATCGGCATCGCCCTCCTCTGTCTGACAGCCAGGGTCTATATGCTGCGCGGGATGATCGGCCTGCCAGTGGGTCGTTTCCTGAAAGAGGTGCTGGGACGGGAGTTGCTCGTAACGGGCGCGGCGTTGGCCGCTCCCCTGTTGCTGGCCGGAAAAATGGGGACCGGATGGACCGGATTCCTGCTTTCCGTTGCCGTGATGGAGATTGCAACCCTGGCCTGTATCTGGGTTTTGGGGACCGATAAAACCGAACGCGCCTACGTGCGCAGCAAACTGAGCAGGAAATGATACGCATCACCGATCCCACGCAATGCTGCGGCTGCAGCGCCTGCAGCGCCGCCTGCCCCCACGGAGCCATCTCCATGGTGGCCGACAGGATGGGATTCCGGTATCCGGTCATCGATCCGCAGCGGTGCACGGATTGCGGGGCGTGCGAAAAAGTCTGCTCCTTCCATCCGGCCGATGTTCCGCTGGCGGCACAGGCGGAAGCCATCCGTTTCCCGGAACTGCTGGATCAAAGCCAGAGCGGCGGATTGGCCTATGCGCTGATGCGGAAAGCCACCCGGGAGGGTTATACGGTATATGGTGCCGTCATGGACAGGGATTTCGTGGTTCGCCACCGGCGGGTAACGGACGAACCGGGGTTGGAGCCGCTTCGGCTGAGCAAATATGTGCAAAGCGATCTGGACGGAATCCCGCAGCAGGTCCGGGATGATTTACAGGCAGGACGGCAGGTGTTCTTTACCGGAACACCCTGCCAGTGTGCCGGGGTAGCCTCCCTTGCAGGAGGACGTCGGAATCAGTTGCTGCTGGCCGATATTATCTGCCACGGCGTCCCCTCTCCGGCGGTTTGGAGCGCTTTCCTTCGCGATAAAGAAAAACGACACGGACGGAAATTGACCGGAGCCCTGTTCCGCGACAAGGCGCTGGGATGGCATGACCATCGGGAAACGTTGCTGTTTGGAGACGAGAAGGTGGTGTCGAACGAATATACCTTCCTGTTTTACAGGCATTTGATGCTCCGTCCGGCCTGTACGGTGTGTCCTTTCGCCTCGCTGCGCCGGCCTTCTGACATCACCATGGCCGACTGCTGGGGTGTGGAACAGGCCCTGCCGGGCTTTGCCGATGACAACCGCGGCTGTTCCCTGCTCATGGTGCACACGGAAGCGGGGAAAGCCTTTTCGGAAGAATTCCCGGATGTGTGCGTCCGGACAGCGATTCCTGTTCCGACGGAGAAACAACCCAACCTCTATACCCCCAGCCTTCCCCACAAGAAAGCCGACGTGTTCCGGCGGGTCTTCCTTCACAGAGGGTACGCGGCCGCCTGGAAACGGTTTTCTCCCGAAAGCCGGGGCTACCGGTTGGAGAAATTCATTGAAAAAGTAAAACGGCATCTATGAAAATCGGTATCCTGACCTTCCATGCGGCCCAGAATTACGGTGCCGTCCTCCAATGCCGCTGCCTGTACGAGGTCCTTCGCGGTTTGGGGCACGAGGTGCACGTGCTCGATTATCGGCCTGCTTTCCTGACGGAGCCCTACAAATTGTGGAAGAACGCCTATCTGAAGCATCCCCTGACGCTCCTGAAGGTGGCGTGGAAATTGACGGGTGCGCTCCGGCGCAGGCGGGGCTTCGCCGATTTTGAAAAGACCTTCTCTCCCGTTCCGTGCCGGACGGAGGGATTCAATGCCATTGTTTTCGGCAGCGACCAGATTTGGAACACATTGATTGACAAGGGATTTGATCCGGTATTCTTTGCTTCCGACCCGCAGTTTGCCGCTACCCGGAACATCGCATACGCCGCGTCGGACGGTTCCGTAACGCTCTCGGAAAAGGACCAGAAGACCTTTGCCGATAAAATGCAGCGGTTCCAGGCCATCGGCGTGCGGGAAGAGACCCTCCAGCGGATGCTGGCGGACCGGGGCATCCGGGCCGAAATCAACCTGGATCCCGTGTTGCTGGCCGGTCGGGAGGTGGTGGACCGGATTGCCGCCGATGTCCCCCGACGGAAGCCCTTTGTGCTCACCTACGAGGCTGTGGACCATCCCGAGGTGCTTCTCAAAGCCCATGCGATAGCCCGGGAAGCGGGGCTGCAGGTGATTTCCATAGCCCGTACGCCTTACCGGCCGGGACGGGCGCGGTACTCCCCTGCCGAGTTCGCCGCCCTGGTGCGCGATGCCCGCCACGTGGTAACGACTTCCTTCCATGGAGTCGCCCTTTCGCTGCTTTATCATACGCCCTTTACCTTCGTTCCTACGGGAACCCGGCTGGACGAACGGATTAACCACATCCTGGCTCTTGAAGCGAACGGGTCCCTGGAGACAATTCGCATCCAATCTCTCGAATACCTCAAAAACAACCTGAAATGAGCCCCGCCCTTTCCATTATCGTCCCTTGCTACAATCTGGGACAGTATTTGCCCGAAGCACTGGACAGCATCCTTCACCAGTCTTTCCGCGACTGGGAGTGCATCCTCGTCAATGACGGCTCTACGGACGATACGGCAGCCATTGCTGCCCGCTATCAGGCAGCCGATGCCCGGTTTATTCCGCTGAATCAGGAAAATGGCGGGGTCGTCCGCGCCCGCAACGAAGGGGTCAAGGCCTCCTCCGGGAAATATCTGCTGTTCCTGGATGCCGACGACCGACTGTGCCCGGGTTACCTGGAAAAGGCCGTGTCCGTCCTGGACGCTACGCCGCAGGCGACTGTGGTTACCGGACCCGCCCGAGTCTTTGGTGAAGGCATCCGGCCCGCCCCGTTTGAAGTACCGGCTTTTTCCATGGAAATGATGCTTGCACGCAACTGCATCCATATTTCTTCCCTGCTGCGCCGCAGCGATTTCGACCGTGCAGGAGGATTCCGGGAAGATATGCACGAGGGTCTGGAAGACTGGGATTTCTGGCTGGGTATCCTGGAAGAAGGAGGCGAAGTGGTATGGCTGGAAGAGCCCGTCCTGGATTACCGGATGCGCAAGGATTCGCGCAACAAAGGCGTTCCCACGCCGCTCCTCCGCAGCCTGCGCCGGAAAGTCTGGGAACATCACAAAGGGCTCTATGCCCGCTACTATTGTGATCCGGTGGAATGCACCGAATACCGCCGGCTCAACTATTCTTATCGTAAACTCTGCCGCCTGCCCGGCGTTCGTCTGTACCATTGGGTAGCCCGGCTTATCCATCCGTCCAAATGAGCAAGATTCTGGAAACCCTTCTGGACCGCTATCCGGTCCTGCTCCCCTGCCGGAAGGACATCGAAGCCAGCGCGCAGCGCATCGGCGACAGTTTTGCCCGCGGCGGAAAACTCCTCATCGCCGGGAACGGCGGGTCTGCGGCCGACGCGGAGCACATCGTAGGCGAGCTGATGAAATCCTTTGTTCTCCCCCGCCCGCTGGATGCCGCGCTGATGGAGCGCATGCGGAAGATCGACCCGCAGCGGGGCGCCCTCCTGGCACAGCATCTCCAGCAGGGGCTGCCGGCCATCGCCCTGGACGGCCATCCGGCCTTATCTACCGCCTTCCAGAATGACTGCGAACCACAGCTGGTCTTTGCCCAGCAGGTAATCGGATACGGGCAGGAAGGAGATGCCCTGCTGGCCATTTCCACCTCGGGAAACAGCGAGAACGTGCTGTATGCCGCCATTGCCGCGAAGGCCAAGGGGATGGCCGTCATCGGCCTTACCGGCGCCCGCGAAAGCCGCCTGTCGGCCCTGGCCGACACCTGCATCCGCGTTCCGGCCACCGAAACCTACCAGGTGCAGGAGTTGCATCTTCCTGTCTATCACGCCCTCTGCATGATGTGGGAAAAACGGTTCTTTGGAGCCGGTTAAAGCTGAAAGACAGTCGCCTTGGACCAATCTACCAGCGCATCTGCCTGGTGGATATCGATAAAATCAAAATCGGTCAGGTAACGGCGCAGTTTTGATTCTGCCGTTTTTAATCCGACATAGGAACGGAATTTCCGGTTAAGCGGGAGATTGGGCACCATAGGCTGCCCGGCATCCAAATCCCGGGGATGCATATAAGACAGCAGGTAGGGCTGATGCCGGCTCCAGGCCCGGATCAAGCCATACGGGAACAGACGGAAATAGCCGCCGCCATTGAAGATGATGTGCTTTCCGGCTATGGTTTTGAAACTGACCGGGAATTCCTTCATTTGAACGCCGTTGTACTGAATCAAAGCCGGTTCCATTATCGGGAACGTGGGCATGCCCCCGTGGGCATGGACGGCTGGGAATACGGAGGCATCGTATCGGATACCCAGTTCATGCAGAATTTCAAAGGCCCAGCCTTCGGTCTCGCGGATCGAGAAACCGGGAGCCCGGAACGCATCCACCTTTTGACCGGTAATGTCTTCCAACATCTTGACGCCGGTATCCACATCCTGCCGGAAATCCTCCCGCGAGCCTTTCCAAACCAGCCGGTGTTCCATGGTATGGCACCCCACCTGGTATTTTTCCGCGATCCGTCGGATGGCCGCCGGATAACGCCTGGCAATCCAGCCCAGCACGAAGAAGGTCGCCTGCGAGCCGGTTTCGTCCAAAATCTGCAGGATCCGGTCCACATTCGCGTCCAGGCGGGATTCAAAGCGGTCCCACTGCGCAACGGAAGCGGTCGCGTCGCAGTCCAGCAGGTGGAACCATTCCTCCACGTCAAAGGTCAGGATGTTCATATCAGTGCTTTTTCTCTTTCATTTTCTGGCGGAAGTCACAAAGTCCCTGTAGCAGGAAGGCGAACCAGGGCAGCGGATCATCCCAATAAAACATCTGTTCCCGAACCCGCTTATAGCCCATCCGGCGGGGTGATTTTTGGAAGCGGTTCGGGCTGGAGAGGAACCAGAGGGCATCTGTCTGTCCGATCCGCACGCACAAGGAAGTGTCGCTGTGGGTGAAGCGGGTCACCGTCTCACCGCGGGCATCTTCGAGAATCTGCTGCGCCAGGTTGAATCCGGACAGAAAACCGATGGTGATGGCATGGGCGGCGCGCGGGTTGATTTCGATCACCCGGGGTCCTTTGTCCCGGTCGTCCAGCATCAAATCGACGCCGACCACACCCCGCAGCTGCATCCGGGTCACCAAGGTCGCGATGATCCGGTGGATATCTTCCCGATCGATCAGGACATTCAGCGTGCTGGTTCCGCCCTTCTCGGGAAAGAGGTGCTTGCTGACATACAGGAAGGAACTTTTGACCTCTCCGAAGCGGTCGATATAGACGTTTCCCGACAGCACCTCACTGCTGAGGGGAATGCATTCCTGCAGGACGGAGGCCTCCAGGTCAATCCCCTGCTCCCGGACATAGCGTTCCATCTCGTCCGGCGTACCGAAAGCATGGAAACCGCGTGCGCCGAAGGAACGGGCCGGCTTGATGATGGCCGGGAAAATGAGTCCCTTCTCGACGGCATCGGCCACTGAACGGGCGCCGAATACCGTACGGGGACACGGGAGGCCGTTTTCCATGCACACCCGCATCACCTCGTTCTTGTCGTTGGCCCGGTCGAAAACGTCGGCATCGTTGGCGCAGATGTACGCATAGGCCGACAATTCCTGCTTATGGTGGGAGAGGATCCGCGCGGAAAAGTCGAATGGCGGGAAAACAATATCGAACCGCCCGCTTTTCACCAGGTCCACGATGAAGCGTTCCGATTCCTCCGGACGGGCAAAATCGCACACCCCCAGGATCTTATGATCCGGAAGCCGGGAAGCGTAGCTGCAGTCCAACCGGGAACCGCAGAGCACGGAAACCTCGCATCCCAGTTCTTTAAACGCACGGATGAAAGGCAGGCTCTGCTTGCAGTACCCCTCCAGGATGAGGACGTGTTCGGGACGATTCATGGGCTTCAGTACAGTTGTGCGTATTTCTCGGCGATCAATTGCCAGCGGTACCGCCGGTCAGCGATTTCCTTCATCTGCTGCGCCAGCGCGGGGAAATCCATTGTCCGGTTCCGGACCACCTCCCGCAGCGAGGCGGCATCGGTAAAATACAGCGCTTTCCCTTCGGTGGTCGCCCGGTTATAGACCACGTCGAACGTCACGATCGGGAGCCCGAGGAACATGGCTTCCACCAGCGAGGGATTCGTTCCGCCCACACTGTGCGGGTGGATATACAGTTGGCAGTTGCTCCGCAGCAGGTTGATACCGGCCGGATCATAAATCGGATCCATCATCCGGATATTCGGACAGGAGGAATACTGTGCACGCAGGTTCCTTCCGTATTCACTTTTGTTCCAATTGCCGACGAGGACCAGCGTCTGCTCCGGCATCCCGGAAAAGGCCTCCAGAATGACGTGGATATTATTTTCCGGCTCGATGCGGCAGACATTGAAGCAGTACGTCCCGGCCTGCAGGCCATAGTCGGAGGCGAGCCGGGCGTCGTCCCGCACGGGGAAGGCCCCGTCGCCGCCATATTCGATCAGGACGGGTTCCTGTCCGGAGAAATCCCGGATCATGGGCGTAATGGCATCATTGTCAGAGATATGCACATCGGAAAAACGGGCCGAGAACCGCATCAGGGTCTGCATGACCGCCTTGGCCAGCGGATTCCATTTTTCCCGCTTGAGTTCAAAGCCGTCGTAATGGTACAGGACTTTCCGGCGACCGAACAGACGCAGCAGGGGCAGCAGGTAAGAGCCGCAGTTGCCCAGTGCCAGGATGGTGTCGCAAGTGAACCAGGCATGGATCAGGCTCAGGCCGTCATAGAGCAGCGACTGCGGCCCGTTCGCGCTAAACGGGATGTATTGCAGGCGGGCCCCTTTGTAGGACGGGATCCGGTCACGATAGGCCTTCCGGCTGCAATAGACCGTATAGGAGACATCCTCGGGGGTATAATCGAGCATATTCTCCACCATGGTCTCATATCCGCCATAACAGGCAGGAACGCCAACCGTTCCGGTAATCGCGACTCTCTTTTTCTTGGGCATCCGTTATTAATTTGTACAAATATAACATTTTCAAAGATTATTCGCTACATTTGTGATTATGGAAAAACAGGCACCCCGATACAGCATCCTGCTCCCCTCTTTCCGCGCACGCTTCCTGAAGGTGTGTCTGGAGAGCATTCTCCGTCAGACCGAACCGGATTTCGAACTGATTGTGGTGGACGATGCCTCCCCCGAAGACCTGGAAAGCATCGTCCGGTCCTTCCCGGATCCGCGCATCCGGTATTTCCGAAACGCCGTTGGCTGCGGAGCCGAACATCTCGTGGATAACTGGAACATCTGCCTGGGGCATGCCCGCGGAGAATTCGTGCTCAATATGGGTGACGACGACCTCCTGGAACCTCGTTGCCTGGAAGCCTTTGGAGAGTTGATCGCCCGCCATCCGGACAAAGATGTCTATCACATGCGGGCCTCGTTCATTGATGAAAACGGAACGGTCTTCCGCGTCCTGGAGGAGCGTCCCGAGACGGAAAGCCTGGAGGAGATGGTCCGGGCCCGCTGGAAAGGCCGTCCGCAGATGATCGGGGACTATCTTTTCCGCCGCCAGCCCCTGGTGGATGCCGGAGGCTACTATGACCTCCCCTACGCCTGGTGCTCGGATGACATTTCGGTTTTCCGGGCCGCCCGCGAGAAAGGCATCGCCAATGGCAACGAGCCGCTCTTCCTTTTCCGCAAAAGCCGCTATTCCATCAGTGGAAACGCCCTGAATACGGAAGGGAAACTACGGGCGACCTGCCAATCGGAGGCCTGGTACCGCAGCGTGTTCGGGCCCCGGCCCAACTGCCTGGAACAGGCGTATTACCGGCGGCAGCGACGGTATTTCCTGTCCTGCGACGCATCCCATCCCCTGTCCTGGTGGTTCCGGAACCGGAAATCATTCGGGCTCAGCGGGATGGATATCCTGTCCGCCGCCCTCAAGAAAGTCATCCACCACCGGTAATCTTTATCTGCGCACGTTTTTCCAACCGATAAAATCCAAGGGATAATCCGTTTCGATAATATCGGGATGGGAGGAAAAGGCAGCACGGTGACGGTCCCGACTGGCAGCCGTCGCCACCATCACCCGGATGCCGTTGGCCCGCAACGCGGCCGCCAGTTCCTGCTGGTCTTTCCCAATGGAATCGGTACAGACCCAGACCGCCACGATATTGCCCAGGACGCCCGCTTCCTCAAACTTCCGGAACTCTTCCATCGAGTGCATCCAGGCAATGATCATGACGTCCGGATCCACACTCACCATATACCGGGCGTTGGAGGGGACCTGGGAGGAAAAGACGATATTATGCAGGTCCATCCGATGAACCAGCTCCGACATGGCCGTGAATGGAATCTCCTTCTGGTCGATATGCAGGATGACCTTGTCGCGGCTCCATTCCAGCACTTCATTTAATGTCGGGACCCGATAGGGCGTAGTCACGCCCTTCGCATTCTTCAAAAACAGCTTGGACACTTCCGCATAAGGCGTTTCCCGGAGTGTACCCTTTCCGGTTGTGGTTCGGTCCAGGGTGGCATCGTGGAGCAGCACCGCAACGCTATCCGATGTCAGACGGGGATCTATCTCATAGAAAGTGGTCATGTTTTGGATGATCCGCTTCATGGTTTCCAGACAGTTCTCCGGATAATCGGCAAAAGACCCCCCTCTGTGTCCCGATACGATGATATCGGCCTTGTCCAAAGAAAAGAACGAGCGCAATTCTTCCTTTGTCCGGATGAAATATGCATACGTATCAGGCTCTGCCGGCGCCTCTTGCTGCCGGCCGGCATTGCAGCCGGTACAAAGGATTACCAGGGCCATCAGAATTCCCTTCCTACGCATGATGCAACTGATAGAGGCGCTCCAGCAGGAAAACGTCTTCCTGATAGGTCAATTTCATGTTGGCGACATCGCCCTCCACCACATAGACCGGGGTATCGGGCAGATAGCGAAGCACCGTTCCGCAATCGTCCGTGGTCCGGAAGGAAGGGTCGGCCAGCGCTTTGGCATAGGCCTCCCGGAGGACTTTGCGGCGGAAACACTGGGGGGTCTGCCCGTTCCGCAGCTGGGAGCGGACGGGAACGGAGTGGATGCAGTTCCGATCGTCCACCTGGATAATCGTATCCGTCGTCCGGACAGCCACATCCACGGCATCGTACAATTCCAGGGCCGAGATGCAATCGTCCAGGATCCGGTGGCTGAGCAGGGGACGGACGGCGTCGTGGATGACGAGGATGTCCTCATCGGCATAGCGGTCCACGGCCGAGAGGGTGGAATGGTAGCGTTCCATGCCGCCCTGCAGGACATCGGCCACCTTCCGGAAACCGGCCGCCCGGACAATGGCGCGGACCTCGGGGATGAATTCCGCCTTGGAGACGATGACCACCTCGTCAATCCCGGGATGGGTTTCGAAAATGCCCGTCGTATGCTCCAGGACCGTCTTTCCGGCGAATTCCAGGAACTGTTTCGGACGATCGCCCCCGAACCGGGAGCCGCTTCCGCCCGCCAAGATGACACCTACTCGTTTCATATTCCTTTAAAATAATAGTTATCTCCGTGGAAATGGCGTTTTTCTACCGGAGGCAGTTTCATATAATCTCCATAAATGCGTTTGAGGAAGGCATCCGCGTCGGCAACCCCATAGAACTGCGTATCCGCAAAGGGGTACAGCTTCGGCTCGCCCCAGACCGTATCCAGGACCAGCTCCCGCTCCCCGTATAGGCCGTAGAGGTTGATGTGTCCTCCCCTGCCGCTCCTGGCAACCGCTTGTTCCACCCCCGCGTATTGCCGCTCGATCAGGTGCTTGCGGCGGTCGGTTCGCCAATACAGCAGGCGGATCAGCTTGCGGAGGATTTCCTTCCCCGCAGAACGGTGCAGCGATTCAAAATAAATAGCCCGTGTAAGCCGGTCGATGCGGGTTTTCACGTCCATCCAGTCCGAGAAGGCCGGATACCGGTCGGAACAGGGATCCAGGGGGAAAATATCGATGTAAATGCCGATGCCGGCATCCTTGTTGCGGGCTTTGATGGGATCGTCCAGGACCGTGCGGGTATCCTCGATCTCGGCGAAGCAGAGCGGATATTTCGTATTTCCCGCGTGGACCAGCCGGTAAGGGGCCGGCAGATGCTCGGAAAACACCTGGATAAAGCGGTCGAAATGCTCGCGCGGGATGCCCATATCCATATCATCATCCCAGGGGATGAAGCCGCCGTGACGGACCGCCCCCAGCATGGTCCCGCCAATCATATAATACGGAATGCCATATTCCACGCAGAGGGAGTGGAAGGTTTTTCCGATGTCCAGCAGGATCTGGTGACACTGTTCGATACCGATTTTTTCCATGTTCTATCTAGCCTTTACAATTTCTTCATAGAGCCGGTCCATCCGGTCCAGGTGCGCGGCAAGGTCCCATTCCCACGGCAGGGAGCACCACTTTTCGTTGAATGCCGCCAAGGGGGTCCGGTCTTCCAGCAAGCGCTCCAGCTTCTTCCGGAGGGCCTCAGGGGTAGGACAGACAAAGGTCGGATCCACACGCGCAATGAGGTCGCGGGCGCCCACCGTGTCCGTAACGAGGACCGGCGTACCGAAGGAAAGGGCTTCCAAGGCGGTAAGGCTGAAAGTTTCCCGGCACAGGGACGGGACCACCAGCAGGTCCATTTCCCCATAAACCCGTTCCAGATCGGAGGCGCGGAAACGGCCGCCGGCCCGGACGCCGGCCTGCGGTTTCGGGAGCGATGACAGGCCGTACACCGTCAGTTCCCACTGCGGGGGCAGTTGTTCCAACTGCTCCAGGAGCATCGGGAGGCCCTTATACGGGGCGGCACTGCCCACAAAGCCCAGCCGCAGCGGACGGTCGGAGGGGAAGGTCCGGCGGACCCGCCGGTCGCGGATAGCGGCGTGGGTAACGGGAATCACGGCCGAACGGGGTTCCGTTCCCAGATACCCGCAATAGGTGTCCCGGGAGACCGTGCTGTTGAAGTGGAACGCATCCACCCGCTCCAGCATCCCTTTCCCCTGCGCCAGCAGTGCAGCATATTGTCCTTCGCGCCCTTTCATCGTCCCATCCATTTGCGGAGAAGCCTCCATTCTTTCAGCCGCAGAGCCAACCGGCTGCCCCGCAGGCGAAGCCAGGCGGATGACGGAGCCGACGCATTGCAAGCCGCACATCGTCCCGCTTCCGGTCCCTCACAGGGAGCGCCGGCCGCATCGACCAGGCTGAAACGAGGACAGATTCCATAATAATCGTGGGTGGTAAAGAGCACCTTTACCCCCTTCTCTTTCAGGAAATCCAGCACACCGGCAGGCAGTCCCATCCAGGTATGCAGATGCAGGATATCGGGGCGGACCTGCTCGTAGAATGCCTCCAGCGATGTGCGATCCAGTTTTTTTGCCTGCAGGAAACCGCCCGGTTCCCGGACCCCGTAGGAGAGCGGTACCGGAAGCGGGTTGATGAGTTCGTACACCGCCACGTCCCCGTAATCCTTCCCGCGACGAACGCGGACCCGTCCACCGAAAGGCTGCCATCGCCCCGGATACAGCAGCGAGACCTGATGGCGGCCGCACTGGGCGGTCATCAGATCGGTTGCGTATCGGGTCAAGCCACCGGAACGTGCGGGAGGAAGACCCAGACTATAGTGCAGGATCCTCATTGTGTTGCAGATACTTGAGGGTGTACATCATGATCATGGCAAACCAGACGATCTGGCTATTGATAACTCCGTACATAAAAACGTACAGCAGCCAAATGATCCAGGTGCCGATATTCATCCGGTTATGGATGATAAAGAAGGTAAACAGCCAGAATATCAGCTGGAAGAGCAGGCCGTAATTGATCCAGACAGAGAAGGCGCCGCCGGTGATGACAATCGCCCCCCGTGCCGGCGTAACCAGTTCGGCATCGGCATCCACACCGTGTCCAAACCAGTCGTCGGCAGAAGAAAAGCCAATGACTTCCAAGGCATTCAGAGAGGGAACGACTCGCTGGGCCGCACTATTATCGGCCTGATCGATGGCTTGGACGTCCAGGGTCATCACCGCACGGGCAAAGCGTTCCATCCGCCGGAACTGCGGTAATTGGCGGACGACGAAGAGAACGGGAATTATCGCGACAATCACCACCAGCAACGAAAGTTTATCCCGCTGGAAATCGACAAAGCTCAAAAACACCAAAATCATGAAAAGGAAGGCGGTGGAGCTCATCATGGTCAGGGCCGGCCACAGGAAGGCCACCCAGACACCTCCGTCCAGGATGAAACTGTTGCGCAGGGAATAATCCGGTATCTGCAGCTTGCGGACCGACACATAGACATACATCAGCAAGGAGGTGACACGGGCGGCATGGGACGATTCACTCATCAGCGAATTCAGTTTCCACTTATCGTGGATGCCGTCATATCCGATACCCAGATTAAAGATCGGGAAATGGCCCAGGACGCAAATCTGCTGAATCAGCAATACGATGAAATAGGCATAGAGCAGGCCTTTCAGCACACCGGCAAAATGGTCCAGGGTAAAGGCACCATATCCCAAGACGCGGGTATAGACGAGAAAAAAGACGTAAAACAGGCAAGAGAAAAGGAAGGTGCTGATTCGCATCGTATCCGGATGGCGCAAAGCCGGCAGGAGGAGTTGCAGGAGAATCAGAATCACCACGGCCAGTTCCACCCGCCAGTTAACCGCCGGGAAGAATAGCAACAGCAAGGGGCTGCCGGCCATCAGGCCGATTAGCAACAGGTTACGGCTCCCCTCTCCCAGGGCAAACGCCGGAGAGGTAGAGACAAACACCAACATAAGACTGACCATCACGACAGCCAGGGTGTTCCAAGCCTGTTCATTTTTTATTCCGGCCATTCCTTCAATTCTATTAGAGCATCTTTAATGGCATCCAGATAGGCATATCCATACCGCTCGTCGGGTTCCAGATAGCCCCCTTCCGCCCATTCATTCCAGGCAAAGACAAAAATCTTGTCCGTATGATATACGGTGCGCGTCCGCTCTACCAACTGCTTGAAATACAATCCAAATATTTCGGGCGACGCCCCTTGGAAAACATATCCCCGCTGCTGTTTGCGCGGCGTATTGTCCCAGTCCACAAACGCAGAAGGGAGCATCTTGTCCGACTCCGGCATCAACCGGACAATCCGTTTCCAGTATTCCTCATAATCATAGATTCGGACCTTGTCCGGGCCGCCGAATACGGATTGATGGATTCCGAGGAACCGTTTGATGGCGCGCGCACGCCGGACCATCCAGGAGAACAACGCCCTCCGCATCGCGCTGGAAGAGTATTGCATCACATAGCCGGGATGGAACTGGATACCATAAGCGAAGTTGGTCCGATCCCACGAGTGATCGATACAGGCCGATACGCTCTGGTACACAAACTTGATTCCCTTCAGGCCATTCTCCCGGGCCAGGGCGATCCAGCGGTCGGTCATCCGGCGGATTTTTCCAATCAGCTGCGGCACATAGATCAGCATCAGCGGGCAGCCGTCCTCCGTCATATAGCGCGGATCGCGGAAGAAAGGAAGCAGGTAGTTGAAATGGGCGTCCCAATCGGCCTCATCGTCAAAATCATGGGCGATCAGAACCGCTTCCTTCCCCTCTTTCCGTTTCCAGGCATCCGTCCAATCGTGATTCGCCCAGCATACGCAATAACGGGTCTCGATTTCAGGATGGGCCAGCAACATTTCCATCGGCTTTTCCAGCAGCAGATGGCCGTTGAACCAATAATGATAAAAGCAGAAACCATAGATCCCGTGTTCCCGGGCTATCTTGCACTGCCAGCGAAGGGTTTCCACCTCACTTAAATCATAATAGTTCCCGTTCAGCGGGACACGCGGCTGATAATGTCCCTCGTACAAGGGTTTGGCCGAGCGGACGTTTACCCATTCGGTAAAGCCTTCGCCCCACCACGCATCATTCTCCGGAATGCGATGAAACTGAGGAAGATATAAGGGGATAACTTTCATTTCTTGCGCAGGTTACGGAAGATGGGGATCGCCAGCACGCCCATCAAAGCAGCCCCCAGGAGGGCGCCGAAGCAGAGCCGGAGCATATCGCTTTCAAAAAGGTGGCATATGGCATAATGGCCCAGGCCGACGACCGGCAACATGCCCAGCAAAGGCAGGAAGGTCCGCATAAACCAGGCCCACGTTACCCCGGGCATGAATTTGCGGAACACCAGGATGGCCAGCACAAAGGTGGCCGCGATATTGACCACACAATACGGGATTGCCGTTCCCCGAAGGCCCATGTCCCGGGTCAGGATCCACACACCCGGAATAATGATCAGGCCCTGGATCAGGCACAGGAGCGTGTTGATTTTGATGTTTCCTTCGGCCAGGGCCAGGAAATAGGGCGGTGTCTGGAAAGAGACAAAGATATAGGCCACGACCAGAAAAGTGGCCGGGACAATAATCATCGGTACTGCTTCTGATTTCCCCGTCCAGATGGACAGGAATTCGGGCATGTAGAAAATCAAGGTAAGTCCGATGGCCCCTGCGATAACGGCAACGATATAGGAATAGAGCAAGAATTGCTTCCGGCTCTGTTCGCGCTCCCCTACGCTAATCATCCGCGTCAATTCGGGATAAAATGCCTGTCCGATGGGGCCTACGATATAATACACGGCCTGTCCCACCGTAGCGGCCAGGGAATAATAACCCAGGCTACGCAAATCCAGCAGGTGACCGGTAATCAGTTTGTCCAATTGGGTGTTCAGCGCCGAAATCAGCGACATCAGCATCATTCCCAGGGAGAATTTCCATAGCGTACGGAACAGTTCCGGATGGAATCCATACTGCGTCCCCTCGGTCCGTACGGCCTTCCACAGCAGATGACGGGTGATAAAGAAGATGACCACCAGAGAAAAAAGCTGCCAGATCAAGAACGTACCCACCTTCGGGACCAGGGCCAGCGGAATAAGGACCAGGACGCTACGGGAAAAACTGTACGAAATGGTAAGGGTATTGCTGAGAACCTGTTTCTGCAAACCCGCCAATCCGCCGATATACAGCAGGAAAATAAAGTTCACAGACACGATACCGGCCATCAGCCGCATATGGCGGATCAGGGTTTCCCGGGGAACGGTATCGGATTTCAAAAAGGCATCTACGATAAAGCCGGAACCGAAAAACAGGACCACGAAGACAAGCAGCGCAATGGCGAAATACACCAGCTCGAAGGTGCGCAGGAGTTTCCCCCGATATTCCAGGTCCGTACTTTCCCGGGCGAATTCCCGGGTCAGGGTGGCAGACAGTCCCATATCGGCAAAATGGATGATGGTCATCAAAATCGTATAGAACGAGATGATGCCATATCCCTCCACCCCCAGGAACTTGATCCATATGGGGACGAAGACGTACAGGGCAATGATGCCCCATACCTTTGACGCAATGTTCGCCAATGAATTTCTTACCAATCGGACTGCCATATCCAGCGATTAACGCTCCTTATACATGTTCTCGTAATACTTCTGGTAGTCGCCGCTGGTTACGTTATCCAGCCAGTCCTGGTTGTCCAGGTACCACTTCACGGTCTTCTCAATCCCTTCCTCAAACTGCAGGGACGGTTCCCAACCCAGCTCCCGCTGGAGTTTGGAGGAGTCAATCGCATACCGCAGGTCGTGGCCCGCACGGTCGGTAACGTAGGTAATGAGGTCCATGTCCTCCCCTTCCTTGCGGCCCAGCAGACGATCCACCGTATGGATGAGCACCTTGATGATGTCGATGTTCTTCCACTCGTTGAAGCCGCCGATGTTGTACGTCTCCGCAATCTTTCCATTGTGGAAGATGGTATCAATCGCCCGTGCATGGTCCACCACATACAGCCAGTCGCGCACATTCTCTCCCTTGCCATAGACCGGAAGCGGTTTGCGATGACGGATGTTGTTGATAAAGAGCGGAATCAACTTCTCCGGGAACTGATAAGGACCGTAATTGTTGCTGCAGTTGGTCACGATGGTCGGGAGTCCGAAGGTATCATGGAAGGCCCGGACAAAGTGATCGCTGGATGCCTTGGCTGCAGAGTACGGTGAATGCGGCTGGTACTTCAGGTCTTCGGTGAAGAACTTCTCGCCATAAGCCAGATGGTGCTTCCCGCTGCTGGCCTTCGTCGTAAACGGCGGATTGATCCCCTCCGGATGCGTCATCTCCAACGCCCCATACACCTCATCCGTACTGATATGGTAGAAGAGCTTGCGGGGCAGCTCCTGCTGCTCCCCAGAAGCCATTTGTCCTAAGTTTATCGGCTTCTGGGAAGCAGCAGGAGCTGCCGAGCCAGTTGCTGCCGAAGCAGGAGCTGCCGAAGCAGAAGCGGAAGCTGCAGGTGCAGCATCCAACCAGTAAGCCTTGGCAGCTTGCAGAAGCGACAGCGTACCCATGACATTGGTCTGCGCAAAGGTAAAGGGATCCTTGATGGAACGATCCACATGACTCTCTGCGGCCAGGTGGATAATCCCGTCCACCTGCTCCTCCTGCATGAGTTTCAGCACCCCCTCAAAATCACAGATATCCATCTTGACAAAGCGGTAATTCGGCTTGTCCTCGATATCTTTCAGGTTGGCAAGATTCCCGGCATAGGTTAGCTTATCCAGGTTGATGATCTTATAATCCGGATACTTGTTCACAAATAACCGTACCACATGCGAGCCGATGAAGCCCGCGCCACCCGTAATGATCAGTTTCCTTTTATAATCCATAATAGTTTGTGTTATAATCAAATAGATAGTCAGTATCACACAACCGGGCATGGTGCCGGTCTTTTTCGGAAAGGATGATGCTCCCGGCGGGCAGCCGCCAGTCAATGCCCAGGGCCGGGTCGTCCCAGGCCAGGGCGCCCTCGCTCTGGGGGGCATAGAAAGCATCGCACTTGTACTGGAAAACGGCTTCCGGCGACAACACGGCAAATCCGTGGGCAAAGCCCTTCGGGATAAACATCTGCCGATGGTTTTCTCCCGTGAGTTCCACGGCCACATGCTGGCCGAAAGTCGGCGAACCCTTGCGGATATCGACCGCAACATCCAGCACGGCACCGCTTACCACGCGTACCAACTTGCTCTGGGCATCTTTCCCTTTTTGGAAATGCAGGCCCCGCAGGACCCCAAAAACGCTTTTGCTTTCGTTATCCTGGACAAAGGTCACCGGACGCACCTTTTCATCGAATTCCCGTTGCGAGAAGGATTCGAAAAAGTAGCCCCGTGCATCCCCAAAGACACGCGGTTCCAGAATCACGACACCGGGAATGGCTGTTTCAATTACATTCATAAGGCACCCTCGGCAAGTTTCAACAGATACTGTCCATACGGATTCTTGGCCATCGGAGCGGCCAGTTCACGCAGTTTTTCAGCCGTGATCCAGCCGCTGCGGAAAGCAATATCCTCCAGGCAGGCCACCTTCAGGCCCTGCCGCTTTTCAATCACTTCGATATAAGTCGAGGCCTCTGCCAGCGAATCATGGGTTCCGGTATCCAACCAGGCGAAGCCACGGCCAAGGGTCTTGACCTTCAGTTGTCCGGCCTTCAGGAATTCCTGGTTCACCGTGGTGATTTCCAGTTCGCCCCGGGCGCTGGGCTTGATGTGGGCGGCCACATCCACCACGCGGTTCGGGTAGAAATACAGGCCCACGACTGCATAATGCGATTTGGGTTTCGCAGGCTTTTCTTCAATGCTGAGGCAATTCCCCTGGGCATCGAATTCGGCCACGCCGTATCGTTCGGGATCGCTGACCCAATAGCCGAATACCGTCGCCTTCCCCTGCTCTTCGGCATCTTTTACCGCCCCGGAGAGCAGTTCGTGGAAACCGTTCCCATGGAAGATGTTGTCGCCCAGCACCAGGCAGGCGCAATCATCCCCAATGAATTCTTTTCCAATGATGAAGGCCTGGGCCAGGCCATCCGGCGAGGGCTGCTCCGCATAAGAGAAATGAACGCCGAAATCGCTTCCGTCTCCGAGCAGGCGACGGAATGCCGGCAGGTCCTGGGGCGTAGATATGACCAGGATGTCCCGGATGCCCGCCATCATAAGGGCCGATACGGGATAATAGATCATCGGCTTGTCGAAAATGGGCAAGAGCTGCTTGCTCACGCCTTTCGTAATCGGGTAAAGCCGGGTACCCGAACCTCCAGCCAAGACAATTCCTTTCATATCTATCTAATTTTCAATTAATTCCAAATCTTCCATCGGGATATAGGCCGATGCGGCGGCAATTATCCCCGGGATTTCAACCATAATGCGGCGGGACTTCTTAATCCGGACCACCGTTCCCTCAACCCCCAGAAACGGTCCGTTGATCACCCGCACTTTCGCCCCGTTGCGCAATTTCGCGGAGAGGTCCGACAAATAAAGGACTTCCTCGTTGGAGGCAGAGCAAACCCGGATGAAATCCTCCATTTGCTTGTCCGGCACCACGATGGGTTTGTGGTCTGAGCGGTTCCACATGAAATGCGTCCGTCGCCGGTCTCCTTCCCCCAGGATGAAATCGTACAAGTATCGGTGCGTAGCATTGACAAAAAGCAGGTTGCCTACCGCAGGCACCCATTCGTGGGAAACCTTCCCGTTCTTCTCTGTCCGGACATACTTCATGGGAATAAATGTCCGATGTCCCTCCCCCTCCAGGATGGCCTTGATGGCCGTTTCCCGTCCATAGGAGATCCGCAGCACGAACCACTGCTCTTTGTCTGCCTTCTGCATTGTCACGCTATCCCTTCAATCGCTCCACACACCTTTCCAGCGAATCCAGCCAATAGGGAATCCGAAGGGAAAAGGTGTTCTTGATCTTGGTTTTGTCCAGCACCGAGTAATGCGGACGGTGTACCTTGGAAGGAAACTCATCCGAATGACAAGGCTGGATGTCACAACGGTTGCCACCCAACTGGCAGATGGCAAGGGCGAAGTCGTACCAGGACGTCACCCCCTCGTTGGTATAATGATAGATGCCCGATTCCTCCACCTTGCCACCATCAACCAGATCCACGATTACGCGGGCCAGGTCTTCGGCATAAGTCGGGGTGCCCACCTGGTCGAATACGACCTTCAGGGAATCCCGCTCGGCAGTGAGCCGGAGCATGGTTTTGACAAAATTCTTCCCGTAAGGCGAATACAGCCACGCCGTGCGGAGAATCAGATACCGGCAACCGGAAGACAAGATGGCATTCTCTCCCAACAGCTTGGTGGCGCCGTAAACGCCCGTGGGATCGGGGACGGAATCCTCCCGATAAGGGACCGAAGCGTTCCCGCCGAACACATAATCCGTCGAGATGTGAACCAGCAGGGCGTTCCGCTCCCGGGCGATGGCCGCCAGGTTGGCCGGAAGCTGCCGGTTCAACAGATCGCACAGGCCGTGGTCCGATTCCGCACCGTCCACATTGGTATAAGCCGCACAGTTGATGATGGCGTCCACCCCTTCGGTATCGGCCACGATGCGGACGGCATCCAGGTCGGTGGCATCCAGATGCAGGGTTTCTACGCCCGGCAACTCATTCACATCGGTGAAGATATACCGGTTCCTGCTCCCTGCGGAGACGTTCCGCAGTTCGGTGCCAAGCTGGCCGTTTGCGCCTGTTACCAGAATATTCATATTGCTTTCATCAAGGATTCCAATTGTTTGATCTGGGCCGATTTCAGCACCTTGGACGCATACTGTCCGCTGATGGAACGCATCCGGTGGCAATCCGAACCGGCCATGGTGTACCAGCCCTTCCCCAGCAGATCCCACGCTCGGTGCATCGCGCCCTCGCCATATACGCCCAGCACCGAAGGCAGGTTCAGCTGGAAAAGCACCCCCATCCGGTGATACTGTGCGTAATCCTCTTCCGTCATATAGCGGTAGCGTTCCGGATGGGCCAGGATGGGCCGGTAGCCCTTGCTCATCATCCGGGAAAGGATCTCCTTCAGGTTGATGGGAGGAGACCAGGTCGAGGTCTCCACCAGGACGCGGTCTTCTCCGTGCAGGAGCAGGTCGCCATCCTCCAGGTGCCGTTCGAACAAGGTATCGATCATGTATTCCGAAGCCAGGTGCAACTCAATGGGGCCGCTGTACACGGCGCAAAGAGCATTGAAACGCTCTTTCAGGCCCTCCGTCGTGTTGGGGACATCCTCCATCGTATGGGGCGTGAGCCAAAGGGTTTTCAACCCCGCCTGCTCCAGATAGGAAAGGATGGACAGGGATTCCTCCTCCGTGGACACGCCGTCATCAACCCCGTACAGGATATGCGAGTGATGGTCGATGGCTCCGTTCAGGAGGCCCGACTCCAACATCGTCTTGCTACTGCTCAGGAAACCGAACATACCTAGCTTTTGTCTTGTTCACCGTAACCGTAGCCATAGCCGTAGCCGTAACCATAGTGACCATAGCCGTAGCCGTAGCCGTAATGGCCATATCCGCGGGAGAAGGATTCCACACCGTTCAGGATGAGGGACATCCGGTTATACTTACCGCTCTCGTACAGGTCGTTCAGCACGGCGATGCCCGGTTTGTCAAACATACCGGCACGGACGATGAACACGGTCAAATCGGCATGGGCGGCCACGATGGACGTGTCGGCCACGATATCGATGGGCGGGCAGTCGAAGAAGATGTAATCGTAATGGTCCTTCAATTCCTCCACCATGGTCTTGAAACGGTCGGATACCAGCAACTCGGCCGGGTTGGGAGGAAGGGTTCCGACGGAAATAATGTCCAGGTGTTCGGCCACATGCTGGACCGAATCAAGGATATGCTCGGACTTGCCGTTCAGGTAGGCCGAAACGCCATGGTTGTTGCGATCCAGTGACTTACTCAGGGTCGCCTTGCGCAGGTCAAGGTCCAGCAGGAGGACGCGGGAGCCTTTGATGGCCATACTGGCAGCCATGTTCATAATGGTAAAGGTCTTACCGGCATTCGGCGTAAAGGAGGTGACCATGACTACGTGGCACCCTTCTTTCTGGCCGACCATCAAATCCAGGTTCGTACGGAGGACACGGAAAGCCTCGTTCATCATATCGCGCTTGCCGCCCTGGACGATAATCGCGCAATTGGAATCATCGAAACGGTTGGTCCGCAAACGCTTCCAGTAACTGCCATTCAAACCCATCTGCGGGATTTCCGCGAGGAATGGAAGCTTCAGATTCACCAAATCGGAACGGGTCTTGACCGAGGAATCCAGCATCTTCCTCAAGAAGAAGTAAACCAGCGGTAAGAAGAAACCCAGCAGGAGAGCCACCAGGAATACCGCCATCTTGTTCGGGGAGATCGGTGCCGGCGCGCCATTCGGGGCCATGATCAGCCGCGTATTCGCCACGTTCACCAGGGATGAAAGTTCATTTTCCTCCCGTTTCTGGAGCAGATAGATATACAACTGCTCCTTTACCTTCTGCTGTCGGGTAATGCTGAGCAACTGCAATTCTTCCCCGGAAGCGGAGGATATCTTGTTCATGATCTGCCGCTGCTCCTGTTCCACCTTGTCCACCTGGAGCTGCAGGGTCGCAATCAGATTCTCCACACTGCGGCTGATGGAAAGGCGGATGGCATCCAGCGAAGCATTCATATCCCGGATAAGGGGGTTGTTCTCACTGCTGGACTTCAGCAAACGGTCCCGCTCAAGCAGGAGGGTATTGTACTCGCCGATCTGGGTGTTCACCTGATCGCTGACCAGGCCGGAATTGGCCGGGATAAGGGAACGGGCATGGACGGGGTCTCCCAGGTACTCCCGGATATACTTGGCGATGGAAAGCTGATTGCTCACCTCGAATTCCCGGCCGGCATACTCCTTGGACAAGTCCAGATACTGGCGGGCAGCGTCGGAGATATCCGCAATCCGGTGACTGGCCTTATAGTCTTTCAGGTCTTCCTCAATTCCGCCCAGTTCTTCCTCGATGATCACCAGCCGGTCCTTGATGAAATCCGACGTATTCCGGGCCGAACGATTCTTGTTGCTGATCCAGTCTTCGTCATAGATATCCAGCAAGGTGCGGAGAATGCTTTCCGCACGACGCGGAAAGAGGTCCTGGATGGCCAGGACAACCACGGAAGACTGTTTGGTAGAAAGATACACATTCATGCGGGAGCAATAGCCCTTGGCCCGCGACATGGCCGTAGCCCACGAAATGCTGATATCGTTCTTCCAGTCTTCGAAATGGACCGTAGGACTGATCCGGAGGGCTCCCACCGGCGTCACCAGGGAATCACCCAGCGCTCCGGATACCGGATCGGCCTTGAGTTTATCCCCATTGACACGGAAATCCTTCAAAACAAAGGACTGGGGACCGGTCTTGGAGATAACGAACGAGAAATTGGATGCCATATTCCCTCCCAGCAACGATAGCATCACGGGGGTTCCTGTATACAACTCGCGGGTCCGGAGGAACTGGAGGTCGGTATAGGTCGTCTCCAGGTTCAGACGGCGGACGACCTGCTCCATCAGGTCGGGAGAGGCAAAGGCCTCCATCTCGTTGTCCACATTGGTGCCCCGCCCGTACCGCATCCGGTTATAACCGGCAAAGGAGGTCAGGTCACGCATCATGGAAGATTGGGAATCTTCATCCACGATGACTTTTTCAACCCGGCTGTACGTATTGGGCGTGCGATACAGGTAAAAAACCGCAACCGCCAGGAAAAACAGGATGGAAAACACATACCACCAGATATTGTCCCGGACCATCGCCCAGATATCGGCAATCGGAAGGGTCGTTTTTTTCTCTATGGATTCTGCCATGATAATCAGATTATTCGGAAATTAGCGGGAGAGGGTTGCGATGAAGTTGGCCGCCGTCAGCGCCACGTTGCCGATGGTGACCCAGAAGCCCACGGACTTCACGTTGTTCTGGTTGATGGTAGACTGACCGGCCCGGACCTTGTTCGGCGTCACGTAAACCATGTCATTCTGCTGCAGGTAAAAAGCCGGAGAGTCCATGAAAGCCGTATCGGTCAGGTCCAGGACGAACATCTGGCGTTTCCCATCTTGTTCCCGGAAAACCATCACATTGTCCCTGCGGCCGTAAATCGTCATGTCATGTGCCATTGCCAGGGCCTCCAGAACCGTCAGCTTATCCCCGTTCACGGCAAAGGAGCCGGCGATGTTCACCTCTCCCAGGACCGATACCTTGAAGTTCATGAACTCCACGGTAACGACGGCATCGGTCAGCATTCCGCTGCTCCTGAGCTGGTCCTTGATCTGGGCGGACAGTTCCCAACGGCTCAGTCCGGCCACATGCATGCGGCCCAGGACGGGGAATTCGATATATCCCTCGTTATCCACCACATAACCCACCAGCCGCTGATAGCCGCTATTGATACTCGCGCTTTCCGAACCCGCCTGGTACGATACAACAGGCAAGTTGAACTGGGCGGCCAGCTCGGGACGGCCGGACGATACGATGATCGAAATCTGGTCTTTCGGCTGAATGATGATTCCGCCCGTAACGGGAACGGTCCAGGAGCTGTCTTGTGCCACATCCTGGAAATAATTGACATTCTTGTACGTGTTAGGGTTGCAGGAGACCGCCAGCAGGACGGCTGCCATCGCGCAAAACGCACCAACGATTTTTCCTCGCATATAAAATTTATATTTTTATTAATCAAGCGATAATTAAACAAATTTACAAACTTATTTCTGCAAAACCAAATTTATGGTTAGATTTGCAGAAGATATGGCAGAACAGTCTCATACACGGCCCCCCATCTACCTGTACACGGACGGCGCCGCCAGCGGCAACCCCGGTCCGGGCGGATACGGAATTGTCTTGAAATGCGCCGGCATCTCGAAAGAGTTGTCCGGCGGGTTCCGGCTCACCACCAACAACCGCATGGAGCTCCTGGCCGTCATCATCGGGCTGGAATCCATCCGCTGGACGAACGCCGAAGTCCACGTGGTCAGCGACTCTTCCTACGTGGTAAAAGCCATCAACGAAGGCTGGCTGGAAAAATGGGAACGGAAAGGCTTTGCAAAAGTCAAGAATCCGGATTTATGGATGCGGTTCCTGCCGCTCTGGCGGGCCCACAGGGTTACTTTCCACTGGGTGAAAGGGCATGCCGGACATCCCGAAAACGAGCGCTGCGACGCCCTGGCGGTCGCGGCGGGTGCGGGTGCGGTGGAACGCGGAGATAGCCTGCCGGCCGATACCGGCTATGAGCAGGGCATCGAACAGGGCTCAGACACCCTTCTTTAGTTTGACGAACGCCCGGCGGAAATAATACAGGAAAAACCGGAGCGAATCCCCCGGGGCCACGCCAATCTTTTCCGCCACCTGCGGGACCGCTCGGAACAGGGAGGTTATTTTCTTGACAAAATAGACACCCTCCGCCCATCCATGGAAGGTCTTTTTCCCGAAATTCCCGTGAATGGACATCAATTGCCAGACTTTTTCCAGCACCGGCTCCTTCACCTCCCCGCAAAGCGGGAAACGGGGTGCCCCCAGATACCGGACGCAGAAGGCGCTGAACAGGGTCCAGGCATTTTCCAGCCCAATCTTCCGGAGATCTTCCGCCAGCACATCGGCATCCAGTTCCGCCGCATGGGCATGCACGAACATCATCCAGTCGCACACCTGGCGGAGACCCACGCCCTCCTGGAAAAAGTGCTTGTACAGGTGGGAAAGGAGATACTGGGTATCGAAACGCACGGAAGGGACCGGTATCCGAAAGTCTCCCTCCTCCAGGATCCGGATGCCGCCTTCGGCAAACAATTCCCGGTGAAGCACCTCCAGACGGCAATCCGTACGACGGGTCAATTCCGATTCGATGGAGCCGTGGAATTCCACCTGCAGGTCACCGAAATACATCGCGCGATGCAGGGTTCCTTCCCCCTGCTGCTCAATGGCTTTCGCAACGGGAGCAAAAAGCGCGCAGATCCGTTCAAAGTCTTCGGGAAGGACCACGACATCCACATCCCCGCTCTGGCGACGCAACGGGACCGGATAGCAGCGGGCCACCCCCTGTCCCTTTAAAATGACGCAGGGAATCCCTTCCGCCTCGGCTTTTTGGAAGAGATAGGTAGAGAGCCGATCCATCCGCCTATTCCGCTGTTCGGTCTTCAGCAGGCCGGACGCGAATCTCTTGCGGACCTCCCGGGGAATCTCGATATCCGTCCGGGACAGGAGACTTTCCACGCCGTCGGCAACCATCGGAACCACGGTCTGCTCCTTGGCCATGAGAAAAACGGTCTCCCAATCCGTTTCTCCGGCAAACAGGGAAACCTCCGGTTCCGTTCCCCATAAGCCCGTACGGAGCAACGAAAAAAACTGTTGATCGATCTGCTTCATCATTCTGCGGCAATTCTTGTCAAAGATAACCTTTTTTTATGAAAAAATCGTATCTTTGTTTCGCTAATCGATTATCGTATGCAGAATAACAGGAAACCGATTGTCGGAATCACCCAGGGAGACGGCAACGGTATCGGATATGAAGTCATCATCAAATCCCTGGCCGATTCACGCATTTTGGAATCCTTCACCCCGGTCATTTACGGGTCCTCGAAACTGTTCGGATTCTACCGCAAGCTGATTCACAACATCGAAGATATCGACACCTATGTCGTCAACTCCGCCCGGGATGCGAAACCCCGGAAAGTCAACATTGTCAACTGCCTGCCGGACAACACCTTCGTAGAACCCGGACAGAGCACGCCCGAAGCGGCCAAATCGGCCATCCGCGCACTGGAATGCGCGGTTCGCGACATCAAGTCGGGCGATATCGACGTCCTGGTCACCGCCCCCATCAACAAACGCGCCATGTCCCAGGAAGGGTTCGGCTATACCGGCCACACGGAGTACCTGGAAAAGGAATTCGGTGTAAAAGACGTAGCCATGATCATGGTGAGCAGCATCCTGAAAGTGGCCGTGGTCACCGGGCACATCAAGTTGAAAGACGTGGCCTCCAGCATCTCATCTGAAAAGATCGTGGGCAAGCTCCGGTTGATGAAGGAGTCGCTCCAGCGGGATTTCGGCATCGACAACCCGCGCATTGCCGTCCTGGGCCTCAACCCGCACTGCGGCGACGGCGGCCTGCTGGGCGATGAAGAGCAGCAGATCATCCTTCCGGCCGTCAAGCAGGCCAACGAGGAGGGCATCGCCGCTTTCGGTCCCTACTCCCCCGACGGCTATTTCGGACTGGGCAACTTCCACCGTTTCGACGCGACCCTGGCCATGTACCACGATCAGGGGCTGGCTCCGTTCAAGGCCCTGGCCTTCGAGCAGGGCGTGAACTTCACCGCCGGCCTGCCGATTGTCCGGACTTCGCCGGACCATGGCACGGCCTACGACATGGCCGGACGGGACCAAGCCGACCCGCACTCCATGATGTCGTCCATCTATACAGCCATCGACATCTTCAAAAGCCGGCAGGCCTACGACGCGCTTCAGGCCGGGAAAATGAACAAAGAGAAATAACCTGCGACAAGGGCCAGGGCCACTTTCAAGGCTTTGGCCCTTAAAAATGCCCCCTTGCTCTCCGCCAGCAGCGGCAGGGCGGCGTGGCCGTCCTGGACAATGGAATTGGCCAGCAGGACCGGGAACGGAATCACCCCAGAGGCAAAGAGCGTAACAAAGACCAGGTGGGGTCCCGATTCCGGGATCAGGCCCACCGCAATGGCCAGCAGGATCATCCAGCCGGTATTCCCGCTGATCCACGCCTGCAGGTCGATAAAATGGAACAGCAGGCCGATTCCCAGGAGCATCCCGAAGGTCCAGGCGAAAATGGACGGCAGATGGTGGCAGACGATGTGGTGCCACAGATGCTCTTCCACGAAATGATCCGAACCAAACAAAAGCACCCCCACGACAACCAGGCTCAAGGCGGCGAACAGCCAGTAGAGCCAGATTTCATCGAAAAGGTGGAAGCCTTCTTCGTCCAGTTCGTGCGCGTCCTCCAGATGGCCGGACAGCAGGACCGCCAGAAAACCGACCACGCCCAGCAGGAGGGTGATCCGGTGCCAGCCCCAGTGACGCGATGAACCGGTGTGCGGGGCATGGGGATGTTGTTCCTCTTTCTCGCAGCATTCGGTCTCGAAGGTATCGTCCAGCCGGGTCGGCAAGGTTCTGGGATGCACCACGAATTCCATCAGCAGGCCCGTCCCGATTCCCAGGGCCAGCAAGATGGCGAACAGCAGGACCGCCCGTTGCGGGAACAAGGCCAGCATCAGGAAGGCTTCATCTCCCGCAGTCGCAATCAACATAGCCAGCAACGCACCGAAACCCAGCATCTTATGGGTATAGAGCGATACCGACGCAAACCCGCCCAGACAGCCGGGAACGCTGCCCAGCAGGGCCGATACCAACACCTGTCCCGAGCGGGATGCGCGCAGGCGGTTTAACCATTTTCCATGCGATTCGATGTGGAACGACTCGATGAGCATCATCATGATGACCACCAGGCCGCTGACCAGCACGGCCGTCCGCAAAGCGTCAAGTACAATCTCTACCATTACTCTATCCAACCGCTGATAAACAGATTGACCATGGGACGCAGGGGCGAATTGGTCGTCAGCGTGAGGATGACCAGCACCTCCCCGGAAGGCATTCCGGAGGTGTCCAGCGTGGCTTTGAGTTTCCCCGATGCACCGGGGTTGACCGCCCCGGGAACCGTCACCTTTACACGGCGGCTCTCGACATCGGCCTTATAAATGACAAAGGCTGTCTTTCCCTTGTTTTTAAAAGGGAAGACGGCTTCAACGGGCGTCCCGGCCTTGATTTTGCCAAAGGAGAAGGTACTTTCGTCAAAGAGGGGCTGGGAACCGTTCGCGCGCTGCGCCGGGGTAAGCACAGAGAAGTTCTCCTTGGTATAGGCCGTGAAACCCAGCACCTTTCCCCCTTCGGACAGCAAGGGGTCTTCCCCGCTGAGGATGGCATCTCCGCCGGCCGCCGCTTCGGGCGGGACCGGTTTCCCGGTCGAAACAGAACGTTTCCCGTCCATCACCGGAACGGCATAATAGGTATTCCGGCCCCAGCGCTCGCGCGAAGCCGCAACCGCATAGTGCAGTTTGGCGGTTCCCCGGCCGGGGATGGGATTGGGAGAAACGGTGAGCGTGAGCCCGTCGGACACCTCTTCGAAAGTGATTTTCAAAGCCTTGCGCCCCAGGTTTGCCACCGTGGTTTCGCCGGTCTTCACTTCTCCCTGACTCAAATTACCCACCTTGACGGCCGGATTTTTCACGCCCAGGTTGCCGAAGCGGACCGGATAGCGTGCCTCCAGCGGCAGCTTTTTGGCGAGGGTCACGCCCCGCAGATGCAGGACGATCGGCTGTTTCACGGAATTCAGATAGACCGTCAGCGTCTTGTCGAAGGGATAGCCCCCTTCGTCATTCTTATAGGTCGCCGTCACCGTCCCGACCGCCCCCGGACGTAGCGGTTCCTTCGTCCACTTGACATCTGTACAGCCGCAGGAAGAGACCACGTTGTAAATGACCAGCGGTTCGTTCGAGATATTCTTGACGGAATAGGAGCACGAAACCGGTCCGTCCGACTGCAGGATGTCTCCAAAATCGTGTACCGTTTTGTCAAATTCCACCACTCCCCCGAACCGGTTCTGGCCCAGGGAATTGAAAGCGGTCAGCAACACCGCAGCCCAAAAAAGTATCCGTTTCATTTGATACTTTGAAAATAAACATCTACATTTGCATGCCCAACGCCGCATGGTGCGGTCTGGACATAACCGTTAAAAGATTATCAAAATGGCTCACAAAATTTCTGAAAGCGATTGCGTCGCCTGCGGCACCTGCATGGGTGAATGCCCGACCGGCGCCATCTCCGAGGGCGATGTGTACAAGATCGATCCCAACGTGTGCATTGACTGTGGCGCTTGCGCAGCAGCCTGCCCGATGGGTGCGATCAGCCCCGCCGAATAATTACGGCTGAGGCTGCATCACCACATCGATGAGATTACCGCTGTCAAGCAAAGCCTTGGCGGCGGCTTTTACTTTCTCCGGAGTCAGATCTTTGATGGCCTGTTCGTAGTCTTCCAGAAGGTTGATCTCCTCCTGATACCAGTTCAGCAGACGGCCATACCAGAAGCCATTCTCTACCCGGCGCTCGGCAAGAGCCTTGTTGAAGTGCTCCACCGTGCGGGCGAAATAGTCGGCCGTAGGACCTTCCACGGCTAGTTTGCACAACTGCTCGCCGGCCACCTTCCGCAAGTTGTCGGCCTTTTCGGGCTGGGTATCGAACACCACCTGCAGCATGTAGCGGCCACGCGGGTTCTTGCGGGAACGGGAAACGACACTGGCGCCATAGGTACCGCCTTCGTCCTCACGCAGGGTATCCACATACACCATGTCCAGGATATACTCGACGGCATCCATCGCCACGTCCTCCGCCACATCGTACGGACGGTCGGCGGTATAGATCCGGAGCACCGTGGTCTTCGGGGTTTCCATCTTCACCGGGAAAATATCCTCAATGGCACCCGCGGGGATATCGACATGACGGTCGATCCAATGCAGCGGCTTGCGACCCTTCGGAAGCGAGCCGATGTATTTCTCTACCAGCGGCTGCAGGGTTTCCAGTTCCACATCGCCTACAATCACCATCGTGGCACCGGCCGCACCGGAGAAGAGGCGGCGGTACACCCGCTCGATCGTTTCGAGCGAAGCGCGGTCCAGCACCGAGGCATCCAGGGTCAGCGAACGCTTGGGATCCGTAGAGATCACCTCCGGCAGATGCTGCTGCAGCTTGAACTCGGGACGGTTCTCCAGATTCGGCAGGTAGGCCCGCAACTGGGCGATGGTATTGTCAAATTCATCCGGGTCGAAACGAGGTTGGGTGAATTCCAGATACAACAGCTGGAAAGCGGTCTCCAGGTCTTTCCGGGTGGAATTGCCGCTGATACCGTGGAAGAGGCCGTCGATGAACGGCTGTCCATTCAACTGTTTTCCGGAAAGCATCTTGGGCACATCCGTCCCCTTGAAACCGGCCACACCGGCGTTCTGCCGGAACAGCGCCTGGACATTCCGCTCGAAGGAAGGAAGGTCCTCCGTATCGATCAGGCTCTCACCACCCTCCATAAAGAGATTGAAAAGAATCTGGTCTTTTTTGTACTGGGTAGGCAGGACCACGACCTTGACGCCGTTGGCCAGGATCCACTCGGTAGAACCATACTTCCCGGCAAGCGTTTTCTTGACGCGAGCGCCTTTCAGCGTAGCGGGATCCAGGAATTCCCGGGCCACTTCCTCACCGGCCGGCGCCGCGATTTCGGAGGCCTCCACTTCCGCAATCCACTGTAGCAGGTTCTCCTTGGAAGGAGTCGCAATCCCTTCTTTTGCAGGACCGGAATAAAGGATGACGCGGGTCGAACCGCCCATCATCGCCGGCAGGATCCGGTCCAGTGTGGCTTTATCCACCTGATCAAAGAGCGCCTTTGCCATCTCGAAGGCATCCTCCGGGGTCGGATAGGCGTAGCTGTCAAAGAAATGACGGATCAGCGGCCACACATATTCGGCGTTCTTCCGGGTGGAAGCGCTGTTGGCTGCCTTCTCGTAACCGGACAGGATTTCTTCTTTGGCACGGGCGATTTCGGCCTCGGTGAAACCGTAGCGGCGCGCCTTTTCCACTTCCGTATAAAAGGCCTTCACGCCACCGGCTATGTCCTTGTCTTTCAACGAAACCGTTGCCATGACCACATCGCTGGTCTCACAGAGGTCTCCCATCTGGACGTCTCCCGACAGGAAGGGGCAATCGGCCTTGGCCGTGATATCGGCGAAACGCTCGGACATGATCCGGCCAATCATACTGAGGGCCAGGTCGGTCTGGAAACCGGCCGGCGTCTCGTTCAACCACTCGCTGCGGGCCGGGTTCTCCCACAGCAGCGTCAGGGATGCTTCGGTCGCTTCCGGATCGGTAATCACCCCCACGCGAGGCTGCTCTTCCTTCGGCAGGTCGATGCGTTCCTTCGGAACAGGATTCTCGACGGCGGGGATATCCGCGAAGATGCGCTTCAACGAAGCTTCCACGGCATCGGGATCCACATCACCCACGACGATAACCGCCTGCAAATCAGGACGGTACCAGGTATGATAGAAATTAACCAGACTCTCGGGAGCAAAGGTTTTCAGGTTCTCTTCACTGCCGATGATCGTGCAACCGGCATATTTCGTATTCCCGTACAGGTAGGGCAGCGACTGTTCGAAAATCCGCCAGTCGGCCGTATTGCGCGAGCGCTTCTCCTCCAGGATTACCGGGCGTTCCTTGTCGATTTCCACCGGGTCGCAGGAAACGAAATGGGAGTAATCGTGCAGGATGAGCAGGCAGGTATCCGCCACACCGGGGCGCACGAGCGGGATGTTGCTGAGCATGTAAACCGTCTGCTCCACCCCAGTGGAAGCGTTCACGTTGCCGCCGAAGGAGGCACCGATGCTCTGCAGATAGTCCAGGATGGCTTTCCCCGGGAAATTCTTCGTGCCGTTGAAGCACATATGCTCCAGAAAGTGAGCCAGGCCGTCCTGGTCAGGGGTCTCCTGGATGGCGCCTACATTGGTCGCCAGGTAGAATTCGGCCCGCTGGGCGGGAATGGTGTTGTGACGGATGTAATAGGTAAGTCCGTTGTCCAGCGTCCCGCGACGGACGAGCGGGTCACCCGGTATCTTCGGGATCATCGCCTTGAGTTCTTCTTCAGAATAAGACTGCGCGAAGGCGGACAAGGCCGCCGTCATCAGCGCAACAAAGATGAAAAATCTTTTCATAATTTTATATTATCTGCATACAAAGATAAGCAGAAAAATCTATCTTTGCAGCATATAAGAAAATCTTATTGAAATGGACGATTTCAGACTGCGTATTTTCAGTGTGCTGGCCCGAACCGGCAGCTTTACCGCCACCGCCCGCGAACTGGGCATCACCCAACCGGCCGTTAGCCAGCGAATTGCCGAACTGGAAAAGGAGACAGGCTATCCCCTCTTCGACCGAGCCCCCGGCAATGTCAGCCTAAATGAACACGGGAAGGTGTTTTTCGCCTATTCGGAACGGATCCTGCACCTGTACGATGCCGCAACCCAGGCCTTCGTCCCCGCCGGATCCCTGCCGCGTACGCTTACGCTGGCGGCCGACGACGCCCTGCGGACCACCGTTCTTCCCCGGCTCCTGCCTTCTCTGATGGAACTGTCGTCCCAGACGCATATCATTATCGTTCCTTATAGCCTGGACCTCCCGGCCGATATCCGGATGTTTACCGCTCCCGCCCAGGAAAGCCTGTCGCTGGAGCATTCGGCAGCCCTCTGCGGTTCGGTCCGGGCCGTCGCCACCGGGGCGCAGGACAGCCGCGCTCCCCTGCTGGTCTGGTCCGGATACCTGGACCTGCTGCCCCCCGAAGACAAGGCCTTTGTGCGCGTCTCCCTGCCCGATCCGATGGCGGTTCTGGCCCTGGCCGCCGCCCGTCCCGAATGCCGTGCGCTGGTTCCCGAGACGGCGCTGAACCATGAAAAAATCCATCCGCAGTGCATCGAATCGCTGCGGATGGACCGGTTTATCGAAGCGTCCGGGGACTGGGCCCGGACACAACTGTATTATTTCTTGGAGAATACGACTGTCTGAGCCTTCTCACGTTCGTTTTCGTCCGAGATGATCAACTTGAAGGAATGGCTGGAACCCGAGGCCGATGTAGCCGCCAGGGTGGACAGCAACTGTAACATGGAAACGTCCTTGATCAATGTCTGGCCCTTGATTTCGGTTCCCGTCGGAATGCCGAAATTCTTTACGCCGCTAACGGCGACAGGGTCGTTCACGATGTCCAGGATATGGTTGGTCTTGTTGGCCTCGACACCGATCATCGCGTCAATCATCGAAAGGAAAACGGTGTTCGTCGAAGTGACCTGGATCTTGGCACCCTTCAATTTGCCGGCCACGTCGATGGTAATCTTCAGGTTCTTGTCGGCATCCGTTTCCAGGTCATAGGCAGCCTTGTCCGGATTCAAGGTGAAGAGCGGACCGCTGGTGTAGTGGAAGGTGACCGCTTTTTTCAGGCTTTTCTCGTTTTCGTCGGACACGTTGAACGTAAAGGTGAATTCATCGCCCGTCTCCGGATTACCGCTATTGATAAAGGAGGACAGGATCTTGCGGACATCCACGGTGGCCGTCGTCTTTCCGGAGAGCGACGCGCCCGAAGGGATGCTCAGCCTGGTCATCTCGCCCGCCACCTTATCATCCTTGATCAAGTCCAGGACCGGCTCCTTCACGTTGGAAGAATACTTGTTCTCAGCGATGCCGATCATATTGTTCAACACACCGTAATAAATCACGTCGGGGGCTTTCACGGAAATGGTGAAAGAAGCGATTTTCCCGGGAGCGTCAATCTTGATCGGGACCGCCTTATCTTCGAAATACTCCTGTGTATCAATATTGGACGAGCCGTCCAGGCTAATGGTCGGGGCGGGGATAATGGGGCCATCCTCCTTGCTCCCGCCACAGGCGGAAAGCAGCAGAACGGCGACAAAGGCAAAACATGCCAGGCTACACTTCTTCATGGTATTGTTGTTTTTTGATTACTGTTTTCTCTGTGGCAAAGTTAAACTTTTTTTTTGTATTTTTGCAGAATAAAGTGCTAAAGGAGAGTTATGGCTGCAGAGAACCCGCATACCTACGATGAGGCCAGTATCCGGCATCTCGACGACATCGAACATATCCGCAGGCGGCCCGGCATGTATATCGGGCGGCTCGGCAACGGCGACAACCAGGGAGACGGCATCTATGTGCTCATCAAAGAAATCGTAGACAATTCCATCGACGAGTATTCGATGGGATACGGTAAACAGATCCTCATCGACATCGTGGACCGTCAGGTTACCGTGCGCGATTTCGGCCGCGGCATCCCGCTGGGCTCGGTTGTCGTGGTCACCAGCCAGCTGAACACCGGCGGCAAGTTTGACGACAAGAACTTCAAGAAATCCGTCGGTCTGAACGGCGTTGGAACCAAAGCGGTGAACGCCCTTTCTTCCTCGTACCGGGTCCAGTCTTTCCGCGACGGGAAGACCGCCTGGGCCGAATACAAGGGCGGCAAGCTCATCGATTCCGGAGAGAGTACCACCCACGAAAAAAATGGCACGCTGGTGGTCTTTACGCCCGATACGCTGATGTTCGGGGACTACCATTTCAAGATGGAGTATGTAGAGACCCTGATCAAGAATTACTCCTACCTCAAGAAAGGACTGGCCCTGGTATTGAACGGGGTTACCTATAAATCGGAGAACGGCCTTCTGGACCTCGTGAACGAGAACATGTCCGAGACGCCGCTCTATCCCCTCATCCACCTGGAAGGCGAAGACATCGAGGTGGTCCTTACCCATGGCGGCAGCTACGGAGAGAACATTTCCTCCTTCGTCAACAGCCAGCACACCCGCGACGGCGGCACCCACCTGGCAGCCCTGCGAGAGGCGGTAGCCAAGACGCTCAAGGATTTCTTCAAGAAGAATTACGCTCCGGAAGATATCCGGCAAGGCCTGGTAGGCGCCATCAGCATCCAGATCCAGGAACCGAATTTCGAAGGCCAGACCAAGACCAAGCTGGGTTCCAACTACATGTGGGAGAAGGAGAAGGACCACGGCCCCACCATCCGCAGCTTCGTGAACGACTTCATCGCCCGCAACCTGGACAATTACCTGCGCATCCATACGGAGATCGTCCCCATTATCGAGGAGAAAATCAAATCGTCCCAGGCCGAACGGGAAGAGATTTCCAGTATCCAGAAAAAGACCCGCGAACGCAACAAAAAGGCCAGCGTCTACAACCGCAAGCTGCGCGACTGCAAATACCACTACGGAGACAAACTCCCCAAGGACAAGCTCGATGAAGGCGAAAAGTCCAGCATCTTCATCACGGAGGGCGATTCCGCATCCGGAACCATCACCAAGGTCCGCAACGCCAACCACCAGGCCGTTTTCAGCCTGCGGGGAAAACCTTGCAACAGTTACAAGGAGAGCCGCAAGAAGGTGGCCGAGAACGAAGAGCTCAACCTGCTCATCTCGGCGCTGGGCGTAGAGGAAGAAATTGACGATCTGCGCTACAACAACATCATTGTGGCGACCGATGCCGATGACGACGGCATGCACATCCGCATGCTGGTGCTGACCTTCTTCCTCAAATACTATCCCGACCTTATCCGTCGCGGGCACGTGTATATCCTGCAGACGCCCCTCTTCCGCGTCCACAATAAGAAAGAGACGCGCTACTGCTACTCCCAGGAGGAGAAGGAAGCGGCTATCGCAGAGCTGAAAACCGGTGTGGAGATTACCCGGTTCAAAGGTCTGGGCGAAATATCATCCCATGAGTTCGTGGACTTTATCGGCGAGAACATGCGGCTGGATGCCGTAACCCTTTCCGATGAGGAATCCCCTGCCGAAATCATGGAATTCTACATGGGAATCAACACCATCGAGCGGCAGAACTTCATCCGGAAGCACCTGCGCTCAGAAAAAGAATTGGAGGACGTAAATATATGAGCATGGAAAAACCTTGCCTCTGGGCCCGCTTCTGCGGCTGGTTACTGAAAAGAATGGGTTGGACGAGCGACGGAGGTCCCGCCCCGGAAGAGCGTTGCATCCTGCTGGGCGTTCCGCATACATCCATCTGGGATTTCATCGTTTCCTACCTTTTCTACCGGCAGTTCGACGGGCCGCGGGCACGGGTGATGATCAAGAAGGAATTCTTCTTCTGGCCCCTGGGGGGCATCATCCGCAAGATGGGCGGTATCCCGACCGACCGTTCCAACCCCACTTCCATGATCAAGAGCGTCATCGACGAAATGGGAAACGGGGGATCTTTCCACCTGGCCATCGCCCTGGAAGGCAGCCGCAAACCGGTCAAACGCTGGAAAACCGGCTATCACCTGATTGCCCGCGCCACCAACGTTCCCGTTTACATGGCTTATTTCGACTGGGGCACCAAGCACGTGGGCGCCGGTAAGAAAATCGAGCTTACGGACGATGCCCGGGCCGACACCGACCGCATCCAGGCCCTCTATGAGGAAATGCATCTGGTTGGCAAACATCCGGAGGGATACATAACACATTGATCGAATGAAAACCTTCTACAATACCCTGGGGCAACTCTTCGACGCCTCTACACAAAACTTTGCCAAACGGCAGATGTCCTGCTATGTCGATGGTAGCCAGGGATATACCTATGAAGGATTCCGGCGCAAATGCCTGGAACTGTCGCACCGCCTGAGCCGCTTCGGCATCGGCGCCGGCGACAAAGTCGCCATCCTGTCGCAGAACATGCCCAACTGGACAGTGGCCATGTTCTCCTGCGTTCCCTTCGGCCGCGTGAGCGTGCCCATCCTCCCCGACTCGTCGGAAAGCGAGGTCTCCAATATCCTCAGCCACTCCTCCTGCCAGGCCATTTTCATTTCCCAGCGCATGCTGCCGAAACTGAGCCAGGCCTGCATTGACAAGCTGACGCTGGTCATCGACATCGAAACGTTCACGTTCATCAAAAAGGACGATGCCGCCTTTACCTGCGAAGGCTTCGTCAAGGAGCCGCAGGCCGACGACCTGGCCACCCTCATTTATACCTCCGGCACGTCCGGAAAGGCCAAAGGCGTGATGTTGAGTCACCGGAACCTGTGCCAGAACATCGTGGAAGCCTACCACGCCCAGAAGGCCGGCAAGAAAGACCGGTGGCTGTCCATCCTGCCCATGTCGCACACCTACGAACTGGCGCTGGCCGTGCTCTACCCTTTCTGGGCCGGTGCCTGCGTGTACTATATCCAGAAACCGCCGACTCCTTCCATCCTCATGAACGCGATGAAGCAGGTGCGGCCCACCATCATGTGCGCCGTTCCGCTCATTATCGAGAAGGTGTATAAATCCAACATCTCCCCCACCATCGAGAAGAGCCGCATCCTGTCCTGGATGAAGGAGCACATGCCTTCCATCCTGTACCGGCTGGTGGGAAAGAAACTGTACAAGAGTTTTGGCGGCAAGTTGCGTTTCTTTGGCGTGGGCGGTGCCAAACTGGACCCGGTCGTGGAAGAATTCCTGCTGAGGGCCCGCTTCCCCTATGCCATCGGATACGGCATGACGGAGTGCGCCCCGCTCATTTCCAACGCCTGCGTGGGCAAGACCTGCGTGGGTTCCATCGGCGTTCCTTCCTATGGCATCGAAGTCAAGCTGGATAACGTGAATCCGGCTACCGGAGAAGGTGAAATCATCGTCCGGGGCGACAACGTCATGCTGGGCTACTACAAGGATCCCGAACGCACCCGTTCCGTCGTTTCCGACGACGGGTGGCTGCACACCGGAGACCTGGCCTGCGTGGATGCAAAAGGCCGTTTCTTCATCAAAGGACGCCTGGGCAGCATGATCGTAGGCCCGTCCGGAGAGAATATCTATCCCGAAGAGATCGAGCAGGTCATCAACGGCCATCTGGGCGTGAACGAGTCCCTGGTCATGGAACGCGACGGCAAGCTGGTTGCCCTCATCAAGTTTGACGATGACATCCTCAACTGGGACCAGGCTTCCGAAGACAAATTCTTTGAGAACCTCAACGCCCGCAAGCAAGCCATCCTGGACTACATCAACAAACGCGTCAGCAAACAGTCCAAGGTGAACGATGTAGAGGTCATGAAAGAGCCCTTCGAGAAGACCGCCACCCAGAAAATCCGCCGTTTCCTCTACCGCGGTGCCAAGGGCGACGACGTCAAGGCCAAAGACCAAAGCGCTTCATCACCCGCTCATAGTCCCCGGCCGGAAGGCAACGGACCACAGAACGGAGGGTGTTCTCCGGATAATCCGCAAATTTCAGCAGGATCAGACCGTCCAGGCTGTCGTTGAACAACTTGTCTATATTGAAGCAAACCAGGCGGGCTCCCATCTTGAAATACTGTCTTACCAGAACGGGTATGCGATAACGTCCGTCGGAAAGGCGGACCATCAGGCGGTCCAGGTCTTCCACATCCCGGCAACCAGCGAGCAGGTCCGCCGGATTGACCTTCAACCAGTCGGGCTGGAAAGGATGGGTGGGGGCGGCCACTCCGGCTTCTTCCGTAAAGGGATAATGATTCTGTAAGAAATAGACCATCAAGCTTTTATAGAAGGTGGGATAGGCATTGCTGATGCTCACCGGGCCCAGGAAATAATCACATTCCGGGTGTGCCGTCACCGTCAGGGCAAGGCCGGTGAAAAGCGATTTCAGCGCCAGCACGTCCCGCTGGTAATCCGAAACGATAAAGGAACGGCCCAGTTCGATGCACCTCGCCAGCAAGGGGGCGCAATCCTTTCCAAAACGCAACAGGCTCGTCGTATACAAGCCCTCAATTCCCCGCTCCGGAACAATCTCAGATCCCAGTCCGATACGATAGGCCCCTCCGATCCGCCCATCCGGGATATTCCACAGGATCAGATGACGATACCATTGGTCGTAGGCATCGGAATCGGATGCATTCCCGGTTCCCTCACCCACCAGACGGAAGGTTTCTTCCCGCAGGCGGGCCAACTCCTGCAACGTGTAGGGAATCTGTTCCGCACGCAGCAGATAACCGCGCCAGTCACCGCTTTCGAACAGCATGCCCTCACGCTGGCTCTCCAGTTCAGCCGCGACAAGTGCAGGATTGCCTGCGGGGGCGATATCCTCATGAATCTCGAGCGAAGGAATGTTGGCAGCCGTTCCGCACTGTGACTCCAGCGCATAGCAGCGGTTCCGCAGATAACGGCCCAGCAAATCGGTCTGCGGGAAGGCAGCCATCTCCTCCGGGCTGATGGGACGCCCGATCCGGACCGAAACGACACGGCCCCGTTTGTTGACCAGTTCATGCAACAGGCGCACGGTCCGCAGCTTCGGATGGATCTTCCCCATCAGGTGGAAAAGCAGTGAATTCGTTCCTTCGAAATAAACCGGGATGACCGGCAGTTTCGCGTCGCGGATAAGCCGGATGATATTGTCCGCCCAGGGAATGTCTTCCGTTACGAAATGGCCGCTCATCGAAGTGCGGCGGCTTCTCTTCTGCCAGGTTGCCACCTCACCCGCCGGGAACAGGCCCAGCGGACGTCCCTGTCCGATGTGTTCCAGGGTCATCCGAAGTCCATTGATACTCCTGGCACTGGGAGCCCCTCCGAAGTTGTTAACCGGAAGGAACGTGTCTTTCAGGCCCGGGATGAGAGACAGGATAAAGGTCGTCAAGATCTTATAGTCAGGACGGCGGGAACCGAACACCTGAGACAGAATCAACCCGTCAATAGACCCGAAATGGTGGTTGGAAATGGTGATGAATCCTCCCGTTTGGGGAATCAGGTTCAACTGTTCCGCAGGGATATCCAGCCGGATGTCCATTTCCTGCAGGACCGCTTCGGAAAATGCCGGTCCTTTCTTTCCATCAACTTTCCGGTGGATCTCATTCAACCGATGGAGACCCAGGATACGCATGAGGCAGAAAGACGCACATCTACCCCATACACCCCGTAGTCCGAGCAGGTCCGCAAATTCGCGGGTCGTCATCAAATCTTTTCCCATAAACCTTATCGTAAATAGATTCTCTTCGGCTTGTCAACACCATACCCGATCCAGTAGCCCACGGCACCCTGGATATTGGATTCGACCTTGTTGTTTAGCCAAATGATGCCCAGGCTCGAAGACTGTGACAATTCGAAATTCTTCCAGAAACGGTACCCATATTCATCCATCGTGCACAATTTCACCCATACATCGTCCCCATAATACAGGTTCGGATAATTCAAATAGTCCATCATTCGCTGGGCGCAGAAAAGGGGTACTTCCGTAGGGCCGTCTATCACCTCATCCGAGACACAGGCCATGCTGGAAGGCTGCCAGCGTCTGTCTTTGTCGGAAGTCATGGTAAAGACCTTATAATAATTCCCTTTGGCCGGCGGATCCGTAAAGCAACACCCGATGGTACAGGTTGAATCCTGACGCGTGCGGATCCGCAAGGAATCAATCGGAACCGGCTCCGGAATGGTTGTCGTGGCGGTAGCCAGATAATCCTTGTACTCCACCCGGATAGCGTAGGTCTTCCCCACCACGCCGGTAATCTCATCCGTGGAATACACGTAGGGTGGGAAATAACGCTGATCCACATATCCGGTCAGCACCACATCCCGGGTTCCGTCGGTCACCGTCACCCTTGCCCATTTGGCCATCGAGGCCACCAGATCTGCGGGATGAACATCCCGGTCCGATCCAAGGGGAATGCTCTCAGACAACAGGACATAGGGGTGCCCGCCGTTTTCGATCCAGCCTTCCAGGACCAGATACGATGGCAGTTCCTGCGGATCTTTGCTACACGCAGCGACGACAAGGCAGACAAGAAATAACAAGCAGGGATGCTTCATGATCAGAAAGAATAAAAATAAGCCACGGACGGCAGCAGCATGATATTGAAACAAAGCGGCCGGAAAGTGAAGGTATCACTGTCATAATCGCGCATCAGCCCGTATGCAACGGCATTGTTGCGCATCAGGACGTTGTACAGGGAGAAGTTCAGGCCGCTCTTGCGCCGGGCGTCTTTATGGAAAAACCAGTTCAAGGACAAATCCACCCGGAAATAGGCGGGAAGACGGGTCCCGTTATGCTCCCCGTAATAACAGAACACCCGGTCGCCCAGAACAGAGAAGGACTCCGGACGCGTATAGGGGGTGCCGGAAGCGGCCATCAAGGTGCCGCCCAGGTTCCATCGACCGAAATCATAGGTGGCAACCAGGTCCAGCTCATGGATCCGCTCATGGTTGGAAGGATATTCTCCCTGGTAGTAGGGGTTGTCAAAGGTACGCAGGCTCCGCGAGAAGGCATAGCTCACCCAGCCGGTCAGCTTGCCGGTCCGTTTATGGAGCATGGCATTGAAACCGAAGGCCCGGCCGTCCCCCTGCTGCACACTCGAAGAAAGATCATACACAGACGTCATAAGATCCATGATGCTGCCAAAGAATTCCAGCTGGTTGTACAACTTCTTGTAATAGGCCTCGGCGGAGAAGGCGAGCACGGAGCGTTCCACATTATAGGCAATAGAGAAACCATGCGACCGCTGCGGCGGGCACAGGTCTCCGGCGAGCGCCCAGAACTCACAAGGCAAACCGGTGGACGTATAGCCCAACTGGAACAGATTCTGCCGCTTCAGCGCATAGCGGAGAGACAGATCGCCGTACTGCTCCAAATCTATCTGGATCGATGCATGCGGCGAGACACCCCACCAGCTCTGCTTCTCCGTCCCCAGATACCAGTTGGCTCCCAGGCCACCGGAAAGGGTCAGTCGGGAACCGATCGGGAGAGAATAATCGGCCGACACGAGGGATTCCCAGGCCCGTTGGACAGGTTCATTGCCGGTAATCGATTCATTGAAATACCCTTCCGCTTTCGGATTCTGGGGCTGGACATAATAAAAGGAATGATGGGTATCGAAGCGCCACCCGCCCCACTCCAGCGTAGCCTTATAGCCGGCGTCGAGGATATGGGAATCCATGGTAGCGGTAACATCTACGACCTCGGTCCTGGGTTTGAGAGAGAACGCGGTAACATAAGCGCTTTGCCGGAGCGTCGCCTGTGGGAAATAATGTACCCAATGCAGGGCCCCCAAGTAGTTTTGCCATTTGGCGTTCAGTTGATCGAAAACGAAGCCGGATACACTGGCTGCATCCTGGGCATAAAACGCATCTACCCATACTTTATCTGTCTTGGAAGGCTTCCACAACCATGTCAGGTTGGCATCCGTAAAACCATAGGACAAGGAAAAATATTGATTCCGCATGAAAGGGGAATACAAGAGGTTCATGTAGGTGCGGCGGGCACTCAGGAAAACGGACGATTTCCGGCCGGCCGGCATTGCCACCGTTCCCTGGGCCGAAAGCAGCCCGACGGAAAACTCACCCTTCGGACAAAACACCAGGGAATCCAGCAACTGCAAGTCTATTCCACCGCCGATGCGCGATTCAGGTCCGGGCGATGTACCATAACGCATTCCCTTATAATGGGAAGAATTGAAGATTGAATACATTCCCAGAAGATGGGATACGCCATAAAGCGGGACGCCCCCCTGCGAAATGAGCGTATGGGAATGCTCGCTCCCCTGCATGTATAATCCGCCTTCATTCTCCGCGTTCAACTGCACGCTGGGAAGCAGACGCACGAAACGCAACGGGTCACCGTTTCCCAGGAAAGAAGGGACAGCCTGGATCTTTTCCAAATTGATTTCTCCGCTGATTCCCACGCCTTCCGAGAGAAGCTGGCGATCCCGATGCTCCGTAATGACAGACTGTTCCAGGCGATACACCTGGGAAGAGTCTGTGCGTTGCGCGAAGACAGGACCGGCCACGCAAAGCCAGAGAACCGCCAGGAAAAACCTATGAATACATCCGAAGTGCATACTTGACAATCCAATCCATAAATGGGGTAATCAGCGCAAGCGAAGTAAGAGAATAGGTCGTTCCGTCCGGGAAACGGAAAACCGGCACCGGATAACCATTGAGGCGGACAATATCCAGCTGTGCCACTCTTCTCTCACCCACATAGACTTCTGACGGAATGCCCCGGACAGACAGGCCACCTTTCAACCACAATGTGAGAACCGGAGGTGTTCCGGGCGTCAGGGCCAAATCCAGCCACTGCATGGAATCGTCACGAAGATAGAAATGCAAAACACCGGCATCATCAATCGTCACTTCTCCGTTATGAATAATGAAAGCACGGGCTTCTTCCTTCGAGTGAAGATTCAGCTCCCGGATAAAAGTCGAAAATGCCTCCTCCAGCAATACCTTATCGGCTTCACGTTCGGTATAATCGTGGCTTGCCGGTTGCGGATCTTCCGCACGGTCACATCCCCATAATGCAGTGACAAGCAATAAAGATAATACAAGTTTTCTCATGCTATCTCCGAAAAAAAGAAGGCCGACACGAATTCGGCCGACCTTCTTATGAGTTTAAGCCGAATCTATTCGGCAACGACTTCAAAGGCTAACGTAGCTTTGACAGCTTTGTACACTTTTACGACAGCCTCATAGGCACCCAGTTCCTTCACATCGGGAACGGTAATGTCCTTCTTGTCCACCTCGACACCGGCGGCCACGAGGGCGTCTGCCAGCTGGGCGGCGGTCACACTGCCATAAATCTTTCCGGCCTCGCTCACCTTTACGGCGACCTTCACGGTCTGGGCGGCAATCTTCGCAGCCAGCGCTTCGGCATCGGCGACTTTCTTGGCCTCTTTGTGGGCACGCTGACGAAGAGTCTCCTCGTGCTGCTTGAGGTTGGAGGGGGTAGCTACGATAGCATAACCCTGGGGAACGAGGTAGTTGATGGCGTAGCCATTCTTCACCTCGACAATCTCGTCAACTTCGCCGAGATTGGCAACTGCTTTCTTCAGAATAATTTTCATAACTGCGCTCTCCTATTACTTAAGAAGGTCGGTAACATACGGAAGAAGGGCGAGGGAGCGGGCACGCTTCACGGCCTGGGCCACCTTGCGCTGGAACTTCAAGGAAGTACCGGTGATGCGGCGCGGCAGGATCTTGCCCTGCTCGTTCAGGAACTTCTTCAGGAACTCGGGATCCTTGTAATCCACATATTTGATACCTGCCTTTTTGAAACGGCAGTATTTCTTCTTTCTGACCTCGACTGTCGGAGGGTTCAGGTAACGGATTTCTCTGTTCTGTTCGTTGGTCTGTGCCATAATTCAATCCTCCAGATTATTCAGCTTCCGCCGGTTTAACTTCTTCTTCGGCAGCGGGCTGCTCCTCAACGGCAGGAGCGGCGGCCTTGGCCTGCTTGTTGTTCCTTCTGCGCTCGGCATAAGCCTCTGCGTGCTTGTCCAGGGCCACGGTGAGGAAACGGATGATCCGCTCGTCACGGTGATACTGGGTCTCGAGCTGGGCGACGAACGCCGGATCAGCCTTGAACTGGATGAGATAATAGAACCCGGAGGTCTTGTGCTGGATGGGATAAGCCATCGGCTTCAGGCCCCAGTCCTCTTCGTACACGACTTCTCCACCATTTTCTTTGATGAAGCCCGTGTACTTGGCAACCGCTTCCTTCATCTGGACATCAGACAAAACGGGAGTAGCAATGAAAACGGTTTCGTACTGTTTTACCATTTTGGGCTTAATTAATTGTTAATAAATAATTTACAGGCTAATTGCACGGATGCGCCGTACAAAAAGCCTGCAAATATACAGCTAATTTCCGAAAAAACAAAGGATTATTTCTCCGGGACGGCTTCGAGCACCGCTTTCAGATAGTCCCAGGTACGCGCAACGGAAGGAATGTCCAGACGCTCGTCCGGGGAATGGGGATAACGGATGGTCGGGCCCACGGAGACCATCTCCCAATTGGGATATTTGGCACCCATGATGGCGCACTCCAGACCGCCGTGCGTTGCCATGATCTTCATATCACGGCCATACACCTTCTTGAACTGCTCCATCATCACCTTGTTCATGGGCGTATCCAGTTTCGGCGTCCAGCCGGAGTAGCCGCCCTTGAAGGCAACGGTGGCGCCGGCTGCCTCGAAGATGCAGCGGACGCGGTCGGCGAGGGCTGCCTTGGCCGAATCTACGGCGCTGCGCATCAGCGAATGAACCGTGATATGTCCCTTTTCGGTGCGGACGATGGCCATATTGATGGAGGTTTCCGTCAGCCCCTCCATCGTGCGGCTCATGCGGATCACGCCCGAAGGGCAGGCCAACAGGGCTTTCACCACTGCCAGGGCCACTTTGTCGCCGATATAGCGAGGTGCGGCTGCCTTGCGGGCGAAGTTCATCTGGGCGGAAGGATCGCTCTCGGCAAACTCAGCCTTGATCTGGCCGAATACCTCGTCCACCACCTTCTTCACCGTACGGGTTGCGGTTTCGGGAACGAGAATTTCAGCGCAGGCCTCGAACGGGATGGCGTTGCGCAGCGAACCGCCGGTAAAGGACACCAGCTTCACCCCATGCTTTTCCATCAGGGGCAGGAGGATACGGGCGACAACCTTGTTGGCGTTGGCGCGGTAAAGCGAGATATCCATACCGGAATGACCGCCTTGCAGGCCTTTGACCGTAAGCGTATAACCCACGAAGCCTTCCGGCGAAGCAACCGTACGATAACGGAAATCCGCCTCGGCATCCAGGCCGCCGGCGCAACCCACACAGAGTTCGCCTTCGTCCTCGGAATCGAGGTTGATGAGAATATCGCCTTTGAGCACGCCCGGCTTCAAACCGTTGGCGCCGGTCATGCCGGTCTCTTCGTCACGGGTAACCAGGACCTCCACGGGCCCATGCTTCACACCCTTGTCTTCCAGGACGGACAGGGCCAGGGCCACGCCGATGCCGTTGTCGGCACCAAGGGTGGTCCGGTCGGCCGTAAGCCAGTCCCCTTCCACGAGGGTGGTGATGGGATCCGTCAGGAAGTCGTGTTTGCTGTCGCCCGTCTTCTGCGGGACCATATCCATGTGGCCCTGCAGGATAACGCCGCGGCGTTTCTCCATTCCGGGGGTAGCGGGGGCACGCATGATCACGTTACCGGCAGCATCCTTCTCTGCCTGGATGCCGTGGTTTTTGCCCCACTCAAGCAGGTACTCAATCACTTTCTCCTCATGCTTCGAGGGTCTCGGAACACGGGTCAGGCCATAAAAGTTATCCCAAACGACCTTGGGTTTTAAATCTTTGATAGTCATAGTATTTAAACATTATTTTACACCAATTGGAAAGGCTTCTTCAAAGCCGAGCTGATACACCGGCACACGATCCTGGAGGAGGAGGTTCACCCCGTCGGACAGTTTTACGGTACAGACGGCCGGCACCCGGTACCAGGCCACCGTTCCCTTCGACGCCATCCGGGAGGCGTCCGCTTCAGCCACCGGCTGGGGAACCAGCTCCAGCAGATAGGGCTTCCCGGCCACGTTGTCCGCGCTGACCAGGCCTTCCTGATCGGACACGCGGAAAGCCACATACACCTGACTCTTTGCCGTCTTGGAAGGGACCACGTCAAATTTCATTTTCTGGACCTGAACATCGCTGTACCCGATAAAGAGGCTCAGGTACTCCTTCTCCATCCGGGAGATTTCCTGGATGGCGGCAGCCATCGCTTCTCCGCTAAACGTCGCGTCCGTATCGCCGGTCACGATCTCCACCCGTTTCTTGCGGAGCGAGAAAATCATATCGGCCGCCTCACGGGCACGCTGCTCGATGGATTTGGTAACGACCATATCCTGCTGCACCGCCACCATATTGTTTTGCACGCTGCGATACAGGGTGGTTTGCTCGGACGTCAGGTTGGAACTCACGCCGCGGTCGGCGAAATCGGCATCGGACGGCGACGGGAAACGCCACTGGGAGCTGCGCCCGGACTGGCCATCGCCGACCGATACCAGGCCCTGTGCGGAAAGGCTCAGAAAGGTCTCCTTTCCCGCTCCGGTATTGACGGAGAGGCGACGCGAAGGATCGGCTTCCACCAGCGGAGTCATCCGGATTTCCGTAATCCGGCAGGAGCCGCCGTTGGCGGTCCGGGCATCGACGCCCAGGTATTTCATGGCATATTTGGCATAGGGGCCGGCATGGAACTGCTCGTTCTCGGCCGTCACTTCCAAGGAAATCACCGTCTGCGGAAGGGCATAGGTGTAGGTCTGGGCCCGGGCGCCAAGCGGCAGCATGAGGGCCAGGGCAAACAACAACTTTTTCATTATTTCCATCTTTTATGTGTCCAAAGATAATTGGCGGGATCCCGGCGGATATCCGCTTCCAGCAAGTCATAATAGGAACGCATCACGGCCTCGGGCGTCATGGCAGCCGCGTCGCGCGTGATGAGGGTATAGGTCATCTGATAGCGGCCGCGCGCCTCCCGGTTCATGCCCAGGTAAACCACGCTGAAGCCCAGCCGGCACGCCAGGGCGGCGGCCCCGGTCATGGTCTTGGTGGGCTGGTTCATGAAATTGCCGATATGGGCAAAGGCCGCATATCCGTAGGGATACTGATCGGTCGGGAAGAGATAGATGTGGTGCTCGTTCCGGTGCGCAACGGCATAACGCAGGATGTCCTTCGATTCCACACAGCAGTTCGCACGGTCCTGAATGGCCGCACAGCGGTTCTGTGCCATGATTTCGTCCCAAAAGTCGCTTTCGACCCGTTTATAGACCACCGAATAGGTATGCTCGTCGAAGGCCATCTTCGCCCCGTCATAAAAATAGTGCTCAATCCCGCCGGAGAGTTCCCAGTTCCCGCAATGGGACGTGAGCATTACCACACCGGGGGTATGCAGGTACACGTCATTGATGAGTTCCGGATTGGTGACCCGGACGATTTCCTGCCGGTGAAGACGCTCGTGATCCGCCGCACCGGCGAACCAGATCGTCTCCGTCACCACATCGCAGAAATGCAGGTAGAAATCTTTCTCTATCTGCTTGAGTTCTCCGTATTTCAATTCGGGAAACGCCCGGGCAAGGTTTACCGTCACCACCTGCCTGCGGTAATGCAGGACATGCAGCAGGAGCCAATGGAATAAATTGGCCCATTTCTGGTGGATCCGCAGCGGCTGCAAGGCCAGCAACCGCATCAGGCCCACGACGATTTTGACGCCCAGTCGTTTCATGTGGACAAAGATACGTTATTTCACAAAAAAACGCAAGCTCCCCTATCGGGAACCCAGATACAGGAAGAGCATGCTCACCAGCAGCAAGGCCAGGTCTATCGCTTTCGATTTCAGGTTTTTTTCCTTGAGGATCCAGGCGCCAATCCCGAAACTCACCAGCACGCTCCCCCGCCGGATCATGGACACCACCGCGATCAGGGCATCGGGCTGCGAAAGGGCCAGCATATACAGGTAATCGGCCGCGCACAGGAAAAGGCTGATGAACGGGATGGACCACCGCCAGCGGAACGGCGTGGTACTGTGCCGCGAGGGCATCCAGCCGACGAGCATCACCGCCGTCATCATAAGCGACTGATAAAAGGAATACCAGCTAAGCACCTGCATCCGGTCCAGCCCCAGGTATTCGGGGGACATCAAGTATTTGTCGTACAGCCCGCTCGCCGCTCCGAGAAGCACCGACAAAACCAGGTACAGGATCCATTTGTTCCCGGCCCGATAGCCCTCTTTTTCGCTGCTGTGCCGCATGAGGAAATAGGCCATGACGGCCAGCGCGACGCCCGTCCACTGCAAGCCGTTCAGCTGCTCTCCGAACAGGGCGATCGCGCCCACCAGCACCAGCACGGGCCGTGTGGCATTCACGGGGCCCACGATGGTCAGGGGCAGGTGTTTCATGGCCAGGTAGCCCGCCATCCACGAGGAAAGCACCAGGGCGCTTTTCGCAACGATATATCGCTGCACAGTCCAGCAACCAAACCCCGTCAGGAATAATCCGGGCGAGAAAATCAAGGCGCACAGCACCGTGTTCAGGAAAAGCACCGGGATAACGGCATTGTCTTTCAGGGAAATCTTCTTGAAAGAATCATAACCGCCCAGGAACGCGGCCGATGCAAATGTCAGCAGCCACCACATGACGTCACTCCTTGACCAGCACGATGGAAGTGCCGTAGGAACGGTTCACCACCTTTGCAAAGGCGCGGTAGGACTCGTACCGTTCTTTCGGGAACGCCCCTTTTTGAATCACGAAAGTCTGCACCAGGGTCACGGTCCCGTCTTCTCCCACCCGGACGCGGGACGAGAAAGTATCCCAGTCGCAGGCTTCTTCCACATCTTTCGGAAGACTTTCGATCCGGTACCCCGCGGGCAGACGGAAGACCACCGTATCCGTCAGGGTGGAGCCTTCTCCCACTCGGATATCGTTCACCCGTTCCTGACGCTGCACGTACAGGGATTTCGCCACCGGGTTCGCCGGGATAAAAAGCCGGTTTCCGTTCACCTTGGCAAACTGGAACACATCGGCCGTAAAAGAAATATCCATCTGCGGGCAGAAATCCCGGCCCCGATAGCCCGGGCCGTCCAGGTTATCCTTGATGGACTGCACCCGCAGATTCTCGGCATGCAGGTTCCACCCGCTGGTGAGGATCCGCGCCTGGTCTTCCGGCTTCTCGGACGAAAAGTCCAGATAGGCTTCCGTACGGTCCAGCCGCAGCGATTTGACAGCTTGCAGCGAGGCCGAACCATCGGCCCGCACCGTAATCTCGGCCCGGACCGAACTGCATCGCAACGAATCCGGATAGGAAGGCACCCGGACCCGTTCTCCCCCGTCCTGCTTGACCAGCAGTACCTCGTGGCCGGCCACGTCCTCGTGCCGGTACCCCAGCGGGATGGTGGGATTGGTGCACTCCACCCAGAGGGTGTCCCGGTGCTCTTTCAACGGAACCGCCAGCATCACGTGATTCATCTGGCCGATGGAAACATAGCCCGGGAACAGGGTTGCGTGCGAGGTGCTCACGGCATAATAATCCGACTCCACCCCCACGGCCGCCAGGGCCGCACGCAAAAAATTGGAAAGGGCCTTGCAGTCTCCGAAGCCGCTTTTATACACGGTCGATGCCGGGAAGGGCTTCAAGCCGCCGATGCCGAGCTGGATGCTCACGTAACGGGTATTATCCCGCAGATAGCGGTACAGCACGGCCACCTTTTCTTCAGGTGTCTTGCAATCCTTCGTCATCTCCCGGAACTTCGCCACCGCTTCGTCCGGCAGGTCCTGCGCCCCTTCCTGCAGGCCGTACAGCCACAGGCCGATATCTTTCCAGTTGCGCTGGGAGCCGGTCTTCCCGCCATAGCTGAATTCCACGGGCGAGGCATAGACATAGGGTACGAAGGTCAGGAAAGAAGGCATCAGATGCTCTTCGCGGAAACCGTCCGGCATCGCGAATTTCCATTGATAGCGGTCGGTCTTTCCCTTTTCCACCACCGGTTCAGCCGATGCGAAATACTGGATGGCAAATCCAGCCGGAACAATCAGGGTGTACGAGGCGCCCACCAGCGACACGTTCTCCCGGTCCAGCGGCAAAAACGTAGGGAAAGAGGCGATGCCTTTTTTACAGGAAACCGTATAGTCATATTCCACCGTAAACGGATACGGCGATGCGGGCTGATACAGGCAGATGGCCGCATCGTCGGCCAGGCCGTCTGTCAGGGAATGGTTGATCAGATCGTCCTTCCTGATCTTCCGGCTTTTTCCCTGATAGGTTATGGAACCGCTGAAGGAAGCCACCGAATGAAAGGCGTCCGTATATTCCCAGAAGGAGGCGGTCGGCAGGCCTTTCTCATTATGCACCAACACTTTCCGGTGTACCGAATACTGTCCGCTTACCGGAGAAGACAGTTCGTATACCAACTCTTCGGTCATAATGGTCGCATGCTGGGCACCGGCTTGCAAAACGGGGAGCAGCAGGGCCGCCAACAGGGTCAGGCGTTTCATACGGCTTTCTTTTTCAGGACAAGCGTTGTATTATACATGCTGGTCAGCATCTCGTACCAGGCACGGACGTCCTTATATGCTTCAGTGGGCGCAAAATAGCTGTCCAGGACAAAGGAAAAACTCATCGAAACCACGTTCACATCCGCCTGGCGGAACTGGACGAAGGCCTGGCTCTTGATCCCCTGGGCTTTGTACGCCGCCGGTTTGGGCAGTTCCTCCAACTCGTACCCCTCCGGGATGATCATGTTCACGGTATAATTGATCCGGTAAGGATACATAAAGTCCACCGGCACGCGACGGACTTCCTCCTTAAAGGTAGAAGGGTCATGGAAATTGAGCAGGAAAAGATTCACGTACATCATATCGCCGGCCACTTCCTGCTGCTTTTCAAACGAATAAGCCATCTGGACCTGAGGGGTATATTCATCGGAACCGGAAATCGTGAAGCGATCCACCGTCAGGTTATGGTCTTTTTCTATGTTTTCATCCACAAATTCCTCCTGGTCGCTCGCCTTCCCATACGCCCGCTTCACTGTCTGGGAGAGATTATTGAACATTTTCTCAGAGATCTCTCCCGTCATCAGGCCCTCTGCATCCACCCTAACGGTCGCCGAGGCCAGGTAGATATTCTTGCAAAGGTGGCGGAGGTCCACCCAACTGCCCTGACCGTCCAGCGACAGCAGACGGGCCTTTTCCACCAAGAAATTATCCGACAGCACATTCAGGTAGCCATCGGAAGGAGCGGCATCCAGATAATAGGTCTGGCCGCCCGGTCCCGTCACCTGAAGGATAAACGTATCATAGGCATCCAGCGATACGTGGAACGGAACCAGATTGCCATTGGAGCGCATCCGGACCATGACCGGTTTCACATCGAAGCCTGCCGCACGGAGGGCGCTCCCGGTCAAGGCGTTTAGGTCTGCCCGGCTGCCCGACCCGTTTTTCACCACCTCCGCCGCATTGCCGGGAACCAGCCGGTTTTTCTTATCCCAGGTCACGCGGGACGCCACCAGGTTGCGGATGGCGACGATCTTTTCCTCATCGGTCCGGTCCGATGCCGCTATCCCTGCCACTTCGTCCTTGAAACGGGTGGTTGCCTTTATGCCGCGGACAATGTTGGATTCAACGATCATCTGATCCACATTTTGCCAATCGGCCGTATAATCCTTATAATAGATTCCCGGGATCTCGAAACTGCGGATCTGATACAACACGCTCAGGCGATACTGGTCGATATCATACAGGAACTTCTCGTCCCGGATGGCCGGGATGTCATAACACGCGAATTTGTCCGCGAACACCCGGTAATCCATCAAGACACGCTCTTCCATCTTATGCTCCAGATTCTCGAAACCGCGGGAGATCCGGTTCACCTTCAGGTATTCCGGAACAGCCACCTCCGCCGTCGCCCAGTTTACCGGGATGGAGAACTGGAAGAAAATATCGTCAATGTTCCACAGGCGGGTGCGATAGGTGTATTCGGTCTCGATAACCGAGCCCACCTTCACGTTCTGGGCGGAAAATGCCACCCGTTTGACAGCATCGGTATAATCCTCCCGGAACACGTAATCCTTGCTCATCTTCGTGGCCACGACCGACCCGTTCTCCAAATTATAGGTAGTGACCTTGATACCGGAGATGGATTCTCCAGCCGTGCTTTCGGTACTGTAGAACTCCTCGTAATCACCGTATTCCTTACCGGCTTCCTTCAGGATTTTCACCCG